>ERZ1090881.64-NODE-64-length-51968-cov-69.182440_pt1 | contig 51968 bp, 47 predicted proteins | sample MGYA00478470_ERZ1090881 | MGnify/ENA primary metagenome ERZ1090881 (study PRJEB33644, sample SAMEA5815736) | chicken gut metagenome | biome: Chicken; feature: Gastrointestinal Tract; material: Caecum | place: Ireland | collected 2019-01-01 | study: A study of the...
TGTTTAATTTCCCGCATTATTATTATCCCATTTATCCCCTCACCCTAATTTTTAACGGTACCCACGGCGCCCCCGGAAAAAATTCCGGGGGGCGCGCCTTGCTGATATTTTATCATCATAAAAAATTTATTCTTCAGAACCCTCTTCAGGTTGTTCGGCGGTACCATCTGCAGCTTCTTCAGGAGCGGCGACTTCGGCCTCCTCGTCCTTTTCGGTTATGGCGACTGTGGCAACTGAGCCCTCTTTGAGTTTCATGAGACGCACGCCGCGGGTAGCGCGGCCTATGCGCGAGATATCCGCGCAATGCATCCTTATTATCACGCCTGCGTCAGAGATAATCATTACGTCGTCGTCATCGGTGACCTGCTTCATATTCACGAGCTTGCCGGTGGCTTCGCTGAAGATGCCGGCCTTTACGCCCTTTCCTGCCCTGCCCTGAAGGTGATACTCTTCGGCAGGGGTACGCTTGCCGTAGCCGTTTGACGTCACCGTAAGGATATCTTTGCTCTCGTCGACGACAAGCATATCAACAAGCCTGTCGCCCTCGTCGAGCTTCATGGCACGCACGCCCGCCGTATCTCGGCCCATGGCACGCACGTCCTTTTCGGAAAATCTTATGCACTTGCCCTCTGACGAAGCTATAATGAGTTCGCTCTCGCCTGTGGTGAACTGCACGGAGATGAGCTCGTCGTCATCGCCCAGCTTTATGGCTATCTTGCCGTTCCTGTTTATATGCGAGAATTCCTCTATGCCTGTCTTTTTGATGAGTCCGCAGCGGGTGGCGAAGGCTATGTAGCCCTCCGCGCCCTCCTTTACGGGGATCATGGCAGTGATCTTTTCGTCCTGCGCTATGCGTACGATGTTTACTATCGCCCTGCCGCGCGCTGTGCGGGCGGCTTCGGGGATCTCATATCCCTTTATGGAATATACCTTACCGAAGCTGGAAAACAGAAGTATGTCGTCGTGCGTGGACGATATAAACATCTGCTCCACGAAGTCCTCTTCCTTAGGCTTATGCGCGGTGACTCCCATGCCGCCGCGGTGCTGAGCTTTATATTCGGCGACGGGGAGGCGCTTTACATAACCGGAATGGGTGAGAGAAATCACAACGTTCTCCACGGGGATAAGATCGGCATCCTCTATCTCGCCGTAGTCCACGGCTATCTCCGTCTTTCTCTCGGAGGGATATCTCTTCTTTATATCTAAAAGATCTGCGCGGATTATCTCGAGCACGCGGCTCTCGTTGGCGAGGATATCCTTGAAGTCGGCTATCTGCCTTTCGAGCTCATTGAGTTCATCGGTAAGCTTATCCACCTCGAGGTGCGACAGTCTGTAAAGGCGCAATTCTGCGACGGCGTTGGCCTGCCTTTCGTCGAGAACGAAGTTCGCCATCAGTTTTTCAACGCAGTCGGTCTTATCGCGCGCCGTCTTGCATATCTCCACCACCTCGTCTATGCTCGCCTGGGCGATGACGAGGCCGCGCAAAATGTGCGCCCTCTCCTCGGTCTTGCCGAGGTCGTACTTGGTGCGCCTTGTGATTATGTCCTTCTGGTGCTCGAGGTAGTAATAGATGCACTCCTTTAAGTTGAGCACTCTGGGCGTGCCGTCCACCAGCGCGAGCATTATTATGCCGTCGGACACCTGGAGATTGGTGTGCTTGTATAAAAGATTTAAAACTACCTGCGCGTTGGCGTCCTTCTTTATTTCGATGACGATGCGCATGCCGTCGCGGTCGGATTCTTCTCGGATATCGGAGATACCTTCTATCTTTTTGTCCTTCACGAGGTCGGCGATAGTTTCGATGAGTTTTGCCTTGTTTACCTGATAGGGGATCTCGGTGACGACAATGCGCGTGCGAGTCTGGTTGCCGCTCTGGTAGTCCTCTATCTCGCACTTTGAGCGGATGATTATGTTACCGCGGCCCGTCCGGTAGGCCTTGCGAATGCCGCTGCGGCCCATTATCATTGCGCCCGTGGGGAAATCGGGGGCGGGAATATACTGCATGAGTTCGTCCACTTCGATGTCGGGCTTATCTATCATGGCTATTACGCCGTCGATGACTTCGCCGAGATTGTGGGGCGGGATATTTGTAGCCATGCCTACGGCGATGCCGTCGGAGCCGTTCACGAGCATGTTCGGAAAGCGCGAGGGAAGCACCGAAGGCTGCATGCCAGTGTCGTCGAAGGTCGGGTAGAAGTCCACCGTCTCCTTGTCAAGGTCGCGCAGCATCTCTGCGGCGAGCTTTGAAAGCCTCGCCTCGGTATACCTCATTGCCGCGGGGGGATCGCCGTCGACCGAACCGAAGTTGCCGTGGCCCTCGATAAGCGGGAAGTTTATCGAGAAGTCCTGAGCAAGCCTTACGAGCGCGTCGTACACCGAAATGTCGCCGTGGGGGTGATATTTACCAAGACAGTCACCGACGATACGCGCGCACTTGCGGAAGGGTTTGTCGTTATACAACCCGAGTTCGTGCATGGAATAGAGTATTCTGCGGTGAACGGGTTTTAAGCCGTCGCGAACGTCGGGAATGGCGCGCGATACGTTTACCGCCATGGCGTAGGCGATGAACGAGCGCTTTAACTCCTCGTCCACCTCTACGTCGAGCATCTTTGTCATTGAGAGAGTTTTTTTGAACTCTTCGGTAAGCTCGGGGCTGGTTTCTTTTTTAGCCATAATAACTCCTTATACGTCCAGCTCTTCGACGAGCTTAGCGTTCTCTTCGATAAAACGGCGCCTCAGTTCGGGCTGCTCGCCCATGAGAAGGGCGAACATCTTGTCGGCCTCCACCGCATCCTCTACATTTATGCGCACGAGCGTGCGCTTTGCAGGGTCCATAGTCGTCTCCCACAGCTGTTCCTTATTCATCTCGCCCAGACCTTTGTAGCGCTGCAGCTCGAACTTGCCGTCGCAGGTGTTTCTGAACTCCTCAAGCGCCTTATCGTCATACAGGTAGGTATCGGGTATGCCCTTGCCCGAAACCTTGTAGAGAGGAGGCTGGGCGGCGTACACGTGACCGTTTTCGACGAGCGGACGCATATAGCGGAAGAAGAATGTGAGAAGAAGTATTCGTATGTGGCTGCCGTCGACGTCGGCGTCCGTCATGATGATTATGCGGTCGTAGCGGAGCTTGCTCTCGTCAAAGTTCTCCTGTATGCCGCAGCCGAAGGCCGTTATCATGGCCTTTATCTCTTCGTTTTCGAGCACGCGGTTTATGCGAACCTTTTCAACATTGAGTATCTTGCCTCGCAGGGGCAGAATTGCCTGGAATCTGCGGTCGCGTCCCTGCTTTGCAGTGCCGCCGGCGGAGTCGCCCTCTACGATGTAGATCTCACACAGTTCGGGGCGCTTGTCTGAACAGTCGGCAAGCTTTCCGGGAAGCTTGGTGCTCTCCAGTACGCCCTTGCGGCGGGTCTCCTCGCGGGCAAGGCGGGCGGCGTCGCGCGCGCGCTGGGCCGTTAAGCAGCGTAAGACCAGCTCCTTTGCCTCGGAGGGATGTTCCTCGAGGTATGTGCCGAACTTTTCGACCGTGGCCTTATAAACGAAGCCCCTTACATACGTAGAGCACAGCTTTGCCTTGGTCTGGCTCTCGTACTGGGCATCGGCTATCTTTACCGAAACGACGGCGGTTATGCCCTCGCGCACGTCTTCGCCTGAGAGCTTGTCGTTCTCCTTCAAAACGTTGAGGCGGTGACCTGCGTCGTTTATAACCTTGGTGAGCGCCGACTTGAAGCCCTCGAGGTGGGTACCGCCGTCGGGCTGGCGGATATTGTTCGAGAAGGGGAATATCTGCTCGGCGTAGCCGTCGTTATACTGAATGGCTATCTCAAGAAACTTATCGTCCCCCTCGGAATCTTCGAAGTAGACGGGCTTTTCAAACAGCACCTGCTTGCCCTTGTTTATGTCCTCTATGAAGTGCACAACGCCGCCCTCGTAACAGAAACTGTCGGTGCGCGGTTTTTCGCCGCGGAGGTCGGTTAAAGTGAGCGTAAGGCCCTTGTTGAGGTAAGAAAGCTCGCGAAGGAGCGTCTTTAAAGTGTCGTAATTGAACTCCACCGTCTCGAATACTGTCGCATCGGGGTGGAAAGAGATGAGCGTACCCGTCTCATCCGTGTCGCCCACGATCTTCAAAGGCTCTTCGGGTATGCCGCAGTGGTATACCTGGCGGTATTTGTGCCCGTTCTGGCAGACTTCGGCAACGAGCGTATCGGCAAGCGCGTTTACGCAGGATACGCCCACGCCGTGCAGGCCGGACGAAATTTTATAGCCGCCGTGCTTGTTGCCGCCGCCGAACTTGCCGCCAGCGTTTAAGTTGGTGAGGGCGAGCTCTACGCCCGAGATGCCCTCCTGCTCGTTGATGCCTGTGGGAATGCCCCTGCCGTTATCCTTGACCACGCAGGAGCCGTCGGCGGTGAGCGTTACCTCCACCCTGTCGCAATAGCCGGCGAGAGCTTCGTCGATAGAGTTATCGATGACCTCGCGCACAAGGCCGTGCAGGCCCTTTTCGTCGGTGGTGCCGATGTACATGCCGGGGTTTTCGCGCACGGGCTCGAGGCCCTTTAACGCTACCAGGCTGTTGGCGTCGTAATTGTTCTGAACTTTATCGGGCATAGAAACCTCCGTTCACGCAAATCTTTTTGCTAAAGCAAAAATCTTTGCCGTGAGTTTTTAAAATGTTGTCATGAAAGGGCTTAACGGCAGAAGTAAATTCCGCCTTGCCCTTTCTCGGCGCAAATAAATTTTTATATTACATATTCACGAAATTTTCCGCTTTGAGGCATCGGAAAATTTCCGTGATTTGAGGGGCTTTGCCCCTCCGGCAACATTGCTGTTGACCTCTTATTTTATATATCTGCCGTTCCCCCACTGCGCGAGAGCTTTGCTCGCTGCTCTGCCGAGGCTCCCGAATGGAAACGGCAGATGCGCAGGCATGCGCAAATTGGGGCCTGCTGCGCAAGCATAGCTTGCTTGCGACATCATTTTTTATATATTCACAAAATTTTACGTCTTAGAAATAGTACCTTGCATTCACGCAAATCGTCATGCCTCCCTTGTGTAAAGTGAGGTGACGCGGGCAATTTATTGCCCGTGCGGAGGGATTGCGGCAAGCAAAATTTTTAATGCAAAATTTATCTTTTATATTATACCATATTATATAATGGCTGTCAACTTACGGGGCGTTTTTTTGACATTAAAGCATAGAAACAAAGCGTTTGCGCATACTTTTTTAAACGAAAAAAAGGAGATTTTTATGGGCGGAAACGGCGGGCGCTTTTTATGCGGAAAATTTGAAGTTACGGACGGCTTTGAGTGCCCCGCGTGCGGCAACCATGTATGCAGAACCTGCGCAAAAGAGAACGGCGGACTATGCCCGCACTGCCTGGGAAAGCTTTACAGAATAAGCTGAACATATCGGCATTCAGAGCAAAGCAATACAAAAAATACGGCGAGGAGCGCGCAAAATTTTGCGCGCTCCTCGCCCTTTTGAAATTCAATCTCTTATATTACAGATAGTCGTTTTTTAAACCCGCAAATCTTTCGCTCCACTTCTTTGCATTCTCCTCCTCTCCCTTAGCCGCATAATAGTCGGCGCGCAGGGATACAAGCATAATAAAGGCCGGCTCATACTCCGGTATCTGCGGAACCGAAAAAAAAGTCTTTTCGTCGATCTCCTCTATCGGAATGCCGCACGCAATCATGCCCTGAATGGTGAGGGCCCGCTCCAAAACCTGCCATTCGGCAGTATTTTTGACAACGCTTGCTATCATTTGCATATCTGTGGCGTCTGATCCCAAACCGGTCGGCGCGGCGTTAATCATCAGAAGATATAGCGACGAAGGGGCTATGAACGAGGCGAGCGCGGCGTCTTTGCCAAAGAAAAGGCAGACTATGCCCGCCGCCGCAAACAGAAGGTTTACGACGAGCCCGCCGCAGGTCGTTATTATAAAGCCGCACTTTATGTTTTTGGCGCTCTTTGGCGCTATTGCACAGCTTGACGGGGTAAACAGGGCAAATTTGCCGAGCTTTACCTTCATTCCGCCGAACAGGCCGAAGAACTTGTGACCGAGTTCGTGCAATATTGAAGCGAGAGGGAAAAATATGATGCAGAGGGCGGCGTATACTACCGCGCGCCACCACAGGCCGCCCATGGAAAGCCATATGCCGACGCCCATGACTGCGAGCGCTGCTGCGGCCGCCGCGGCCGTTATGAAATATTTCACTTTACAAGCCCCTTTAACAGGACATAGCCCTCTAAATTGTCGCTTTCAGACACGGTTATCCTGTCCGCATTGAAGCGGTTAAGTATCGAATACATGAGCAGGCAACCGCCCGCTATCACGTCGGCGCGGCGTGGCTCCATTCCGCGCAGCGCCCTGCGCTCTTCAACGGTGAGCGATAAGAGCTTTTCTGCCTCCGCGCACAGCCATTCGCGGGTGAGCACGGTGCCTTCGACCACTTTGGGGTCATATTTTTCAAGCTCATGATACAGCGCCGCAAGGCTGGTGGCAGTGCCGCCTATACCGTAAATGTCCTTTCCATCGAGAGAGAGAGAGCCGTAACCGTTTAACGAATTATCTATAGCCGCCTGCAACGCAGATCTGTCCTGCCCCGCCATGTCGAACAGGCGGACTGTGCCGATATTTACGCTCTTTGAATAGAGCGTTTTGCCGCCCTGTTGCAGAGTTATCTCCGTACTGGCGCCGCCGAGATCGATGATGCCGCCGTCGCGCCCGCGCAGCGCGCCCAGGATACCGCACGCCGCCTCCTCTTCGCCGCTTAAAACATCGACGTCTATGCCCGTGAGCGCCTTTACCCGCGCAACGAAGTCTGCCCCGTTCTTTGACGAGCGGACTGCAGCCGTTGCAAACACATGGGGAGTGCCCGCGCCGTTTAACTCGGCCGCGGCCGCAAAGATCTGCACGGCGCGCGCCGTGCGCTCTATCGCCTCCGGCTTTAAAACCCCGCTTTGGGCGAGACCCTCTGCAAGACGGGTGGTATCGAGCTGCTTATATAAAGTTTTTCCGTCCGCCATAACCATGAGGCGAACGGAATTTGAACCTACGTCTATTGCTGAAATCTTCATAACTACCAAAATGCGGCAAAAAACCGCGATCGAACAGATGTGAACTTTATTTGATTATGTCATACTTTACTGCGAGCTGATAGAGCGCGTCGTAGTCGCTGTAATAATCCAGGAGCTCTTCATAGTTATCCATTTCTGTGCTGTATTTTTCGATTTCGTCTATAAGCTCCTGCCTGCGGTTGCTGAGCTGAACGATGACGACGAGCTGATAGACCATTATGGCGACAAGCACTACAAGCAATAAAACTACCGAAACTGTGCCCGCCGCAACTAAACGGTTACGCTTCTGCTGATTCATTTATCTACCTCATTTAAAAAGCAAATTCTGTTATTTACGGCCGACCGCAGCGCCTTTTGCGCCACTTTTGCCGACCTTTACACCTTTGCTAGTCCTATTATACAATTTATTTATCAAAAATGCAACCATTATGTGGAAACTTTTGATATATAACAGCGCACCAACCAAAACAGCCGCAAACATATACAGCCGCACATCGGGAAAACAGAAGTACACCGACGCCGCCACGAATATAGCAGACAGAGCGAGGACATACAAAAGGTCGCATACCGCAGTGCAAATAAATTCCCGCTTTTTTGATTTTTGAGAAGGCGCGCCGGAAACTGCGCGCCTTATTATATAAAGAAAGTCATACACGGCGCCGCTTAAAACGCCGCACGCAAGGCATATGAGAAAAATTTTTATTTGCATGGTGTTGTCCGCACGGCCATTGCCCTGTTATTTGAAGAGCTTTTGGGCAAATTTGAGCCCCTTTGCCGAATATTTTACGCTTGTCACCGTGCCCGTGGCGGCAAAGGCGCCGCTGCCCTTTGAAAAGGCAACGATTTTAAGTCCGCTGCCCGTAACGGTTATCCTGCCGCCGGAATAGCTTAAAACTATCTGCGCGGCGGAAAACGCGTCTACGCTGTCTATCGCCGTCGCCGAAAATTTTTTACAGTCCTCTATGGTTATTGTGTGTATTACTCCCTCCATCTCTCCCTCCGCGGGCGCGGCAAGACCTGCGCGCAAAAAAAATACTGCCCCTTAAAGGGCAGTATTTATATATGCGGGAAAACAGAAACTTATGTTAATCAAATCGATATACTTAAAAACTTATAGAAGCAAACAACACAAAGCGCGCACGGAAGGTTTGAGGGAGCTTACACATGCGTAAGTGACCGAAAACACCCGTAAGCGCAACGCAGTATTGCGCAGCTTAAATAAGTTTTTACGCAAGGCCCTTGCGGATCTTGGCCGCGGCCTTGGCGCGAAGTTCAGAGTCGAGAATGCGCTTGCGGATACGGATATTTTTGGGGGTTATCTCCAAAAGTTCGTCGTCGGCGATGAACTCGAGACACTCCTCAAGGCTCATGCGCTTGGGGGTTATGAGTCTGAGTGCGTCGTCGCTGGACGAAGAGCGGGTATTTGTGAGGTGCTTCTGCTTGCAGACGTTTACGTTTATATCCTCCGCCTTGGGGCTTTCGCCTATGACCATGCCCTCGTACACCTGCGTGCCCGGGCCGATGAACAGCGTGCCGCGGCCCTGGGCGTTATAGAGGCCGTAAGTCACGGCCTCGCCCGTTTCGAACGCGACGAGAGAGCCAGTGCTCCTGCGCGAAAATTCGCCCTTGTAGGGCTGGTATTCGAAGAACACCGACGAGAACACGCCCTCGCCCTTGGTGGAGGTCAAAAACTCGCTCTTGTAGCCGAAGAGGCCGCGCGCGGGAATTATGAACTCCAGCCTGGTGCGGCTGCCCACGGCGCTCATGTGCAGAAGTTCGCCCTTCCTCTCGCCCATGCTCTGGAATACCGCGCCCGTAAATTCGTCGGGTACGTCGACGATAAGGCGCTCCATGGGCTCGCACTTTACTCCGTTTATATCTTTATAGAGCACGCGCGGCGTGGAGACCTGGAACTCGTAACCCTCGCGGCGCATGTTTTCTATCAGAATGGAGAGGTGCATCTCGCCCCTGCCGCACACGCGGTAGCTGTCGGCAGACTCCGTCTCCTCCACGCGGAGGGATACGTCCTTTAAAAGTTCCCGGAACAGTCTTTCGCGGAGATGCCTGGTGGTCACCCACTTTCCCTCTTTGCCCGCAAAGGGCGAATCGTTTACCGAGAAAGTCATCTCAACAGTCGGCTCGGATATCTTTACGAACTTGTGCGGCTCCACGCAGTCGGGCGAGCACACCGTGTCGCCTATGTTTATCTTTTCAAGACCGGAGAAGCAGACGATATCGCCGGCTATCGCCCTTTCGCAGGGTACGCGGCTTAAGCCCTCTATCTGGTAGAGGTTGGCTATCTTGCCCGCAAGCATCATCTGCTGGTTGTTGTAGTTGGTGACAACCACCGACTGGCCCTGCAAAATCTCGCCGCGCTCTATCCTGCCTATGCCTATGCGGCCGACGTAGTCGTTGTAGTCGATAGAGGAGACGAGCAGCTGCGCGCCGCCCATTTCGTCCACCTCCATGGGCTGAATATGTGAAATTATGGTATCGAACAGCGGCGTAAGGTCCTTGCCGGGAGTGTTTAAATCGAGCGTTGCCGTGCCGTTGCGGCCCGAACACCATACGACGGGGCTCATGAGCTGGTCGTCGGAGGCGTCGAGCTCCATAAGTAGCTCGAGTATTTCGTCCTGCACCTCATTGAGGCGGGCGTCGGGACGGTCGATCTTGTTTACGACGATTATCAGTCTGTGGCCCATCTCGAGCGCCTTCTGCACGACGAACCTCGTCTGGGGCATGGGGCCCTCGGCGGCGTCAACCAAAACAAGCACGCCGTTTACCATCATCATTACCCTCTCTACCTCGCCCGAGAAGTCTGCGTGGCCCGGGGTATCGACAATGTTTATCTTAACGCCGTTGTAGTGGACGGACGTATTTTTGGCAAGTATGGTTATTCCGCGCTCACGCTCGAGCGCGTTGGAGTCCATGACCCTCTCCTCCACCGCCTGGTTGTCCCTGAAGGCATGGCTCTGCTTGAGCATTGCGTCGACGAGGGTGGTCTTGCCGTGGTCGACGTGCGCGATTATTGCAACATTTCGTAAATCGTTTCTTACCATAAATTCCCTTTTTTACAGATAAATTTCAAGCTATATTATAAATCTGTAACAAAAAATTTGCAACCCATTATATGCGGCTGCAAATTTTTGACTTTTTTTGTAAAACAATAAAAATTTTTTATAATTGTTTGCAATATCAGGCTGGTATGACAAATCTGAACGGCGTAACTGCCGGCATATATCCGATATATTGAGGGACTCCTTTTAGATCCCAACGGAAACATAGAGTATAGGTTGCATCCAGATGAAATCTGCCAAACGGGACATATTTCCCGGCCGAAAAATATACCGTTTTATCTTGAACAAATACCTGGCCGAAATCTAATTCACTGTTAAACAATTTTTCTACCCTGGCAAATGCCGCATTGTGTTGCCGCATATAATCGGGCGTCAATTCAAAGAGTACATTGTACTCACTGTCCATGATTTGAATATAATGGTTAATTGAATAATACTTATACAGTCCGTCTCCTATCGGAACCAGATCATAGTATTCGTTGAAATAGCCATACTCTTCATTTAAAAGAGCAATCTTATCTTCATCCGCACATTCACCCGTATAAATATTTATAGCGGCCAACTTTAATTCGTCTGAAACATATCTACCATAAAGAAGCCAGCCATATGAAAGACAGGATAGTTGATTTGCATCGGCGGGATAAGGAATTACTGACTTCTTCCCGCCATCGATCGCCAGAATTTCGTTCTTGTCATAAAATACGGCAGCCGTGCTGAAAAATTTGTGTGACGGATACATAGATATGTCGTAGCTTATAAAATCTCCCGTTTCAACACCGACTACGTCTATAAAGTCGTCTTCTTTATAGAAAATAACATGATCGCCGAGATTGACCGATTGCAACAAAGAATCTTTATTATATTTCTTTTTCCCCTCAATAAAACGCAAGAAGCTCACCGATTCGTCAGATAAATCTATATAACCCGTACAGCTTTTTACCCGAATATAGCTGTCCCTGTCGTCCTCAGCCTGCACATCCGTGCAATGATAATCATAAGAAAAAAACACTTTGCCAGAAGAATAAACCCCGTCAATTTCACTTTCAGCGTTTTTTATTGTTACACCGTCGTCTTTAAGCGCTTTATCGACCACGTCGTCATAATAAATAAATTTTCCATCTACAGAAATGCCGCTATCATAACCGAGCAGATAGTCTGCTTCAACCGGGATCCTATTCATTGCGCCACGCTTCAATGTAAGTTCTAAAGAACAGCCGGATAGAGCAGAGATAATACATATAGCAAGAAAGGCTACGCATGCTGCAAACAGCTTTATTCTCTTTGACATATTCTTTTTCCCTTTTCGTTTTGTAAGCCTTAAAACAGATCTGCTTTATTGCTCTTACATTATAAACTACTATAACAGCAATATCAATAAAAACTGGCGGTATTTGTACAAAATGCACAAATACCGCCAGTTTGTTCAAATATTAAAATTCACTCTTGGTGGCGCGTTCGAACAGCCTTAAAATTATGTTCATGCACTCCTTGGCGCCGTCGCCGCTGTCAAAGGCGTGCGATTCAAAACACGCCTCGTATACGGCCTCGGTTATCGGAAGCTCCACGCCGTGTTCCTCACCCATCTTTTTCATGGCCTTGGCCGTCATTACGCCTTCGGCGAGCTTTTCAAACTTCTGGCCCTTTGCCATCATCTCGCCATAGCGGCGGTTGTGCGAATACTCGGAAAAGAGCGTAGTTTCATAGTCGCCGAGGTGCGCAAGGCCGTAGGCCGACATGAAGTTGCCGCCCATCGCCTTTATGAGCCTGCCGACCTCGTTGGCGCCGCGCGACATAAGCGGACCCTTCAGACTCACGTAGCCGCTGCCGTCGAGAACGCCCGCGGCGATGCCCAGAACGTTTTTCGCCGCCGCGCCTATCTCCGTGCCTATGAGGTCGTTGCCGTAGTAGAAGCGGATGAGGTTGCTCTTGAAGTTATCGGCAAGGTGGCGCTTTAAAGTATCGTTCGACGAATCGATGACCATGCAGTTGGGTATGCCCTTTACAAATGCCTGGATGTGCCCGGGGCCCACCCATACGGCTATTTTATCGGGCGAAATACCGCTTTCGGTAAGCACCTGCGAGAGGCGCTTGCCCGTCGACTCCTCTATGCCCTTCATGCACAGCACGAATATCTTGCCCTTCACGGGGTACTTTATTATCTTCTGCATAAAGCCGCGCAGACCCTGCGAGCTTATGGAAATTATTATAATATCGCTCTCTCTGAGCGCATATTCAAGGTCGCACGTGAGCTTGATCCTGCCGTCAAGTTCGACATATTCGTTCCTGCCCGTATTTTTGAGCACCTCATACGAATAGTCGCCTTCGGGACCCCAGCTTATCACGTCGTTGCCCAGAACGGCCGACTGGTACCACGCGATGAACGAGCCCCATCTGCCGCAGCCGAGAACGGAAATTTTCATGGCAATTCTCCGTCAGTTTTTTGATTTTACTTGATCAGCCCCGGATAGGAGCCATTTATGTCACACAAAGTACTTTGCTAAAAAGTTTTAAATTGTTTTTCTCTCCAAAAGAGCACGGGAGAGAGTTACGTCGTCGGTATACTCTATTTCGCTGCCTATGGGGATGCCGTGCGCGAGACGGGTGACGTTTACGCCGAGCGGCTTTAAAAGGCGCGCGATATACATAGCGGTCGCCTCGCCCTCCACGTCGGGGTTGGTGGCCATTATCACCTCTTTAACACTGCCGTCTATGCGCGACAAAAGTTCCTTTACGCGTATATCGTTCGGCCCTATACCCTCCATGGGACTTATCACGCCGTGAAGAACGTGGTAGACGCCCTTATATTCGTGCAGCTTTTCAAGCGCGATGACATCCTTGGGCTCCTTCACCACGCAGATGGTGGACTTATCGCGCGTGCGGCAGATGTCGCACACGTCGCTTTCTGTAAAGTTGCCGCAAACCTTGCAGTACTTTACCTTGCGCTTGGCCTCGGTGATGGCGTTTGCAAACCCCGCCGCTTCCTCGGCGCTCATATTTATTATCTTGTAGGCATACCGCTGCGCCGTCTTTTTGCCGACGCCCGGCAGTTTTGTAAATTCGTTTATAAGCCTTCCGATAGGCTCTATGAAAATATCCATAAAAAAACAGTTCACGCAAATCTTTTTGCTATGCAAAAATCTTTGCCGTGAGGGTAAATATGTCGGAAAAAGAGGTATCGGCGAACTAAATTCGCCTGCTCTTTTTCTAGGCATAATTAATTTTAAACTTGTTATGGCAAAGATTTATTCCTTGTAAAATGCTTAACGCGCGAGCCATCGCGCTACATTTTACGGCGGGAAAATCTACCTTGCGCATAATAATTATTTTAAAATAAATTTTACTTCAGTTAAAGCTCATAACGGGTTCAGAGATACGAGCAGAACGAGGAGCGTGCGGAACGCTGCGAAGGAGCTTACTTAGAGGTAAGTGACTGAGCAGAACCGTAAGCGCGACAATGTTATGCGATGTATATATGAACCCGAGCTGAGCCCGTAGAATGTTGAAATTGCTTACATGAAGCCGGGTAAGCTCGCACTTCCGAACTTGCCCATCTTCTCTTCATAGAGCTCGTCGGCCTTTTTGTATCCGTCGTTTATGGCGGCAAGAATAAGGTCCTCGAGCATCTCCACGTCTTCCTCGTCGTTAAGGTCGATCATCTGGGAGATCTTGCTGCCGAACTCCACTCCGTTTATCACCTTTTTGCCGTTCATATAGATGACGACCGTTTCGTCGCCCTCTTCGCCGCCGCCAGAAAGGCCGACGACTTCGAGCTCTTCAAGCTCCTTTTCGGCCGCCTGCATCTGCTCCTGAATTTTTTGGGCCTGCTTTACGAGGTTGTTCATGCCTCCGCCCATACCTCCGCGGTAACCAGCCATATTTTAAAACTCCTTTTTACCTTTTCGACTGCGGCGGAAATGCCGCCGCAAATTTTAAACTGAATTTATTTTATATCTATATCCGTGCCGCCGAAATTGTTCTTTAATACATTGAGCGCGCGAGAAAGGCTGTCGTCCTTTTTTGCGAGCCTGACCTCGTAATCGGAAACTCCGCACTCCGAGAGAATTTCGGCGAGAATTTTTGCATTGTCCTGCCGCGTTATCGCGCGGTGCACCGTCTCATTATCAGTGGTGAGAATTAGCTTATCGCCGTTCTGCTCGCAGCCAAGGTCGGAACACAGCGTGAAGAGCACGGCATTTTTATGCGTGGTGCGCAGCGCTCTCAAGAGGTTTGCCAGCACCCCGCCGCGGCCGCCGCCTGCCGCGGGGCGCGCCTGGGGCTGAGCCTGAGGCTTTGCACCGCTTACGGCAAACGGGTCGTCGTTTGTTTCAATGAGTGACGGCCTCTTCTGTGCAGCCGAAGGTTCGGACCGCTGCGCAGATTTTGCCAATGCATCGCCCCCATGCGCAGGTTCCTGCGCGTAAAAGGGGGTTGCTTTTCCGCTTCTGCCGCTGAAAAAGTCTGACTGCACATCCCCTCTCTGCGCGGGGCGCGCGCTCTCAAAAGCGGCTTGAGACTGTAATGTCCCCGATGCGTGCGACTGCATTGACTGCGGCTTTATGTCCTTATGTGCGGAGGAGAAATCGCCCTCCGCTATCTTTTTTTCGAGCACGGAAACGCGGGATATCAGACTGTCGATATTGTAGTCGGCAGCGGGAAGCGTACAGCGCAAAATTGCCGTTTCGAGCACTACGCGCGGGTCGGCGGCGTAGCGCATGTCACCCTCCGCCTTTACAAATATCTCTGTCGCGCGCAGTATCCTGTGCCCGTCGGACTGAGCTATCGCCACCACGGCGGAGAACATCTCGTCGGGCAGGTTTAAGATCTCGCGTGCATTTTTGCACATCTTTGCGACGGCAACATTATTCAAAAAATTTAAGATGTCCTTTACAAACACGCCGGCACTCTTGCCGCCGGAAAATATCTCCTCGGCGCACGAGAGAGCGCCGCCGGAATCTTCCGAAAGGAGCAGACGCACCACCTCAGCTATCTTATAGAAATCTGCAGAACCTAAAACGGCATTTACGTCGGAATAGGTGAGCTTGCCGGCGGAGTACGAAACGCACATATCTGCAACGGAGAGCGTATCGCGCGCGCTGCCCGCACCCGCGCGGGCTATGGCGGCGACGGCCTCCTCCTCGTACTCCTTTCCTATCTTGCCCAGTATATTTTTCAGCAGCCCCTCAAGGTCGTGCTGAGGGATGAGCTTGAAATCAAATCGCATGCAGCGCGAGAGAATGGTTGCGGGGATCTTTTGCGGCTCGGTAGTGGCCAAAATAAATACGGCGTGTGCGGGAGGCTCTTCCAGCGTCTTTAATACGGCATTGAACGCCGAGGCGGTGAGCATGTGCACCTCGTCGATGATATACACTTTATACCTGCCGGCGACGGGGGGATACTGCACCTTTTCCCTAAGGTCGCGCATCTCATCCACGCCGTTGTTGGAGGCGGCGTCGATCTCCGAAATGTCAAGATTGCTGCCCTCGGAGAGCGCCATGCAGGTTGCACACTTGCCGCATGGCGAACCGTCTACGGGGTGTTCGCAGTTTATGGCGCGCGCGAAAATTTTGGCGACGGACGTTTTGCCCGTGCCGCGCGGGCCGCAAAAGAGATACGCGTGCCCTATTTTACCGCTTTCGATCTGGTTTTTTAAAATTTTTACGATATGCTCCTGCCGCACTACCTTGTCAAGTGTGTCGGGGCGGAACATACGGTAAAACGCGAGATATGCCATCTATAAGCTCCGCTTGACTGCGCGCGATGCGCGCGCTTTAAATATTGCCGTTATGCCACGCATAATACTATGCAAAACTCATTTATGTTCAGTTGAACAGCTTGAACAACTTACGTTTGGCGCGCTGAAGGGCGTTATCGATGCTCTTTACGGGCTTTCCGGTAGCCGAAGATATCTCCGCCATGGTGAGGCCGTCCATATACATGACAGTGACTTTGAACTCAAACGAGGACAGGTCCTTACTTATTTTGCGCAGGAACTCGCGCCTGTTTTCGCGCTTTATAAGCTCATCCTCGGGATTCTGCGGCGATGAATAGAGCTCTTCTCCCACTTCCACTATGGGGAGAAAGTTATTTAAAGCCGAGTGCTTCGCGCCCGTGGTGGCCTTTACCGCGTCGATTATTCGGTTGCGTATGCAGCGGGTGGCGTATGCCGAAAAGCCCGACTTGCACTTACCCTCGGAATATCCTCCGATCGCCGAATACAGGCCGCACATGCCTTCCTGCACGAGATCCTCCGTTTCGCCGCCCGAGAGAAAGAACCTGCGCGCGACGGACAATACGACATTTTTATATCGCTTTAATAAAAGCTCGGTCGCGTTTTTATCGCCACTCTGCGAGAGTTGCGCAAGACGCTCGTCGCTCAAATTTTCGATCTGCATCGCACCACTTCGTATGCGGCTATGCCGAGCGCCACAGAGGCGTTGAGTGAGTTGACCTTGCCGAAAAGAGGGAGCGACAGCACACCGTCGCACTTCTCGCGGGTGAGCCTTCTCACGCCGCTGTCTTCCCCGCCGATGACGAGGCCGACATTGCCCGTAAGGTCGGCAGAGTATATGCTCTTGCCGTCGGCCTCGAGGGCGTACAGCCAGTAGCCGCTGTTTTTTAATTTATCTATGGCGGCGTTCAGAGAGGGCACCTTTGCCACCTTCATGTGGTTGGCCGCGCCCGCCGATATGCGTATGACCGCCTCGGTAACGGCGGCAGACTTCTGCGCGGGGATGACTACGCCGTCGGCGCCGGCACACTCCGCCACCCTTATTATCGAGCCTAAATTGTGCACGTCCTCTATCCCGTCGCACAGAATGACGAAGCCGCCCGCCTCTCCCTTTGAATCGATTATATCCTCAAGCTCGCAGTATTCATAGTCGGCGGCGAAGGCTATAACACCCTGATGACGGCCGGTTGCGCTCATTCTGTCGAGCGCCTTCAGTTCGGCAAACTGCACCCTCACGCCAGCGCGGCGGGCCTCGGCGAATATGCGCGCAAGCGAGCCCTGCGGATTTTTTTCCATAACGATCTTTTCGATCTTTTTGCCGCTTCTTATAAGTTCGAGTACGGCGTTCCTGCCCTCGGTCTTCATTTCAAATCCTTCAACAGAAATTCTATTCTATCAAACTGCCCCGTAAGATACAGATAGCCCAGCACCGCCTCGAAACCCGTCGAGCGGTTGTATTCGGAGACGCTGGCATGCTTGGCGCGTGCCGTTTTTTTAGCGTTTCTGCCGCGACGGAAAATTTCCCCCTCCTCTTCGGTAAAGAGGGGCAGCAATATCTCCACAAGCCCGCTTTGGCCGTGCGCCGATACTTTCTGCGAAGAGAGCTTATTCAGCTCGCCAGCCTTGAAATCGGCAGAGCGGACGAGTTTTTCGCGTACACAGAGCGAATATACCGCGTCGCCCACAAATGCAAGGGTGACCGGACTTAAATTTTTAGCGCTCTCAGGCGTCATAGGGGAGTTATTATTTAACATAGACAAAAAATTATAATCGGTATTATTATACCATCAAGTCATAAAAAAATCAAATATTCAGTACTATATAGCGTGAAAATGTTTACCCTGAAAAAGGGCGCCGCCGCACTGTTTGCGGCAATTGCAATACTGAGCGTTGCCACGGGCGCGATATTCGCGGGCATAACCTCGGCAAGCGCTCAAAGCGCGCCCGTTATAGTTATAGACGCAGGTCACGGCGGGATCGACGCGGGCGTACGCGGCAAAACAAGCGGCGTTAAAGAAAGCGATATCAACCTTTCGATAGCCTACTCCCTGCGAAGATGCTTCGATAATGCAGGCTTCTGCACCATACTGACGCGCAAGAGCCAGGCTGGTCTGTACGGCCTCCCGACAAAGGGATTCAAGCTCAGGGACATGGAAAAACGCCGCGAAGTTATAGAGGAGTGCGGCGCAGACATGGTCATCTCCGTACACCAGAACTTTTATTTCGACGGCACGCGGCGGGGCGCCACCGTTTTTTTCAACAAAGACAGCGAAAGCGGAAAGCAGCTTGCTGTGTGCATTCAACACAGTTTGAACGCCATGGAGGGTGCGGCGGCGAGCCACAGCGCCCTTATAGGCGACTACTACATGCTGAAATGCACGTCCTCCCCCTCGGTAATTGTGGAGTGCGGCTTTTTATCCAACACGTATGATGAGGAGCTGCTGCTTACCGAGGAGTACCGCGAGCAGCTGGCGTATGCTATTTTTGCGGGCGCGGTGAGCTATTTTTCATAGGAGAACCGCAGAACGATCGGAGGAGCAAAGGCCATCTGCGGAGTACCGTGCGTGATATAACCGATTGTTTTTATATAAGTATCCGACGGAAATAGTCCGTCTTTACAATCTCCTTAAAAATAATATGCGCGCGCGGCAGTTTGCCGCGCGCGCATATTATTAAAACAATGCTTTAAACACAGCGACCTCCTTTAAAGGAGGTCGCCTGCCGTTTTAAATTTAAGAGAGCTTTTCCAAAAGCTTCAGGTCGATGCCCTTTTCGCCTATCTTGATGATCTCTACCTTTACAACGTCGCCGATGTTCACGACGTCCTCAACCTTATCGACACGCTTATCGGATAACTTGGAGATGTGGATCATGCCGTCCTTGCCGGGCGCAAACTCAACAAACGCGCCGAAGGTGAGGATCCTTACTACAGTGCCGACGAACATGTCGCCAACTTCGGGATCGTGCGCGATAGACATGATTATCGCCTTTGCCCTTTCGGCATTTTCGATAGGACCCGTGGTGGAGATATAGCCGCGGCCGGAGTCGTCGTCGTTGAAGTCGATATCCGTGCCCGTCTCCTCCATTATCTTCTTTATCACGCAGCCCTGCTTGCCGATGACGTCGCCGATCTTTTCGGGATCGATCTCGAAGCTGATGATTTTGGGAGCATATACCGAGAGAGCGGGAGCAACTTCGGGAACGCACTCGAGCATTTTTGAAAGAATGAACTGCCTGCCCTCGTTGGCCTGATTTATCGCGGTGTGCATTATCTCTTCGGATATGCCCTTGATCTTTATATCCATCTGGATAGCGGTGATGCCCTTTACCGTGCCCGCAACTTTGAAGTCCATATCGCCGAGGAAGTCCTCAAGGCCCTGAATATCGGTGAGCACTTTGAACTCGCCTGTCTCCTGGTTCTTTATAAGACCCATAGCAACGCCAGCAACGGGTGCCTTGATGGGAACGCCCGCATCCATGAGCGCCATGGTAGAACCGCATACCGACGCCATCGACGAGGAGCCGTTGGACGAGAGAATGTCGTTCACGACCCTTATCGCATAGGGGAACTCCTCTTCGGAGGGAAGCACGGGAATGAGAGCGCGCTCTGCAAGTGCGCCGTGTCCTATCTCGCGCCTGCCGGGGCTGCGGAGAGCTTTAGCTTCGCCCGTGCAGTAGCCGGGGAAGTTATACTGATGCATATACCTCTTCGAGGTCTCGTCGTCGAGGCCCTCGAGCTTCTGCTTTTCAGAGAGCATTGCAAGGGTGCAGGTAGTAAGGGTCTGAGTCTGTCCGCGGGTGAACACGGCCGAGCCGTGCACGCGGGGAAGAACGTGCCTTTCGCACCAGATGGGACGTACCTCTTTGAGGCCTCTGCCGTCGGGGCGGATACCCTTATCGAATATCTTTGCGCGTACCTTCTCTTTGGTGAGATAATAGAGGCTGTCCTTTATCTCGCGGGTGTTTTCGGGATAGATGTCGGCAAAGTGTTCCAGAACTTCCTGCTCTGCCTGAGCCTGGCGTGCCTCCCTCTCCTGCCTGTCGAACGTGTCGATAGCCCAGTCGATCTTTTCGGAAGCGTAGGCACGCACGGCCTTGTCGAGCTCTTCGGGAATGTGATAGAGCTCCATCTCCCTCTTGGGCTTGCCCACTGCGGGAACTATTTCGTCCTCAATAAAGGCGCAGATCTTTTTGATCTCCTCATGGCCGAACATGATGGCTCCGACCATCTCGTCGTTGGAAACTTCGTCGGCGCCGGCCTCTATCATGAGTATGGCGTCGCGCGTACCCGCGAGGTTTAAGTGAATGGTGCTTGCGTGCCTCTGCTCGAGGTCGGGGTTGATGACATACTTGCCGTCTACAAGTCCCACAACTACCGAGCCCGTGGGGCCTGCCCAGGGTATATCGGAAATGGCAAGCGCAACGGAAGAACCTATCATTGCGAGAGGTTCGGGAGCCACGTCGGGCTCCACAGAGAGCGCCTGCGCAACTACCGTTACGTCGTTATAAAGTCCCTTGGGAAAGAGGGGACGAAGGGGGCGGTCGATGAGCCTTGCGGTTAAGATCGCCTTATCGCTTGCCCTGCCCTCGCGTTTTTTGAAGCCGCCGGGAATTTTGCCGACGGAATACATCTTTTCTTCGTAGTCTACCTGGAGAGGGAAAAAGTCCATGCCCTCTCTGGGAGTTGCCGACATGCAGACAGTCACGAGAACGGAGGTATCGCCGCAGCTTACGACGCACGCGCCGTTGGCCTGTTCGGCATACTTACCCGTCTCTATTACGACGTCTCTGCCCCCCACCTGCATTGTGAATTTTTTGCTTTCTTTCATTTAAAATATCTACTCCTTGTCTGTTCTTGCGCCCGCGGCGACCCCGCCGCAGACAAATTTATGAAAAAAAGAGCGGCATAAAATAAGCGCTCTTTTTTGTACGTTGAAATTACTTCCTTAAGTTCAATGCGGCAATAACGGCGCGGTATCTTTCGATATCCTTGGATTTGAGGTAATCGAGAAGACCGCGGCGGCGGCCTACCATTTTGAGAAGACCCCTGCGCGAGTGGTTATCGTGGATGTGAACTTTGAGGTGCTCGTTGAGGTGGTTGATCCTCTCGGTGAGAAGGGCTATCTGAACTTCGGGTGAACCGGTGTCGCCCTCCTTGGTTGCAAATTTAGCGATTATTTCCTGCTTATCCATTTTAATTATCCTCCTTTATGGACTGAAATATGCGGTGAACAAGGTCGGGCGTGGAGTATTCGCACCGCGTTGTACCCGTAACGAAGATATTTTAGCATAAGCGTGCGCAAATGGCAAGCGTTTACAAGTATAATTGAAGCAGAATTTTGACCCTAACTAAACAATTGCCGTAAAGCACGACTTTGCTTTAAGCAAAACTTTCAGCAACAAGGCTGAATGCCAGTCTGAACCCCATTTTAAAGTAACTTTCGGCCTCTTCCGCAGTTACACCGCCAAATGACGAGCATAGCTTTTCAAATTTTTCGGCGTCCTCCCCCTCCAGCTTTTCGCTGAAATACAGATAGAGTTTATCGATATCGTTAAGCAGGCTGCGCTGCTCTTCGCTCATTTTAAAAAATCCCTCCTGCGCTGCCCAGTTGCAGATCCTTCCCAAAATTGTATCTTCCATTTTTTACCTCCTGCAATTGTGTAGTATTATTATACAGAATACAGTTGTATTATGTCAACCATATTGAATACAAATGTAGTAATTTAAAATTATGAAAATATTTGCCGAAAGACTTAAAGAGTTAAGAACTGAAAAAGGGTTGTCACAGAGAGAGCTGGCAAAAGCGGTAGGACTTACGCAAGGCGCGATAACTCATTGGGAAAATGGCGTTCGCTCACCTTCAGGCGAGGCGTTGATTTTGCTTGCCAAATATTTTGGCGTTACAAGCGACTACCTTTTGGGGTTGGAAGATTAAAGTATGTAATGAAGATTTTTGCAGAGAGATTAAAAGAATTGAGAAACGAAAAAGGAATTTCTCAAGGTGAACTTTCAAGGCAGACAGGAATACCCAGAACCACTATTACTTTTTGGGAAAATGATTTGCGCGTTCCTTCCGCCGAAGCCGTCGTTATCATCGCCAAATACTTCGGCGTTACAAGCGACTACCTTTTGGGGTTGGAAGATTGAATTTCCTCTATCCCTGCCGTCATCTTGACCGCAGCGGAAAGATCTCGGAGCCGAAGGCGACGGCGGCAGGGTTACGAAATGTTCTCTTTGTCGCGCTACGCGCCAGATCCATTCGACTTCGCCTACGGCTTCGCTCAGGATGACCAAGAGAAAAGTAACAATATGTTTCCTCATTATAGGCTACGCTTTTTAAAGTCGAACAATAAACATTTACAATAGAAAAGCCCGCGGAGGGCGCAAAATTTGCGCCCTCCGCGGGCTTATGTTTTAACATTGCTTTAATTTATTGTTTTGCCTGTTTAGGAGAAGAGCGCGTTTCGCTTTGCGATGATCTCTCTATACTTATTTAAGTAAGTGGGGATATCTTTGGGAGAGGCGAGGCGCTCTATCCTGTTTTCGGCGCCGAACACGCGCTTTGAGATGGCGCCCGCGCCCACGGCTATGTTGGAGCAGATCTCTTCCATGGTGCCTATGTTGTAGGCGCACTCCTTGCCAGGCTTTGCCCAGCCCGTATTTTCGCCGTTGCCCGCCTGGTACTTCTGGCGGTAGAGATAGTATGGTTCGTACCCCGCCGAAGTGAGCATACGGCGCGAGAGGGCGAGCATATCGCCGATATCTGTCACACTCAAGCGTGAAACATTTTCTTTGAGTTTTGCGCCCGATTTTAAGCACAGCGAATGGACGGTGATATTTTCGGGCTCCAGCGCGATAGCCGCGGAGAGCGAGCGTTCAAAATCAGCCAAAGTTTCGTCGGCAAGGCCTGCAATAAGATCGATATTGATATCGAACGGGTAACGGCGCGCCATTTTGAAAGCTTCTAAAGTCTGCTCAGCAGTATGCCTGCGGCCGATAGCGGCGAGCGTTTTATCTGAAAAAGTCTGCGGGTTTACGCATATCCTGTTTACGCCCGCACATGAAGTCACTTCAAGTTTTTCTTCGGTGAAAGTATCGGGCCTGCCCGCCTCCACCGTATATTCAGCGCCGCCTGTCGGAAGGGCGGCTATGGCGGAATACACCCTTTTGAGCTGCTCCGCCGAGAGGCAGAAGGGCGTGCCGCCGCCGATATACACCGAATTAACCCTTGTGACGACAGCTTTCAGGCTGGAAATTTCCTCCACGAGGCAATTTATATAATCTTCGATATATCGCTGCACGGCCGAATAGGGCGCGGTGATGAAGGAGCAATATTCGCACTTTGTGGGGCAGAAGGGCAGGCTGACGAAAATATCCTCGCCCGCGCCCCTGTTCGCGCAATATATTTTGCTCTGCGCGGCTATCACGCGGCGGATGACAGAAATATTTTCGTCGCTGACGCAGAACTTTTTGAACAGCGGGGCAAAGTCGCGCCCCTCCGCAAGCTCGGCATACGCCATTTTTGTGGGTCTTATGCCCGTGAGCGCGCCCCACGGCAAGCTCTTTCCGCTCTCTTCAGACAGAAACAGATAGAACGCGAGCTTTGCCGAGCGCTTTGCATACCTCTTAAGCTCCAGTTCGCCGCGCGGGCGCCATATATCGGAGAAAGTGCGGCATTCTCCGCCGCACTCTATGGTATTTATGAAGTTGTCGCCGTCGCGCAGGAACGTATGGACAAAATCACGCTCTTCCGCGCCGAATAGGCGAAGCACGTCCATTATCTCCGCGCTTAAAAACTGACAGTTGGTGTTTAGCATAGGAATAAAAATTCGTTATACGCAAAAAAGAGCGCACCATGTGTTAAAAATGCGCACGCTCTTAACCGCGTGAAGATAGCTTGAACCGGCCAATAAAGGCGTTTTATCAGTCTCCTTCATTCACATACGGATTATTCTTGCGTTCGTGCGATAGGGTGGTATCTTCGCCGTGGCCGCAATATACGGTATAGTCGCCGGGAAGAGCGTACAGCTTTTTAATGCTGTTGAAGAGCCGACGGCCGCTGTCGGAAGTAAATTCCGTTCCGCCGACCGCTTCGCGGAAGAGCGTGTCGCCCGTGAACAGGCAGCCGCCCGCAAGGTAGCAAACGCTGCCGGCCGTGTGACCGGGCGTGGATATCACCTTGAAATCTATGCCGGCAACAGTTATCGTCTGGCCGCCGCTCAACAGATACACGGGATAGTGCCTTATGAGCCGCTCGCTCTCATCGTTGGCACTGTAAGCGAACATTTTTTCGGCCTCCTCCTCCGTCGTGTAGACGGGGATGCCATAGGAGGCAAAGCGGGCGCAGCCGCCCACATGATCGCTGTGGCCGTGCGTTAAGAGCACGCCCTCGGGAATGAGGCCGAGCTCGCGGCATTTGTCGTATGCGCGCTCCTGCGCGCAGTCTATCACGGCCGCCGTCTTATTATCGGCGGTAACTATGTATGAATTGCAGACATCCTCTGTAGGAGTGATCTTATAAACTTTCATATACTTTTATTCTCCCTTTACATATGGATTGAACTCGCGCTCGTGCGAGAGAGTAGTGTCGTCGCCGTGGCCGCTGTATACCGTAAAGTCGCCGGGAAGCACATACAGCTTTTTGAGGCTGTTGAAAAGCTGGCGCCAGCTGCCAGACGGAAGATCTGTGCGGCCGACATTTTCGCGGAATAGTGTGTCCCCAGTGAAGAGACAACCTTCGGCGAGGTAGCACACGCTGCCCGCGGAGTGACCGGGCGTGGATATCACCTTGAAATCTATGCCGGCAACAGTTATCGTCTGACCGCCGCTCAACAGATATACGGGGAAGTGTTTTATTATGCCTCCCATTGAGTTGTAATCGTCGCCGAACATGTTCTCTGCTTCCTCTTCAGTCGTATAGATGGGGATATTGTAGGAGGCGAAGCGCGCGCAACCGCCGACGTGGTCGTAGTGGCCGTGCGTCAAGAGCACGCCCTCGGGCTTGAGGCCGAGCTCGCGGCATCTGTCGTACACCTGCTCCTGCGCGCAGTCTATCACGGCCGCCGTTTTATTGTCGGCAGTCACGATATATGAATTGGATGCAAATCCCGTGGGATAGATCTTGTAAACTTTCATAAATTTATTCCTCTGTGTGCGGACATGATGACTTTTATGCCCCCGCACCGTGATTTTATATTCAGATTTTGCTTTAAAGTTCTTATAAATCTTTGAAATTTCTGCCGCGCGGGGCTGAAATCATGTCAGCCCGAAGTACGGTATACGTCGATCACGCGCTTGTCCTTCTTTAAATGGTTGATGAGAAGGTCTAAATCGGAGCGTTTGTTGAGGCGCACGTTTATATCGACGACGGCCTGTTTGCTCTTATCCAGCCTTCCCACTATCTGCGTGAGAGAAAGATGCATGGCGGCGATCTCAGAAGTTACGAAGGCGACGAGACCGTCGTGGTCGTCGGCGACTACGCGTATGCCCACGATAAATTCAGAGCCGGTGTCGGCCGTCCACTGCGCGGGCTGGATGCGGTCGGGGTCGTAGTCCTTCAGGTTGGGGCAGTCTTTGCGGTGGACGATCACGCCCCTGCCGCGCGACACGAATCCTACGATATCGTCGCCGGGGACGGGATTGCAGCAACGCGCAAAGCGCACCATCAATCCGGCCATGCCGCGGACGGTGACGCTCGATTCCGAGGCCTTGCCACTCTTGCCGGGAAGGGTGGAGCCCGGTTCCTTGGGTATGGCCTTTTTGTAGTAATCGATGAGTTTATAGATTATCTGGTTTACGCTCACTGCGCCATAGCCCACGGAGGCGAACATTTCGTCCATGGACGAGAACACCAGCTTTTGCGAGAGCTTTTCAAAGGAATCGTTGTTCAAAAGGTCATTAAGATTATAACCCCTGCGCCTTGCCTCCGCCTCGAGCATTGACTTGCCCGTGCGGGCGTTCTCTTCCTTCATCTCTTTCTTGAAGAACTGCCTTATCTTGGCGCGCGCCGAGCCCGATTTTACATACTTGAGCCAGTCCCACGAGGGGCCTTTGCTGTTCGGCGAGGTGAGTATCTCCACCACATCGCCCGTGTGAAGCGTGGAGTTTAAAGGAACGATCTTTGAATTTACCTTTGCCCCCACGCACTTGTTGCCCACTTCGGAGTGGATGGCGTAGGCGAAGTCGATGGGAGTTGCCTCGAGCGGGAGGGAGATTACCTTGCCGTGAGGGGTGAACACGAGGAGCTCGTTGGTATAGAGATCGGTCTTTAAACTTTCGACGAACTCCTTGGCGCTGCCCGTGCTGCCCTCCCAGTCCATTACATCGCGTATCCAGGCAAGGCGCGCGTCGAAGTTGTTGTCTTGCCCGCCCTTCTGCTCCTTATAGCGCCAGTGCGCCGCGATACCGTATTCGGCCATGTGGTGCATTTCGAACGTTCGTATCTGAATTTCAAACACCTTGCCGAAGTCGGTGACTACCGTCGTGTGGAGCGACTGATACATGTTGCGCTTGGGCATGGCAATGTAGTCCTTTATCCTGCCGGGCACGGGCTTCCACTTTTTGTGGATCTTGCCGAGCACTTCGTAGCACTCTTCGGTGGTGTTGACTATCACGCGCACGGCGGAGAGGTCGTATATCTGGTCGAGCGTCTTGCCCGAATTTTTCATCTTTTTGTATATGGAATAGAAGTGCTTGGGCCTGCCGAACACATCTCCCTTTATGCCGCTCTCGTCGAGGATCTCCTTGAGTTCCTTTACGCAGGCGTCGATGAACGCGCGGCGCTCTTCGAGCTTTTGGTGGATGTTGGTGACGAGATATTCATATGCCTTGGGGTCGAGGTATTTTAAACACAGATCCTCGAGCTCGCACTTGATCTGCGAAATGCCGAGACGGCCTGCAAGCGGAGTGTAAATTTCCAGCGTCTCCTTGGCTATCCTCTGCTGGCGCTCGTCAGAGAGGAAGTTCAAAGAGCGCATGTTGTGCAGCCTGTCGGCAAGTTTGATTATTATGACGCGCACGTCGTTGGCCATGGCGACGAAGATCTTGCGGAAATTTTCGATATCCTCCTCTTCGTGCGTCTGGTAGTGGATTTTATCGAGTTTGGTGACGCCGTCGACGAGAGTATACACCTCCTCGCCGAAGCGGCTTATTATATCGTCCTTGGTTGCGGGCGTATCCTCTATCACGTCATGCAGAAAAGCCGCGGCGACAGTGGGCGCGTCGAGGCCGAGATCGATGAGTATTTCCGCAACGGCGCACGGGTGCGTAAAGTACGGTTCGCCCGAGGCTCGCTTCTGGTTTGCATGCATCTGTTCGGCATACTTATACGCCGAGAGAAGCATCTCCCTCTCCTGTTCGGGATAGTTTTCGTAAATTTTATCTAAAACGGTCTTCATAAAAAAATTCACAAATGTTCCGTGCGGCCACGCCCGCAAAATTTCGTGAGTCCTCAGGAACTAAGGTCTCGCGCGGCGAGCGGTAAAGTTCCGCCGCGCTCGGTCACCGCTCGCACATTGCACAAACAGTGGATACCCACTGTTTGAAGAACTGCAATGTTCGTCTCTTCGCGCGACCTTCAGGGCCCACGGAGCGTATAGTCGCGCGAATTCACCTTAAGTAGAGCTCGCTTTCGCGACAAATTGAGACGAGCGGCACTCTTCACAGCACAACAGAAACCTGTTGTGCGTGTGCCGCGGAGAGACCGCAACATGCCGAGCGTCAGCGTGAGGCGTTGCGGAGCCGACCAACGAGGCACGAGGCGACCGCGCGCATAACAGCGAACTAAATTCGCCTTGCGCATAGTTATTTATTTTAAAACCCTGCTTGAAACGTGTTGTGTTTAGAATATTGGCGGGAAACCCGCCTTGCGACATCATTTATTTTAAACAACAGCCTTATTTATTTTGAACAACGGACTTAACATAAACTGCCTTGCGGCGTTTTAGCTTGCCGCACTAATTTATATCAGACATGACGTTGTAGAGGGCGGAGTTTTTGAGGTCGGTCTTTATGCCCCTGTACACGACGAGGCGGCCCTCCGCAAAGGAGATGAGCCCGAGTTCTTCAAACACCCTGAGCGCAAACACAAGTTCTGCCGCAGAGTATGGCGACCTGGCGGAGAAAGCAACCTCTTCGGCTGTTGCGCCTTCGAGAGACCCGGAGTTGGACGATATGAAGGAAAAAATCTTTAAAAGATGCTCGCGCGAGCTGTCTATCGCCTTGAGCGGCGAAAGTCCGCTTATGTCCGAACAGATGAACACCTGTCTGCCCGCCAATGAAGGGAATGTGACCTTGAGGGGCCTGTCGAGCCAGACAACGCGCCTGTATCCCGAAAAATCGCAATCGGGACGGGGAGCAACGAGCACGGTATTTATCAGACTTTTTGCCGAGAGATTGAAAGTATCGGCAAAAAACTTTTTTGCGTTTTTGTATTTTGCCAAAGTGGAGTAATCCTCGGCTATATAGACAGTGCCGTAGCCGCTGTCCTCTTCGGCCATCATTGCATCTATCTCAGCGCTTGTTTTATATACAAGCCCGCACGAAACCTCCCCAAGCGAGGCACGGAGCACGGCATTGGCAGAAATAAAGTCCGCGGCGTAACTGCCGCTTTCAGAGGAATATATCACATCGCGCACAAAACCGCGGATATATTCCCTGCCGCGGAAACGCGAGATGTTGTACTCAAATACCAGGGTCTTGGGGGCCGGACTCTTTAAAATCTCAGCGTATTTTGCCCCGCCGAAAAACATCATTTCCAGCCCGTCGCACTTAAAAGTCAGATGGGGTGAAAGCGGCTTTAGCGCGCGCACACGGCACTCGCCGACGACAGCCGCAAACAACGGCCGCTTGTTGCCGACGCCGTATGGCTCAAAAATTTCAAGCTCATGTGCGAGACGGGAAATATTCCCCTCCTCCAGCGTGCCGCTGACATGCAGCGTTGGGATGAAATCCTCCGCGGTGTATGTGCGCTCCATATAGTCATTGAGCGCCTCCTCAAGAAGGGCGAAATTTTCCTCGGTGACGTTTACGCCCGCCGCCTGCGAGTGCCCGCCGAACTCGGAGATAAATTCCGAACAGGCCTTGAGCGCGTCGAAGATGTTTACCCCCTCTATGCTGCGCGCCGAACCCTTCAGCGTGCCGTTGTTGTTGACGAAAAGTATTACCGGCCTGCCGTATTCCTCGACGAGGCGGGCGGCGACTATGCCGACGAAACCGGAATTCCAGCTCTCGTCCCACAGCATTATCACCCTGCCGTAGGCGCCGCGGAGAGAAAGCTTTGCCTTTGCCTGGTTATACAGCTCATCGCACCTGAGCTGCCGCTCCTGATTGTATGCGGTGAGGCGGGCTGACAGATCGAACACAGCCTTTTCATCCGTTTCGGTAAAGAGCTTCAATGCCGAAGCGGCATCCCCCATGCGGCCCGCCGCATTTATTTTGGGGGCTATGGTGAACGCAAGGGTGTGAGCATCGGTGCCGTCCTGCGATTTTGTCAAAAAATTTGTAAAACATTTGCGGGGAGAGGTATTTATGAGCCTTAGCCCCTCTGCCACTATATCGCGGTTTTCGCCCGTGAGCGGGACGCTGTCTGCCACTGTGGCGAGCGCTGCAAAATCAAGATATTTATATGCAGATTTGCCGCACAGTGCGCAGGCGACTTTGAACGCCACGCCCGCGCCGCAGAGGTTATCGTACGGGTATCCGTCGGCAAACTTGGGGTTTATGCAGATACAGTCCGGAATATTTTCGGGAAGTTCGTGGTGGTCGGTAACTATCACCTCACAGCCGCTCTCCTTTAAATATTCGACCTCTTCGGCATTTGATATACCGCAGTCGACCGTTATCACCAGTTGGGGAAAGTATTCTTCAAAAATTTCGTCTATGGCCGCGACGGTCACGCCGTACCCGTTTTTGCGTTCGGGAACGAACACCCTGACGTTCACTCCGAAGTCGTTGAGCGCACCGCCCATAATAGTGGCGGCGCACACGCCGTCGGCATCATAGTCGCCGTACACAAGCACATCCCACTCCTCATCCCTGGCACGCGTTATGAGATCGCACGTCTCCTTCATGCCGCGCATTTTAAGCGGAGATATGAAATGGGCCTTAGAAGGGTGTATAAACGCGTCAGCCTTTTCGGGAGTGTCTATTCCCCTGCCATACAGTATCGAAGCCGCCGTAAAAGTTAAATTACAGGCCGAAGCCAAAGCGGCTATCTCTTCCCGCTGGCGCTCGGAAAATTCAAATTCCGGTAGTATTCTCTTCATTGCATTATTATGTAAAAGCGGCAAAAACCGCATTGTCTGACTGATTTACAATTAGCTGAGTCTCAGTGCGGCAAGGCAGGCCTGTTATATGCAAAAAAGGCGAGGTTATGCCTCGCCCTTAATTGTATAGATTATTCGGCAACCTTGGCCGCTTTCTTTGCGCCGCTGTATTTGGAAGCTTTTTTGGCCGCGCGGTTATCGGCGCGGAGCTTTAAACGGGAATATACGGCAGGCATAAAGAACAGGCTTCCATACTGGCAAGCCGCCGCGGCAATTATGCCGCATGCGCAGGGCATGAACAGTCCGTATATGCCGGCGCCCGCAAACAGGCTGAAGATGAGCACAAGCACGAACGCCGAGGCGAGAATAACGTTTATGAGCGTTACGGGCTTGAACCCTTCGCGCAGGGCGGCGTCTACCTGTTCGAACGAGGACATCGCCTTATAGCTGTCCTGTCTGAAACTCTTGCGCATCTTGCCGAAAAGTATGCCGCAACATATCATCGTGAGCAACACGACAAGCACAGAAAGCGCCACCACAGACACCGATACCTGAACTCTGGTTATGGCGAGCAAAGCATAGAAGATGAGCAGATTGTGAAGGTCTGCCACAAATGCCGCTATCGCCATGGTAAATTTATACCTTATTACAAAGTATATGAACTGGAACACTACAGCCGCGGCGACTGCAATGCCGGCATACATCATGTCGACGGTGCCGCCAAACTCGCCGTTATATTCGGAATATGAGGCAAAGCCAAGGAGATCGCTCTCTATTCCGACACGGGAATTGATGCTCTCTGCAGCAGATTTTAAAGCTTCTGTATCGGTTGAAACCACAAATCTGTATTCAACTTCGTCGCCGCCGGAATTTTCGGCTGTCTGCACACTGTAATAATCTACGCCGTTTGCGCTGAATGCATCTTCGCAAATCTCCTGCACCTCTTCGGCCGTAGTGGGCATGGAATATTCCACCGTCACCGCCTTATACGAGGCAAAACCTGCACCCGAGCCGAAGAACCCGCCGCCGATAAACTGGCAGACAAGTCCCACCGCAAGGCCTATGGCAACGACAATCGCAGATATTATTATAAAAAGATGCATTTTGGAGGAAACACTGAACTTATTCATAGTCTTCTATGGCCTCCCTCTTGAAACCGCAGAACTTATATTTATCGCGCGCAGGCGACAGCGTCACGTACCACATGAACCTTGCAAACCAATAGAGAAGGTAGGAAGCGAGCGTGCCTATCAGGAGAATGAGACCGCAGGCGGCAACTTCCCCCACGCCTATGAGCGCGAGCATTACAGAAATTACGAGGAGAACTATGTGCACCTCTAAAATAGCAGAGAGCGTATTTTTATATCCCTGCTTTACCGAAGCCTGAACGGTTCTGCCTGAAAGCGTTTCTTTGCGGACCGATTCATATGCCCAGAAGTTGGAGCCCGCGAAGAGCGCCAGCGTAAGAAGGGCGACAAATATGCCCGCAAGCGTAAGCGTTGTACCGACAAGATAAATAATAGCGATCATTGCCGAGCAGAACAGCAGCGCCATGAGCGAAAATACAAGGCCGAGCTTTTTATAGCGCACGACAGCAAACACCGCGAGCGCAACAAATATCACGAGAGCCGCTATGGCGGTAAACATTGCGGCGTTTGCGCCCGCTGAAGACGTGCCGTAGATCACTTCGTCATACGAATATACATAGGTGAGCGCATTACCGGAAGCCGTGGAATTGAGTATGGCGGCATAGTTGCGCGCAGTAGCCTCATCTCCGGCCTGAATATAGAACGTACGGCCGGTGAGCTGGCTTTCACACGTGAGGTTTATAACGCTGGTTTCACCCACATAGAATCTTAAATAGGTATCGTCAGATTCCGAGATCGAGAGAGTGGCGTCGCCGAGTATCTCTTCACCGAGCGAAGTGAGGTTGATCCTCACCGCATAAGTCCCGCCCATGCTGTAGTACGTAGCACTCGAGATTATGTCGGTTATCTCGTACCTGGGATCGATTATGTTATAAGTCGTGGTGGCATGCTCGTCCGCGGACTGCGCGGAAGTAACCTCGTCACGCCAACCAAGACTGCTGGTGTTGTTCCTCAACGTAAGCTCGCCGCCGAGAGTGAGATAACTTATGGCATTTGAAGCATAAGTTATATCGTCGGATACCGACGATGTGTCGCTGCCCGTATATGCCGCATAGGTGAAGTTCGTGGGAACGGCAACGCGGATGGCACAGCCGTCGACAACGCTCACCGAATACGAAGTGTAGTTCCTTGCGCCGAACCTTGAAGAGAGTATCTCGGCATCGGACTGCAGATCTTCTGCAAGCGCAGCAAAGGCCGCAGAATCGGAACCGGCATTGTATGAGTCGAGCACTTCACGGTCGACATAATATGCGCCGCTTTCGGAAACGACATACTTCTCCTCATACTCGGCCGCCTTGTCGCTGTCTTCAACTACAGTGAAAGCATATTCCTCGGCGGTTATAACGCCTTCGGGAAGCAACGTGGTATACGCGTCGCCCGAAAGCTCGCTGCCGAGATGAATGTTCGATAATATGGAATTATACCTGTGCACGCCGTCGGGAAGGTTGCACGAAACTACGCCGAACAAAAAGAGCACGAGCGTAGCCAACGTGACTATGACGGTTATTATGGCAGATTTGATCTTGCCCATCTGCATTCTCCTTATCTTTTGGACGGCTTTATATTAACGCCGCCTGCAAAGTAAACGAAAATTAACTTCTATATTATATTAGATTTTGTCCGCGCCGTCAATCAATTACCAGTTTAATAAGGTAAAAATTAAGCGAAATTATAAAATTTCATTTTGTCCGGCTTTCAGTGCGCCGCCGCGGCAAGCCGCTTCTTTTCGGCAAGGATGTGCATTGCGCACTCTATACGCTTTTTCATCATGGCGCAGGTGATCTCATACGGCTGCTCTATATCGCCCATGAAGTTATAGTTGTTGGCGCTGCATCCGCCGCTGCATATGAATTTAGCAAAGCAGTCATTGCAACTTCTGCGGGTAAAAAGACAGGACGAAGCGAACTTGCCGCGAATATCCGCGTTCAGCTTTCCCTCGTACACGTTGCCCATGTAAAAATCCCTGTTGCCCGCAAACTGGTGGCAGGGATAGATGTCGCCGTTCGGCGTGACGGAAAAATATTCGTTGCCGGCGCCGCAGGCGGACACGCGCTTTGAAAGGCAGGGACCGCCTTCCAGATCTATGTTGAAGTGAAAGAAATTGAATCCCCTCCCCTCCCGGTAGGCGGCGAGGTATTTTTCGCACAGCGCCTCGTATTCCTCGCAGATGCGCGGAAGGTGCTCCTCCCTTATCTGCAGGTCGGGGATATCGGTAACGACCGGCTCCATGGATATAGAGTCGAACCCGCTGTCGGCAAGGAACATGACGTCATTGGAAAAGTCAAGGTTTTTTGCCGTGAACGTGCCGCGCACATAATAGCTCTTGTCACCGCGAGACTCAACGAACTTCTTTATGTTTTTGAAGCAGATATCAAAACTGCCCCTGCCGTTAACCGTCTTTCTGATGGCGTCGTGCACCTCGGGACGCCCGTCGAGCGAGAGGACGACGTTCTCCATTTCGCGGTTAAAGAAATCTGCCGCGTCGTCGTTTAAAAGAACACCGTTCGTCGTAGTGGTGAAGAGAAACTTTTTTCCATACTTTTCGCCCCGCTCGCGCGCATAGGCGACGACGTTTTTGATCGTATCGAGACACATCAGAGGCTCGCCGCCGAAAAAGTCGGCCTCGAGCACCTTTCTCTTTCCGCTGTTTTCGATGAGGAAATCTATGGCTTTTTTGGCCGTCTGTTCACTCATGAATTCGCGGTTTGAGTGATATGCGCCCTCGTCGGCGAAGCAGTAGCGGCAGCGAAGGTTGCAGTCGTGGCAGATATGTATGCACAGCGCCTTCACCTCGGCTGACTTTACGGGATAGACTGCGGGCTCCGGCGCGTACAGAAGGCCCTCTCCTTTGAGCGTTTCGACGTCTGCCGAAACCGCCTTTATGTCCTCTTCCGACAGGACAGGCTTTTCGCCGCGCTCTGCGGCGGAGAGATATGCGGCCGTTTTATCGTCGCACTCGTGCAGGCTGGCGCTGCCCGTATCGTATATGTAGTTATAATTTTTGTACTTGAAAACGTGAACCATAGTTTTGAAGTGCGGCCTTTTAAAGCCGCAAAAATTCAGCGCCCGCTCGGCGCTGAATCTTTTATACATATTATAAGGAGCAGAGAAACGTCTGCTCCTTAATAAACTCGCTTATGATAATTTACTTAGTTTCTTTGTCGGGTCTTTCTTCTCTTGTTATTCTCTCGCAGCTCTGGTTGCCGACAGTGCAGCTGGTCTTGCAGGCAGACTGGCAGGTGCTTCTGCATTCGCCGCAACCGCTTATCTTTCTTTCAGAAGGTTTTGCTATCGTCTTGATCATACGCTTATGCTCCTTTGATTGTCATTTTTTTATATTATAAGGTAATACGGGCGAAAAATCAAGCGATTTTACCAACTTTCAGCCTTTGCCTTTAATATTGACGCCTATTACGCCGCTGATCGCCCCCGCGACAGCGCCGAGCACAATCTCTAAGGCGAACAGCCAGCTGACCGCAAAAGACGAAGAGATGACGGCGAACAGCAGATATGTAACGAGCACGGCGCACACGCCGTATACGGCGCCCTTTGCAAGCCCTCTGCCGCCGCGGATGAATAATATCCCGCCGAGAGCTATGGCGACTATCTTGAACACCTGGTTTACAGGCTTGATTATATCGGCAGACAGACTGAAAAGCCCGATAATGAACGAAAAGATGAGCACGCACACGAGTGAAAATATCGTCGCCGCGAGCGTAGCCTTTATTACCTGGAAAATGTTATCGCGCATAAAAAACCTCCGCACAGTTTAAAACTATGCGGAGAGCGTCTGTTTTATGAGTAATTTACTTTTTATCCGACTTTTCTGTCTTATCGTCCTTTTCGGGCTCTTCGGCATTTTCAGGCTTTGCCGCAGGCGCATTCTCTTCGAAGGGCTCTTCGGCCGCAGGAGTTTCATCCTTTTTATCCGACTTATCTCCTTTTTCCTCTTCCTTCTTGTCTACAACTGCGTCGGTCTGATATATGGCCTGCTTATCGAATTTCATGTAGCACTTTCCGGTGGTTTCAGAACCCGTCTCGAGCACGAAGGTGTTCTCTTCGGAATCGACTTCCACGACTATGCCGCAGACGCCCCCGATAGTTTTAACCTTGTTGCCGGGCTTTACCGCATCCATAAGCTGCTGCGCCTCTTCCTGCTTTTTCTTGTTCCTGCGGGAGGAGAACACGAAGAATACCACTATTATTACGATGAATACGGCGAGTATGACCCACGTCACCCAGTCGATATTGCCGCCCGTGGTCGTTGATTCATTGCTTGATAACAATGCGCTTAACATTAAAACATTTACTCCTTGGATTTTTGATTATTCTTAATATAGCGTTTTTGCGTGTTTTTTGCAAGTGATTTTCAAGTTAAATTTGACGCATAAGAAAACTTTCACGCCGTTTTCAAAATCTTTTCGCCATTATCTGCCGAATAGCGCCCTTATATTGCAGTAAACGCAGGCTTCAGCACTTGCACTCAGAATAAAACTCTTTCGCAAAATCGGGGAGACTGTCGGCAAAGATGGCCTCGCGCATATCGCGCATAAGTTTGTGCAAAAAAGTTATGTTGTGCAGGCTTAAAAGCATGGCGCCCAGCATTTCGTCGACGTTTATGAGGTGGCGGAGATACGCCTTTGTGTAGTTTTTGCAGCAGTAGCAGCCGCACTTTTCGTCGAGCGGCGAAAAGTCCTCCTTATACATTCCGTTGCGCACGACTATCTTGCCCTTTGAGGTGAGCGCCGTGCCGTTGCGCGCGACCCTTGTGGCGAGCACGCAGTCGAACATGTCTATGCCGCGCATCACGCCCTCTATGAGGCAGTCGGGCGAGCCCACGCCCATGAGGTAGCGTGGCATATTTTCTGGAAGTTTGGGCTGGAGGAAGTCGAGAATTTCATACATGAGCGGCTTGGGTTCGCCCACGGAGAGACCGCCTATGCCTATGCCGCAGGAGGCATATTCCACTGCCCGCTTCAGGCTCTCCTCCCTGAGGTCCTTGTACATATTGCCCTGCACTATGGGGAACAGCACCTGGTCGGGACGCGACTTTGCAGCGGCGCACCGCTCCAGCCAGCGCGATGTGAGTTCCATGGCCTCCTCAGCCTGTGTGTGAGTGTAGCCGTATTCGCTGCACTGGTCGAACTGCATTATGATGTCTGCGCCGAGGTTTTCTTGTATCGCTATCGACTTTTCGGGCGTGAACAGATGGCGCGAACCGTCGATGTGTGAGTTGAAATAAACGCCCTCCTCCCTGATTTTGTTGAGTTTGGTGAGAGAGAATACCTGAAAGCCGCCGCTGTCTGTGAGTATAGGCCCCTGCCAGTTCATGAACTTGTGCAGGCCGCCCGCCTTTTTAACTATTTCGTCGCCCGGGCGCATATAGAGGTGATAGGTGTTGGAAAGCACTATCGAGCTGCCCGCCTCCTTCAAGTCGCGCGGCAGCACGCCCTTTACCGTGGCCTGCGTGCCGACGGGCATGTACACGGGCGTTAAGACGTCGCCGTGCGGAGTATGAAAAACGCCGGCGCGCGCGCCGGTATGCTTTTCGACATGTTGAACTTCAAAAGAAAAATTTTGTGACATAAAAAAACCGCCTTCACGAATTTTTCGTTCGGGCCGCGCCCGAAAAATTCCGTGAGTTTAAGAAACTATGTTTCTCTTGCCGCGATTTTTAAGGGTCCGCAATTATATAATCGCGGCAATTCACTTCCAGCGAGCTCGCTTTCGCGACAAATTGGGTCGCGCTAACGCAGGGAAACCCTGCTTGCGCACATTATTTTTATAAAAATATTTACCTTATAATACTGAGCCACATCATAACTTCAGAGTTGCGAGCAGCGCAAGGAGCCGGCGGAAGGTGTGAAGGAGTTTACAAAGACGTAAATGACTGAACACACCCGTAACGGCGACACCGCAATGCGACGCAAATGTGAAGTTTGGCGGACTAACATATGAACATACAATCCCCGAAGGAGAAGAAGCGATACCTTTCGGCAACCGCCGTCTTATACAGCTCCAAAATCTTTTCCCTGCCGACGAGGGCGGCTACGAGCATTATAAGCGTGCTTTCGGGCAGGTGAAAATTGGTGATGAGCGCATCTACGCACTTGAATTTGTAGGGTGGATATATAAATATGGAGGTGTTGCCGCGACAGGGCTCTATCGTGCCGTCGGCCTTTGCAGCGCTCTCCAGCGTGCGCACGGAAGTGGTGCCGACGGCTATCACCCGCCTGCCCTCGCGCTTTGCACGGCTGATAATCTCCGCCGCCCGCTCGTTCACCTCGTAATACTCGCTGTGCATCTTGTGGTCGGTTATCGCCTCTTCCTTTACGGGACGGAATGTACCCAGACCCACGTGCAACAGCACTTCTGCCACCTCAACGCCCATAGCCTTTATTTCTTCCAGAAGCTGCGGGGTGAAGTGAAGCCCCGCCGTGGGCGCGGCCGCAGAGCCGTCGGTTTTTGCGTACACCGTCTGGTACCTGTTTTTATCCTTCAGCTTTTCGTGGATATAGGGCGGCAGAGGCATGGAGCCCACACGCTCGAGCGCCTCCTCGAACACACCGCCGCACTCAAAGTTTACTATCCTTTCGCCGCTGTCGGTGACCGACTCCACGGTGAGCGAAAGTTTTTCGTCCACCGTAAGGCGCGTGCCCGGGCGGCACTTTTTGCCCGGCTTTACGAGCACTTCCCACTTTAAGGCAGAAAGGCGCTTTAAAAGGAGCACCTCCACCCTGCCGCCGTGTTCGGTGTACGCGTACATGCGCGCGGGGAGCACCTTTGTGTTGTTTATGACGAGCACGTCGCCCGCACGCAGGTAATTTTTTATGTCGCGGAAGATTTTGTGCTCCACCGCGTCCGTCGCCCTGTTATACACGAGAAGGCGGGAGGAATCGCGCGGCTCCGCAGGGATCTGCGCGATGAGCTCCTCCGGCAAGTCGTAATAAAAGTCGCTCTTCTTTAAATCTGTGGGAGCGCCGTGCGCCTCTACGTTTAAAATTTTTTCACTTTGAATATCGTTAACGTTTTCAGTCATTTTCGTCTTTGTCGAACAGCGAAAGCTGCGCCGCCTGCCTTTCGCTTATCTTATATCCCAGATGTTCATATCCGCCGCGGAGTATCACCCTGCCGCGCGGAGTGCGCGCAATGAAGCCGAGCTGGAGAAGATATGGCTCATACACATCCTCTATGGTGCCCGCGTCCTCATTTACCGTGGATGCAAGCGTTTCAAGCCCTACCGGCTTGCCGTCGAACTTTTCTATCATGGCGCGAAGGATTGCACGGTCGGTCTCGTCCAGACCCAGCCCGTCTATCTCCATGCGCCCGAGAGCGTAACGAGCGTCGTCTATCGAAACCTTACCCTCGCCGCGTATCTCCGAGAAGTCGCGCACGCGCTTCAACAGTCTGTTGGCAATTCGCGGCGTGCCGCGGGAGCGCTTGGAAATTTCGGCGGCGGCCTCGGGCTCTATCTCTATCCCGAGCTTATTCGCACTCTTTAAAACTATCTCTCTGAGCTCGTCGGGGGTGTACATCTCCAGACGGCAGATTATGCCGAAACGGTTTCTGAGCGGCGTTGCTATCATGCCCGCCTTGGTGGTGGCGCCTATCAGCGTGAATTTTTTTAAGGAAAAGCGAATGTTGCGCGCGCTGGGGCCCTTGCCCACTATTATGTCGAGCGCGTAGTCCTCCATGGCGGAATAGAGAATCTCCTCAACGCTGTGGTTTAAACGGTGGATCTCGTCGATAAAGAGCACGTCGCCGTCGTTCAGGTTGGTGAGTATTGCCGCGAGGTCGCCGCTGCGCTCTATCGCGGGGGCGGAAGTAAGCTTGAGCTGGCCGCCCATCTCGTTGGCGATTATGTGCGCGAGGGTGGTCTTGCCGAGGCCGGGCGCGCCGTATAAAAGGACGTGCTCGAGCGCCTCCCCCCTCTTTTTGGCGGCGGCCATATAGACGTTTAAATTTTCCTTTACTTTTACCTGGCCGACATAGTCCGAAAGGCTCTTGGGGCGCAGGACGTTCTCTTCGACGTCGTATTCGCCCTTGGTACTCTTTACCAGCCTGTCCTCTTCGCCGTATTCTTCATCGTCGAAAAACATAAAAAAACATCCTTCTCACGAATTTTTAGCGCGGGCCGCGCACTAAAAATTCCGTGATTTGAGGAACTAAGTTCCTCTTGCCGCGATTTTTTAAGGGCCCACGATTATATAATCGCGGCAATTCACCTCCAGTGAGCCTGCTGTCGCAGCAAATTGTGTCTTTCTGCGCAAGGAAACCTTGCTTGAAACGCAAATAAATTTATATCACATGCCCTTGATGGCTTCGCGGATAATGTCCTCTATCGTCGAGGCGCCCGATGCCTTTGCCCTGTCTATCGCCTTTGCGCTTTCCGCACGGGTGAAGCCGAGCGACATAAGCGCAACAATCGCATCTTCGTCGCCATCGTCGGCGGCGGGAAACGCGGGCGCGCCGCCCTTTGCAGTGGTCTGCGCGGCGGACTCTGCCACCTTTTCGCGAAGTTCTAAAATTATACGCTCGGCCGTCTTTTTGCCGAGGCCCTTTACCGTACTCAGTTTTTTTACGTCGGACGAGGCTATGGCGACCGCGAGCGAATTTATATCCATGCCCGAGAGCACGGCTATACCCATCTTGGGGCCGACGCCCGACACCGAGACGAGCTTTAAAAACATGTTCTTTTCGGCGGGGGAGGAAAAGCCGAAGAGGCTTATGCCGTCCTCGCGCACCTGAAGATAAGTGTACACTTCGCCCTCGGTTTTACCCTCAAGAGCGGAGAGAGCCGAGGCCGAACACAACACCTCGTAACCCACACCGCCCGTTTCGATCAGGGCGGTATCGGAATTGAGCGATAAAATTTTACCTTTTAAATAACCAATCATAAAGAACCTTTTCACAAATTTTTACGTCTTGCGCGCCGTAAAAATTTCGTGATTTTCAGGAACTAAGTTCCTCTGGCGGCATTTTTGAAGGGTCCACAATTATATAATTGCGCAAATTCACCCTGCTGAGGCGCAGGCATGCGCAAATTGTGTCCTGCTGCGGCGGGAAACCCGCCTTGCGACGTTTTAATTATTTTAAAAAAAATTTTAACCTTATTTAAAAGCTCGGATAACCCTTGGAGATGCGAGCATGTATATCCCCCCCTCTTCGCTTTGCTCAGTCCCCCCTTTAGGCAAGGGGGGCAAAACGCGCGAGGAAAACTTAAGGGAGTGTACCCCCAAACACTCGTTCATTACGGGTTCAGAGAAACGAGCAAGACAAGGCGAACGCGGATTTGACCGCAGGGAGCTTACAAAGATGTAAGTGACCAAGGCAAACCGCAAGTTCAACGCAGTATTGCGAAGTTTATATGAAGCCGGGCGGACTTGTTAACCTATTCCGAAGAGCTTTCCGAAGCGGGACGTGTGCGCATGACACAGCGCCACCGCCAGCGCGTCGGCGGCGTCGTCCGGACGGGGAATTTTGGAAAAGTGCAAAAGGGACGTCACGACGTGCATCATCTGCACTTTGTCGGCACGGCCGTATCCGGTGAGCGCCTGCTTTATCTGCATGGGAGTATATTCGTACAACCTTCCGCAAAACTTTATGCAGGTCAAAAGTATGACGCCGCGGGCGTGCGCGACGGGTATGCCCGTCGTTATGTTCTTTGAAAAGAAGAGCTCCTCCACCGCCACTTCGGCAGGCTTGAACTTGTTGAGGACTTTATTCAGTCCCTCTTCGAGCATGGCGAGGCGGACGGGCAAACTCTCGTCCTTGGGGGTGAGCATCACGCCGTAGTCGACGGCGACGGCGTCGCCGTTAGGTTTTTTTTCTATCACGCCGTAGCCCATGGTGGCGAGACCTGGGTCAATGCCCAAAATTATCATGAATTGAACACCGTGTAAAAAAATACGCTTGATTAATTGCGAATTTTAAGTTATAATTGATTAAAAGAATAAAAACTTTCTGCTATACACTATATTTTAGTTTAAAACGGCAAATAAGTCAATTTAATCAGGGGTAAAATTGTTATGAAACTGTGGCAAGGAAGATTTGACGAACCCACCGCCAAAGACGCGGACGAATTCAACGACTCGCTCCCCTTCGACAAAAAACTGTGGAAGGAGGACATCACCGCCTCTGTGGCGCATGCAAAGATGCTTGGAAAGTGCGGCATTATTTCGGAGAGCGAATGCGACGAGATATGCGGCGGGCTGGAGGCGATATACTCTGACATAGAAGCGGGCGATCTGGAGATAAAGGACGCCGAGGACATCCACTCCTTTGTGGAGAACGAACTGGTGGCGCGCATCGGCGACAGCGGCAAAAAGCTGCACACGGCGCGCTCGCGAAACGACCAGGTGGCTACCGATTTCCGTCTGTATGTGCGCAACTCCACAGACAGGACGCTGCGCTCGCTCAAAGGCCTGGTCGAGAGTCTTACAGATAAGGCAGAGTCGGGCCTTAAATACGTTATGCCCGGTTATACGCACCTGAGGAAGGCGCAACCGATATGTGCGGGACACTTTTTCAACGCGTACGCCGAGATGTTTATGCGCGATATCGACAGGTTTTCCTGCTCGCGCAAGCGCATGAACGTTATGCCGCTGGGCAGCGGGGCGCTTGCGGGGACCTCTTACCCCATAGACAGGAACATGACGGCGACACTTCTGGACTTCGACAGGCCGTGCGAAAACTCGCTGGACGGCGTTTCCGACCGCGACTTCGTGGCCGAATTCCTGTTTGACGCCTCCATGGCAATGAGCCACCTCTCTCGTCTGTGCGAGGACATAATACTCTACTCCACCGAGGAATTCGGCTTTTTAGAGATACCCGACGCTTACTCCACCGGCTCATCAATTATGCCGCAGAAGAAAAATCCCGACATCCCCGAACTTATGCGCGGAAAAACGGGCAGGATATACGGACACCTCATGGCCATACTGACGACCCTTAAGGGCATACCTCTCGCGTACAACAAGGACCTGCAGGAGGACAAGGAGGGATTCTTCGACGCCGAAAAGCAGCTCGTCGCATGCCTTAACATTATGGCAGAGCTCATCGACAACATCACGATGCGCGGCAATAAGATGAAGAAGGCCGCCGAGGCCGAATTTGCCTGCGCGACAGACGTCGCCGACTACCTTGCCAAAAAAGGCGTACCTTTCCGCACTGCGCACTCCGTGACGGGCAGGATAGTGCGCTGGTGCATTGCCGAGGGGCGCACGCTTCAGAACATGACCATAGAGGAGTATCAGAGCTTTGACAAACACTTCGACGTGGACATCTGCCAGACTGTGCTGGCAAAGAACTGCGCCGACGCACGCACCTCATACGGCGGAGCTTCGCCCAGATGCGTGAAAGAAAACATCCGCTCGATAAAAAAGAGGCTGAGCAAATACGAGATAGACTGAGGGTTTAAACTTTGTAGGAGAAAGATGAAAATATAAGGGTACGCCCGCCGCGGAATTTCTTCCGTAGCGGGCGTACCCTTTTTTGTTGTTTTAAAGTGTTTGCGCTGAGACGCATATGCATGCGCCGGGGCGCTTGGGCGCAGGGACAGAGACATTCCGCCGCTCTGCGCAGTTACAGTTTTTCCTTGAGAAAAACAGTGGAAAAATGTATGGCCTCCCCTGAGGGAAACCTGCACAACCTAAGTGACTTCAGCAAAAGATTTACCCGAAAACGACATCAATAGCCGTCGTATCCGAGCAGGTAGTTGCATGAGCATCCGAGGGCTTCGGCAAGCCGCACGATGGCGGAAGCCGTTGGTTCGCATACCTCCTTTTCCCAAAGAACAATCATCGGCTGGCTGCATCCTACCATCTTTGCAAGCTGAGCTTGCGTTAGGTGATTTTCCGCTCTGAGTTCTCGTATCCGTTGTGCAATTATCATTATAAGGAGTATAGCGCATTACACGCGCAAATTCTTAAAAAAATTATAAAACTTATTCAAATATAACAATATTTCCGAAAATTACCAAATTTTTCTTGCAATATGCGAATTTTCGGACAACATGCCGTCCGCGCCTGAAGCGCGTTTCAACGGCCGTAACTCTCCGCAAGGGCTTTGAATGCGGGCAGGGAACGTTCTATCATTTCGGCAGAAACGCAGTAAGCTATACGCACATACCCCTTCGCGCCGAAATCGTCGCCTGGAACGAGCAGCAGTTCGAACTCTTTGGCACGCTCCGCAAAGGCGTTTGCGTCAGGCTCCAGCGACTTTACGAACAGATAGAAGGCGCCCTGCGGCCTTACAACTTCGTACCCGTATTCTTCAAGCGCCGCGCACAGGCGGTTGCGGTTGCGCTCGTATGCGGAGATATCGGAGGTCCTGCCGAGCAGCTTTGCACACGCCAGCTGCAGAAGCGAAGGCGCACAGACGTATCCCAACGACCTGCCTGCGCCGCACACGGCGGCAAACACGTCGCTCCTATCCTCCGCAAGCGAATTCACGGCAATGTAGCCTATACGCTCGCCGGGGACGGAGAGGCTCTTTGAAAAGGAATAGCAGACTATGCTGTTATCGTAATAATTCATCACGTACGGCACTTCTTCGCCGCCATAAACGAGTTCGCGGTATGGCTCGTCGGAAATGAGGTACACGGGAGAGGCGATCTTTGACGAGTGCTCCTTCAGCGCCCCGCACAGCGCGGCGATCTTTTCTGCGGAATACACCACGCCGCTGGGATTGTTAGGCGAATTTATTATCACGGCCTTTGTCTTTGGCGAAAGCGCGGATCTGAAAGCTGAGATATCTATATCGAAGGTATCCGCCTCCGTCTCCGCCATTATAAGCTTCGCGCCAGCCTGGCCGCAGAATACCGAATATTCGGGAAAACAGGGGGCGAAAGTTATCACCTCGTCGCCTGCGTTGCACAGCGCACACAGCGTTATGGTGAGCGCCGCAGCCGCGCCGCAAGTCATGTAGATGTCGCCGGCGGAAACATGGCTGCCGAAATTTTTATTGATGTAGTCGGCCACGGCCTGCCTGACGGCGGGTGCGCCCGGGGCGGAAGTGTAACCGTGCAAAGCCACCGGGTCGGAATTATTTATGAGGTCGAGCATGACCTCTTTGAGCTCTGCCGGAGGGGGTACGCTGGGGTTGCCGAGCGAAAAATCGAACACCCTGTCCTCTCCTATCTGCGCCTTGCGCGCGTTGCCGTATTCAAACAGCTCGCGTATCACCGAGCGCACTTTGCCTAGCTTTACACACCTTTGATTCAACATTGCATTTTACCTCACGGAATGTATTATAACACTTTCCGCCGGATAATGCAACAACTAAAATTTATCGGTTTTAGCAGAGAAAAGCATGCAAACTGCCGTGTTTATGCCATACATAGTACTATATATAATTTCAATATTACAAAATCTGCGGTCAAGACCGCAGATAAAAGCCCCTTTTAGTTGGCAAGCTGCCTTCTGAACTGCGAGAGTATCCTGCTCTCTATCCGCGAGACCTGCACCTGCGATACACCCAAAAACGCGGCGACTTCGCTCTGAGTCATGTCGCGGAAGTAACGAAGCATTATCACCTTTTTATCGCGCTCCTCCAGCCCCTCTATGGCGCTCTTCAGCTGAATCGACTCTATCATATCCTCCTGCTTATCCTCAGAGGGAAGCCTGTCGGCAAGCTCGCCTGTAGTCTCATCCTTATATTCGCCCTGGCTGGAGAGGGACACGGGCATATGCTGGGAGCCCATGGTGAACACCACCTGGCTCTCGGGCATGGAGAAGTGTTCGGCTATAATTTTTACGCCGGGCTGGCGGCCGTGTTCTGCCGAGTACTCCTCTACAAACCTGTTTATGGCCTTGGCCTCTGCCTTTATCGCGCGCGAAACCTTTATGCTGCCGTCGTCGCGCATAAAGCGCTTTATCTCCCCCGCTATCATAGGCACGGCATAGGTTGAAAAGCGCACGCCGAAACTTTCGTCAAAACCCTTTATCGCCTTTAAAAGGCCGAGGCTGGCGAGTTGGTATAAATCGTCGTATTCAACACCCTTGCCCAGATATCTGCGCACGATAGATTTGATGAGGTTGGCGTTTTCGGTCAGCAGCTTTTCCTTGGCAGCGTTGTCGCCCGATTTTGCGAGCGAAATCAGCTCATTTGTCTGGTTTACATCAAGCATTCTCGACTTCCGGTTCAAAGCGTTTTGACATACAAACCAGCGTACCCTCGCCCACCTTAGACTGTACCGAAAACTCGTCCATGAACGTCTGCATTATGGTAAAACCCATGCCCGAACGTTCCTCTGAAGGTAGTGTTGTAAAAAAGGGCTGGACTGCGGCGTTTACGTCGGCAATGCCCGCACCCCTGTCGCTGATTTTAATATGTAATTCGCACCCGTCGGTACGGCACTCTACAGTGACTATGCCGCTCGTGCCGCGGTAGGCATGCACCGTACAATTTGTAACCGCCTCCGATACGGCGGTCTTTACGTCGGACAGCTGGGAGAGCGTGGGGTTGAGCGGCAGGCAGAAGGCCGCCACCGCGTCGCGCGCGAAGGCCTGATTTTCGGGCAATGATAAAAATTCAAGTTTAAGGTAGTTCTCTTTCATATTGCTTCCTATTTTGTTTTCGGTATGATGGAATATATGCCGCTGAGGCTTAAAAGTTTATCGGCGGAGAAGGGCGGACTCTGGATAAAGACGGGTATGTTGAAGGACGAGGCCTTTTTATACCTGCCCATCAGAAAGCCTATCACGGCAGAATCGACGAAGCTCACCCGCTCCATGTTGAATACAATGCGCGCAGCCTGAATATTGCCCTCTATAAGTCTGTCGCACTCCCTTCGCACCCTGTCGGCGCCGAAACTGTCGATCTCGCCGATAAGACATAAATATAATGTATCGCCGCGAAGCGTTCCCTGCACTGTCATCTTTTACGTGCTCCCGCAATTTATGTGCGCGAAGCTCTGCGGCCTGAGACAAGGCCGCACCAGCCCCGCTTTTATATGAATAATACAACAATCACAGCAGTGAATTTTGGGGAAGAACGAAATTTTTTGACGGACTTTGCCGCACAGATTACACTGCTTATGTATTTTAACTGAGGGCAGACGGCTGCATAAGAACTGAACTGCGCGTATCCTGCCCCAATCAACCCGGCAAACGTGCGCCGTTATCCGCCATTTAAAAATAAATAAAAAAATTTTGTATATCAATGAAAAAAATAACAAAAAAACACTTGACAAATAGTGCCGATTATATTATTATATACAAGCGCGTTCGGGTAAAAGACCTATGCGCCGATGGGGGCCTTTAGCTCAGTTGGTTAGAGCTACCGGCTCATAACCGGTTGGTCCGCGGTTCGAGTCCGTGAAGGCCCACCACCCTATTTGGCCCGATAGCTCAGTTGGTTAGAGCGCCAGCCTGTCACGCTGGAGGTCGACGGTTCGAGCCCGTTTCGGGTCGCCAAATTTTTATCGCCGCTTGACATGCGGCTTTATGCCTTGGTAGCTCAGTTGGTAGAGCGCCGGACTGAAAATCCGTATGTCGGCGGTTCGATTCCACCCCAAGGCACCATTATTTTGCCTAGGCGTGCTGGCGTAGCTCAACTGGCAGAGCAGCTGATTTGTAATCAGCAGGTTGTGGGTTCGATTCCAATCGCCAGCTCCAACTTCCCGTCCACTAAATGTGGGCGGGGTAAAAATTTAATACGGGCGGGTTGCAGAGTGGCCAAATGCATCAGACTGTAAATCTGACGTCTCCGACTTCGGTGGTTCGAATCCACCCCCTCCCACCACACAAAAAGCACTGACAAAAGTCAGTGCTTTTTGTGTTCGTGTCTGGTCGGGATGTCTCAAGACGTCGAAGAACAGGTCTGCGCCCATTGCCGGACATGTTGTTTTAGCGTTCAACGAACTTGCCAAATTAATTTTATCGTCCGAACGATGCTATCAACCTGAAAATGCTTGCAATAATAGCAGACATATGTTACACTTGGTTCGTTGAATTTAGTTTTTTTCTGCCACCGGGTAGATGGAGAGTATCCGTCCTTTGTCGTTAGGTCATAGAAGATGAAGGAATCGGGTACTTTTTTTGTGTTAAGCAATAAAGGCGCCTGCATACTCTCCGAAGGAGTACCGTGAAAAAAATTATATCATACTTTACAAAGGGTGAGTGGGCGCTGTTCGCCTCCTCAGTGGCCCTTATCATAATTTCTTTTGCCGTGTTCGACAGGCAGAACTACCTTACGCTCGCCGCATCGCTCGTCGGCGCGGCGGCGCTTATATTCAACGCAAAAGGCAACCCGATTGGGCAGGCGCTTATGATAATATTCAGCGTTCTGTACGGCGTAATCTCGTACGCGTGCGCGTATTACGGCGAAATGATAACCTACCTCGGCATGACGATGCCCATGGCGATAGTTTCGCTTATAATCTGGCTTAAAAATCCATTCAAAGGGAAGCGCAGTCAGGTTGAGATAAACCATATAAAGGGGCGCGAATGGCTGCTCCTTGCGGCGCTGACGATAGTTGTGACTGTTGCTTTTTACTTTATTTTATCGGCGCTGAACACGGCAAACATCATACCGAGCACAATATCTGTTGCGACGAGTTTCGCGGCGGCCTATCTCACCTTCAGGCGCACGCCGTGGTTTTCCCTCTTGTACGCCGCCAACGACGTGGTGCTGATAGTGCTGTGGGTGCTTGCTACGCTTGAGGACATTTCGTACGTATCAGTCATCGTTTGCTTCGCCATGTTCCTCGTGAACGATTTATACAGCTTTATAAACTGGCGGAAGATGCAGAGAATGCAAAAGCTTGCGCGCGCGGCGCAAAAAAGTGAAGGCTGAGCGGTTTTGCTCAGCCTTTTTGTTATTGCAGCAGATAGATTTCTCCGTGCGCGCGCCATGCGCGCTTAGTTTGCGGTTTCCCTGCGGGAGCCTCCGCAAAGTGTCGTTTCACTCGCGCGAAATGACAGAGCGCGCTTAAAAGATATCGCGCTCTATGGGGGCGCTGAAGAGCCTGCCCGCCTCCTCTCCCTTTGCAAAGGCGAGTATCCACATTAGTTTTGCGACGGCGGCCTCGAGCGTCATGCAGCGCGCCTCGAGCACATTGCCGCACGCGCGCAATCTTCTGCCGACAGCGTATCTATCGAGCGAACTGCCCTCGTGCTCGGCCTGGGTAGCGAGAACGGCCGTTTTGCCGCCCGATACAAAGCGCGCAAGTCGGGTGAAGAAGGCGTCGTTTTCGTAATTCGGGAGGCCGCCCGCGCCGAACGATTCGATCACGAGCCCGTCGCAGCGCGCGTCGAGATAGTCGAAGATGTCGGCGTGCAGCCCCGGTATCATCTTGAGCACGAACACGTTTTCGTTGAGCACATGGTAGAACTTCGGCGCGCCGCACGGCTTTTTATCCTCTATATAATAGAACGGCCTGCCGTCGCGCATGACGGCCACGGCGGGAAAGTCGATGCTGGAGAAGGCGTTGAACGAGCGCGTGCGCGTCTTTCTGGCGCGCGTTCCCAAAATCACGTTGCCGTCAAAAACTATGCGCACGCCGAAAGCCCCATCATCCGCACAGAACAAAAAGGCGTCGGCAAGATTGCGGCGCGCGTCGGTATCGCGCGAATATACCGACTTCTGCGAGCCGGTCAGAACTATTGGTTTTGAGCTGTTTTGCACGAGATATGAAAGGGCCGCCGCGGTATATGCCATGGTGTCGGTGCCGTGCGTTATGACAAAGCCGTCGAAATTATTATAGTTGTTCTCTATTATGCGCGCAATTTTCAGCCAATGGGGCGCGTAGACGTTGGTACTGTCGAGATTGAATGGCTGGACGGTCTCCACGTTGCACACGCTGCCCACCTCCGGCACGCAGGAAAGCAGCTCAACCGAAGACACTGCGGGAGCAAGGCCCTCCGCCGTCTCTTTGGAAGCTATCGTGCCGCCCGTGGCTATCATCAAAATATTTTTCATGAAAATACCTCTGCGCCCGAAGCCGTGCAGGCGCACTATATTTACAGCGTAATTATAACTTTTTTTGCCTGCTGCCGTCAACCTAAAATTCGGGTATTGAAAAACGGATAATACTGTGCTATAATATAGAAAAAGGCTGCGGCGGTGAGATAATGGAAAAAACAAATTACGCAAAAGTCAAAGAAATTTTAGACGGTATGGTTAGCGTTGAAGTTAAAACCGCCGACGGGAAAAATTACGAACTCAACGGAAACCACGTTCTGCACTTCGGCGAGGGACGGCTGGACACTACGTTCAGCGAGATAACCGTTGAGGGCTATACAGCCACATGCGAAAGAGAAACAAAAAAATTTGCCACGTTTGAAGAGCTGTGCGCCTTTTTGAAGGACATAGGCGCCGCCGACGGAAAAAGAATGTTTTTGACGGGGTGCGGAAGCTTTGGCAGCATAGCCGAGTATGAGGCAAAGGGCGAGTTCGACTCGCTCGACATGGCGGGCATCTTAGATTATTACCCAGAAGCCGACGAGTTTGAACTCGTTGACCCCTCCCCCGCGTATGAAAAGCTGAGTAGCGAGGAGGTTGAAAAAATACAGCAGGCGTGCCGCGATATGGCCGTAACTGCAGCAAAAGCGCTTTACAACGATCTTTCGCCGGAAGAAAGGGCAAACCTGCCCGAATTTGAACAGCTGTGGCAGGAGATAGGCGAAGAAGTTAAGGCCTTTATGAAGAAGGCAAAATACGGCAAACTTAAGAAGGGCGCCAGCCCGTTTATATGCGACCACGTTGGCGAGGACACGAAGTACTGCGAACCGACCGACTTTTTCTGGCAGGCATACCACGGCTATGAACTGGCCGAACGGCAGTGCGACGAGGCTGAAGCGCTGAAACTTGCCGACGGCAATGACACGATTTTTGAGGACGGGCGGTTTGCGCCCCTTAAACCGCACCTGATATCATCGCGCATGACATTTGCCTGGCACTGTACCACGGGCCCGCTTGCGAGGGTGCACAGATTCAGGCTGAATGACAAGACGAAGAAGTGGCTGAAGCAATTTAAAAGCGACTACGACCTGGAAGGGCTGGAAGATCTGGCGCTGTACAATGGTAATGACCTGCTGTTTTCATCCTGCACGCACGAGGTGTTCCACAACGACTGCAGAAAAAAATGAAAAAATTTTACAAAACTGTGGACAAAATGCACAACCGCGCTGTTGTTTAATTGAAAGGGAAAATTTTCCTGCGACGGCCATTATAGCCGAAAATTAAAACTGCGAGGTGGAAAATGAAAAAGTTTGCAAGAATAGCCGCGCTTCTGAGCGCGGCGACAGTATGCGCGGGACTTGCCGCCTGCGGGCAAGGCAGGAGTACGCTTTTGGGACGGCCGGGAGAAGTTGCTTCGTTCAGCTACCCCGAGAACGCTACAGAGAACTTTATTGCAATAAAAGAGAGTGCGGAGAGTTTTGCCGACGAATTCACGGCGCGCGCCGCGGCGGCGTACGAGGGCGGGGAAAACTTTGTAATTTCTCCCATATCGGTATATTCCGCGCTGGCCATGGCGGCCGAGTGCGCAGACGGCAGCACGCGCGAAGAGATACTCTCTGCCCTGAATGTGGACTATGAGTTGCTGCGCTCCGACTTTTTGAACCTGTACCGCTCGGTACTGTGCGACACAAAGACGGCAAAGGCGGTGCTGGGAAATTCAGTCTGGGTGGGCGAGGGCATACCCGTGAAGCAGACGGGCGTCGATGCGCTTGCCGAAGGCTACGGGGCCTATTCCTACTCCGCCGACTTTGCAAACGACAACGAGGGTGCCAACCAGGCCGTGCGACACTTCGTCAAGGAGCAGACAAACGGGCTGATTGACAGGGACTTTGAACTTTCGGAAGATACCTTCTTCACGCTGATAAACACGCTGTATTTAAAGGACAACTGGAACGATGGCGGCGACGAGATTTTGCTGACCGACGAGAGCTACGCCTTTGAAAACGCAGACGGCCGCGTGACCGATATACAGCTGATGCGCGGGCACTATAACGCGGTGCGCGCGCACGAGGGCGAAACCTTTACCTCATGCTATACCACCACCCATTCGGGCTACAAACTGATGTTCATTGTGCCCAAGGACGGCTACAGCGCGGATGAAGTGATGACGACCGATAACCTTGCCGAGGCAAAGAGCGCCGACTATAACGGCATTGACGATGAAAACCATATCGCGCACAACACGCGCTGCATATTCCCCGCATTCAGTGCGAACGGAGATATCGACGCGAAGGATATTTTGGAGGATATGGGCATTGAGGAGCTGTTTGACAAGGATAGAGGCGCCAACCTTTCGAATATGTTCGAGGATGACGAAATAAAGCTCTATTGCCCCGAAGTGAGGCACGTTGCCACGCTGGAAGTTGACAGAAAGGGCATCGAGGGCGCGGCCGTGACGGTATTGCCGGCAGACGGGGCAACTTCTGCCGAACCGTATGAAACCGTTTACTATGACTTTGTGGTGGACAAAGCCTTCGGGTTTGTACTCATGAACAGCTACGGCACCACGCTGTTTGCAGGCACGGTGAACGCCGTATGAGATGACTACAGTTCAGGCTTTATGCTTATTTATAAGGAGAAAAACGATGAAGAAGGGGCCCCCCCCCCCGCGGGGGGGGGGGCGGGGGGGGGGCGCGGGGGTGTAGTGTTTTTTTTTTTTTTTTTTTTTTTAGAAGAAAATTTATTAAAGACGGCGCGGGGGGGGG
>ERZ1090881.65-NODE-65-length-51680-cov-80.925753_pt1 | contig 51680 bp, 50 predicted proteins | sample MGYA00478470_ERZ1090881 | MGnify/ENA primary metagenome ERZ1090881 (study PRJEB33644, sample SAMEA5815736) | chicken gut metagenome | biome: Chicken; feature: Gastrointestinal Tract; material: Caecum | place: Ireland | collected 2019-01-01 | study: A study of the...
CTGTCTCTTATACACATCTCCGAGCCCACGAGACTAGAGCTCATCTCCTATGCCGTCATCTGCTTGAAAAAAAAAATGCGGGGGGGGGGGGGGGGGGGGGGGGGGTGGCTCCCCCGCCCCCCCCCCCCCCGCCACGTATTTTTTCGCCGTATTTTTGCCGGTGTTGCAATTTGCAAAAAGGATGCTATAATATAATTGCTCAATGAAATTGATAAAATGCTGAAGCGAGGGAAGGGGAGATGAAGAATTTATTTTTTATCGGAGGCCCGATGGGAGTGGGCAAATCGGCGGTCTCGCGCGAGCTGCAGAGAATTTTGCCCGACTGCGCGCTTTTAGACGGCGACAACCTGTGGGATATGCGTCCGTTTGTAGTCAACGAAGATACAAAAGCGTGCGTACTCGCAAATATAATTGCCTGCCTGAATAATTTTCTGGCCTGTCCGCAGTTTAAAAACATAATTTTCTGCTGGGTAATGCATGAACAGAGCATAATCGACGGCATAGTTTCTCAGCTTGATTTAAACGGCGCGCGGCTTATAAGCCTTTCGCTGATATGCAAAAAACGTACGCTTTTAAAGAGGCTTTCGCGCGATATCCGCCGCGGAGCGCGCAAAGAGGACGTAAAGGAGCGCGCCATAAACTACCTGCCGCTGTATGCCGGGTTGTCCACTGCTAAAGTGGAGACCGACGGCCTCACGCCCGCGGAAGTTGCGCAAATAATAGCCGATTTGTGATAATATTAAATGGCCGTCTCAATGCGGCAGTTGCGCTTAACATTGAGGTATAGTTAGTCATATATATCCCTACGCCACGGGCTCATAAACCCGCCCGCGTCACCTCCCTTTAGTAAAGGAGGCTTTATTGCGGAATAATATTTAAAAATAAATGATGTCGCAAGGCGGGTTTCCCGCAGTAAAGTTTAGCGAGCCGGCGCGAGCGTTAAGAACTTTACAAGGAATAAATATTTGCCGCAGCAAGTTTTAAATTAATTATGACGAGAAAAAGAGCAGCAGGGTTTCCCTGCGATATCTCTTTTTCCGACATATTTACCCTCACGGCGAAAGATTTTGCCGCAGGCAAAAGATTTCGCGTGAACTCACTTCCTGTATTCCGACGGCGTCACGCCGTACTTCTTTTTGAATGCGTCCTTGAAGTAGTTGCTGCCCGAAAAGCCGCATCTCAGCGCTATATCCGTCACCGAATCGTCTGTGGTCATAAGCTCTAAAGCCGCGCGCTGCAGCCTTATGAACACCAGATATTCGTGTACGCTCACGCCCGCCGCTTCGCGGAATTTCCGGCACAGATAGTTGGGGCTGTAGCCCGCCGCCGCGGCGATATCTTCGGCGGTTATGTCGTCCATGTAGCGGCTGCCTATAAACTGCGCCGCGCGCACTATCTCTCTGTCGGTAGTGTGTATTTTCTGCGGCAGGTCCTCCAGAAACGTACATTCGCGGCTGCACAGCAGAAACAGCAGCTGCAGCAGCGCCTCAAGCATGGGCTGCGAGCGTCCGTCGTCTATCTTCTGTTCCTTCACCATGTCGGTTATCAGTCCGCTCATCTTTTCGCGGTAGGCCTCGGGCAGCTGAAATATGCGTATCTCCTTGAAGAACTCCGCCTGCCGCGGCATGGCCTGTACTACGCCCTCCTTAAGGTCGCTTTCGCGGAAGAATATGTTGCACCGCCTGCAGTCGCCGTAGGGGTAGCGCGTGTAGTGGAACACATCGGGCGGTATCAGCAAAAAATCGCCCTCGTGCAGGTCATACATGTTGTTGCCTATAAAAAAGCTGCACGCGCCGCTCTCCACATAGAACAGCTCAAAATAGGGGTGGAAGTGCGGCTCCTTCATCACGAACCCCTTTTCGCGCACCTCCCGCCAGGCGTAAATTTTGTTTATCATCTCTTTATAGAGCTTCACCGCGCCCGTGCCCGCCATATCGCCCTCCGGTCAGCCGAGTGTTAACAGCTCGGCTATTGTTGAAAAATCTGTATTATGCAATAATTATAGCGCAAAAATCGGTAGAAAATCAAGAAAATCTGTTGTAAAATATTCCACGATAAAAAATGAGAGAAAAAGCGGACGGCAATGGCCTCCGCGGGGATTTTATGCAGACTGTAAAGGCAAAAAAGAAATATACGCTGTTTACGGGCAAACAGCTTCTGTGGCTGATCGCGCCCATAGTCATCGAATCGATTTTTACGACTTCGCTCGGCTTCTTCGATTCGGCGATGGTGTCGAGGATAGACCCCGCGGGCAACGCGGGCAACGCCGTATCCAACGTCGACCAGATAAACAACCTGATAATTCAGCTGTTCTCGGCGTTCGCGACGGGCGGCGCGATCATCACCAGCCAGTACCTCGGCGCGCGCGACAGCGAGAACGCCAACAAGAGCGCCCGCCAGATGGTCATGCTCGTGCTGTTGTTCTCCGTGCTCATCGCGGCTGTCTGCCTCGTTTTAAACGCTCCGCTTTTAGACCTCTTTTTCAGCGACGTAAAGGCCGAAAGCCCCGTCACATACCAATACGAACGCGACTACTTTTACATAACTGCGGCCTCGTTCCCCTTCATAGGCCTGTTTAACGGCTGCGCCGCGCTTCTGCGCGCACAGCGCAAGAGCATGTTCACCATGGTCAGCGCCGCCATAAGCTGCTTTGTAAATATCGGCCTGAACGCGCTGTTTATATGGGGTTTCAACATGGAGGTAATGGGCGCCGCGCTTGCCACGCTCATCGCCCGCGCGATACCGGCTGTCTATATGCTGATATTGCTCTCAAATAAAAAATATCTCGTGCACATAGGCATAGGCGACCTTCTGTTGCACCTCGTCACCTTCCGCTTCGACGGCAGGATGATCAAAAAGATACTCTATATCGCCATTCCCAGCGGCATAGAGAGCTGCCTCTTTCAGCTTGGCAAGCTGCTCACTTTCCGCTTCGTGAACGCGGGGTGCTACGTGCAGCAGGTGACTATCGGCGGCACGGTCGAAAACGTAAATATCCAGGCCAACGCCAACTCGATAGCCAACGGTATAAACAACTACGCCTCCGTCGTGGGCAGCGGCATAGGCACGGCAAGTCTGACGGTAATAGGCCAGGCCGTGGGCGCGGGCGATATCGACCAGGTGAAATATTACATAAAAAAGATGTTCGCCATATCCTTTATCGCCAACGCCATAGCCGTCGGCGCGTTCATGGGCACCGCGCAGTGGGTGATGTATATCTACGAATATCCCGAGGCCGCCTATAGCGAGGCGCTCAGGTGCCTGTATCTGTGCCTGTCGTTCCAGTTCGTCACCTACCCGCTCTCCTTCACCACGCCCGCCATTTTAAAGGCCACGTCCGACGTAAAGTACGTCATGTGGTCGGCGATAATCTCCATGATAGTGTTGCGCGTGGGCGTGTGCTTCGTGCTCGTCGACGACACTCTCTCCCCGCTGTTTGAGGACCTGTTCGGCTTCAAGTTCGAGCTGGGCGCCTTCGGTTTCTGGATAGCCATGTGCGCCGACTGGGTGGGCCGCTCGGTGCTGTTTATGTCGCGCCTTTTAACGGGCCGCTGGAAGAAGGCTTCGGGACTCATTGCCGAGGACGCGGGCGACAGGATGAGCGCCTCCGCGCAAAAACAGCGCATAAAGCGCGGCAAAAAGATAGTATATCTCCCCTACATAAACAGGCGCGCAAAAAAATTCGCCGCGAAATAAATAATAATTAAATTTTAAATTAATTTTCGCAAAAATTAAATTCAATTATTTAAAATTAAATTTACAGCGCGCCCTTTACAAGCGGCGCGCTTTAATGCTATAATATTGTGCGATAAATATTATGTTTTGCAGGAGGGCCATAATTGTTTATTCAAATGTACTATGAAAGATATATGCGCTTCCCCGGCGGAATGGAGAAGGCGATAACCTTCAGCTACGACGACGGCGTGGTCGCCGATAAAAAGCTGATAGCCATTCTGGACAAGTACGGCCTCAAGGGCACGTTCAACTTGAACAGCAAGCTCTTCAACGTGCCCGAGTGGCACGGCCGCATGGACGAGGAGCAGACGATAAACACCTTTAAAAACAGCGGGCACGAAGTAGCCCTGCACGGCGCGCGCCACATATTTTTGGGCAAAGTTCCCCTTCCGCTGGCCGTAAAGGAGGTGGCCGACAACCGCGCCTATTTAGAGGAGAAGTTCGGCTGCATAGTAAACGGCATGGCGTATGCCTACAGCGGCGTAGACGACGAGACGGTGCAGGCTTTAAAGGCGCTGGGCGTGCAGTATGCGCGCACCACCGTGTCCACGCACTCCTTCGCCATACCTTCCGACTGGCTGCATTTGAATCCCACCGTGCACCACACCGAGCCCTGTTTAAAGGTGCTCACCGATAAGTTCCTCTCCGGCAAGCCCTCGGACGAGTTCAAAAACCGCGAGCCTTGGTTGTTCTATATCTGGGGGCACTCCTATGAGTTCGACGATAACGATAACTGGGACGTCATCGAGGACGTCTGCCGCCGCATATCGCAGGCGGGCGGCGTTTGGGCGGCCACAAACGGCGACATATGCGACTATGTGAAGTGCTATCAAAGCCTTGTTTATTCTCTGGACGGCGAGCGCGTGTTCAACCCCTCGCACCGCACGGTATGGCTGGAGATACGCGGCAAAGTCTATGGGATAGAGAGCGGAGAGTGCGTGCTCTTTAACAGGGACTGACGTGCCGAAAATTGAACTTTTATAAATTTTTATGAAGCCCTGCGGCGCAAATTTTTGCGCCGCAGGGCTTTTTTGGCCTAATTTCAAAAAGGTCTTGAAAAAAGCAAAAAATGGTGTTACCATATAAAGGAAACTGATATTTTTAATCAAGGGGGAAAATGTTATGATTTTAGACCGGTTTAAGTTGGACGGCAAGGTGGCGATAGTCACGGGCAGCAACACCGGCCTCGGGCAGGGGATAAGCCGCGCCTTTGCAGAGGCGGGCGCAAAGGTGGTCGGAGTATCCCGCCGTCCCAGCACTGAAACCAAGGAGATGCTCGGCGAAAATTTCCACAACATAATCGCCGATCTTTCCGCTTGCGACGTTATCCCGCAGGTGGTGGATGGAACGCTCGAAAGGTTCGGCCGCATAGATATCCTCGTAAATAATGCGGGCATTATCAAGCGGCAGGACTCTATAGAGTTCTCCGAAGAGAACTGGGATTCGGTCATCGCCGTTAATTTGAAGACGGTGTTCTTTTTAACGCAGGCCGTTGCAAAGCAGTTTATAAAGCAGGGCAGCGGCGGCAAAATTATAAATATCGCCTCCATGCTCTCCTATCAGGGCGGCATAAGGGTGCCCTCGTACACAGCCTCAAAGTCGGCTATAAGGGGAATCACCATGACGCTCTCAAACGAGTGGGCTAAGTACGGCATAAACGTGAACGCCATAGCGCCCGGATATATGGCGACGAACAACACGCAGGCCCTTCGCCAGGACGAGGAGCGTTCGGCAGATATCCTCGCGCGCATCCCCGCGGGGCGGTGGGGCACGCCTGCCGATCTGGAGGGCGCGGCGGTGTTCCTTGCTAGCGCCGCCTCTGATTACGTCAACGGCTTCACGCTCGCGGTAGACGGGGGATGGCTGGGAAGATAAAAGATATTCACGCAAATCTTTTTGCTAAAGCAAAAATCTTTGCCGTGAGATTTTACGGTAAGTCGTAACGGGACTTAACGGGTGAAGTAAATTCTTCTCATGCGGCGATTGGTATATTGCCGCCGCATTCGGTCACCGCTCGGGCGGGGACATATGCCCTCGCTCATCTCGCAGCACATAAACAGTGGGTAGCCACTGTTTATAGAATTGCCCTGCTCGTCCTTGTCCCGTTTCGGCGTTAGTTATTTTGAAATTTAATTGCTGTAAAAATTTATTTGAAATGCCGCGAAGTTTTAAACGCACGAGCCGTCGTGCTAAACTTTGCGGCATGTTTTTTGTGCGCGCCGCCTTGCGACGTTATTTATTTTTGAATATGTCATTTCGACCGAAGCCGTAGGCGGAGTGGAGAAATCTCGTCCGCACTAAAGCCTCCCGTTTGAGGGGAGGCGGCGAGTGAAACGAGGCGGAGGGGTTCTGGCAAAAACCTGTGCCGTGAGTTTAAAAAACTTCGCGCGCGTGCGCGCATAATGCGCGCACGCGCGCGATTTCCCGCGATTTACAAAAAATTTACACTAAATGTCTTAAAAATGTATCTTTATATCCGTTTTATATATTTACTTAAAGGCGGGGTGAAATTATAATTGATGTGTACGAGTAAAAATATTGCGCCAGCATATAATATGCGTGCGCACAACGGAGAAAATTATGACAGAAAACGTTAAAGCAAAGATCGACGCCGTGGTTGAAGAATTTTCAAACATCGGCATAGTGCCTGTGATCAAGCTCGACAAGGTGGAAAATGCCGAAAAGCTTGCAAAGGCGCTGCGCGACGGCGGCATCAACTGCGCCGAAGTAACTTTCCGCGCGAAGGGCGCCGACGAGGTGATCGCGCGCATGGTAAAGGCCTACCCCGACATGATGGTGGGCGCCGGCACCGTGCTCACGTGCGAGCAGGCCGACGCGGCATACGCCGCCGGCGCGAAGTTCTGCGTGGCTCCCGGCCTCAATCCCAAAGTAGTTTCGCACTGCCTTGAAAAGGGCATACCGTTCGCCCCCGGCCTCTCCTCCGCAAGCGAGATAGAGCAGGCTTTAGAGCTCGGGCTTGACTTTGTAAAGTTCTTCCCCGCAGAGCAGGCGGGCGGCGTGGCATACATCAAATCGGTGTGCGGCCCCTATCAGAACATGCGCTTCATGCCCACGGGCGGAGTTTCGGCCGACAACCTCAACAACTACCTTGCATATAACAAGATCGTGTGCTGCGGCGGCAGCTGGATAGTGCCTTCAAAGGCGCTCGCCGAGGAGAACTGGGACGAGATAACCCGCCTCTGCAAGGAGGCCATCGATAAAATGCTCGGCTTCGAGATGGTGCACGTCGGTCTCAACTGCGCAAACCCCGAAGAAGCAGAGGCCGTTGCCGACAAGTTCGAGGCCGCCTTCGGCTTTAAGAAGAAGGTGGGCAACAGCTCGGTATTCGCCTCCGCCTATATGGAGATGATGAAGTCGCCCTTCAAGGGCGAGCACGGCCACATAGCCATCGCCACGAATTCGGTAAAGCGCGCCGTATATCAGCTGAAGATGCGCGGCTTCGAGCCCGACGAGAGCTCGTTTAAGTACGATAAAGCCACGGGCGAGCTGAATGTGGCGTATCTGAAGGACCAGTTCGGCGGCTTTGCTGTGCACCTTGTAAAACGCAAGTAGGTTCACGAAATTCTCGCGCAGGCCGTGCGCGACAATTTCCGTGATTTGAAGGGCCTTCTCGCGCGGCGCGCGGTGATGTAGCCGCCGCGCTCGGTCACCGCTCGGGCTATGATTTGCCCTTGCTCATCTCACATTGCACAAACAGCGGGTATCCGCTGTTTGTAGAACTGCAATGTTCGTCCCTCTTTGCGCAATTTTAAGGGCCCACGGAGCGCATAATTGCGCAAATTCACCTCAGGTGAGCTCGCTTTCGCGACAAATTGGGTCGCGCTGGCGCAGGGAAACCCTGCTTGCGCCGTCAATTATTTTAGAAATTTAATTCAAATATTTTGACGTGTAAAAAAATTAAATCGATAATCAATTAAATAATATTTTTAAAGTTATAGTTTTAAGGAGAAAATATTTTTATGAAAAAACTTGTAACCATGGGCGAAATCATGCTTCGCCTCTCCACCCCCAACAATGAGAAGTTCATTCAGGCCGACGAGTTCGACATCAACTACGGCGGCGGCGAGGCTAACGTTGCCGTATCGTGCGCCAACTACGGCCACAATGCCGAATTTGTCACCGCGCTCCCCGCAAACGAGCTCGGAGACTGCGCTGTGGCCGCGCTCAGAAAGTACGGCGTTGAAACAAAGCACATCGCCCGCTGCGGCGAGAGGCTGGGCATCTATTACCTCGAGAGCGGCTCGGCAATGCGCCCCTCCAAGGTAGTTTACGACAGGGCCCATTCCTCGATAACCACGGCGACCGCCGCCGATTTCGACTTCGACGATATTTTCAAGGACGCCGACTGGTTCCACTTTACGGGCATAACCCCAGCCGTATCCGACAGCGCCGCCGTTCTCACCGAAGAGGCGTTAAAGGCCGCCAAAAAGCACGGCGTTACCGTCTCTGTCGACCTCAATTTCCGCAAGAAACTGTGGTCGAGCGAAAAGGCGCAGAAGGTCATGACCGGCCTCATGAAGTATGTTGACGTGTGCATCGGCAACGAAGAGGATGCCGAGCTCGTTCTCGGCTTCAAGCCCGCTTCCACCGACGTGACCTCCGGCAAGCTCAACCTCGAGGGCTACAAGTCGATATTCGAGCAGATGGTCGCAAAATTCGGCTTCAAGTATGCAATATCCTCCCTCCGCGTGAGCCACTCCGCCTCCGATAACGGCTGGTCTGCCTGCATCTACAACGGCGAGACGGGCGAGTTCTATCACTCCAGGGAATACAGGATAACCCCCATAGTCGACCGCGTAGGCGGCGGCGACAGCTTTGCCGGCGGCGTAATCTGCGGCTTCCTCGACGGCAAGGACTTCAAGTCTGCCCTCGAGTTCGGCGTTGCAGCCTCCGCGCTCAAGCACACCATCCCCGGCGACTTCAACCTTGTATCCCGCAAGGAAGTTGAGGCGCTCGCCGGCGGCGACGGCAGCGGCCGCGTTCAGAGATAATGAAGATAGCATTCCGCACGCACGACCTCGGCGTGAAGGGGCTGGAACCCGCCATAAAAAAGTGCAATGATTGCGGCATATCCGCCGTCCAACTGGTTGCATATAAGTTTATGGACGAGCTCAAGTATGCGCCCGGGCAGCTGAACGAACAAAATTCGGCTGCCATAGGGGCGGCCCTTAAAGAGGCGGGCATCGACGTCGCGCTCATCGGCGCCTACTTCAATCCCGTCCACTCCGATCCCGAAAAGGTGTCAAACGGAGTGGCGGTGTTCAAAGAATACTTAAAGTATTGTAAAAACCTCGGCTGCAACATAGTCGGCTCGGAGACGGGCTCGTATAACGACGATAAGTGGACATATAACCCTTTAAATCGCACGCCCGAGGCGTTCGGCAGGGTGGTTATGACTTTCCGCGGCCTCGCGGAATACGCCGAAAAGTTGGGCGTAAATATCGGAATGGAGGGAGCTGCGGGGCACTGCTGCTACGACGTGAAAACGTTAAAGCGCGCCGTCGACATCATAAATATGCCCAACGTGCAGGTCATCTTCGACATATACAACTACCTCGACGCCTCCAATCACGAGCGCTACCTCGAGATTTTAGACGAGGGGTTAGAGGCGTTTGCGGGCAAGATACGCGTGTTCCACATAAAGGACTATGTGTTTGAAGAGGGCAAGGTAAAGCAGGTGCCGCCCGGTACGGGACTCTTTGATTTCGACGCCATTTTATCGCGCATAAAGGCATACGATAAAGACGCGTATCTGGTGCTCGAGGGCACCACGGGCGAGAATATCGTGCCGTGTATTGAGTTTATCCGCAACAAGTGGAAGGCTGTTTAACTTTGTAATTGCCGCTCAAAACTTCATATAAGCGGCGCAATACTGTGTTGCCGTTGCGGGTCTGCTCAGTCACTTACCCTTAAGTAAGCTTCTTCGCAGCGTTCCGCCGGCGCCTTGTCTTGCTTGCTTCTATGAAGTTAGTAATTGCGTTTTAATGCGGTATAAATTTCTCAAAATAATAATTCTGCGCAAGCAGGGTTTCCGCCGCAAAATTCAGCGCGGTAGCCCGCGCGTTAAGAATTTTGCAAGGAACAATTTTTCGCCGCAATAAATTCAAAATAAATAATGCCGAAATGCGGCAAGGACGAGCAGGGCAATTCTATAAACAGTGGCTACCCACTGTTTATGCGCTGCGAGATGAGCGAGGGCATATGTCCCCGCCCGAGCGGTGACCGAATGCGGCGGCAATATACCAATCGCCGCATGAGAAGAATTTAGTTCAACCGTTAAGCCGCATTACGGCCATAATCAAAATTCGTCGGAAAGATTTTGCAATGCAAGAGATTTTCGACGAGACGGAGGTCTTATGAAATTTGACATAAGGTATGCAAATCATCCCGACGATTCCAAACATTACGATACAAAGGAGCTTCGGGAAAAATATCTGATAGAAAAACTGTTCGCGGAGGACGACATTTTACTTACGTACTCTCATCAGGACAGGATAATCGCGGGCGGCGCCATGCCTGTAAAAGAAAAGTTATCTTTGGGCACGTTCAAAGAGCTTGCCACCAACTTCTTTTTGGAAAGGCGCGAAATGGGCGTTATAAACATCGGCGGCGCGGGCACTATCACGCTCGACGGCAAGGTCTATAACATCGGCTTTAAAGAGGGTATATATATCGGCATGGGCACCAAGGAAGTCACCTTCGCCTCCGACGACCCTTCAAAGCCCGCCAAGTTCTATCTCAACTCCAGCCCCGCGCACAAGTCGTACCCCACGGTAAAGATAACCAAGCCCGTAGAGGGCGTTCCCGCACCCGAGGGTACGGCATACTGCATACAGCGCCACCTCGGCACGGTTGAGGGCATGAACAAGCGCACGATAAACCAGTTTATAATCGGCGGCGTGTGCCAAAGCTGCCAGCTCTCCATGGGCATGACCGAGCTCGACGTGGGCAGCGCGTGGAATACCCTTCCCAGCCACACGCACGAAAGACGCATGGAAGTTTATATGTACTTCGAACTTCCCGAAACCGAGGCGGTGTTCCATCTCATGGGCACCCCGCAGGAGACGCGCCACATCGTCATGCACAACGAGCAGGCCGTCATCTCCCCCAGCTGGTCCATCCATACGGGCGTGGGCACAATGAATTACACCTTTATCTGGGGCATGTGCGGCGAGAACCAGACGTATGATGATATGGATAATATCGCCACGAAGGATCTGCGCTAAGTAACTTAATCCGTTTGGCCTCGTATATGCTTCGCAATACGGTGTCAGGCTCCGCTTTCCTCGGGTCACGTACGTCAGTGTGCGCTCCCCGTCGTAAATGCTCGCTTTCCTGGTCTTGCTCGCATCTCCGAGGCCACTATGGGCGGAGATGTGGTGAAGAGTATATGAGCCCGCTATGGGCGGGGGAATGAGTCTTGTCTTGCTCGCATCTCCGAGGGTTATCCGGGCTGGAATTAGTGTGGAAATTATTTTAAAAAATTAATGTCGCAAGGCGGACATGCGCCGCCGCGGCAGAACACAATTTGTCGCGAAAGCGGCAGATGTCTCCCGCAGGGAAACGGCAGAAGAGAGGCAAGGGCGAATTTAGTTCGGCCGTTAAGCCTTGTTATGGCCTTATTATAAATCTCACGGCAAAGATTTTTGCCCAGAGAACCCCTTCGCCGCTATGCGGCACCTCCCCCAAAATGGGAGGCAGGGCGATTTGCGTGAACATATTTCAAAATACTTACGTTGCAAGCAGGGTGTCTCGCCGCCATTAAAGTAATGGCATGGCGGCTCGGTCACCGCAAGCGCTTTTGCCTATGCGCTTACTCATCTCATTTCGCCACGCACAATGGGTGTCCATTGTGCTATGAAATGCCTCATTCGTCCTGCGCTGCAAGACCCAATTTGCTGCGGCAGCAGCCTCAGCAAAGGTGAATGTCTGCGATTATATAAAAGGTGAGCCTTTAAAAATCGCAGACAGAGGAGCTGGCTCCTCATCTCACGGAAAAATATTTGCGTCACCGGCAAAGATTTTTCGTGAATAAATGTAAAATCAATAATGCCGAGGAAGTACAAGGCTGAATTTAGTTCAGCCGTTAAGTACTTCCACGACAAAATAAAAATCTCACGGAAAAAGATTTTGCCGTAGGCAAAAGATTTTTCGTGAAAAGTGTATAGGGGAAAATAATAATGTCACATCTCATCTTAAAAGACGTAAACAAAGTTTATCCGAACGGTTTCCACGCCGTGCACGACTTCAACCTCGAGATAAACGACGGCGAATTTATCTGCCTCGTCGGCTCGTCCGGCTGCGGCAAGTCTACGACGCTGCGCATGATCGCGGGACTGGAAGAGATATCTTCGGGCGAATTTTACATAGACGGTAAGCTCGCCAACCAGATGACCTCCAAAGAGAGGGGCATTGCGATGGTATTCCAGTCGTACGCGCTCTATCCGCACCTCACCGTGTACGAAAATCTCGCCTTCGGCCTCATGCTCGAGGGAATCGACGCAGATATCATCGAAGAGAAGGTCCAGGCGACCGCAAAGATTCTCGGCCTCACCGACTATCTCGAAAGGTTCCCCCGCCAGCTCTCCGGCGGCCAGCAGCAGCGCGTAGCGGTAGGCCGCGCGCTCATCAGAAAGGTTAATATCTTCCTCATGGACGAGCCTTTATCCAACCTCGACGCAAAGCAGCGCGTTACCATGCGTTCTGAGATAAAGCAGATCCACCGCGGCATCGGCGCCACGACTATTTACGTTACTCACGACCAGACCGAGGCCATGACCATGTCCGACAGGATAGTAGTTATGAAACTGGGCGTCATACAGCAGGTAGGCACCCCGTTTGAACTGTATTTCTATCCCCGCAACCTCTTTGTGGCGGGCTTCATCGGCGAGCCTCCCATGAATTTCCTGAACGGCAAAGTGGAGGATGGAAAACTGGTCATCGAGGAGGATGAGGACAACGTTGTCGACATTGCTCCCATAGTTAAAGACGTAGCCTCGCTCGAAGGAAAAGAGGTGGTATTTGCGTTCAGGCCCGAGGGCATAAAACTCGTAAAAGATGGCGAAGATGCGCCCGAGGGCTATAAATTCACCGCCATGGTCGAACTCACCGAACTTCTCGGCGACGTAACCAACGTATATGCCAACATAGACGGCAAAAATGTAATACTCAAGGTCAACCCTCACGATACTCCCGCAAGAGGCTCGGAGTGCACATTCGTCGTGCCCTATAAGGCGGCGTATCTGTATGATAAGGAGACGGAGCTGGCGGTTGAGTCAGATATCGTTCGCCACTAAAAACTCCGCTACGGCTTCATATATACTTCGCATTACGTTGTCGCTGTTACGGGTCTGCTCAGTCACTTACGCCTAAGTAAGCTCCTTCGCAGCGTTCCGCCAGCTCCTCGTACTGCTCGTATCTATGAACCCTTTATGGACAGGGGAATGAGCCTTGTCTTGCTCGCTTCTCCGAGGGTTATCTATGCGGAGAACTGCGGTGAAGAGTATATTAACCCGCTATTGGCAGAAAACTGCGGCTAAGCCTCCCCTTTGAGGGGAGGAATTAAAGGAGGGGTTCTCTGCTCATGCCGCAATAAACGACGTTTTAACGCAAATACTACTTAAAATCTTTTACGAGGTGTCTATTTTTTATGGAACAGCTTAATAAAAAAATTCACTCAAAACCTGAGAGAAAAATCAAGATAATGCAGTTCGGCGAGGGCAATTTCCTCCGCGCATTCGTTGAATGGATCCTGCAGGATCTGAACGATAAGGGCGCGATTTCGGCCGACGTGGTGGTAGTTCAGCCCATGCCCCTCGGCAGGGTAAAGGATATCGCCGCGCAGGACGGTCTGTATACTCTGCGTCTCGAGGGCATCGACAAGGGCGAAAGGGTAAAAAAGAGCGAGATAATCGACGTCATCGGCGACTGCGTAAACCCCTTCACCGACTATGAAAAGTTCCTCCGCTACGGCGGGAGCGAAGATCTTCAGATAATAATTTCCAATACGACTGAGGCGGGCATTGCGCTCGATACTACAGATACCGACTTCACGGTATGCCCCAAGTCATTCCCCGGCAAGCTCCTCGCCCTCCTAAAGCGCAGGTACGATAAATTCGGCGGCGCGGCGGATAAGGGTCTTGCCATCGTTCCCTGCGAACTCATCGACAACAACGGCGACGAGCTCTACAGGGTGCTCACCGAGCTTGCAAAGGTCAATAACATGGATGAAAAGTTCATAGAGTGGATGCAGACTGCCAACCACTTCACGTCCACGCTCGTCGACCGCATAGTCCCCGGCTATCCCAAGGCGGAGATCCCCGCAATCCGGGAGGAGACGGGATATATCGACAACAACGTAGTAAAGGGCGAAATTTTCCACCTGTGGGTCTTAAAGAAGGAGCCCTTTGTGCAGAAGGTGCTTCCCGCCGACTCCACCGGCCTCAACGTCATCTTCGCCGACGACATAAAGCCCTACAAACAGCGTAAAGTTAAAATTCTCAACGGTTCGCATACGGCGCTCGTACCCGTTGCGTACCTCTGCGGCATAGACACCGTGGGCGAATCCATGGCCGACCCCACGATAGGCAAGTATGTGCGCGACTTCATTTTCGACGAAGTAAATCCCACGATAGACCTGCCTCAGGATCAGATGACGGCGTTTGCAAACAGCGTTATCGAGCGTTACCAGAATCCCTTTATCAGGCACGAGCTCATGTCGATCGCGCTCAACTCCACCACAAAGTTCAAAACCAGGCTTCTGCCCACCCTTTTGGACTATGTGCGCATATTTGGTAAGCTTCCCGAGCATCTCATATTCTCCTTCGCGGCCATAATCGAATTCCACAAGGGCAAGAGGGGCGATCAGGATATCGCCTTGAAGGACGACCCTTCATACCTTGCCTTCTGGCACAGGCTGTGGGCGGAATTCGACGGCGACTATCTCGCCATGGCAAAGAAGGTGCTCTCCTGGGAAGAGGCGTGGGATATGGATATGAATACCATTCATCCCGAAATCGCCGAAAAGGTCGCTTCGCGCCTTGAGGATATCGATAAGAACGGCATGAGAGACGCCGTGGAAAGGTTTGTAAATGGCTAAATCGACTATCATAATCAACAGGCTCGACAATGTCGCCGTCGCCCTGCGCGATTTGAATGCGGGGGAGACGCATGAGGGAGTGACCCTTAAGGAGGACATAACCAAGGGCCACAAGTTTGCCCTGCGCGACATAGAGAAGGGCGAAGAGATAATAAAATACGGCTCCAGCATAGCCTATGCCACCGCCGATATCCCCGCGGGCTGCCACGTGCATACGCACAACGTGCATACCAACCTTTCGGAGAATCTTGAATATACTTACAACAAGGTGGAGTGCCCCGTAAAAAAGGCGGTGCCCCGCAAGATAAATGTGTACCAAAGGGCAAACGGCGACGTGGGCATACGCAACGAACTGTGGATAATTCCCACCGTGGGCTGCGTAAACGGCCAGGCCAAGCTCATCGCCGATATCTTCAAGGAAAAGTACGGCACCGAGGGCTTCGACGGCATATTCGTGTTCACGCATCCCTACGGCTGTTCGCAGCTGGGCGACGACCACGAGCGCACCAAGCTCATCTTGCAGAAGATGGTGCGCCACCCCAACGCAGGAGGCGTGCTCGTTGTGGGCCTTGGCTGTGAAAACAACCAGATGGGCCCCTTTAAAGAGGGGCTCGGTCCCGTGGACGAAAGCCGCGTAAAGTTCCTCATCTGCCAGGACGAGGAGGACGAGATAGCGGCGGGCGTTGCGCTCGTAAAAGAGATCGCAGACGCAATAAAGGGCGACAAGAGGGTGGAGAGGGATATGTCCTGCCTCAAAGTCGGCTTGAAGTGCGGCGGCTCCGACGGCCTTTCAGGCATTACGGCAAACCCGCTCGTGGGGCTTTTCTCCGACTATATCGTGGCATGCGGCGGCACCACCGTGCTCACCGAAGTGCCCGAGATGTTCGGCGCCGAGCAGAAGCTCATGAACAGGGCAAAGGATATGGCCACCTTTGAAAAGGTAGTGAAGCTGATAAACGATTTCAAGGACTATTTCCGCAGGAACGGTCAGGTCGTTTATGAAAACCCCTCGCCGGGCAATAAGGCGGGCGGCATCACCACGCTCGAAGATAAGTCTCTGGGCTGCACGCAGAAGTCCGGCTCCACGGCCGTGCAGGACGTCGTGTTCGACGACGGCTATATCACGCAGAAGGGGCTCAATCTTTTGAACGGCCCGGGCAACGACATGGTTGCCGTGACCAATTTAGGCGCGGCGGGCTGCCACCTCGTGCTGTTCACAACGGGCAGGGGTACGCCGTTCGGCGGCTTCGTGCCCACAATCAAGATCGCGACGAACAACGAACTCGCCGCCAAAAAGTCCAACTGGATAGATTTCAACGCGGGCGCGGTGCTCGATACCGATTTTTCCGTTCAGCTTGAAAAGCTCATCGACCTCGTTGCGGAGATCGTAAACGGCAAGCCCGCAAAGAACGAGCTCAACAACACCCGCGAACTTGCTATTTTTAAAACAGGAGTAACGTTATAATATGAAAGATTTTATGGATAAAGATTTTCTGTTGGAGACAGAGACGGCGAGAAAACTGTATCACGAACACGCCGAGGATATGCCCATAATCGACTATCACTGTCATCTCCCCCCGAAGGAAATATACGAGGACAAGAAGTTCCGCAACCTCGCCGAGGCGTGGCTGGGCGCCGGCGACAGGTATGGCGACCATTATAAGTGGCGCGCTCTCCGCGCAAGGGGATACGAGGAGGACTCCATCTCCGGTCCCGACGACGATTACAAGAAATATAGGCAGTTTGTCGACTCTATGCCCTATTTTGTTGGCAATCCTCTCTATACCTGGTCGCATCTCGAGATGCAGCGCTATTTCGGCATAAAGGACATAATCTGCCCCGCAAACGCCGATAAGATCTGGAACGAAGCCAACAAAAAGCTGGAAACCCTCACCGCGCGTGAGATGATGTATAAGTTCAACGTTAAAACGGTGTGCACCACCGACGATCCCGTCGACAGCCTCGAGTGGCACAAGAAGATGGCGGAGGACAAGACCTTAAAGGTAAAGGTGCGCCCCGCGTTCCGTCCCGATAAGGCGATAAATGTGGAGCTGGAGTGGTTCGCCCCCTGGGTAAAGCAGCTTGCAGACGTCTGGGGCAAGCCCATTTCCACGCTCGAGGATATGTGCAACGCGCTTGAGGCAAGGGTCGACTTCTTCGATTCCATGGGCGCGCGCGTATCCGACCACGCGCTCGACGTCGTGCATTACGCCCCCGCAACCTACGAAGAGGCCAACGCCGTATTCCTGAAGGGCATGAAGGGCGAGCATATCACCGACGAGGAGCAGGATAAGTATAAGGGCTATATCCTCGTATTCCTCGGCAAGCAGTATGCAAAGCACGGCTGGGTACAGCAGTACCACATCGGCGCTCTCAGAAACAACTCAAAGACCATGCTTAAAAAGATAGGCCCCGACACCGGCTTCGACGCTATCGGCGACGAGGTGTACATGGCCAAGCTCTCCGCCCTCCTGGGCGCGCTCGACATGGAAAACGCCCTGCCCAAGACCATTTTATACTGCCTCAACAACCGCGACAACTATGCGCTCACCGTGCTCGCAGGCTGTTTCCAGAAGGAGGGCATGAAGGGCCGCGTACAGGTCGGCACCGCGTGGTGGTTCCTCGATCAGATCGACGGCATGAAGCAGAATCTTGAAACTCTGATGCAGGTCGGCCTCGTTGCTCAGTCTGTTGGCATGCTCACCGACAGCCGTTCCTTCCTCTCATATCCCCGCCACGAGCTCTATCGCAGAATACTCTGCAACATGCTCGGCAACCTCGTCGAAAACGGCCTCTATCCCGCTTCGGAGATAAAGACTCTCGAAAAGATTGTGGAGGATGTGTGCTACAACAACGCCGCTTCTTATTTCGGCTTCACTGATTAAGTGCTCCGCCTGCCCTCTCATATGCGTCGCATTACATTGTCGCTGTTACGGGTCCGTTCAGTCACTTACGCTTTAGTAAGCCCCTTCGCGGCGTTCCGTCAGCTCCGCGTACTGCTCGCATCTCCGAGGTCATTATTGGCAGGTATAATAAGGTGAAAATTAATGCGCCGCGCGGCAGAAGCCGCGCGGCGCATTTGGCGTTCGTTGCGGCATATGTGCGGGGCAATTCAAATAAACAGCGTTTCTTGCTCACTTGATTTTCGCCCTTGAACAGCCAAAAAAACGCAGTATTTGCGGCATATGTGCGGGGCAATGGGCCTGTCCACCGCTCATTGCGTAGCTGAAAGGCAACTTTTAATTTTTCAGGTGTTGACTAAACGGCAAAATAGATATAAAATATAGTCGTATGGATAGGCCAAAGAAAGCTGTTTTAAAAGACTATGCAAAGCGCTATGCGCTGATAACCGTCGGGTGCATACTGTACGCCGTGGGCGTAATAATGTTCCTGCAGGCGGGCGGCCTTGCGGGCGGCGGCGTTACCGGTATCGCGCTGATTGTAAACGAGGTCTCCGGTTTTTCCACGGGTATAACCGCGTTTATTTTGAACGTGCCCCTGCTCTTATGGGGCTGGAAGGTGTTCGGACGCGATTTTTTCCTGTCTACGCTGTATGTGATAGCGCTCTCCTCTGTGCTCATGTGGCTCACCGAGCACATCTTCTTTAACTGGATGCCCGAAAGGTGGGGCGAGGAGCTTTTGCCCTTTACGCAGAATATGCTCATAAATTCGGTCACGGGCGGCGCGATATACGGGCTGGGCATGGGGCTGATATTCAGGTGCGGCTCCTCTTCGGGCGGTACGGATATACCCATAAAGGTACTGCGCAAAAAGTTCCGCCACATAAGCACGGGTGTGATAACCATGGTCACCGACCTTGTTATAGTCGCGTGCTCGGCGTTCGCCTACCGCGAAAACACGCTCGAGGTGCTGTTCTACACGGTGATATCCATAGTCGTCTACACCGTCGTGTTCGACTGGGTGCTCTACGGCGGCAACTCTGCCAAGATGGTGTTCATAATTTCCGCCGAACAGCCTGCAAACCGCATATCTTCGCGCGTTTTGAAGGAGCTCGACGCGGGCGCCACGTTTATCGACGCCAGGGGCGCCTATTCGGGGAACGACAAAAAGGTACTTTTATGCGTGGTAAAGCCCGTGGTGTATCCGCGTCTGAGGGATATAGTGCGGGAGGAGGACAGGGAGGCGTTCATGATAGTTTCCTCGGCGAAGGAGATCTACGGCGAGGGGTATATATCGCCCGATTCCGATGAGCTGTAGCCGCTCGCCGTCGTTTATCCGCCGCATAGTATGGTTGTCGGATTTGTATTTCTGATGATCTTGATTTAAGTGTTACGATATGAAAAGGCGGGGCCGCGCGCGCATGCGCGGCCCCGCCTTTTATGGTAATATACGGGCATGCCCGGGCGGTAAGACCGCAAAATACGCTATAAAATAACAAAGGACGCGCAAATATGCGCGTCCTTTGCTGTTACTATGTTTTATCATAGTTTATATGGTACGGGCATGGGAATGACGGCTGTTCAAAGCCCGAACTTTTCGGCCGCGCGCCTGCACAGCGCGGCATACTCCGCCGCCTCGGCTTCGGTGAGCTGTCTGCACCAGTCCACGGGCGAAATTTGCGCGCCGCTCAGGTTAAAATATCCGAAGCGCGCCGTCTTATATCGGTAGGTGTCGTTCCACCTGTCGAAGAGGGCGGGCGCGATGTGTCCGCTTGCGCGGCAGTTTACAAAAACGCTCTTGCCGAAGTCGCGCCACGGCCGCGCGAGGTACACGCTCCCTTCGGCGGCCCCGCCGCCCTTAAGGTCGCAGTCGTAAAAACAGAACCCGCGCTCCTGTTTCAAGGAGTGTGCGGGCGCGGCGATGTATGTCGCGCTCCTTCCGTCGTTCAAAGAAACTATGCGGCATCTGTCGAAGTACGCCTCCGCACAGCCGAAGATGAAGTCCACCGTCCCGCATATCTCGCAGTCCTTGAAGTAGTGAAGCGCGCCGCCCTCCATATACAGCTCGTCGCGCGGCATGAACCCGTCGTAATATCCCTCGTCGGTTATTCCCGCGTAGCGCACCACCAGATCGTCGGGGAAGGGCGCCATAAACAGCGTGTCCTGCGTGGATACCAGCTTCATGTTCACTGCCGAAAAGGCCCTGGCGTTGACCGAAAGGGCCACGCACTGCCCGACTTTTACGGGGTCGGCGTTGGAATTTTCTATCGTAAAGTTCTCAAGCCGCACTTTTTCACCCGTTACACACACGGTGTATGTGCGGAATGTGGTGTATTCCATGCCGTCGGCGTGCTTCTTGCGGGCATAGTCGTCAAACGTTATCACCGTCTTTTCGCGGTCGGCGCCTATAATTTTCACATCGGAGCGTGAAATTTTTATCTTCTGCCTGTACACGCCCTCAGTCAGATATATTGTGGCGGGCGGGGTCAGATTATCCAAAATATGCTGTAAATCGTCGTTCGGGGTTGCATTTATTACCGTCATTGCGGCCTCCTGTATTGCAGATTTTCCACTTGTCAATTATTTTAGCATAATTTTTTTTGTGAAACAATTAAAAAAGGTATTGCAATTTAAAATTAGCTATGTTATAATGAGTAAGCTAAATGTTAGAACATAACACAATAAGGGAAAATGATTTGTGAATTACATTAAAATATGAGTAAAAATGGATCAAGGATAATTTCATTCGGCAGATACCGTGCCACTGATCTGATCATATTTGCGGTAATACTTGCAGTCTTCGATATAATAAGTTTCTTTGCGGTCACCGAGTGGTTTGCTTCAGACCTGACAAACTTCTTCTTCTCGATCGCCGTTCCGATATCTTTGCTCGTCATGATAAGATGGAACTGGTATGGTCTGCTCTATGCCGTCTTCGACGGCGTGTTGTATTGCGCGCTTGTCATTCTCAGTTCAGACGGCGCTTACGGTGCCGCGGCCCTGCAATATTTTCTCACATACGGAATAGGCAACGCGTTTATAGGGCTGGCGTTTCTGATGGTGCGGTTTATGGGTTACAAACGCATAGCGGGGAACGCTGGCTTTTCGGTTTTATATGCGCTGTGCGGCTGGGCGGCGCTGGAACTCGGCAGGACGATAGTTTCTTTATGTTTCGGAACGTCGGCAGGTTCGGCCTTTGCAGGTTTCTTCTTCGGCCCATCCGAGCTTTTATCCCTCGCCATGAGCGCGGTCATATTGCTCATAATGCGCAAACTTGACGGCATGCTCGAAAATCAGCGCGACTATCTCGTGAGGCTGGATAAAGAGAAAAAAGAGAGGATGCGGCGCGACACTTTCGGCGACGAACCCGTGGAGATAGATCAGGAAGCGCTCAGGTCGCTCAATAAGAAGGGCGGGGATATGTTTTAATGAGCGCTCCGGGTGCCTTTGATTAGCTGCAGTGCGCATGTGTCAGACAAACGCAGCGCGGACAGGCCGCAAGGCCTACATAATATATAATAAACAGTATATACGGCGTAAAATTCAAAATGAAATCAGGCAGGGGCATGCCCCTTATGCCGTTTTACCGTTCCTTGCGGTAAAACGGCGCAAATATCTCTTTAAAAACGGCGTTCCGCGGCAAAACGCGGCGTATCGTAAAATAAATCTGATATCAATGCAGCTTTTTCTGTATCCGTGGCGTAGAAGCCGTCGAAGCGGAAGGCACGTCCGGGCAAACGGCGCCTCTTTCGTAACTCGCGGCAAAAGCGCCTTATCCGCTCCGCAAGGGGCGGAGGGCAATGGGGGACAACCGTTAAAACCGCTTGACACGAGGCGGGGCGGAGAGAACTGCGGGTATAAAATATTAACTTAAATCTTCTGTTTAAGTAGTATGGAGGGATTTATGTTCAAACTCAAGTGCGACGATTTCCTTACCAAAGACGAGGAGACAGGCGCTTATACGATGTCTCCCGACCAACAGGTAAGGGATGAAGTCGAAAAGACGCGGTGGAAGGAGATCGCCTTCAAACTCGTCACCGACTGGCGCCTGTATTTGATGCTTGTCCCGATGCTGTTCGTGTACTTCTTCTGGCGTTATTTGCCCATGACCGAACTCACGGCGGTATTCAAGGACTATTATTCAAATACGGCCGATCCTGCCTCCGGCGCGTGGTATGGTCTTGAGAACTTTATCACCGTCTATTTCACCGGCGGACAGCAGTACACGACTGAATTCTGGATGTCTTTCCGCAACACGTTCATTCTGGCGTTCTACGGCCTTCTGTTCGGCTTCCCGTTCCCCATAATTCTGGCGCTCTTCTTCAACGAGATCCGCTCGAATGTGGTAAGAAGCATCGTACAGGTGTGCGTATACCTGCCCAAGTTCATGTCGATAGTTGTTATTTCAACTCTTGCGATAACGCTGTTCGGCACCAACTCCAGCACGGGTGCGCAAGGCGTGGTCGCCCAACTGCTTACGGCCATCTGCGGCGAGAATTCTTCGCTGGGACAGATAGCCGGAAATATCGACGCAGCCAACGGTTCGGGCCTTGTATACAGCACGCGCTACTTCAGGGCGATATATATCGTTACCGACCTTTGGGAACACGCGGGATACGACAGCATAGTGTTCTTCGCCGCCATAATCGCAGTTTCGCCGACTTCGTACGAGGCTGCGCAGATAGACGGCGCTGGCAAGATGCAGCAGATGAGATATGTGGTTATCCCCAGTATCTTATCCACCGTCGTGATAATGCTGATAATGAAGATAGGCTCGCTGCTCAACGTTTCGTATGAAAAGATATTCCTGTTCTCGACGACAGGCGGCGGAGAAGCGGCGCCGATGGGCAACTATGAATCGGCATACGTAGTTTCCGTCTGGGCGAATGCGCAGGCAAACTCGGTCTATGCGATGGCGGGCGAAATGACCAACAACCTCCTCGGTATGATCCTGGTTATAGGCGCCAACATAGTCAGCCGCAAGGCTACCGACGTATCGCTGTATTAAGGAGGAAAAGCGCTCTATGAAACGTAAAATGGAAGTATCCGAACTGATCTTCAAAATAGTGGCCTATTTCTTCCTTATAGTATTCGCTCTTATGTGCGTATATCCCTTTATATATGCCATAAGCAGCGCGTTCAGCTCACAGGCGGCAAACTCAAACGGCGAAGTCGTGCTCTGGCCTGTCGATCCCACGATAGACGCGTTCGCGTGGGCGTTCACCAACAGCCAGTTCTGGATAAGCTATTCAAACACCATATTCATGACATTCCTGGGCACGATATGGAGCTTGTTCTATTCCATTCTCGGCGCATATGCCCTTTCAAAGAAGCGCATAATGGGCCGCAGGGGCTGGAACTTCTTCCTGGTGTTCACCATGTGGTTCTCGGCGGGCGTAGTTGCAACTTACGCCAACTACCGCGACACGGCAAATATCTTTGCCGCCATCTTCGGCACGGCGGGCGAAGGCAGCACGACGCTCCCCATGTATTCCATCGACCTGAAGTGGGTGGTAGTTATCGCCATGGGTATGAACGCCACCAACATAATTCTGCTGCGCAATGCCTTCGAGGGCGTGCCCGCAGAGATAGAGGAGGCCGCCCGCATCGACGGCGCCACCGAAATGCAGGTTTTGACGAAGGTATATCTGCCCATGAGCAAGGCAACAATTGCGACTGTGGCGCTCTTCTTCGGCATATCCCGCTGGAACGGCTACTTCTGGGCGATGCGAATCATGGGCACGCAGCAGCAATATTCGTGGCCCGTGCAGGTTTATCTGCGTAACTTCATCGAGAGTTACACTTCGTTCATTACCCCGTACGACGTGGAGGCCAACCCCTGGCCTTATGACAGCACCCTCTCCATGGAGGGCTGCGCATATGCCATAGTAGTATGTTCGGTCATCCCTATTTTGATAATTTATCCCTTCATCCAGAAGTATTTCGCGAAGGGCGTAAATATGGGCGGCGTAAAGGAGTAATTGCGCCGACAAACTCCCGCTTGCTTTGCGGGCGGGCGACAAAAAGAATATAAACCTTTATGGTTACTCGGGTTTATATATAATTTTAAATTTTATAAGGAGAAAAGTATGAGTAAAACCAAAAAGTATTTAACAGCAATTGTCAGCCTCGTTATGGCCGGCGCACTGGTGTTCGGCTTTGCAGGCTGCGGACCTGACAATCCCGACAATCCCGACACCCCTCCCGACAAGACCGAGAGTCAGCCCAGGCTGGATGTTTCCACGGATGCGGACGGCGGTCTCAGCTACGCAGGCGGCACGGCTCTCAGCATGAACGTAGGTTACAACAATAAGACTCCCTACGGTTATATTACCTACCAGAACAATGATGCGTTGGTAACGGGCGAGTTTACCCTCTTCGGCAGCCATTATGCGGCAGGTCAGCTCAAGCCGGCATGGGCGGCGCTTCAGGAGGAACTGGACGTTACTTTTACCGATAACTTCACAAACCTCAGCTCCGACGCGCAGATCAACACTGCAATAACAGACGGCGTTCTTGCCACCTATGACGTAATAACGGGTTCTACGGCGGCGATAAACACTCAGGCCAACGCCGATACCGATCTGTTCCTCGATTTAAGCATGTATCTCGATTATATGCCCAACTATAAGGCATTCCTCGAAGATAATCCCATAATCATGCTCTCGCTCACTAACAGCACCGATACGGGCGCTATGTATATGGCTCCTTATTTCGACGGCAATGACGATATCGAAAAGTACGAGATCGCCAACATGACGTGGATCGAAAAACTGCTCGACGGCACCGAGGCGGGCGACAGCACCACTTTCACCGCCCAGGCTACGGCCAAGCAGGCCACAACCGGCACGGCCGCCAGCAAACGCGGCGACGTGCTCGACGGAACTTCCGCTTCGGCTACTTCCTATATGGGCCAGACCGGCAGCTGGTGGGTTGAAACTACCGACGTCTCCGCCGCCGACCTCAACGAGGACGGCACTGTGCCCGACGGCGTAGATACCTCGGCAACCACTACCGTAGTCGTAAATTACGACGCAGTTCTCGATGAGCTTGCCGACAGCTCCTCTGCGCTTGCACAGGCAATGACTGCAGCCGGCGTTGCAAATCCCGGCTCGCTTGAAAGCGGCAACATAGTCGACCTGCAGAACGCAGCCATCGACGAGACTGACGGCGAAGTTACAGGCGCACAGCTCCTTGCGATCCTCCGCGCCTATATCGACGTAGCTTACCAGACTGAGGACGGCGCCAAGTTCTACGACGTTCGCTCCGACGTGTTCAACGGCTACAACGCCGCATGGGACGTTGACCTCCTCGTAGCGCTCTCCCGCTGCGTAGTTACCAACACCAGCCTGCTCGACACCCAGACCGCCATGGCAGACATATACGCCATCTCCGGCCGTCAGGGTAGCACCCAGCGCTTCAACGACCTTTTGTCTCTCACCGGCGAGCTTTACGGCGAGCGCGGCCTCACATTCCGCTACGAGTATGCATATATCGACAGCGACAACAGCATTAAGGATGCGCGTATCCAGGAAGACACATATACCGCTCTCGACAGGATGAACGCCCTCGTAGAGGAAGGCCTCATCTACACCGGTACTGAAACGGGCAACGGCACGATAAGCTACTACACCGCTAACGAGATCGAAGCGCTCATGATCTGGGACTATGTTCAGACTCAGACCGCCAACGGCGGCTATGCGGCAATGGGCCTCACCGAAATTGCAGCTGTCGGCGACGACTACAACTTCGCTCCCATCGTTACCCCTGTATCCAAATATGACGACGGGTCTACCAACGACGAAGGTTATGACTATATCGACGGCAGAAAGGTGATGCGCTTTACCGAGTCCTGGCGTTCGGTCAAGAACTCCGGCTTCGCGGTTCCCTATGAAGCAGTGGCAAACAATCCCGAAAAGCTCGCGGCAGTGCTTGCCTTCATAGATTACATGTTCTCCAACGACGGCCAGATCCTCATGTCATACGGTCCTCAGTCGTCCACCAACGATCTGAGCGGCACGGCGGAAGCGGGCTTCACCTCTGACGATGACGGCTTCTGGTACAACGATGAAGTTACCGGCGTAAGCCTCGACACCGTTGCATACCGGGTAGAGGGCTCCGACCAGTACACCGTGAAGGATGAATATGCCGCACAGTACTTCATCTACAAAAACAAAGTTTATTCCGGCACATACTACAAGGGCGAGATGCAGCCTACAATGACGGACGCCAACCTTCAGCTCTACTATGGCAGAACGGTTAACGATATAACGCTCGGCCAGGCTCCCATAGGCTCCAAATATGCGCGCAGCTACACCAACTATGCTCGCGCGATAATCGGCTCGGCTCTGCCCATAGGCAACAAGCTCCAGTCCTTCGAGTATCAGTGCACGGCCGACTGCGGCATAATCGGCGCAGACAAGGTTGCGGCCTGCCTCACCAACGGCACTATCGAACACGTTTACCAGCAGATAACCGAAAATCCCTGGTACACGATCATTCCTTCGGCTCTTCCTTACGACTCCGTAACCGCTTCGGCTATTTCGAATAAATGGTCTCAGCTCAACACTACTTGGTTCGGCAGCGGCAGCTCCATTTATATCAACTGGCTTCTTGAAATAATGTTCCGCGGTCTCGACGGCGAAACTTCGACCTCGACTTATCTCGGCACGGCAGGCGGTACCCTCCCCGACAGCGCAGCTGCAGCAGTTGCCGTTATTGAAGGGCTCGAGTATGACACATACCAGGATTATATGACCGAGGCTTGGGGCTTCCTTATCGAGTATTACGACGCAAATTACGCTGCATAAATTCAAATAAACCAAAGTCCGCTTTGGCGGCAAGCAAATAACCGTTTCACCGTGCGCCCGCTTTCGGGCGGGCGTGCGGCAAACAACGGATTTGGGGAAATGATATGAAAACTCAGATGCGGTTTCAAAAGACCCTGTGTCTTCTCACTTTAATAATGAGCGCAATAACTATAGTTTATGCCTTTGGGTTTATAACGGGCGGCATGGCTACCGTAGGTGATATTTTTGACTACAGGAACGATTATTTCAACGCGGCAAACGTGTTTAATTTCGGTCAGCAGGTCAATGATATTATTTTGAATTTGGGAATTGTATTCCTTTGCCTCGTTGCATTGATGTATATATTTGCCTGTCAGAAGAGACGCAACTATTACATAACCAACTATATTGCTATAGGCGTAAGCGCGCTTTATATGGTGGTTTTTGCCGTGGTTGGTATTATACTCGTCGTCCAGACGCAGGTAAGGTTTATCTCAGAGGTCGATTGGGAAACATTCTACGGCGGCAATATCAGTCTTGACCGTTTTGCGCACACGGGCGACAGCCAGGTGATGTTTTATATCGGCTACGTTGTTTATTTTCTTGTAATATTAAACGCCCTTGCGCTGGGATATAATTTGCTTTGGAAAATAAAGCTGATGAAGGGTGAAAAGGCCCTTCTCGAAGCAGGACTTCAGAAGGAGGTGGCTTGATATGTTCGATATTGGCAGACTCCTGGGAGTTAAACGGGAGATGGACAGTCATGATGTCATAAAAACAGACGTATATCGCTATAAGCGCAATACGCTCGCTTCCGGTCTCGCGCTTTTAAGCCTCGTCTTCGAGTGCCTGTATTTTATGCTTTTTTATAGTTTGCTCAACGGTACGTATTATTCGATACTTATCGGCGGCAGCATAGTGCTCAATCTTGCGGTTCTGCTTATAACGTTCCTGTCGTCCGAAGGCGTTAAGGCCTATAATAAGAAGTACTGCATCCCTCTTTTGATAATAGCGGTCATACAGATAGGCCGTATATTCATCTATCCTACCGATATCGCCATGGGCGGCGGATATCTCTACCCTGAATCCACTTACGAGATCACCGCCTGGTATTTCGGCACCTCGCTCGACCAGGCAGCGGTGAGCACGATACTCATAATATATCTCGTACTCTCTGCCGCATGCTTAGTGGTTTCGGCAATAGTCGGCTATGTGCGCGCTAAGCAGCTCGAAGTGTTTACAAAGCACCTCGAAGACGGAAATATCTCTATAGACGCCGCTTTAAAGGAACTTGACGCACAGGATGCCGCGAATAAAGCAACGCCTGCCGGGGAGGTTGAAAATGCCTGAAGTTAATTTAAGACATCTCGACAAAATATACGATGGCGGCGTACAGGCCGTGTATGACTTCGACATGGACATACACGACGGCGAGTTCATAGTGCTCGTAGGTCCCTCGGGTTGCGGCAAGTCGACGACGCTGCGCATGGTGGCCGGACTTGAAGATATCTCCAAGGGTCAGCTTGTCATAGACGGCAAGGACTGTACCCGCGTTCCCCCCAAAGACAGGGATATAGCGATGGTTTTCCAGAACTATGCGCTCTACGGCCACATGACAATATACGAGAACATGGCCTTTTCCCTTACGCTCAGAAAGGAGAAGAGGGAGATAATCCACCGCAAGGTAATGGCGGCGGCCGAAATTCTTGATTTAAAGCCCCAGCTCAACAAAAAACCGAGGCAGCTATCGGGCGGCCAGCGTCAGCGCGTTGCCATGGGCCGCGCCATAGTCCGCAATCCCAAGGTTTTCCTGTTTGACGAACCTCTGTCCAACCTCGACGCGCAGCTCCGCGGTTCCATGAGAAGGGAGCTCATGCTCCTTCACAAAAAGCTCAACGCCACTATAATTTATGTTACCCACGATCAGACCGAGGCGCTCACCCTTGCCGACAGAATAGTCTGTATGTCGATGGGCCACGTTCAGCAGATAGGCAAGCCCATAGAACTGTATGAACACCCCGCTAACACCTTCGTTGCAACTTTCATCGGCCTTCCCCCCATGAATATGTTCGAAGGAAAAGTGAAGGGTGGTAAGTTCGTGTGCGAGTATTTTGAATATCCGCTCACCGAAGAACAGACGGTAAGGCTCAAAGATTACGACGGTAAGCCCGTTATACTCGGCGTCCGCCCCGAAAATATTGTGCGCGGCGGTTCTGTTAAGTTTAAAGTCGACAATAACGAGAACCTCGGCATGAACACCCTCGTTCACGGCAAAGTGGGAGGCGTAAAGATAGTCGTCTGCAAGTTTGCCGAGTGGTGCAGCTATAAGTTCGGAGATGAGATTTCTATAGGTTTCGAGCCTGACAGAATGCACTTCTTCGATATTGAAACTACTAAGGCGATAAGGTGAGGTGCAAAATGTCTGAAAATGAAAACATTGTAATCGATGAACCTAAAAAGAAGTTCACATGGTCAAATTTCAAGGCAGGGCTCAAGGAGTGGTTCCGCAAACAGATAGTAAACTTAAAGCGCCGTCCCAGCAATATAGCCTTCCTTTTCCTGATCGTAAGCAGCCTTATCTACATATTGTCGCTCGGCAGCATTTCGCAGTCGGTGTACAGCAGACTGGGCGGCGACTGGATGGGTATTTCAACCTTTGTCTGCACGCTGTTCTCGGTGCTCTCGCTCGTGCTTTACATGAACTCCTTCCCTAAACGTAAAAAGGTAAAGGTTGTTTCGCTCGTTTTGTGCGTGCTCTCCATGGCGCTCATGGCGTTTATGGATATTATGTTCTATATCGAGTTTACGGGCCTCATAGAGGGGGCTACCGAAGTTCACGCATATTGGGACACCACGATCAACGTGCTCATAGTCCACCTTATTTTCCTCGGCATTACGGCGCTTCTCATGGCCACGATGCCGCTCTATAAGATGGGCCTCATGAAGATAAATACGAGAAAGGTTGTAGAGTCGACCGAAATAAAGGGCGGCATCGATCTGGAAAATGTGGAAGAATAATTCGGCTGCACGGTTGTGCGGTATATAATATCAAACAATAACCGGCAAATTTTTGTCGGTTATTTTTGAAAGAGACATATCGCCCTGCCTCGGGCAGGGCGATATTCAAAACAATTCTGCAGATAAATTTTGCAGTCACTTAAAGAAAATATGGAGGTTTTGCAGGTCCGTTTTGCATCCGGCCTGCGGCCGCTTTCAGCGGCGCGGAATATTTCCGCATTAAAGTTCAGATGTCGAGTAAAAATAAAAAATATAAGCAGCCTCCCAAAGAGACTACCATAGAAAATTTTTACGACCTAAAAACAAAGGAAATGGACGAGCTGGTGGCTGCGCTCAAGGGAGAGACTCCCGAGGACGCGCCCCTTCCCAGCACAAATATTGCCGAAGTCACAGCCGAAAAGCCTGAAGAGGGCGCGGCAAAGTCCAAAAAAAAGAAAAGTGCAGAGTTTGACCCGTATAAGCGCGATAAATTCTCGCGCTGGCTGCCGTTCTGGCTGAAGGCTCTTCTGATCAAATTCTGGTTCTTCGGACTGGTATGTTACTTTGTGCTCATGGGGTTGGGGACATACATAACCAATTCGCTCGACTTGTTTGTCGTATGCGGCCTTGTGACGGGAGTGGTGGTCGACTGCTTTGTCAATCCGATATTCCGCATGATGGAGTCGGACAGAAAGGAATACAACTATTTTATGATGTTTCCTTTCCCGTTCAAAAAGGTTTGGACTTTTTTTGCAAATCTCGCGTACTACCTCGTAGTCATGTCCTGTCTGGGGCTGCTGTTCGGCCTTCTCTTTGAGGTTGTCGAATTCAGCGGCGTAGAACCGCTCGGGTTTGGCCTTGCCTGTCTTGTGGTAGATATGGCGCTTATCGGCATCAAAGATCTGATCGTATTTTTGGTAAAGCGCGCCGTACGTAAATCGCGTGAAAAAAAAGCGGCGGAGAGCGTATAAAGTCTCAGCTGCCTGAACGGCGGCCGGCGGCCGTCTGAATAATTATTAAGGCATGGGAACGGGGCCGCGCCTGCGTGCGCAGGCGCGGCCCGATAAATTGTAAAGGGCGTTTTAAAATATTTTGATGGCCTCTGCCTGCAAAATGCGCGTGCGGGGGCTGAATGTCAGGAGTGTAAGTTATGTTCAAAAAGTTATTCTCGTCATCGACGAGCGCATGCTTTGAATTTGATAATTCCAATCCTTTCCGTCATCCCGACGGAAAATACATAATTTTTTTAAACGGCGTAAAGGCAGGGGAAGCCGATACCAACGTATTTTCCCTCTTCAATCTTCAGCCCGACACCGAATACGCCGTGACAGTATCGAACGACGAATTTGCATTCCGTTTTAAAACCGATTCCGAGACGGGAGTCGTCGATGTGCGGGCGCTCGGCGCCAAAGGCGACGGCAAGTCGGACGATACCTATTATGTGCAGATGGCGATAGACAGCTGCCCCAGGGGCGGCAGAGTGCTCTTGCCCGAGGGCAGCTATTATGTCCGTCCCATAGTTTTGAAGAGCGACATAACGCTTGAGCTTAAAAAGGGCGCGCAGCTTTTAGGCAGCACAAGGGAGGAGGACTATCCTTATATTCCCGCGCGCATATATAACGACGACGGCTCGGAAGAGATAATGGCCAGCTGGGAGGGCGATCCCTTCGACTGCCACCAGTCGTTTGTATCTGCTTACAGGCAGAGGAACATAAAGATAGTGGGCGAGGGCGCGATAAACGGCAACGCCGACAAATCCACCTGGTGGGCGACGCCCAAGGGCAGGAAGGTAGCCCGTCCCCGCCTGGTGTTCCTGAACAAGTGCGAAAACGTGGTGTTCCACGGCGTTACCTGCAAAAATTCCGCCGCATGGAACCTGCATCCCTTCTTCTCAAAAAATCTGGGTTTCTTCGACGTAAAGGTGCAGAATCCCTACACCGGCCCCAACACCGACGGCCTCGACCCCGAGAGCTGCGATAAGGTGGACATAGTCGGCTGTACTTTCTCCGTCGGCGACGACTGCGTTGCCATAAAGTCGGGCAAGGTTTATATGGGCAAGACGTACAAAACGCCGGCCAACCGCCACACGCTGCGCAACAACCTCTTCCAGGACGGCCACGGCGCCATAGTTCTGGGCAGCGAAATGTCGGGCGGGGTGACCAATCTCACCGTCAGCCAGTGCCTCTTTAAACACACCGACAGGGGACTCAGAATAAAGACCCGCCGCGGCAGGGGTAAGGACGCAATAATCGACGGGGTAGTGTTTGAAAACATAAAGATGGAGAACGTGATAACTCCGCTCGTCGTGAACATGTATTACTTCTGCGATCCCGACGGTCATACCGAGTACGTCTGGTCGCGCAAACCGCACCCTGTGGACGAGGGCACGCCCTATATCGGCAGTTTCCGTTTCAAGGATATCGACTGCGAGGACTGCGAATGCATGTGCGGCTACTTCGACGGCCTCGTGGAACAGCCCATCGGCGAGATCGTGCTCGAAAACGTGCACTTCGGCTTCAAAAAGGACGCCAAGCCTTTCAAGCCCGCCATGCTCGAGTTCGTGCGCGAGTATTGCAAAGAGGGGCTGTATATCGATAACGTAGAAAAGGTCGTGCTCAAAAACGTCACGTTCGAGGGCGTGGAGGGCGACCACATCATAGAGAAGAACTGCGGCGAGCTCGTGATAGAGTAAGCCTGCCCGCCGCTTGACTGCGGTTGCGCAATACCATATAAAATAAGGCGGCCCGTATCCGGCCGCAGATAAATAAAAAAGGGGAAATGAAATGGACTATTCCGTTATAGACAGATATATCGACCGCCTTATAGAAGATACCGCGCCCGATGCGCCCATATGGAACATAGAGAACATCAGGCACGGCAAAAAGCCCGCCTGGAACTATATCGACGGCTGCATGATGACGTCGCTCTATTCCATATATCTTCAGACGGGCAACAAAAAATATCTCGGTTTTATCGATAAATTCATCGACTACTATGTGTTCGAGGACGGTTCCGTCCGCGGCTACGAGCTGGATACATATAACCTTGACAACCTTAATGAGGGGCGCATACTCTTCGATCTGTACCGCGAGACGGGCAAGGAGAAGTATAAAAAGGCGGCAGATCTTTTATACGAACAGATAAAGGGTCAGCCCCGCACCGGTACGGGCAACTTCTGGCACAAGAAGATATACCCCAACCAGGTGTGGCTGGACGGTTTGTATATGGCGCAGGTGTTCTATACCCGCTACGAGACCGAATTGGGCGGCTGCAAAAACTACGGTGATATCGTCGCGCAGTTCAAAAGCGTATACGACAATATGTACGATAAAAATAAGCGCCTTTACTATCACGGCTGGGATTGGTCCAGGCAGGCATTCTGGGCGGATAAAGCCACGGGCCTTTCAAAGAGCTTCTGGCTGCGCTCCGTGGGCTGGTACACCGTCGGCCTTGTGGACGTCATAGGCTACTTTGTCGGCCATGAGGAGCTAAAACAAGAGCTCATAGCCATATTCAGGCAGACGATAGAGGGGCTCGAGCAGTATATCGATAAAGATAAGCACATGTTCTATCAGGTTGTCGACCAGGGCGGCCGCGAGGGCAACTATCTGGAGACTTCGGGCAGCGCCATGATATCCTACGCCATGATGAAGGGCGCCCGCCTCGGCATAATAGACGGCCGCTTTGCAAAGGTGGGCGAGGAGGTGTTCAACGGCATTTGCCGCGAATACCTCACCGAAGAGGACGGCAAGCTCAATCTCGGCGGAATATGCCTGGTTGCAGGCCTCGGCCCCGAAAACAACCGCCGCCGCGACGGCACGTTCGAGTATTATATCTCAGAACCCGTCGTCGAAAACGACGCCAAAGGTACCGGTCCGTTCGTAATGGCGTATACCGAACTCATGCAACTGCATAAATCATAAATATCTTCCAAAAAACGTCCGCGGGCGCAATTTTGCGCCCGCGGACGTTTAAAATCATGATATTATTTCCCGTATTCGGATGGCGGCGTGCCGAAGTATTTTTTGAACACGCGCGAAAAGTAGAGCGGTTCGGCAAAGCCGCACATCTCGGCCACCTGCGCAACGCTGTATCGGCTGTATTGGTTGCTCATGCCGGACAGTATCAGCCGCGCCGCCAGCTGCATGCGCGCTGATATCAGATATTCGTGCGGCGTTGCTCCCACCTCGCTCTTGAATAGTTTGCGCACATAGTCGTAGTTCAGCGGCAGCGTGCGCATAAACGCGTCCAGCGCGTAGCTCGGGTTGCTCACGTTGGCTTCTATGTCGGCGCGCACAGACTCAACCACAGGCGAATATGCGGGCCGCTCGGCCTGCGCCACTATGTAGCTCACCAAAAGTTCGCCAAGCGCCATCAAAACGGCGGAACTCTTCTCTCCCCCGCGTGCAAAATAGCTCTCAGCCTGCGCAAACACGTGCGCAAACCCGCCGCCCGCCTCTTCGGCTATCGCAGCCGGGGCCTTGAATGGCAGCGCCGTGCCGCTCATGAATATATGTATTCCGCCCGCATGCCTGCGTTCAAACGCCGTAAGCGGCGGAATTATTATAACTTCTTCGCGCCCTCCGCACTTGATGAAGTGCCAGTATCGCTTTTTTGCCTGCAGTTCGTGTACCTGTCTTTCGTCTCGACCTGCAAAAATGATGTCGTTCATATCTGTATAATACCACAAAATATCCGTTTTGTCTATATAACGCGCGGGGAATTTTTTGTTTGCAGATTGAGGGGATATGTGGTATAATACTAAAAAATTGCGCCGCGCGTCTTGATTGCGCGGCAGGGCGTTATCATGAACATAGAATGGAATGCGGGGGATTATCACAAAAACTTTTCGTTTGTGTATAAGTACGGCGAGGAGCTGCTCAATTTATTCACGCTGCAAAAAGGCGCGCGCGTGGCCGACGTGGGTTGCGGCAGCGCCGTGCTCACCAAGGAGCTCAGGGGTGCGGGCTACGATGTCTGCGGCATAGATTCTTCGACTCAGATGATAGAACTCGCCAAAAACAACGCGCCCGATATCCCGTTCATCTGCGCTGACGCCACGCAGTTCAGACTTGAAGAACCCGTCGACGGCATATTTTCAAACGCCGTTTTCCACTGGATAGACGATCACGAGGCGCTCGCGGAGAACCTTGCGCGCAACCTGCGCGCGGGCGGCGAGCTGGTGTGCGAATTCGGAGGCAAAGGTTGTGCCGAGGCGGTGCATTCCGCCCTCGAAGATGTTTTCAAAGCGCACGGTCTGAAATATAAACGTACATTTAACTTTAAATCGATAGGCGAATTTGCGCCCGTATTAGAGCGGCACAGCCTCGTGCCCGTGTATTGCACGCTCTTTCCCCGACCCACGCGTCAGCAGGGGGAGGACGGCCTCAAAAACTGGATATTCACCTTTTTAAAGGAACCGTTCTCGGCCGTGCCCGAAGGGGAGAGGGAACAAATAATTGCCGAGGCCGAGCGCGACCTTCGTCCTATGCTGTATAAGGACGGGGAGTGGTATATCGACTATGTACGAATCAGGGTCAAGGCTATTAAAGTGCAGTAGTTGCTGATAATCAGCGGTCAAGTCTCCCCTTAGTTAAGGGGAGGAAGTAAAGGAAGGGTTTGCATTCCAAATAAATGTGCGCCTTGTGATGCGGTGAAAGAGAGTAAACCCTTCAGTCACGGTCTAATTCTTTGCCCGTGACGGCTTCTCGCGCGGCGTAAGGTGAAAAGCCGCCGCGCTCGGTCACCGTTCGCGCCTTCTACTTTGCGCTCGCTTATCTCGCCCAACCCAAACAATGGGTGTCCATTGTTTGGAGAAATGTTGGCTTCGGCCTTAAAAAGTGGAGCCTATATAATGTTGTGTAAAATAAAACCCGCCCGCGCGCCCGCCTCCAATTAACGGAAGGCAGGGCGCGCGGGCGGCTTATTGTTATAACCTTATTAATTTGGCCATATATGCGGCCCGATTACTTATTTCGGCAGTCTTTGCAGCCGTTTTGGGCGGACTTTATAAACACGTTGCACTCCAATTCTTGGCATACCTCGTCGGAAAGTTCGTAGCCGCACGCGGCAAAAAAGTCGACGGCCCCGTCGTCAGGCAGGGCGTATATATCCTTTGCGCCCGCCTCTTTAAGCCTCATTTCTGCGGTGTACAGCAAAAATTTCCCCAGTCCCTTGCGGCGCCTCTGCATGACGATATATATCTCGCGTATATCCCCCCAGCCGTCCTTAAAGTTCCATTCGTTCCCCGGCTCGTCTGTCTGGTATATGCAGAAGCCGCATAACGCCCCGTCGTCTTCAATCAGGTCGACTTTCAAAAGTCCTGCCAAAAGGTCGGGCAGTATGTATTCGCGCACCAGGTGCTCGCCGTCCTCGTCGCAGCCCAGCTCGTCGTAGTAGTCGCAGAACATCTTTGCAAATTTATCGGCATACCTGTCGTTCAAAGGGAAAACTCTTACCATAATATCTCCTTGCTGTTGCTGAAATCATTATATCTCATTTTTTTGGAAAAGGCAAGAAAAGGATTGCCTGCCCCGCCGCCCGTCTGCACATATAAAAAAGGCTGCGCGGGCATTTTTGCCCGCGCAGCCAAAAAAATTCAATTCATGACCTTACTCGGCGTAAACGGAAACCTGCTTGCCGTCCTTGCCTACGCGCTCGAACTTTACGGTGCCGTCGATGAGCGCAAACAGCGTGTCGTCCTTGCCGATGCCTACGTTATTGCCGGGGTGGAACTTTGTTCCGCGCTGTCTTACAAGAATGTTGCCCGCAAGCACAAACTGCCCGTCGGAGCGCTTAACGCCCAGGCGCTTGGCCTCGCTGTCGCGGCCGTTGTGCGAGGAGCCGGTACCTTTTTTATGTGCAAATAAATTAAAAAGTAACATCTCAGCTTTCTCCTTTTTGCTTACTCTGCCTTAGCTTCCTCAGCGGTAGCTGCCTCTGATTTTGCAGCCTTTTTGGCCTTTGCCTTGCCGCCTATGGCCGTAACCTTCACTTCGGTGAAGGGCTGCCTGTGGCCCTGCTTCTTGCGTTCGTTCTTCTTGGCCTTGTACTTGAATACGATTATCTTCTTGGCCTTGCCCTGGGCAACAACGGTTGCGGTAACTTTGGCGTTCTCAATTTCGGCGCCTACCTGAATGCCCTTTTCGTCAGAAACTAAAACTACGGGGAATTCAACGGTGTCGCCAACGTTTGCGTTCAGCTTCTCAAGCTTAACGGTGTCGCCTTCGCTTACCTTGTACTGCTTGCTGCCGTTTTCAAAAATAGCGTACATTTAAAATGCCTCCTCAAACCAGTCTCGCCGGGAATTTACGTGCGCGGTAAAGGCGCTTCGCGGGCGGCCATTAAAAAATTTTGGCACTTAAAAAAGAGCCCGTCCCGAGCGGCTCGAGTATTACTTTATCATAGCTTTCATTTTAAGTCAAGCAAATTGCCGGATAATTGCGCCGATTTTTTGATAATTGGCCCGCGTGCGCAAATATTTTGCGGCGTTTTACGGCAACTGCATTCATATCGTTTGACTGCGCGCGGGATAGGGACTATAATATAGCTAACACTATTAGATATTTGGAGGGGGATATGGCCGACTATTCCCGTATGGCAAAGGCGCTCTGCATGACGTTTTCCGGCAAAGGAGGGCAGCAGGTAGTCGAGCTGCTCGAATCGGGCTACAGGGGCGAGTTTGTCGCGCTCAGAATTTTGCGCGAGAGCCGGTTGCCGTTGCTTGCAGGCGACCTTGCGAAAAAGATGAACGTTTCTACGGCGCGCGTGGCCGCGCTTATCAGAGCGCTCGCGCGTAAGAAATATCTGCGGCACGCAAGAGCGCAGAGCGACGGACGCAAAGTGGTGCTTGAGCTGACTGAGCTGGGTCGTCAGGCGCTTGAAGAGCGGGAACGCGAAGTATGGTCTTTTACGGAGAACGCGCTCATGAAACTTACGCCTGAAGAGGCCGCTCAGTTTGTGGCGGCTGCTCAGAAATTGTTCGGCTGAACGCGGCGCGCGGAAATTTATAGCGATAAAATATCTAACACCATTAGCTATTTTGATAAAAACGCAATTAATGAAAAATAAGGAGTATTCATTCATGGATATCATCGAAGCAATGCAAAAAAGGCACTCGGTGCGCAGCTATCTCGATAAGCCGATAGCAGCCGACCTGCGTGAAAAGCTGCAGGCCGAAATAAAAAGTTGCAATGCGGAGGGAGGGCTGAACTTTCAGCTCGTCACCGATGAAGAGCGGGCGTTCGGCGGACTCATGGCGCACTACGGCAAGTTTTCGGGCGTAAAAAACTATGTGGCGCTCGTCGGCAAAAAGGCTCCCGATCTGCAGGAGCGCGTCGGTTATTTCGGCGAAAGGCTGGCGCTTTATGCGCAGACGCTCGGCCTCAACACCTGCTGGGTGGCGCTCACTTATAAAAAGGTGAAGTCGGCATTTACTGTCGGGCCGGGCGAAAAGCTGGTGTGCGTGCTGGCAATAGGATATGGCTCGACGGAGGGCGTCGCCCATAACAGCAAGTCCGCCGCGCAGACAGGCGGGGCGCAGAACGCGCCCGGATGGTTCGCAAAGGGGGTGGAGGCGGCTCTGCTTGCGCCTACGGCCATGAACCAGCAGAAGTTCAGATTTAGTTTAGACGGCCGCACCGTGCATGCCGAAGCGGGGAACGGGTTTTATACAAAGATAGACCTCGGCATAGCGAAATACCATTTCGAGGTCGGTGCCGGAAAGGAAAATTTCGAGTGGGCGTAACAGGACTGCGTATGCAGCCGTCACATTCATCAAAGTGCAATTGCCCCCTATATATGGTAAAAATAGCGCGCCGCGACTATGCCGCGGCGCGCTATTTTTGCATGCGTAAATTATTTTGCGTTGTCTGCACATACTCAGTAAAAAGGAGGATGTATGGAAAAAACCAAATGCGACAGCGAAGTGCTCGCCGAAATTTACCGCAACGCTCAGCTTGCGCTGCAGTCTATATCGGATATTCTCCCGCAGATAGACGACGAGGGCATAAAAGAAGAGATCAAGCGCGAGCACGAGGAGTATGAACACATCTCGGGCAGGGCGGCGCAGCTCGCCAAAAAGTTCAATATAGAGATAAAGGAGCCGAATCCGGTAAAAAAGGCCATGATGTGGTCGGCGATAAAGATGAATACCGTCGCCGACAATTCTGCCCAGCACATTGCGCAGATGATGATAAAAGGCACGGTGACGGGAATAACAAGTTTAAAGACCACGCTCACCGATGCCGGCGATATGGATATGGAGATAAAGGAATTGCTGACGAGCCTGATCGCTCTCGAAGAGGGATTCGAGCGCAAGCTCAAAAAATATCTCTGACGGGCGGTTTTGCTTTCAAAGGTAAAATCGGACGGCATATATGCCGCAATTACAGGGGGCAGCCGCGGAAAAATTTTCGCGGCTGCCCCCTTCGCGCCGGCACCGCGGTACAGTGACGTTGCTATATGTGTATTGCAATATGCGGCGGCGGGTGATATAATGTTTTCGCAGGCCCCGGGAGCCCGTTGCAGGGGCGGCAGCCTGCTGGGGATTATTTATGATACTTATAAACGCTGTCGCGCCGGTCGCCGAAATAGGCGGCAAGGCCTATCACCTGCTCTCCATGGGCATAAAAAATACGCCCGCGCTGTATGTGTGCCCTTCAAGTTATTTTATAGGCGCAAACCGCGACGACGTCCGTCTGGCAGCCGAAATCGACCGTCTGTTTTCAGACAAAAAGCTTTACGCCGTGCGCTCCTCCGCCGTCGACGAAGACTCCTCCGCCGACAGCTTCGCCGGCGTGCACGAATCTTATCTAAACGTAAAAAAGGCTGATATTTTGCGGCGCATAAATGACGTGCATGCCAGCGCGTTTACGCCAAAGGCCCTGGCTTACCGTGCGGCGCGCGGCCTTTCCGCAGCGGATATACGCATAGCAGTCGTCATTCAGGAGATGGTTCAGGCCGAATATGCCGGTGTGATAAATACCATAAACCCCGTCACCGATAACCCCGACGAAACTGTGATAAGCGTTGTGCGCGGCCTCGGCGATAAAATTGTCGACGGCAGCGCAGACGGCAGTACATATGTGATAGACAGCCGCGGCGTGCGCGTGCAGGGGGAGGATATTCTCAGCCGCAGAGCGCTTAAGCGGATACTTGCGCTCGCGGTGACCGTTTTAAACGAAGAGTGAGTTCTGCATGCACCGCTCTTTTTTGCCGTGTACGGCGTATTTTAATTTTTCGGCGATACGAAAAAGGCGTGGCGCAAATTTGCACCACGCTCTTTTTTATACGTCCGGCGCAGTTTCGGTGCGCCGCGCGTTCTAAATTTTTATTGCCTTTTCCTTGGGGATATATCCCCTCTTTTCCCTTCGGCAGCCGATCTCGCGGCTCTTTTTTGAGTCGTCAGGGATGAGGCAGACTTCTGCCGAGGGGAATTTTGCGCGTATGCTGTCGCCTAAACCCACTTTTTTTGCCAGCGCCGCGGCGGCTTCGGGCCGCAGCTCTATGCACACGGTTTCGGCTCCATCGCTCAGAGCCTTAAGCGCCTCGGATTGGACGAGTACGGCGTAAAAATCGTCGGAAAAGTCTTCTCCGCGCCCGCATACGGGGCAGGGCTTGAGCACGAACGAACTGAGTTCCGCGCCCGAGCGTTTGCGCGTAAATTCCACCAGGCCGAAGTCTGACATAGCCAGCACTTTATATGGCGCCCTGTCCGTTTTAAGCGCCTTCTCCAGCTCGTCGCACAGCGCCTTTCTGTGCGCAGGTTCGGCCATGTCGATAAAATCCACGACGAACAGCCCGCCGATGCCCCGCAACTTTATCTGCCGCGCGATCTCGCGCGCGGCGGCGAGGTTGGTCTGGTACACGGTATACTCCAGGCTGTCGTCGCCGATAAAGCCGCCGGTGTTCACGTCTATCGAGGTGAGCGCCTCGGTGCGTTCTATCACAAGGTAGGCGCCGTTCCCCAGTTCGACGCGCGGCGAGCATGTTTCGATTATCTGATCTATGATGCCCGCCTCGTCCAGCATGCCGCGCATGCCGGAATACAGCTCGAGTTTTATCTTCTTTCCGCCCGGCATTATCTTCAAAAGGTCGGCTATTTCGTCATGCTGCTCGGCGCTGCCTGTAACTATCTTTGAAACGTCGTGCTCGGTAAAGTCGCGCATCACGCGGACAGGCATGCTGAAGTCGGAGAACACGAGCGAGGGCGCTGTTGCGCTCTTGTATGCCTCCGCCGTGCGCTCATATATTTTGCGTAAAAATTTAAGTTCGGCGGAGATCTGGTCGTATTTGCAGAAAGGCGCGGAGTTGCGTATTACCAGTCCCTCGTTCTTTTTCTTTGTATTTTTTGCCGCAAATATCAGGCTCTCGCGCAGTTCGTCGTCCTCTATTCTGTGCGATATTCCCACAAAATCGGTATCGGGCAGGTATATCAGCGTTTTTCCGACTATGGAGATCCTCTGCGTCACCTTTGCGCCCTTCTTGCCGCTCGGGATTTTGGTTATCTGCACCATTATTTCGTCGCCGGCTTTCAGCGCGCTCACGCCGCCTTCAGTTCCGTACGCAAGGTCGTCCTCCGAAAGGTAGCAGTTGCGCTCCAGTCCGCAGTCGACGAATGCCGCCTGCATTCCCTCCAGGACGTTCACCACCCTGCCGCGGTATATGTCGCCAACGGCCGGGGAACCGTCCTCCGCGTTGAAGCGGCAGTCTGTAAGTTTTCCGTTCTCCGTTACGGCTGTCACCGAAAAGTCGCAGAATTTATCAAAATAAATTACTTTTTTTGTCATATATATATTCATTATGCGCGTTTGCCCGCGCACCAAAATTAAATTAAAAAATATTAAAATTAATTTGCAATTAATTAAATTAAAATTAATTAAAATTAATTGATTTTAAACGGGATATTTAAATTAAAATATTCCCTCTCCGAAGCTTTCTGTTTTTAAAATATCTGTCGCCCTGCCGCCGTATCTTGTGCTTAAAAAGTCGCAAAAGAGGTCGGGCCTAAGGTTGTTTTCGCCGCAGCGCAGGGTAAATACAAGCTTGCTGTTTTGCCATTCGACCGAGCATATCCTCGGGCGGATGTCCACAGCGCGCCCTCTCAGGTCGGTTATAACAATGCTCTCTTCCTTCATAAGTTCCTGCGCGTCGAAGGGGGCGATCCCCTCAGCCTCATATCGGCAGGACTTTATGCTCTCGGCAAAGTTCGGATTTTTATCTGTAAATTCCGCCGCCAGGCACTTTACGCCCCTGGGGGAATTGGCGTTGAATAGATCTTTGAAATCTCCGCAAAAATGCGTATCCGCCGCGCAGTATTCGCTGGCCGAGCGCACGCCAAGAGCAAGAGGGTTGCCCATAAAAATTCTGGGATGTTTGTGAAAGCCCTGGCTGTATTCTACTTCGATCCCCGCGCGCCTCAAAGTCCGGTCGATGTGCCGCAGCAAGTCGAGGTGGGAGATATATTCCGCGCCGTCCGTCTTTGTGTATTTAAAAGCTATCATATCTCACCCCTCGCCGCGGGGCAGTTCTTCTGCATTCCGCAGGCGTGGCATCCATTCATGCAGCTGCCGGTGACTTTGCCCGCGTATGCCCGCCCGCGCTCTGCAAGCAGAAATTTTTTGTCTATCATCATATCCGCAAAGTCCCAGGGCAAAATTTCGCTCTCTGCGCGTTCGCGTACAAATTTACCCGCATATATGCCGCAATCATAGAAGGCTTTCCGCCATCCGTCTTCATTGAAAAGGTTGTCCCAGCCGTCAAACGTGCATCCGTTTTTATACGCCGCGCGCACGACGTGCCCCAGGCTCCTGTCGCCGCGCGCAAGCACGGCCTCTAAAAGAGAGGGGTAGTAGGCGCTCCAGCTGAATTTCACGCCGCGCGGCAGGTGCTTTATGAGGTAGTCCTGCTTATGTCTGACTTCGTCCTCGTCTATCTGACGTTCCCATTGGAAGGGAGTAAAGGGCTTGGGCACGAACGTCGCCGCCGAAACGGATATTCTCAGCGCCTTGGGCCGCTTTGCTTTGGAATATATGGCGCGCACTTTTTCGCATATGTCGCATATGCCCTGCAGGTCCTCGTCGGTCTCGGTGGGCAAGCCTATCATAAAATATAGTTTTACCGCCGAATATCCCGCGTTGAATGCGCTCTCCGCCGCCCGCAGTATCTCCTCTTCGGTTATGTCCTTGTTTATAACGTCCCTCAATCGCTGCGTTCCCGCCTCGGGTGCGAAAGTTAAGGATGTCTTGCGCGAATCCTGCGCAAACTCGCCGTCGAAGCTGTCCACCCTCAGTGAGGGCAGCGCGAGCGTGATTTCGGGCGGCAGCGTGCCTTTAAGGCTCTTTAAAAGTTCGGAGAGTTTTCCGTAGTCGCCAGTGGAGAGCGAATTTAAGCTCACTTCGCCATATCCCGTGGCCTTTATCAGCGAGCAAGCCTGTTTTGTCAGAGTGGCCACCGAGCGCTTGCGCACCGGCCTGTACAAAAAGCCCGCCTGGCAGAACCTGCAGCCTCGGTAGCAGCCCCGCATCACTTCCAGAACGGCTCTGTCGTGCACGCTTTCGCAGTTGGGCACGGCTATTTTATCCGGGAATACGGCGCCGTCAAGGTCGTCCGCAAGCGCGCGGCGCACCTTCGGGCCGCAAAAGCCTGAAATCGTCCCGTCTGCGCGGTATTGCGGCGCGCTCAGCGCGGGCACATATACGCCGTCGAGCTCTGCCGCCCGTTCAAAAAATTCCTCCGTAGCGCCGCCGCACTCGACGTATAGTTCGGCCACGTCAGCGTCCACGCTCTCGCCGTCGCCTATGAAGAATATGTCGAAGAAGTCTGCAAGCGGCTCTGGGTTGGCAGTGCACGGCCCGCCCGCAACGATGAGGGGATAGTTCCTGCCCCTGCGCTCTTCGCGCGTGAGCGGAATGCCGGCAAGGTCGAGCATGTATAAAACGTTCGTATAACTCAGTTCGTATTGCAGCGAAAATCCAACCATGTCGAAGTCTTTAAGCGGCGCTTTGAGCGCAAGCGAATATAGCGGCACGCCCAGCTCTTTCAGACCCCTGCCGAAGTCGCGCGCGGGCGCAAAGCAGAAGTCGGCGCACATGCCTCGTTCTTCAAACGATTTGGCAACTATCTTTATGCCCAGGTTGCTCATGCCCACTTCATACAGGTCGGGAAAGCACATGCAGAAATTGAATTTTCCCGCGCCCCACACGGGTTCGGGTGCGCCGTATTCGCCGCCTGTATAGCGGGAAGGTTTTTCACATTTTAACAGCAGCTCTCTCAAACTGCCAATATTTACAGGTCTCACGCACCTATTATATTATAAAATGCGGCTTCTTTGCAAGCGCGGGGCGGCGTCGCGCGCGTTAATTTTTGCAAAAATGTTCAAAATTTTAAATTTGTGCCTTAAATCTGTTTGGTTTGGCCGCGTTTTGGTTTAAAATATAATTGATCGGCGCAACGATGTTCCGATCCCAAAAATTTAAGTGATCTGAGGAGATATTTACCATGAAAATCAATTTCAGAGGCGTAGGCGCCGAGGAGCTTTCTTTCAAGATGAACAGGGTGAGGCTTGAGCCCAACGCCCGTTTAGACATCAAGCCGCAGTTTTCCCGCCAGGTGAGAAAGGTAAAGGACAACGATAAGCTCAATTTCATCGCGCTTTCTTTAAAGGTGGAGAGCACCGAGGCCGAGCCCAAGCCCTTTGACATACACGTTACATTGGTCGGCACCTTCGAGGTGGAGGACGTTGCCGCGGGCAGCGATCAGGAGAGAGAATTCGTGATAGAGGGCACCAAGCTTCTGTTCCCTTATCTCCGCGCGGCGGTGACCAATCTTACGGCTTCGGCATATGTGGCGCCCCTGAATCTTCCCGTGATAAGCGGCCCCATATTCCCCGAGGACAGAGATGTGTATGCCTTCTCGGTGAGCGGCGAGGACAAGCTCAACTGACAGAAAAATGTAATAAAAAGGCTCGACCTGCCGTAACGGTTCAGTCTGAAGGTCCGGCGGGCGGCGCCATGCGCCGCCCGCCTTTATAAATTTTTTACGAGGGGGAAATATTATGGATAATGTTATCGAGCGCGTGCTCTTTACGGAAGAGCAGATAAGAAACAGAGTGGCCGAAATGGGCAAAGAGCTCTCGGCAAAATATGCAGGCAAACCGCTGATAGTGCTCGGCGTATTGCGCGGCGGCGCCATTTTCTGCGCCGATCTCGTGCGGGCGATGGATATCCCGCTCGAAATATCCTTCATACAGACGTCGTCATATCAGGCCGGCACCACTTCGAGCGGCAACGTCATTATCGAAATATCCAAGGGTTTTTCCGCCGAGGGCAGACATATTCTCATTGCCGAGGATATAATAGATACGGGCCACACGCTAAAGGCAGTCAAGGAGCGCCTTTATGAGCTGGGCGCGCTCTCTGTCGAAACGTGCTGCATTTTAAACAAGCCCGCCCGCAGGCAGACGGAGATCACGGCCGACTACGTCGGTTTCGACATTCCCGACGAGTTCGTCGTGGGCTACGGTCTGGACTATGCGGGCAAATACCGCAATCTGCCGTACATAGGCGTGCTCTCCCGCAAGGTGTACGAATAGAGGTATGGGCTGGAAGCACAACGGCAGTTTGCTGGATAACGCCAGATATCTGCGGAAAAATATGACTGCAGAAGAGCGGAAGTTGTGGTATAATTTCCTTCGGACTTACCCGTTGCGCTTTCTTCGTCAAAAGATAATCGGCGGCTATATTGCGGATTTTTATTGCGCCAAGGCCGGGCTGATAGTCGAAATAGACGGCTCGCAGCATTATCGGGACGAAGCTGCCGGATACGACGCCGCCGGAACGGAATATTTCGAAAGTTTAGGGCTAAAAGTCGTAAGGATCTCCAATATCGAAGTAAATAAAAATTTTCGCGGCGTTTGTGAATATATAGATGAAGTTGTGACTGAACTCTGTTCACATTGAGAGGGAGAATTTCCGAACAACGTTTCCTTGCTAAAGGGGCTATCCTGAACCAAGCCCCCCTTGCTAAAGGGGGGAAGTAAAGGGGGGATATATACCACTCGGCGTTTGTCTGTCTTTTTGTATAAGCCGCACTATATGGGCGTGTAAATTGCGGCTTTGCGCTAAACATTGCGCCATAGTTAATCATATATATCCCTCCGTCACGCTGCGCGTGCCGCCTCCCTTTGGCAAGGGAGGCAAGTTGCGCCACCTCCCGAAATTGTGGTTTTCCTTTGGGAGCCTCCGCAAAGTGTCGCTTCGCTCGCGAGCAAGGGAGGCATTAAACGCCGGGCAGCGGCTGTGGTTTGCCGTTGTACCGCTTATCTTTCGGGGCACAATATATTGTATTGCGTCCGCTTATACTTTACTATTATATATAAAAGCGCCAAAAATTTAGCCAAAAATTTTGCAAAACGGCATTTTTTGATTGACAGCACCCCCGTAATGTGCTAAAATTTCTGCACATTCCTCAAAGGGGTGTAATTTTTTTGTACGGAGTTTTTCTACAATGAAGAAGGCATCAGTGAGAGCCAAGATAACCCTTGAGTGCACAGAGTGCAAGCACAGGAATTACGACAGTTTTAAGAATAAGCGCAACGATCCCGACAGGATCACTATCTCCAAATACTGCCCTTTCTGCAAAAAGCACACCGAACACAAAGAGACCAAGTAAGTTTCTCTTAACGGCGCGGCCCGTTCCGCGCACATTCAGGCGCCATATGGCGCGCACATCAAAGAGGTTTATTTTATGGCGGCATCAAACAAAGGCGACGTTAAAAAGCCCAATATTTTCGTTCGCATGGGCAGAAAACTTAAGGAGACCTTTTCTGAGCTTAAAAGGGTGACATGGCCCTCCTTCCCCAAAGTTTTAAAGTCTACGGGAGTCGTGCTCGTGGTTGTTCTTGTGTTCCTTGTGGCAGTCACAGGCATCAATTTCTTCCTTCAGTGGCTTCTGGACCTGGTTACCAACATCGGAGCATAAGGCCATGGCAGATACTGCTCAGCAGCCCTGCTGGTATATCCTTCACACCTATTCCGGCTATGAGGCCATGGTGAAGGACAGCTTAGAGAGGCTGATCGAAAATAACAATCTTCAGTCGCAGATCTTCGACGTAAAGATCCCCATGGAGACCACCATAGAGGAAAAGAACGGCAAGCGCAAAGTGGTAGAGCGCAAGCTGTTGCCTTGCTATGTCTTCATAAAGATGATATATTCCAACCAGCTGTGGTATTGGGTGACCAACACCCGCGGCGTCACCGGCTTCGTCGGCCCGCAGGGCAGGCCCATTCCGATGAAGGAGGCGGAGATCCGCAAGATGCGCCTTGAAGAGGTGGCGGTAAACGCCGACTTCGCCGTGGGCGACAGGGTGAGCATCGACGCAGGTCCTCTCGAGGGTTTCGAAGGTACCATAAAAGAGCTCAACGACACTGCTCAGAAGGCGCTCGTCAACGTCGAACTCTTCGGCCGCAATACCGACGTGGAAGTGGAGTATATACAGATCAAAAAGCTCGAAAATCCTGCTGAATAAAACTTCATATAAGCATCGTATAACTTTGTCGCGCTTACGGCTTCGTTCAGTCACTTACCTCCAAGTAAGCTCCTTCACGACTTCCGCACGCTCCTCGTTCTACTCGCTTCTATAAAGTTTTATCGGGATAGCGGATATGCGTCGTTCGTTGGCGCAAGACACAATATAAATAATGCTGTAAACACAGCTTTATTATAAAATTCACGTAAAAAGATTGTTCGTGAAAAATTTAAAATAATTTTTGTTTGCAAGGCGGGTTTCCCGCCGTTAGCAAGACCCAATTTGTCGCGTAAGCGAGCTCACCGGAAGTGAATGGCGGCATTTCTATAAGTGAGGGCAACAGCAATGCCGCCAGAGAAACTTGGTTTCTAAACCTCACGAAATTTTTATGGCGCGCAAGCCATAAAAATTTGTGAATTTATTTTTGTGGGAGAATACGCTAAATTTTTTTCATGGCATATTTCGTTAATACCACATCGGAGGACTTCAATTTATGGCAAAAAAGATCACCGCTGTAGTAAAGTTGCAGCTCCCTGCCGGCAAGGCCACTCCTGCGCCCCCCGTAGGTTCCACCCTCGGCCCCCACGGCATCAACATTCCCGGTTTCACCAAGGAATTTAACGCAAAAACCGCCTCTCAGGCCGGCCTTATCATTCCCTGCGTAGTTACCATCTATCAGGACAGGAGCTTCACCTTCATCCTCAAAACGCCCCCCACGCCCGTGCTCATCAAAAAGGCACTCGGCCTCGATACGGCCAGCGCCCGCCCCAACAGGGACAAAGTGGGCCAGCTCTCCAGGGCTCAGGTTGAAGAGATCGCTAAAACCAAACTGCCCGACTTAAACTGCTCCACCTTAGAGGCAGCCATAAGCATGGTAAAGGGCACCGCGCGCTCTATGGGCGTTACCGTAGAGGAGTAAGCGCACTTTATTTTGTGGGAGAGGGGATTTATTAACACCACAAAAGTCGACCCCCTCGCAAGTACCACACGGAGGATTATAATATAATGAAAGTTGGCAAGAAATACGCAGAGAGCGTTAAATCTTACGATCATTCCAAAGCATACGAAGTAGCCGAAGCGGTAAACCTCACTCTTTCCACCGCAAAGGCCAAGTTCGACGAAACTATCGAGCTCCACATCCGTCTCGGCGTTGACCCCCGTCAGGCCGACCAGCAGGTGCGCGGCGTTCTCGTCCTTCCCAACGGCACTGGTAAAACCAAGCGCGTTCTGGTCGTTGCCAAGGGCGAAAGGGCTGATGCGGCTGCCGCGGCGGGCGCAGATATCGTGGGCGCCGAGGAGATTATTCAGCGCATCCAGCACGAAAACTGGTTCGATTTCGACGTAATGATCACCACTCCCGACATGATGGGCGTTGTAGGCCGCATAGGCCGTATCCTCGGCCCCAAGGGCCTGATGCCCAACCCTAAGTCGGGTACCGTTACCATGGACGTAGCCAAGGCCGTTCAGGAAGTTAAGGCAGGTAAAGTTGAATACCGCCTCGATAAGACGGCCATCATCCACTGCCCCATCGGCAAGAAGTCTTTCGGCGCCGAAAAGATAACCGAGAACTTCAACGCCCTCATGGACGCAATCGTTAAGGCTAAACCCTCGGCCGCAAAAGGTCAGTACATCAAGAGCGTAACGCTTACCTCTACGATGGGCCCCGGTGTTAGGGTTAACTACAACAAAGGTTGATTTCAAGATTATAATATAAAAAAGGCAAGCCGTTCGGCTTGCCTTTTTTACAGCCGCGGAATTTGCGTTTGCAAATTCCGCTGGTAGTCACCAGGGAGACGATGACGGTGGAGGGCATGATAAAGATCGTGTACGATCTGCTCAAGGATAAGCTGAATATTGCAAAAATCACCTTTACGAGCGGCGTAAACGCGGCCTCGGCCGAGTTTGAAACGCACAACAATATCGAGCGTTGCCCGCTCTGCGGCATATCTTTAAACGAAAAGGGCGTGTGCCCCAAGTGCGGCTATAAGAAGCAGTAATTCGGGCGATTGAGTGTAGTCAGTTTTAAATCCCTTTAAATTTAAAGCGCAGTGGGGTGCCGCGGGGAAAACCGCGTGCACCCTGCGCTTTTTAAGCTTGAAGTTGTTTCTTTATATGCTGACAATATGCTAAATACCATTCCAAAGAATCACGTAAAGACGGATTTTTAAAATTTGCATATTTTTCATGCCAGACTTCAAGTTCACCGCCAAATCTAGAGCTAATATGAGTGGATAGCCAATATAGAGTTTTATTTTCTTTAAGTAAAACTTCGGTTTTTTTTCTTTGATGCATATTTTTGCTGCTCATTTATAAAAATTTGCAATTTGGTTTAAAAATCGGTTGACAAACCTTTAATTATTCAATATAATATCAACGCAAAACAAAGATGCCGCAGACAGCAGGCGTGGCTTGCCACTCAATCTCCTGCCGAGGTGTTAAGGTTTTTAAAAAAGATCACTCAAGATTTACTCTTTTTTATGTCCTTATGCCGCGCGGCGTAAGGGCTTTTTAATTTCTTAAAGGAGGTACAAAGATTGTCAGCTAATTTCGAAGCCAAGAAGCTGGTTGTCGAAGAGATAACCTCTAAAATCAAGGCGTCCAAGGCAGTAGTTTTCGTAGACTATAACAAGCTTACGGTTGCAGAAGTTTCTGAACTCAGGAACAAGTGCAGAGAAGCCGGCTGCGAGTACAAGGTCTATAAAAACACGCTTGTAAGAAAGGCTTTCAACGATATGGGTGTCAAAGATTTCGACGAAACTTTGAACGGCCCCACGGCTATAGCTTTCAGCGCGGACGAGATAACCGCCGCCAAGCTCATGACAAAGGCCGCCAAAGATCTCGACACGAAGATCGTTGTAAAGTGCGCTTTCGTGGACAACGCTTACGTTGACAAGAAGGGTGTGGAAGCGCTCGCTACCATGCCTTCCAGGGAAGAGCTCGTGGCAAAGATGCTCGGCTCTATGCAGGCGCCTCTTGCAAACTTCGCAGGTGTGCTTAACAACCTCGTTTCGGGTATCGTTCGCGTACTTGCAAGGGTTGCAGAAAACAAGGCGTAAACCTTCCGCAAAGAGCGGAAAAAACACGGCTCTGCCCCGGCCGGAAATGAGGGCAAGGCGCGCCGCGGCTTAAGGCGGCAAAATATATCTTAAAATAAATCGGAGGATATTTAAAATGGCAGATATCAATAAGTTTATCGACGAAATAAGCAACATGACCGTTGTTGAGCTCAACGAGCTCGTAAAGGCCCTTGAGGAGAAGTTCGGCGTATCCGCAGCTGCTCCCGTAGCAGTTGCAGCCGCACCCGCAGCAGGCGCAGCGGCAGCCGCTCCCGCAGCTGAAGAGAAGACCGAGTTCAACGTAGTTCTTAAGGACGTTGGCGCCAAGAAGATCGACGTTATCAAGGTCGTTCGCGGCTTCACCGGCCTCGGCCTTGTAGAGGCTAAGGCAGCCGTTGAAAAGGGCGGCGTGCTCAAAGAGAATGTTGCCAAGGAAGAGGCAGAGAAGATCGTTGCCGACCTCAAGGCAGCAGGCGCAACCGCAGCCATGGAATAATTTTAAGAAATTTAAAAAGCGAAAAAGCGGACAGGTTTTGCCTGTCCGCTTTTTTATGCGTATAAAAAATAATTTAAATTTAATTTAATTGTAATTTTTTTTGATTTTTTATGCGATGTCAACCGCAAATTTACATAAAGAAACGGCAAATTGGTGGCGTTTTTTGCCATACTGTAGTAAAATCGACAGTGTTGCGGCGCGGAAAAATAAATATTTACGCGGCAAAAAAATAATTACGCGACGGAATTTATGGAGGAATTTATGACGCTTGGCGAAAAACTTGCAAAACTCCGCAGGGAAAACAACCATACGCAGGAACAGCTTGCAGATATTCTGGGTGTATCGCGGCAGAGCGTTTCCAAATGGGAATCTGACCTCGCCTATCCCGAGACCGACAAAATAATAAAGATAGGCGAACTGTATAACTGCTCGTTAGATTATCTTTTAAAGGAGAACAGCCATGAAAGGCAGGCCGAAGAGCGCGGCGGCGCGCAGGAACCGCAGACCGGCAGCAGATATACCATAACTTTCGATCTGCACTCTTTCCACTTTGAACGCAAGAGCAAGATATTGATAGGCAAACTGCCGCTGTGGCACATAAATATAGGTTTCGGCCGCACGGCAAAGGGCTTTTTCGCCGTGGGACTGTGCGCGCGCGGGGTATTTTCGCTGGGAGTGCTCTCGCTCGGGATTCGGCGCTATAGCGGTAGGACTCGTCGCCGTGGGCGCGCTGGCAGTCGGCGGTTTTTCGTTCGGCGCGCTGGCGGCTGGCAGCTATCTCGCCATAGGCGATCATGCGTACGGAGCTGTAGCCATAGGCTTTACAAAGGCGGCTGGAGATGTGTTCTCGGCGGCGCAGATAACTTTGGCAAACCGCGGCAGTGTGATAGCTGCGCTTGACGGGGCCGTGCCTGCGGCGTTCGCGTGGATAAAAGATATAGTCGTATCCATATTATGATGCAAAAACCCGAATGCCGGGTCGTAAAAAGCAGAAAAATACATAGGGCTCTGCTTTTTACGACCCGGCATTCGGGTTTTTGCATCATAATATGGATACGACT
>ERZ1090881.66-NODE-66-length-51234-cov-22.644151_pt1 | contig 51234 bp, 83 predicted proteins | sample MGYA00478470_ERZ1090881 | MGnify/ENA primary metagenome ERZ1090881 (study PRJEB33644, sample SAMEA5815736) | chicken gut metagenome | biome: Chicken; feature: Gastrointestinal Tract; material: Caecum | place: Ireland | collected 2019-01-01 | study: A study of the...
TACGAACCCGGATTGCAAGCCTGAAATGGAAGAATTGATGAAAGATTGCCCAAGACGCACTACGGAGGGAGAGGAGGAATCTGAATGACTGATTGTATGTCGTGCAAATACAGAAAAGGTACATTTATTCCGTGCGATTGGTTAAAAGAGCAGAAAGTTATTGTCATACCACCGTGTCCCAGGTATGAAAGAGATGAAAATAGCGAGTAGAGCTTATAACAAGCTATTTGAAATCAATGGTCTAAAAGCATATCTATAAAGAGTAAACAAGGAGGCGCTTTGTAAGGTAAAAATAGGGCTTTACAAAGTGCCTTTTTTGTGGTATACTGTATAAAATTGTAGTTTAGGAGGGCTACTATGATGTACATTCCATCAACCTTTGAAGTGTATGAAGCAAACAGAGCTAAGTTTATCAGTTATCTAAAACATAGGGCAAAAATTCCTGAAGAACTGTTTCAATGTGTAATGGATCTTGTAGGCGAAACCGATTACTTTGAAGCTCCTGCATCTGCAAGTCATCACCTAAATGTGCCCGGTGGCCTGTTTGTTCATTCACTAAATGTTGCAAAGTTGCTTGAAAAGTATACTAAAGAAGGGTTTATTGAATGGGAGCGCCCATATTCTCCATATCTCATTGGCTTGTTGCACGATTTTTGCAAGGTCGGGCAATATATGCCAATCAATAATGGCTACACCTATGTAGATACTCCGGGGTTTGGTGGGCACGGTGAAGATTCTCTTTGCAAAATACTTCTAAAGGTTCCACTTACTAGGGAAGAGGCTATGTGTATCCGCTGGCATATGGGGCCATATGAAAAAGACAAATGGAAGGACTATGACCTAGCAGTTAAAAAGTATCCAAATGTGCAATGGACTCACCACGCGGACATGGTAGCGTCTAAAACGCTTGAGGGGTAAGTTTATACCCGTAGGCCCTAAAAACCCGCTCACGGGCCTCTCTGAGGCTGTCAAGGGTATTGTAGGAGGTAAGTATGCAGACAAAGCCAAGAGACAAGTTGTATTGTGGTGTACGAAAGAAAAAAGTACAAACCGCAAAGCCAAAGCTGAACGAAGAAAATATGTCTAATCTATTGGAGTTTATTATTGAACGCTATAAAATCCATGTTAGAAAGGATATATTACATAAATCCCAGCCGTGGACAAAAAACCCGGTACTTTCTGAATACAAATTTACGAACGTATTTCGTGAAGACGATAGGGTAACACGATCACTGATTGACAATATTTCAACTAACCCTGATCTAACCATTGAAGAAAAAGTGCTAAATACATTTCTGTTCAGAAGCTGGAACAATCCAAGGACATTTTTTGATTTTGGTGGGCCATGGACAGCTAATAGAATTTACGATGGACTTTGCCTAAAGGAAATTGTTCGACCCATGTATGAAGGATTATCTAAAGCGGATCCAGATCGTAAATGGTGGAGCAATGCTTACAATCAGGGCGGTACAAAATACGCATGGAAATTCCCTGATGGTGAAGGATTTAGCCGTGCCCCGTCTGAAAAAGAGGCGAAAAAATACAAGGACTACGAGCCGGATATCCCGTTGCGAGTTTTTCATATTGGCCCATGGCTAAAGGAACGCAAGGTATTTGACCGACTTATGGCAGCAAAAGATCAGGAAGAAGCTTATAACATCATCCGTGAAATTCGTGGGTTTGCTTCATTTCTTGCCTATCAGGTATTTGTTGATCTGACCTACATTGAGGAATTTCCATTCTCAGAAAATGAGTTTACCGTGGCTGGGCCGGGGTGCAGGCGAGGGCTTGATCTTGTGTTTGATGACTATGACGGCATGACCCATGAAGAAGCCCTATTCTGGCTCCGTAATAATATTGATGTACTGAACCCTGAAAGATTATTTAAGTATAGACAAGAGGGTGACCGTTGCCTGAATGTAATGAGCCTGGAAAACTGCTTTTGCGAACTCAGTAAATACGTTAAAGCTGTAAACGGCACAGGCAGACCAAGAAACAAGTATAAGCCTACAAAAGATTAGGAGGTAATAAAATGACTACGATTGAAATAATGACGGCAAAAACCTTGATTGACATCGGTGTAAATCCTGGGCTTTCTGGATATGACTACCTTTGCACAGCAATTACTCTTGCATATAAGGATAAAACGTATATCAGGCAGATCACCAAAAAATTGTATCCTGAAATTGCTGAACGCTATAGTTCCAATACTTCAAGAGTAGAACGGGCAATTCGCCATGCTATTGAAACCACATTTCTTAATACTGATATAGACGTACTCAAAAAATATTTCGGTAATGTGGTAAATTCTATGTCTGGAAAGGTTACAAATACCACATTTATCGCAACTATTACAGAGCATATTAGAATGCAGCTAGAAGCTGACGGAGTAGATAGGGAGGTAGAATCTCATGATCAGCTTGTCGTTTAAGAACTGGTTAGATATAGCCGATCATTATGCCAAAACTGCATCAGGTTGCACTAAGGTTTCAGTAGGATCAGTGATTGTAAAGGACAAAAAACTGGTCAGTATTGGTGCAAATCGCTCTTTTCCAGATCTATGTAAAGTTCGTGGATGTTTGCGTATTGAAAAGTATGGCAACAACGATAAAACCCATAGAGGCCCGTCTGATTGCCGTGCCTTGCACTCTGAAATTGATGCAATATGTAATGCTCCAGTGTCTTTAACAGGTGCAACAATTTTTGTTACCCGGTATCCGTGTGAAGCATGTGCTCGTGCCATTGCTTCCGCCGGTATTAAAGAAGTAGTATACGGAAGAAATCAAAAGATCTCAAAAGAAACTGAGGCAATTTTTGAAAGATACGGTATTGATGTAGTTTGGGTAGAAGAGTGGGATGCTCCTGATGCTTATAACTGATAAAACTTAAAGGAGAGATTTGTATGGACTTTTTATTTAAGAGGACAAGGGACATACTTGATAGGGCACGCAAACACTACGGTAACAAAAATCAAATCCTTGTTGCAGTAGAAGAGCTCAATGAGCTGTCTTGTGTGCTTACAAAATACCCCCGGTACGATGATCATGATACCGCTGTAGCACGACTTAGAAATAAAGTGCTAGAAGAATGTGGTGACGTAGTAAATGCCCTTGACCATGTGCAAGCTATTTTCGGTATTACAGATGAAGAAATAGCCCAAGCTGCTGATAAAAAAGGGATGCGCCTTTTACGTTGGTTAAAGAAAGATAGTATGCAAGTAACTACAGAAGACCGTGAAGTACCAGAAAACCCGTGCCCGTTATGCGCCTATAATGGCGCTGATCCATTTGCTATGCCGTGCTTCTCTTGCAAAACTCAACCCGGCTTCAAAGGGTTTACTCCTAAACAAAATTGAAAGGGGGAATCCCTACGAAACTTCAGGAGTTTGATGCACTTATAGGACAAGATTCATACGTTAGGTGTTTAGATAAGAAACGTATAGATTCAGCCATTGTAAGCTATCAAGCAGCAGAATCCCACCTGTTTTCTGGCGGTCAAATTGGCTGGTGGGTGCGTTCCGGTTATATCGTAGTGGATATTGATGAGGGTAAGGAGCAGGCCCTAAAGGTGATCAAACGGTTAGGGTTAAAAACCCTCATTTGTAAAACCCCGAAGGGGCTGCATCTGTACTTCAAAACAGAAAAAGAATTTCCTCAGCGTGTAGGTATGGTTCTTCCTTGCGGCCTAAAGTGTGATTTTAGATGTGCTAATAAGGGGTATGTTATTCTACCATGGGGTAGTGAAAATCGTAATTTTAACAAGCGCCGGGAAATTGCTGAACTGCCTCTTGAGTTTACCCCGATGATAAACCGTAAGGAAAGTCTTTTGGGTCTTAAAGATGGTGACGGCCGGAATGCTACCCTATTCTCACATTTAATGGCATATAAAAACCGTGGGGCGAGTGCAAAGCAAGTTGAAAAAATGGCCCATGCTATCAATGATTTTGTTTTTGATGACCCCATGGATGAGGAAGAACTTGAAAAGATCCTAAACAATACAAAAAAGTATAAGGCCGCTGATCAGGGAGATAATCCGTATCTTATCTACAATAGTAAGGGCACACCAACCGGCATAAACGCACGGGCAATCTGTGATTACTTTGTAAACCGTGGTGATACTTTTGTATTGGGTGGTGAATGCTACCAGTATCGTGACGGCGTATATGTAGAGGCCTCTAGCGCAGTACGAAACACTATACGAGAAATGATTATGCTGGATAACTTCATAACACAGGCTAGAATCATGGAAGTATACCGGTTAATCATTGACGATACCCGTATCCAAAAAGGCACATCTGAATTGAACAGGGATAAAAACCTGATAAATTTCAAAAATGGGGTATGGGATATTGAAAAGCGTGAACTCATACCTCATGATAGCAAGTACCTCCAAACCCTGCAAATCCCCCATGAAATTGGACAATATAAGCCTTTTACAGATACCCGGTTGTATGAGTTTTTTAAGAAAACAAAGCTGGCAAAAGAAGATATCAAAATGATCCTTGCCTATATGGCATACTGCCTGACACTTGACTATGGCCTAAAAACGTTTATGATTCTGTGCGGGCAATCCAATACAGGTAAATCGGTTTTACTTAGGTTTATAGAAACTATGGTAGGCCGGGAAAATACCTCAGCGTTAAGTATGCACGAACTCAGTCAGCGCTTTTACCCTTCTCAGCTTTACAGTCGGTTATTGAACTCTTGTGGTGATAACGGTAGCCTTCCATTGTCCAGTATTGAGAATTTGAAGAAAATTACCGGTGGCGACCAGATTATGCACGAAAAGAAGGGAAAGGAGCCTTTCTTCTTTGTACCATTTTGCAAACTGATATTTTCGTTTAATCAGCTACCCCTCCAGCTTGAAGAAAAGTCTAATGCTTTCTACAAGCGTATGCGTATTCTTTATATGAATAACGAACTCTTCTTGGACAATGATTATGTGAATGATCTGTGCTCTGAAGAAAGTGTTACTGAAATCATTCCATATTTACTTAGCTTGTTGCCGGTGAAGGAAATCCCAAGAACCCGTATCAGTAACCGCATGGTAGAAGGTTTGCGTCAGGACTCTGATAGTATTCACGCATTTATCAAAAAGAAATGTGCGGTAAGCCCGGAGTATAGGATAAAGAAAGACACTCTATATGAAGCCTATGTTGATTTCTGTATGCAATCCGGTAGAGAAAGTCATAAAAAGCACGGCTTCATGCGTAACATGCGGTCACTAGGGTTTACAGAAAGTCGGGAAACTTCAAAGGCCCGTGAAGTTGTCTGGAATGGGATTACACTTAAGAGTGCAATAAGCAAGGAGAAAAGAAGATGAATGTAAAAGCTACACTCCTTTTTTGTGCTAAGGAGCTACGGGCACGGGCTAAAAAGGATATGTCAAGCGAAGTTACTATTGACAGGGAAAAATTGAAGTGCTATGTAGCAGCACAAAAGATTGAAGAAATGGCTGAACTTATCTATACAAAGCTGGATACCTCTAGTATACGCATGGTAACACTGTGTAAAAACTGTAAGCACTACAGAAAGTTCAAAAACAGAAAAACCAGACAAGTGAAATATTTGTGCGAGTTGGATAAACTGCATAAAGATCCTGATTTTTACTGTGCAAAAGGTGAAGAGGAGGATTAATCATGGCGTATCCATTTTGTGCTGAGGTAAGTAACTTATTAAACCGGGCAAAAAGAACCAGTTTACGAAGAAACCACATAGTGGATAGATCCATTCTATGCTCAAACTATGTGAAAGAACTATCTACTATCGGGGTTGAACCAAAAGAATACGAGCAAGCAGTAAAAACACTTGCAAATATCTTTAGGGTGTAGTATAATATGAATAGAGTAACAACTATAAACGAGGATAGCGGTAAGCAAGTAAGTGATCTTGAAGCCCTGTTTATTGTTATGAACAAACTGATGGATGACAAGATTGAAGAAAAACCGAATGCAGGCATAACCATTGCAAAGGATAGGAAAAATGAACGAAGAGTTCGGTACACCAAAGCAAAAAGGCTATTGCTTCATCTTGAGCACTATCTAGGTCAAAAAGGGTGCTTTTCCATTGGTGTATGTGAAACCTGTACTTCATTTGATTGTGCCGGGCATGGAAATCGGGCCTTTGGCACTTGCCACAAAAATGGGGATTACAAGCATAGATGGGATACCTGTACCAGTCACAGCAAAGATGGAGGGGGATATGGTGCATGAATCGCAGAGAGCGTAGAAAGCTGGAACGTGAAGGTAAATTGCCGCCTAAAGAGCCAGTGTATACCCTAAAGCCGTCACAACTTGCCACCGCTGCTATGAAAGGCCCTGGATCTGATAGGGTCAAGCATGAAATCAATAAGCAATTGCTTGAAGCTGATAAGCAATTTACGCTAGACATGGATACTATGGTTTTGTCAACTCTACATCATGAGTATGGCTGGGGTGTAAAACGTTGCAAAGAGTTTTACCTAAAAATGTTCAAGCATCATATGGAAATGCGTAAATACTACGAAGTCGATGACTTGTACCCAGAACGTTATAAGCTGAAAGAGGCCGGTATTGACGTTGAAGAATGGTTCAATGCTTTGTTTGATGAACAGGGTAATTTTAAGGAACCAGAAAGCGTGAGTATATGAAATATACCTATGCAGTTATAGATATTGAAACAACCGGACTGAACAGATATAAGGATGACATCACATGGATTGGCATAGGGTTTGCAGAAGATACTGACACTGACTGCAAAATAAAAACCTTTAACTGCAACAAACCCGAAGATGTGAAACAAGTGTTTGAAGCCGTTAAAAGAATGCGGGCAAACAATATGAAAACCGTGTTTCAAAACGGAAAGTTTGATACCCTGTTTTTGGAAGAAAAGTTTGGACTAAAGTTGCCAATCAGCGAAGATGTCATGCTTATGGGTACAGCCTATGATCTTGCGGCAGATCACGGCCTGAAGAAAATGGCTCAAATGTACTTAGGTGTACCAGATTGGGACATTTCTAAAAAAGAAAAAACCAATGGAAGTTCAAAATCTATACGCCCGTATTTAAGAAAAGACGTTCGTTATACATGGTATCTATTCCAGTATTTCATCAAAAGAATGACAGAAGAGCAGTTGAAAATCTATCGTAAACTGCTGAAACCTGCGTATCTTATGTATAGAGACGTTGAAAGAAATGGGGCTTATGTAGATATCACAGCGTTACGTGAATGTCGCAAGAAATACGCTAAACTGGAAAAAGATTGCCTTGCAAAACTAAATGCACAGTACAAGATAAATTGGAATAGCTCCGGGCAAGTGGCCGAGGTATTGTTTGAAAAAGAGGGTTTGCCCATACTTAAAAAATCAAAGAAAACAGGTAAACCCTCAGCCGATGCAGCAGTACTCAAACGGCTGGCGGCACAGGGCCATGAACTGCCAAAGCAGATATTGGATTACAAGGCTGCAAACACCCTGAACAAAATGTTTTTGAACAGGTGGGAGGATGACCTAGGGCCAGACAAGCGCATACACCCGTCATTCAATCTCACAAACGTGGTTTCTGGCCGTACATCTTGCCAAAACCCAAACCTTCAGCAAGTACCACGCACAAAGGATGTCAGAGGTATTTACAAGGCCCCGCCGGGCCGGTTGTTTTTTGAGGCCGATTACTCACAGCTGGAGTTGCGCATTGCCGCCGATTATGCCAACGATAAAACCATGCTAGACATCTATCGGCACAATGGCGACATCCACACCACTACGGCCAAACTTATGACCGGCGGTAGGGAACCTACAAAGGAAGAACGTAGTAAGGCCAAGGCGGTAAACCAGTAGATAGCCGCCTCTAAACCCCCTCAAAACGGTTAGGGCTGAGATGCTGAGACCGTGCCTACTGTTTTAGTAGCGTGTATCGACTTATAATAGGCCGCTGTGTATTGCACAAATCAATCGAGTCTATTTATACGGGGGGCAGTGACAATATGAGCAAGAAAGGAGGTGAGACACAGTGGGAAAGTTTAGCCCAAAAAACCCTATACAGTGCTCCGTATGTGGAAAATCGTTTGTACCATCCAATCCTAGAAATCATTTATGTAGTGATGAATGCAGGCATATATGGGATTTAATGCACGGTAGAAACAGAACGTATAAAGATGGTGTCTATGTAAAGCACGGATACAATCAGGCAAAAGAGAACAACAATAATTGGAAAGGTGGAACAAAGTATAGACACCTAGTAATTATTGAAAAATGTGAACTATGCGGTAGTACAAAAAATCTAGTTGTACACCATATAGATCATAATAGGCGCAATAACTCCAAAGAAAACTTGATGGTCTTGTGTAAAAAGTGTCATCAAGAGCACCATTGTGTCAGAGATAAAAATGGAAGGTTTGCTCGTCACTGAAGGTATAGTCAGGGCCCTCAAGAAATCAATTGAGGGACAAGCCGTAACTTTGGTTTTCTTTACGGTATGATGGCAAAAAAGTTCGTGGACTACGCTTATAACTCTTATGGGGTTATTTTTACCCTTGCGGAAGCTACAGAATTCCGTGAAAAGTTTTTTGCCAAATATAGCCGCCTGTTACCGTGGCACCACGAACAGGAGGTGCTCTGTGAGGCCCTAGGCGGCGTATACAACAAATTTGGCCGGTTCCGAAAGTTACCCCTTATATACTCCTCAAACAAGTGGGAGAGAGCCAGCGCGGCCCGTAGGGCAATCAATACGCCGGTACAGGGCACAGGGTCAGACTTGCTTATATCAGCCGCTACACAGATCCACAAGGAGCTCAAAGGCGAAGGATTAAAGATTGTTGGCACTGTACATGATTCTATTTTAGGGGAATTTCCAGAAGAGTGTAAGGACTGGATCGTGGATGAAATACGGCGTATCATGTTGCACCCTGCAACTATGGATGAATTTGGAGTGGAGCTAAAAGTGCCGCTTGACTGTGATATAGGTATAGGGCCATGGGGCACCCATTAAAATTTTGCAAAAATTTTATAAAAAGGTATTGCAATATTGATTAGACTGTGGTAGTATAATAGCACAGCACAGGAAGCAAATAAAATACAGTATCAATTATACAAAAGGAGGAAAATTATGTCTTTCACTAATCTTAAGAAGGGTGATACGGTAATCCTTCACATGTTCACTGGTATCGCCGTGGGTGTAAAGGAAATTGTCGCTGCTGACAAGAATACCATCACACTTGAAACTCGTATCGGTAAGGCAAAGTTTAGCAAGAAGACCGGTAAGCAGATTGAGCCCAAGGCAAAGCAGGAAAGATTCACTAATTACATTACCGAGGATGACGGCTCTTATGAGCCTGCAAGAAAGAAGGCTAACAAGAAGAAGGCTAAAAAGGCCGATGACAAGAAGGTAAAGAAGAGTAAGTCTAAGCCCGTTGACGACGAGGATGAGGACGATGAGGATGAGCCCGAGGTAAAGCCCAAGGCCAAAAAGTCCAAGGTAAAGGCAAAGCCCAAGGCCAAGAAAAAGCCTGATCCTGATGAGGACGAGGAACTTGATGAAGAGGAGTACGAGGAAGAGGAGTAATCCTTTTCCGGCCGGTTTACCGGCCTCCTCCAATGTATCTAGCTACGGTTAGGTGCATTGGAGAGGGTCTGTAAGGAGGAGCAAAATGAACATATCCTATTCGCGTGTTTCATCCTATATGTCATGTCCATACGGGCATTATTTAGGGTATGAACTAGGAGTAAAGGCAAAGAAACCGCAACGACCTTTGTATTTTGGTACAGACTTTCACAGGTTGCTTGAGTTACGCAAGGATAAAAAGGCCCTAAAACAAGCAAAGGCAGAAATTGAAGATACCTACTATAGCATCCCACCACACTGGCAATCAGAACTCGGTGAAAATTATCTGGAAGACCTGTTTTCCATTTTTTCCGATTATTGTGAGGTGTATGCCGATGCACCTGTTCCAAGTGTTACCGAACAGGAATTTGAGCTCCCTATGTTTGAGTATAAGGGTGAACCATACCTGTTCAAAGGGAAAATTGATGAGCTGTACAAACGGAAGAGCCGTAGCACAGGAGAAAGATTTTTGAAAGTGGGTGAGCATAAAACGTTCACCCGGCGGCCGGATAATAACACGCTGGTCATGAATATACAAAAAAACCTCTACGCCAAAGCGGTTCAACTTTTGTACGGTATTTTACCAAAAACGGTTATATGGGATTATATCCACAGCAAACCGGCCCCTCAACCTGTTTGGCTTGAAAAATCTAAACGCTTTTCTAATGCAAAAAACCAGCAAATTACTCCATATAGCTGGCTCCGTGCTTGCAAAGAACACGGTATAAAGGATGAGGAAACACTTGCCAAAGCTGAAGAATTTCGCGGCAATATTCCAAACTTTTTCTTTAGGGTTGAGCAGGATTATGACCCGACTATGGTTGAAGATACATGGCAAGGCTTTGTATTTCAGGCGAGGTTAATTGCAAAGTACGGGCACAAAAATAAAACCAAAAACATGGGCCGAAATTGTGCTTTCTGTGGATATCGGGATATCTGCTATACCCAACTAACCGGAGGCAATTTGGAGCACCTTATGGAACGTACATTTACAATTGAGCCCCGGCCTGATATTGTAAATGAGGAAAGGCGGGCATACGATCCATTCTTTACTGAATGGTATAAAGAGCATGTTGAAGAACCGTTTTAAGGAGGGCTTCTATGGGATACCTTAATAATGTAAAAGACATTTCAGAGTTAGGTCAGCGAAAGCTAGTTGTTTTATGGGGTAAATCCAATACTGGCAAAACAGAGTTTGGATCTACATGGCCGAAGCCATTACTTTATGTTCAGGTAGGTGATGATGGTTCAAACACCATTCGTAACAAGCAAGACATCAGCGGTATGCGAGCAGACACTATTGACAAGTGTAAAGGTGTACTCAAAGAGCTGGTAAAGGAAAAAGGTGCAGGGTATAACACGGTATTCGTTGATACTTTTTCCATGCTAACCAATGTATGGATTGATGAAAATGCCGTACAGAAAAAGAAAAAGATGACTCAACAGATGTGGGGCGACCTTAAGACTGAAACAGAGGAAATTATTCGCCTTGCCTATAAGTTGGCCTTGCATACATGGGTGATACTTTCTTGTCATGAGGCTATGGATACGGTAGAGGGCATGGAGGATGAAATTCTGCCAGATGCACGACCCAGCACTACAAAAGGAGCTCGTACCTATCTTGAGGGTATGGCAAACTACGGCTTCCATACTACACGCTTGAAAAAGGAAATGATTGAGGACGGGGTAGAAAAAACCCTTGTTAAGTATGCAGCACATATCGGCCCAAACCCTTACTATTGGACAAAATTACAAACCCCTAAAGATGTGAAAGTACCCGCTGTCATGGTAAACCCAACATTCACAAAACTGAAGAAGTTGGGGCTTATGGGCGAAGATTAATCGGTCAAATCAGGGAAACCTGTTTTAGACATAATACTTTAAGGAGGAACTTAAAATGGCTAGAACTATCAAGGTAGACATGACCGGAGTTGAGACCTATTCCAAGGTTAGCGAGGGCATCCATACCGCAAAGGTTGTGGAAATCCTGCAGAAGGAATCTCAGGGTGGAGACGATATGCTTCAGTTCGCCTTTGAGGTAACTAAGGGCAAGGACAAGGGTAACAAGGTATTTGAATCCTTTGTGCTTACCGATAAGGCACTGTGGAAGCTGAAGTCCTTCCTCCAGGCCATTGGTATGAAGGCCGATGGAAAGCTGAAGATTGATCTGGATAAGCTGGTGGGCAAGGTTTGTGACATTGAGGTGTTCTGGGACGAGTACAACGGCCAGACCCGCGCCAAGATTTCCGATTACTACAAGGTGGGCAAGGGTGCAACCAATGACGCCAATGAAGACGAGGACACTGATGACGAGGCCGATGAGGATGAGGACGAGGATGATACCCCTGCCAAGAAGCCTGCGAATAAGGCCCCGGCTAAGAAGGCCAGCAAGAAGAAGCCTGAGCCCGAGGATGACGATGAGGACGAGGATGACAGTGACGAAGATGACGAGGAGGAAGAGGAGGAAGAGGAGGAAGAGGAGGAAGAGGAGCCTGCACCCAAGAAGCGGGGCCGCAAGCCTGCACCCAAGAAGGCCCCTGTAAAGAAGGGTAAGAAAAAGCCCGAGCCTGAAGATGATGAAGATGACGATGAGGATGAGGAGTGGGAAGAGGACGACTAAGTCCTTCTATAAGGGGGGCTATTAGCCCCCCTTACCCTTTATATAGGAGGTAGCTATGAAACGTAAAAAAATGGAAGGGTTTCTTAATGATACAACTGAAAAAGATTTACCTTACATTTTTATACCTTCTTACAATCGTCCTGATTTTGTTACCGGGCAAAAAATTCTTCCTTTATTCACTAATGAGGCCCTTGAAAAAGTTTTCATTGTTGTACGTGAAGAACAGTGTAACCCATACTATAAGAGTATACGAAAACTTGTTAAACGTGGGTTAAATATAATTCCTATTCCAAAAGGGGTCGTTTCAGGGGTAGGGAGTACACGACAATTTCTATTAGATTGGGCTATCCATAACCGTTTACCTTGTATAATGGATATGGATGATGATATAAAGTATCTACAGTTCCTATACACTGGTGTGAGCGGTTCTGGCAATAAATGTAGCTTACATACAGGCGTGAAGGATTGGGTAAATGATCCTTTAATCCCTCAAAAAGTGTTACAGCTTACCGGGCGTATATCAAGGGAAGTGTTTAGAGACAATCCAAATGTACTTCTTGGAAACATAAGGCGACAACGGTTTTCAAATCATGCTGACCTTGCAGATATCAAATATCAAATCAATAAAGGGCCAACACCACGTCAAACAAAGATACTAAATGTAAAGGGTATCAAAAAGGCTGGTATTCGTATGCCAGATGCTTTTAATCTTCATGGGGATGATATCGGGTTTGCAGCTGAAGTTCTGCAGCAAGGGTATGACTGTTTTAATATACCTTGTCTATGTTATGACTTTATAGATGATCAAGTTGCATCAGTTGTACGTGATCCCCATAATCCAGATAAAAACCGTCCGCTGCATAGGCTTGAGTACAATGGGCTGATGAAGATGGAAATAAAAAATTACCTAAGAGAAAGCTTCAAATTTCCTGATGGACAGTATAAATTCGGTGACATAGATTGGAGAAAATATCATAAGCTACATAGAACTAACCCTATCGTTGTGAGGTGGTAATTATGAATTATAAAAAGCTCATTAAAACCTTAGAAACAATTGATGTCGATGAATGCTACCCTATTTATATACCTTCTCATCTACGTCCAGGTCATTTGTTATATCAAACTGTATTGCAGTTATTACCAAAAGATTTTAGAAAGAAAAAAGTTCATTACATTGTAAGAGATGAAATGTACAAAAAATATAAAAAGGCCCAGCCTGATGTGGACATCGTAGTTATTCCAAAAAAGTTAATGGGGCCGGGCGCAGGGTTAGACACTACAAGAAAGTTTCTATACGATTATGCTCTTGAAAATGGTGATAAACAAATTTTTGATTTCGATGATGATAATACGGATTTTACTGCCTGCTATTCCCATGGAGAAACAACAAGAAGACTACGTAAAGCTGATAAAGAAGAGTACATGCTGCAGATTTTAACGTTGGCTTCTATAGTAGCTCGTGAAAGTTTTCATAAGTATAAAAAGCTGTGTTTAGGGTCATTTGGTACAATCACACCATCTTGCTGTAGTAAAGACTTTCATAGGGGTAAAATTGTAATCAATAAGGGGTCTTGCCCTCGTCAAGCCCTTATTATAAATCTAGCTAAACTGAAAAAGCTAGGTGCAGAGCGAAACGGGGCATATGATAAGCAAGCTGAAGATATGGGAATGGCCTTCAATGCTATCAATCATGGCGGGTGGTTATTTTATCTTCCTACAATTTTAAGAAAAACAGAACCGGCATCCGATGATAAGAACCCTAGAACCGAAAACTTGATTTTTGGAGAAGACGATAGGACTTTATGGGTATCAGGGCTTCAGGCAATGAAAGATTCTGGTGTAAAGCCTGAATATATTAGATGGAAAAAGTGGTCGCACGGTTTAGAAACCCCGTTTGGGATAAATTGGAATGGTGTAAGAAAGTATCATCCTGATGCTATTGCAATAGAAGAGGAGTGGTGATATGGGAAAAAAGTATAGAAATAGTGCATTCTATAAACCAAACACTGTGCAAATTGAATTGGTGCAAGGTTGTAATCGCCGTTGTGAGTTTTGTGGCTCTAATGGGTTTGAACGAAAGCTACACTTTATTGAAAAAGCTGTACTTCGCCGTGAGTGTGAGCTAATTGCAGAAAGTGGATATAACCCTAGAATATTGCTTGCCGGGCATGGTGAAAACACCTTACACCCTAACTTTTACGCTTGCATTAGACTAATGCGAAAAATCCTGCCTACACATTGGATTCAAATTCTTACTAACGGATACCTTGTAAGAAAGGATTTGAACGCGATTTGTGCCATGTTTGATGCAGGGTTAAATGATGTCACCCTTGATGAATATGCGGATAGTAAGTTTGATGATGATGAAGTCCAAGAAATGCTTAATAAGTATGAAGAAAAAACTGGAACCCATGTAGATTTTTACCGTATGAAGAAGGGTGTTCCCTTGTATGCGCCAAAGCAGTATAAAAAGCATCGGCTTTTGATTATACCTGCTATTGACGAAAAAGAGATTACAGTCAGCAGAAAGCTGACAAACCATTGTGGAGCCGGTATGCCACCCAGAGCTGATTATATTGATCGAGTATGTACACGCATTTTCCGTGAGATGTCTTTCCGTTGGGATGGCTGGGTTGCAATGTGTTGTCAGGATTTCCGTGGTCAATACCCGGTTGTAAACTGCATGGATCCTGATGTAAAATGCTTTGATGATATGTGGCGTCATCCACGATACGAGGCTGCTAGACGTATTTTGTACCATGATCATAGAACCTTTTTCCCTTGTAATGTTTGTGATCACATGCCAATGAGAGAGGGCCTAATCCCCGATCACCTTGGAAAGCAAAAAATGGAAAAGCCTACAGAAGAAGATTATGAAATTGTATTGGAAGAGTATGAACCGCTTACTGTTATGAAGTCAAGGGCGTGGGAAAAAGACGGTATTACCTGTGCAGATAACTTAAATTTACCTAAGAAAAAGAAAAGGAGAAATTGATATGTTGGTAGTTCTTGAGGGTTGCGACGGGGCCGGTAAATCCACACTTGCTGAGTTTTTGGCAAAGCTGCTGAATGCTGATATTGTACATTGCACAGCAGAAACCCCAAATGATTATGGTTTTTTCTATAACATTATTGAAGTTGCAAAAACAAGAAATATTATTGCTGATCGTTTTTGCTATGGTCAATTTGTATATCAGGAAAAAGATGAAAGAAAGCTGTCAAAGTCAGCCCTTAGAATGCTTGAAACCCGCATGTTGGAGGCTAATAGCAAGGTAATCCTTGTGACAGCTCCAGAGGACATCATTATAGCCCGTTTAGCTTCCAGGGGTGAAGTTACCCATATGCCGGTAAAAGACATCCTCAGCCGCTTTGAGAAGGTCATGAGCAAAAGCATTTTGCCAGTGATGCGTTACGACACTTTAGGCACGATTACAAATCAGTAAGGAGGATGTACTATGGTCAGTATTTATCCAACTAGAGGATTTGTTGAAGCTAAAACCGTGAATGAAGCATGGCAAGCATGGTTCGATAGGTTTAGAGAGCAGGCAGATGAAGGTTTTACAAACCCATCCCGTGACGGTGATGTAGTCGCAGAATGCCTAAACGCTGTAACAGTAATTGATGACCCCACTAGAAACATTATAACTAGCACTGATAGAAAAATGCCCATGCGCTACGCTGTGGGCGAATTGCTATGGTATCTATCTGGCTCCAATAGGCTAGAAGATATTGCAAAGTTTTCTAAAGTGTGGGAACGGATGTCAGATGACGGTATTACCATAAATTCCGCCTATGGGCATCGTATTTTTGAAGAGTTTGGGTTTGATCAATTTAAGTATGTAGAGCAGACCCTCACAGCAAACCCGTTCAGCCGTCAGGCAGTTATTCATATCAAGGATGCTGTAGATTATCATAGAAATCCAACTAAAGACGTGCCCTGCACCATTGCCCTACAGTATTTTATTCGTGAAGGCAAGTTGCATGCCACCACATACATGAGATCCAATGATCTGTGGACTGGGTTTCCATACGATGTATTTTGTTTTACCTGTTTCCAAATTCTACTCGCTTTTAAGTTAGGTGTTGATATCGGTACATATACCCATGTCGCTGGAAGTCTGCACCTGTACAAGCGTAGCCTTGACGAGTGGAAAGAAAAGCATACTCCTCAGCCCGGAACTGGTGGCGGTGAGTTTACCCCTGTTTATAAGTGAGGTGATAGAAATGCCCCAAATGAAGAAAATTCTTGTGAAAGTTATCAGGGATGGTGAATGGAAATGGGTGCATTTCTGTTATATTCATGCGGATTTGTATGACGCATTTTTCAAGGTAACTAAACGTGAAAAATCTGAGTTTGGGGCATTTTTGTCTGTATGGGCTCAAGGAGATTTTCAGGTCAAATTACCTATGTCTACATATGATGAAATCCAACAACTACGATACCTTGTGAATAAAAAATACGCTAAAGAATATGCCGAACTATATGCCTTAAACAAGGAAGAGAACCCACGCATAGAGGGTTGGATGCGAATGTGGGTATCTCAGCACATGCGGGTTGAAATTGCAGCTAGAACGGGGGAGATATAGCATGGTAAGTAAAGAAGAAATGAATACACTTCCAAAGATTGTAGCCGTGGACTTTGACGGTACACTTGTTGAAGATAGATACCCCTACATTGGAAACCCTAACGAAGAAATGTTTTCTTTGTGCAAGCAACTGAAAGAGCAAGGCGTGGCGCTTATTTTGTGGACATCCAGAGACGATGAGCAACTGGAGCATGCTGTACTGTTTTGTAAAGCCCACGGTCTTGAATTTGATGCAGTGAATGAAAACCTGAAAGAAACTCGTGAAATGTTCCATAACGATACCCGGAAAGTGTATGCGGATCTTTATATTGATGATAAGGCTATTCCGCATACTATGTCCCCCAGCTTCTGGGCCGAGCGTCTAGGCTTGCGGTTTACTTTGGGAAGAGGTGTACACCATGCCACTAGAAAGCAGTATAACGAAATCAATCCTTGAATACCTGAATAGTTTGCCTCAATGCAGGGCTGAAAAAGTGCAAGGTTCTAGTTCTGCATCAGGCAGGGCTGATATCAATGCTTGCTATAAAGGGCATACACTTCGTATAGAAGTAAAAACCCCTGATCATAAAAACAATGCAAGTCCAAAGCAAATACATAACCTAATTAAATGGAAAAGGGCTGGAGCTATTACAATGCTCACATACAGTAAGAAGTCAGTAGAAGAGCTTATAGGTCTTATTGATCAAAATGTCTTTGGTATAAACTACTATTTCAAGGAAAAGAATGGGTGTATGTCGTGGGCAAACCTTCCTTCTTTACAATAGACGGGTTAAAGTTTAAGACAAAGCCGTGGGAGCATCAGCTTCTTGCACTTAAATTTTTGATGGAGCGTAAGCAAGCCGCACTCTATACAGATATGGGTACAGGCAAAAGCAAGGTAATGATTGACCTAATTGTAAACAAAGGGTATCAGTTTGTGCTTATTGCCTGCACCAATAAGGGATGCGAGGTTTGGCAAAAGCAATTTAGCCTCCACTCGTATTTGACCCCTACAAGCGTCATAAACCTATCAAGTGTGCCCACCCCCAAAAAGGTACAGGTCTTGTCTAAAAGCCTGTCTGAGCGCCGCTCCGAGGCTGTCAGGGGGACTTTAGTGGTGCTGGTAAACTACGAGGGTATATGGCGGGATAAATTTGCCAACTACCTACTAAGGAAAACCGTTCCCATTGACTGCGTTATTTGTGACGAAAGCCACCGCATAAAATCACCCGCCAGCAAGTGCAGTCGGTTTCTTGCACGGCTAGGAAGAAAGGTCGATGACCGCTACCTTGTTACCGGCACACCCCTAGCAGAAAACCCAATGGACGCATATGCCCAATACAGGTTTCTAGATCCTTCTATTTTCGGTACGAGTTTCAGCCTATTCAAAGAACGGTATCAAAATGTAGATTTGAAACAGTCTATTGCCGTAGGGTATACAGTGCTTGACAGGAAACAACCTTATAAGAATCTGGATGAGCTCAGGGAAAAGGTATTTTCCATTGCCTTTAAGATACCCTCCAGTGTTAAACTGCCCAGACAGAATAATCAGGTTCGACATTTTCGTATATCAAAGAAGGCTACAGAAGTCTATAAAATAATGAGCGAAGAAGGCATCGTAACTAAAGGGGAATGGTATTGTGAAGCTGAAAATGCCTTGACCCTGCAAATTAGAAAGAGACAGATCGCAAGCGGTTTTGTAAGCACTGTTAATGATACAGAGGAAAAGAAGCTATTCCGGTTGGACAGCAACCGTACTGAAGTTTTAACCGATATACTAGAGTCTCTAGATCCGTCTGAGCCCGTTGTAGTGTTCGCCCAGTATACTTATGACCTTAAACAAGTTCGGGCCGCCAGCAAAGCGTCAGGTCGCAAATACAGTGAGCTATCCGGCAAGGAGGACACTGAGGCCGAATGGCAGTCCGGTAGATCTACCGTGCTGGGGGTGCAGTTCTCCAAAGGATCAGAATCGGCAGATTTTACCCGTGCAAGATACCTCATCTACTACACAATGACAGATCGGCTTGCTCTTTATCTGCAAAGCAAAAAGCGTATACACAGACCCGGGCAAACTAGGCCGGTATACTATATCCACCTTGTGGCTGATACCTGTGAAGGAAAACCCACAATAGATTCTACAGTGATTGAGGCCGTAAAATTAAAAAAAGACATTGTGGACTATGTAATGGAAAAGGAGGGTGAACTAAATGGCTAGGTTTAGCGTAGGGGATAAAGTTGCTGCACCTGTATGTATAACCGTACCTGAGCGCAAACCCGCTCGGTCAAGGTATAGCTATGATATTGGTGAGGTAATTGCCACAGGCCGGAACAAAAAGAATGGCAAACCCGCCGTAAAAGTCAGGTTTACCACAGTTGACACGATATGGGCTAGGCGCATTACAAATGAGCCTTTCCTTGTAAAGTGGTGCTTTGCCAAAGATTGCGACAGGGTATAAAATAACCCCGCCCACAAGGGGCGGGGTTTTGTTTAATGCTTTACAATGCACTCATAATACCTGGACAACTTTTCAGGTTGAGCATCCTTATCTTCAAGAAATGCTTTTGCCATACCCGCATAGAACTCCATAGTAGAACAGTTGTGGCGTTTTGCAACCTTGCAGTAATCGGAATACATCATATTGATAGCAACGAAAAATTCAATTTCGTCACAGTCAATTTTCTGCTGTTCCATAACCTGATTAGTCTGTTCCATAGTCCAATGGGGGCCGCTGGTTCCATCAGCGTTTTTCATCTGCATAACCCATTCCATAGCGGTATCTTTCGTCATAGGTTCAACTTCCATGGAATGTGCCCATCCTTTCTCCATCCCACTTCTATGATGCTCGTACTCATTCATGCGAGGTGTATTTACCCTGCTACCATAACGGGCGGGATCTTCTTCTGGCATAACAAATCCAATTCTGTTCATGGGTCTACCCTCATCTTCAGGCCATTCACGACTATGATGCACATAACGTTCCGGTCCAGTGTAGACCGGAGGAACAGTAGGATAGATCGGAGGGTATGGATAAGCGTCTTCCATGCCATCATCGTAGGCGCTACGCATAGGCGCATATCTCCCATTATCATAATGTTCTCTTCCTCTACGATCACGAAACGTGGCCTCAAATTCCATACCGGGGTAAATGGGATAGCTTATGCCATCCCTTCTAATACCCCTGCTTCCACTTCTTTCGGAATACGGTTCCTCATAATTCATATAGGTTCCATCTTTCCTACGTCGCCGCTCTTCAACAATCATTCTCTTCATTTTCGGGTTCATAGTATACCCTCCTTAATTAGAAGCAGGTGCAGGGGTGACCGGGGGCATGCCATTGATACCCCTCAGATTGTTGCTAGGGGCGCAACAGGTTTTTCCAAGCAGACGGAAAACGCCGCTAGTAGGGGTAGTTTCAACACAGGTGGAATACCGGGTTCTTGTGCGGATGGAGCACGCTGTGGCCTGAGAGCAATCACACTTGAGCAAAGGATACTGCTGGGTTCCCGTGCCGATAGTGATAACTACCGGGGCGTTAATAGTGGTAGTTGCAGGGATAGACTGTGCAACGACAATACAGTACTTACAGCCGTCGTTATAGCTACCGGCCGGAAGGTCAATAATCAGGTTTCCATCGGAAAATGTAACACTCTGGGAAATGACCAACTTATCACACAGTTTACAAACAGTTTTACAGGACATAAAGTTTCCTCCTAAATCAATACGGGGGCAGGTTACCCCACCCCCGTAGAATTTAATCAACCGCCTAGGGCAGTGAGTTTTTCGCCGTTTTCCTGATTCACGGTTTAACAACAAGAACCACAGCCGCACCCGTTTCTTCCGTCATAGCCGTAGCCGTACCCGTAGCAGCAATTCGGGTTAGGAACGACGAAAGCGGGAACGGGGCAATCGCGGCCAAGGCGGCGGATAAGCTCCGCGGTCTGAGCTTCCTGGTTAGCAGTGATAAAAGCGTTTTGGGCCTGCTGAGAAGCCGCAAACTTGAGGTTCTGGTTCTCAGCCTGGAGCGCGGCAATCTTCTCCTGCTGGCGGGTGTTTTCCATCTGATCCAGCCGAGCAATAACCCGATCAGTGTCATTGTGAGCATTCTGGATAATGCTGTTAGTGTTGGTAGCCATGTTGTAACCAACATCACAGAAGCCGCGCTCAATCTGCCGCTGGGTGTCACAGCAACAAGAGGCAATCTGGTTCTGGATACCGTTGAAGCCCTGCAGAGTGTGGAAGTTGACGTTGTCAATAGCCCGCTGGGTGTCGCAGCAACACTGAGCAAGCTGAGCGGCAAGCCCGTTGAAACCCTGCTGGGTCTGATAGCCAAGCTGGCACACAGCGTTATCCACACCGTGGAAACCGTTCAGCAGAGAGGTGTTCATGCTGTAGAACCCGTCGCAAAGACCCTGCTGAACACCGCGCACAGCGTTGTCAAGGTTATTGAAGTTGAACTCGCTACACAGATCTGCCCGAGTGAGAGCGCCCTGTCCAGCAGCGGAGTTAATGCCGAAGCCATCACCCCAGCCACCGCCAAAGCCGCCACCCCAGCCACCACGGCCCCAGCCGAAGATCATGCCAAGGATAATAACGGCCCAAATACCTTCGCCCCAGCCACCGCCAAAGCCGAAGCCGTTGCCGTTATTACAACAGTGATTGTTTCCGGAATCCTGACCGAGTGCATAGCCCATGCCAAAGTCATCCATAGAGTATTCTCCTTTCAGAATTTATTTTATTCAGCTCGCGCGCCGCTGAATAAACCTATTTAGGGAGCTGTATACCCATTTGCTGGACCATTTGCTCCAAATCAATACCCCGCTCTTTTGCCATGTTTTCAGCGGTTTGCTTTAGCTGTTCAGCATTTTTACCCTGAATCATTCGCATAGCCTGAGCCATTTGCGGGTTCATCCTTGCGGCCTGCTGTAAAACAGGCATAATGTTCTGTCCTCGTTGGCTCATCTGCAAAAGAACGGCAAAAGGATTTTGCATCATTTCGCTTCCTCCTTATCTAACCCGAGTTCATGCTTTATGGAATTTAGTTCAGCCCTGATAGCATCAATCTCAGACTTTGCGTCATATGCAGGTACAGGGTCAGGCATAGGAGTGGACGTTGGTGTTACCTGCACAGCTTGATCGGGTATACGTTGGTATACATGGAAGATGGAGCTGCCGGTTGCAGTATCAAGCATTTTTGTATAAATAAACCCGTGAGACAGATCAGTTAAAACAAGGATATTACCCATGAAATCGGTAGGCACAGCTTTTGCCTCGTCGTATGAGGCCACAGGACGCACTCTGACGCCCATTTGTGGGCCGGGGGTGTAATTACCCTGCCCCATGCCCATTGGAGCCATGACGGGCGTCTGAGGCGGCAAATTGGACGGTTGTGACATACCCGTCGCATAAGGTTGTTCAGGATAGGGGGTTTGTGCAGGTTGAACCATTCCATTTTGATACATTTTCAGCACCTCTCTTTTGGTACAGCTTTACGGGTTTCTATGAGGTGGCAAAGAAGTTCATATTGCCCATTTGCCTTATAGGTATCAATCAGTCTTAGAGCCTTCCATTTTGGCAGGCCATACTCCCACCGTATCTCGTTACAAACGATAGCTTCTGGATAGAACACTTTACCACCTCCTTTTGATTTATAATTGAATTATAAATCAAAAAGACCTGTCCAAAGGTTATTGGACAGGCCGTAAAAGGTTATTAAAAGTATAAAAGAAAATGCCTACCCCGAATGGGGCAGGCATTTTCTAGATAAGATTACTGAGCTTCTTTAGGGCTTTACGGTGTCTTTGCTTTATTGTGGCTTCACTAAAACCCAAGGTATCACCGATAAAGCTAAATTCCTTTTCTTGTAAATAGTGCATTCGCAAAATTTCTTTATCAGTGTCACTCAAGGTACATTGGGCAAGCAAATCTTCAAACGCAGTAACTAGGGTTATATCCTTTAACTTTTTTCTTGTCTTAATGTGTTCTGTCAACAGTAACACACTCCTTTGTTAGGAGTGGTTACTACCCATGTACTTACCGCATACCGGGCACCGACGCTGACCAGACCCCTTAGAGCTGGAGGAATTGCTTGAAGCACTTGTACGAACACGGATTCGTGTTTTCGTTGTCGTCTTTGTAATTGTTTGCTTCGCCATTTACTCCACCTCCTCACCTTGATTGTAAACTGCATTTTCGCCCTCCTGATATACGTTATTGCCTGTGCCTTCACCTGTATCTTGTGTGATCGTTGTAGTAGTTGTCTCAGTATCAACCCATTGAAACTGACTTTCGTACCACAAAAATCCGCCTACGATTGCAAGGTTCATGAGCAGACTGATAATGAGGGCAATAAATATGCGCTTGTTTGTTTCCTTCTGGTGTTGCAACATGGTCATAACAATGCGGTTTAGAGCAATGCTTTGATCAAGTGCATCATCTTCATTACGGATATCATCCGGGTTTTGGATTTCATCAGGCTTCATGGTTTCCTCCATGCAAACTTTTTACAGTTTGAAGCAGTTCAATAAGGACTTCTCTTGTTTCTTTACTTTCATCAAGAGCTTCTTTAAGCTCTCTTTCACGATTGAAAAGGGTTTTAATCTTTTCTTCATGAGAGCGAACCAAAAGGTCAATATTATGTTGCTCGTTAGATGAACTTTCTAACTTTTGATTTATAGCCTCAATACCTTTTAAGGCTTGATTGATTTTGGTTTCCATTGAACCGTTTCGTTCGGATTTTGTTATAAGGCTAGATACAAAAGTTGAAACACCGATTCCACAAGAGATGACACCTACAATCAACGTAATAGTGGATGGATCCATACAATTCCCCCTTACTTACCAAAATACGATTTGATGTAATTGAAGAATCTATGAAACAGTACCACAACTTCAAGACGGGTGATATTATTCTTGTACATCATCTGTCCCTTTTCATTACCCTTCATCAAACCAATGCTTTCAGCCCATTCTCTATCTTCTTTGCTCCACCCATCAGCATTCTCATTGATTTCCTTTTTGCTAAGGACAGCACTGATTCTAGATGCAAGCTGTTCTACCTGAGCATCAGTCAATTTAGAAATGTCCATGTCGTCTTCCTCCTCCTTAGCTTTACTCGCATAATCTGGCAAGCAATATCCCCGGATATACCGGCCATTTACCATCAGCGCTCGGGTAGAAACGGCTTCACCCTTGTTACCCTCGTAAATAATGAGGGCGTTACCATCCACTTCTCCAACAATTCCAACATGGTTCGGCGGTTTGGTGCAGTCTGTAATGGCGTAGTTTTTGCTATCTTTCCAGTAATACATGACGATGTCCCCAATCTGGGGCTTATAGGCATCGTTTTCCATCCACTGGCCTTTTTCTTTATAAAGGGCAATCATACGAGAGCAACTACATTCGCCCAAAATGATGTCGTGTAACCCGGCTTCCATCCCTGCTGCTGTAACAGTAGCGGCACACCATTCATCTGTATACTTCATCTTGTATCCAACAGGAAGCGGATTTTGTGTATTGTACAGGTTGATAATCTTTTTGAATTTGCCATTGGATTCAGAGTAACCTAACCAACTTTTCATAACATCTACTACTTTTTGCCTGAGTTGAAGTTCTGTCATAGCTTACTCCTCTCTATCAATACTGTCCTGGAGTTTTTGGCTCTGCGTACCAAAGTAGAACGCAATGATCACTGCGTAGATAGTCATAAAGTCCTGACTAATCTGGTTAGTGCAAGCCATATAAGCAAACACCCCAGTGAGGGCCAATGTTACAAGAGATTTAACAGACAGTAGAGTTGAAAGGCGCTTGATAATGTTATTCATATAGTTCTTCCTCCTTCCTCAGTCTTTGTTTCAGGTTTTGGCTTATCAGGCCATGAGTTATTCTTAGATAGATTAGCTGTTCCCTCCTTTATGGCATAGATAAGCACTACACCGATGATCTCTGTGATTGCTACTTTAGAAAGGTCTTGTGCAATTTCGTTTCTTTGTAGCCATGCCAGCAAATAAGAACAGTCTACCCAGAAAAAACCATGAATGAGACAAGCCCAAATAATTCGTTCTGTGTTTGTTCTTTTCTTTAGCCATGCTCTAAAACTAGCAAACAAACCTTTGGACTTTTTCTTAGCCATGGTATCCTCCTATAGTAGTATAACACGTTTATAACAAATTGTAAAGGGCCTATGCTTCTGCATCTGGATCTTCCGGCGAATAATAGTACAAAAAGCAAATACCACGGGCACCGTCACCACCGGGGCCACCATAACCACCTGATCCAGGCGGGGACGCCGGTATGCTTGTAGTACCGCCAGTCGGCAAAGAATCACCGGAAGTAACTCGCTCACTGGAAGCGGCACCGCCGCCGCCTCCGCCTCCACCGCCGTGGCCGCCATTACCACCATTGCCTCGAGTTGTAGGTGCAGCAGGTTTAGTTGTTGCAGTACCACCACGTCCACCGGTTCTATTACTAGCACTTCCTCCGTTAGATCCCATAGATGCACCGCCGCCATATCCATAGAACCAATAGTTTCTCAACAGACCTTCGGTGCTATCAATGTCTCCTTGAAAACTGCTATTCCATACCTCGTTTTCTTGATATTGTCCAGGGCTATAGTTTCCAACACCGGCAGGTATTAAAAGTCTAGTAAAACTGTTTTCAGATGCGGTATTGTTTGGGTCTACGCCGACACCATTACCGCCCGCTCTGCCTGTAGTAGTACCAGGGGCGGCATATGTTTGCCCAGTAACCTCTTCCAAATACCCGTTTGGGACAGGATCACCATTCGCGGAAGAGTATTCTCCAAAAGTAGTGGCACCACCTTCTGATCCAGCCCTGGGTGAAGTAGAGGTATTATTGCCAGCACCGCCAGAGCCACCGTTACCGATATTTATCTGGAATTGCTGTCCAGGTTCAACTGGAATTGTTGTAGAAAATACTCGCCCGCCGTTTGGAGAAGGAGGGCCACCAGCTCCTCCCTCACCGCCTTCAGCTGCATCACGGATAAACCATTTTCCAGGGAATAGCCCACTATGAGAACCGCTTCTTGTTTGGGAATTAGAAGCGCCAGGAGAGCCAGCGCAACCAGAAGAACCACCAGGGCCACCGCCTATGAGCACCATTCGCACTTCTTCAACACCTTCAGGAACTGTCCAAAGAGTGTTTTCAAGTATAAATTCATGGTGCAAATAAACAGGTATATCAACCGGAGGTATAAACCCACATACAATGGACGCTGACGCTTTTTTCTCCTTACTCATGGTAACATCTAGGGTTTCAATGTACCCGGTTGAAGGAGTACCGTATGGGTCAGTAAAGCTGATATAATCACCCGGCTTTTGGTTCTGCAACACCATATCAAAATCAACCCGTTTAATGTGACCATAGAATGCTTCAAGACGATCAAGTACATTCATTGAGTTACGTATATTTACAAGAGTACAGGCAGAGGATTTCACAATTTTAGGGGTTGCCCCAGTAATAACATCTCTAGGAACGTCTCTTTGTGTATGGGTATATGCTTTACCAGTTAAAAGGGCATACCCAGAAGTTGAAATAACAGCATAGTTTACATCACTTTCAAGAATTTCAGAACCAGAAACCACCAAATCATGAATAGGTTGATCAAAAACTACAATAACTCCATTAACCTGTTCTCCTTTAGGGGTTTCAATAACCGTGCCATTTACTGCACCATCAAATAGAGTAACCTCTTCATCGGTGTCTCTTGCAGCAAAGGCATGTTCTGTCAGTACAATTCTAGTAGCAGTTACGTCATTTTTTAGGCTTCCACCTTCCTTATAAAACCCATGTGAAGATACCGGAGTTGCTTCAGGGTTTGCAACGTATGGGGTAATAACACAATCACCATCAGTATCTCTTTTAACAGTTCCACCAATAGCAAAAAGAATATCCCGTAGATTATCTCTTCTGGAGGCTTTTTTCAACCATCCATGGATTTCAACTGCTTTAAGGGCTTCATCAAGTGTGTATGGGATAATACCGCCAATAATATCGGCAATAACTGTTTCGGCAGTTTGGCCCGTATACAAACCACCGTAATGATCAGAGCCAACTAAAAGCCCCATATCAGAAATACAGTTAAACTTCCAGTCTTTTTTGCCGATTCTTTCAATGTTCTCTAGGTAAAATTTTCCAACAAGATCATTAGAATGTCGATACTTAACGACATCACCGTATGCTTGAGTAGCAAATATTGGAGCTAATGTATCATCAACATCAACAACGGTAGCGGTTAAGGTATCCACAGGTAAAGAGCTAAGGGAAACAGACTCATTTAGAGAACAAGAAGCGTTTCTAATAGTGGTGATGGTCGTGCCCTTATAAAGCAATTCGTTTACAGCCATTTACATCACCCCTGTCAGCTAGAAGTATTTCCATCGGAAGCTTCAAATGTAACAGAAAACCCATACCAATATCTCTTATTTTGGGTATCCCCTAAAGCATCGCCGGAATCAATAGCCATATCAAGAGAATTGAGTATAGGTTCATAAGTACCTGAAATATTTGTTCCAGAAATAGGATCTGAAAACCCGAGAGTGACGTACTCTTGACAACATTTTGAAGCTATGACAGAGACATCCGCCTCTGCCATAGCCACAAAAGTCATTTGTAAATTTTTACGAAGATGCAGCATATCAGCAATATGCCCGCCATCTAGCAAGTCACCACGGGAAGACCCGTAAACTTTGGTAGGAAGTACCCGGTAGCCAGTTACAACTACCTTGTCACTGTAATCAGTTCCGTCCAGTGTAAAGGTCATTACAAAGACCCTCCTCCAAGTACAAGATCGTCTCCACGAAGTGTTCCTTCTCTTAAGTTATAGGTATACTGCTTTCGGGCCAATATCTGTCCGTCCAGAGGAATGGAGAGGTCAAACTTTAGGGTTTCTGGCCCGTTGTAGGAATTACCAAATGCGCCGGAAGTGTTTTCTTGTTTGGTAAGTATGCGCTCACCCTCATGCACCCGTACATTCATGTCACGAGGTACATAGTCAAGACCACTAGCATACGAACCGCTTACAGAATTTGCCTTAGATCTAGCATCTTCATAGCCTTGATCTGCAGCAGAAAACATACTTGCAATAGCATCAACGATGTCGCCTATCCAACCAAACAAACCATCAGCAATAGACATCATACCATCCCATAAGCTCTGTAAGATACTTGCTCCAATTTCAAAAAGTCGCTCAGGCAAAGAAGCCAAAAAGTCAATAACCGATTGGAACCAATCTGCAAAGGCTTGAGGTATTTGACTGAGCCAATCAACAATCGATTGGAAAAATCCGCCCATAATTTCACCGATTGTTGTAATAAGGTTTGCTCCCCACTCTGTGATTGTGGTAAACACCCCGTTGAGCCATTCAGCCACAGCCGCCGGAAGTTGGGAAATCCATTGACCAATCATTGCAAAGGTTTGACTAAACCACCCAGTAAGTTGAGACCATAGATTGGAAAACCATTGCCCGATAGCGGAAAGGGTCTGTGTAAGCCAATTCCAAATATTCGCAGGTAGTTGTGCAAACCAGTTACCAATATTATTAAGGATAATCGGTAATTGAGTAGACACTGTACTCCATATCTCTTCTAGCCAATTTTGGATTGTACCTATAGCATACCCAAGCCCATACCCGATCTTTTCTGGTAGCTGTGAAAAGAAATTTCCTACACCATCTATCGCAGCACTTATTCCAGTGCTAAGAGTACTAGTTACACTAGATGCAAAATTTCCAACTGCATTTATAGCACTAGAAACCGCACCAGAGATATTTCCAGGCAATGCAACAAACCAATCAATTATAGACTGTACACCGTTGCCAATGGCTTCCGCCGCATTCGTTACCCCAGTCACAAGCCCATTCCAAACGTCTTCAAGGGAGGTACCGAATAGCCCAAGAATAGCATCAATAACCCCGCCAATGGTAGTTAAAATGTTTTGAAGAGTTGCTACTATACCATTAGCAAGTCCAGAAAACAAGTTATAGATACCTTGCGTCATTTGTTCCCAGTCGCCTGTAAACAAACCAATAAATATATCCATAATATTTAGGATAGTATCTAGTATAGTTTGAATAACAATGGCGATTTGTTCAAACACACCAGTAAATACAGGCACAAGAACAGAAGTAATCCCTTCCCAAATAGAAGAAATAATATCTCCAAGGCTTTCAAAACTAAACCCTAGCTCATTGATACGTTGAACAATACCGTCGGCAAAGTCACTGAACGCGCCAGTAATACTCTCCCAAATGCCAGTGATAGAATCACGAAATTGCTCATTTGTATCCCATAAGGTCTTAAATGCTGCAATAAGTGTGCCTATAATAGCGACGATTGGAAGAATAGTAGGGGCCAAACTTGCAATAGAGCTGATAATTTTAGTGATTGTAGAGGCCGCACCTGTTAAAGGGCCTGTTAAAGTACCTGTAAGAGAACCGACAACCTGACTAATTGTACTAAAGGCACCAGTAAGAGCTCCTGAAAATTTACTGAAAACATTTATCAGGGATCCAATACCACTTGCAATCTTACCGACTATTGCAAGAACAGGCCCAAGCGCCGCCGCAAACCCCGCTATACTGACTACAGTCTTTAGAGTTTCTTCATCCAAATTACCGAGCCAGTTAATGAACTCTGTAATTTTCTGTACGATATCAGTAATTACAGGAGCCATTACTTGTTGGAGTCGTATGGCAAGAGTCTCAATGGCACCCATCATTTCTTCAATGGCACCAGAGGTATTGTCCATCATGGTATCTGCCATTTCAGCGGCGGCACCATCAACATCCTGAAAAGAAGCGGTCATGTCCCTCAATGTACCAGAGCCGCGATCCATAAGGGCCAACATACCAGACAAAGACTCTTGACCGAACAGAGTAACAAGAGCCTGATTTCGTTGTTCTTGTGTAAGACCGGCCATGTTGGTTTCCAACTCAGCTATAATCCCATTTAATGGAAGCATATTGCCTTGCATATCGTAGAATTCAAGGCCAAGCTGATCCATTGTTTTGGTCATCTGCTCTGTAGGTTTTGCCAAGCGGGACAAGGCACCACGAAGTGTCGTACCAGCCTGAGAGCCCTTAATACCAGCATCAGCAAGGATACCAACGGCGGCGGCAGTTTCTTCAAGGCTTTGGCCCATAGCTTTCGCAACAGGGGCGATGTACTTCATTGCCTCGCCCATATCCTCAGTCTGTGCGTTGGTACGGGCCGCAGCCTCTGCAAACACGTCAGCAACGTGTCCGGCCTGATCAGCTTCCAAGCCAAACCCTCTTAGGGTGGATGCAGCGTAATCAGTAGCAGTGGCTAAATCTGCACCAGACGAAGCAGCCAAGTCAAGCAAACCCGGCATTGCCGAAATGATTTCATTCGCAGTAAAACCGGCACTTGCAAGGTTTTCCATACCCTCAGCCGCTTCACTTGCAGAAAACGAGGTGGAAGCGCCGAGATCCAGGGCCGTTTCATTCAGCCGCTCCATTTCCTCAGCCGTAGCTCCAGAAATAGCCTCAACTCTGCTCATCTGTGCTTCAAAATCATTACCGACCTTCATTATAGCTGTTCCAATACCAGCTAAAGGGAGGGTTAGATTTCGTGTTAAAGTACCTCCTACAGAGGAAGCCGCTGAACCAATAGCAGAGATTTTGTCTGCCGCTGTAGCAGATTCATCCTGAAAGGTTTTTAATGCGCTTCGTGCAGTAGAAAACCCGCTTGTGAAACCAGAGGTATCTAATAATAGATAGCCTACAGCAGTACCCAGATCAACTCCAGGCATTTAGACACCTCCTATCCATACTGTTTGTAGAAATCCGAAAAACTGCTGTACTGTTTTTTAACTTCTACTTCCTCTCCCTTGTCTAGACGAGACATGATATACGCACATGCCTCGTCTAGACAATAAGAGGTGTAAGGGTCTTCAATAGCAAGTAACTTAGAAGGCCTCTCCCGATACCTCTGCGCTACCGCTATCAAGGTTAATATTCTCTTGCTCTCTACGAAAGGGCTCAAGGGCTTTTGCCCCCTGCTGTGTATAACTAAATACCGCCGTATATTGCTCATCGGTAAGCTCAATACCGGCCTGCTTCAGCTCGGCATAGGTAGGCTCCACAAAAGAAGCCTCACACAGCACCTCAAACACATCAAAGGCATCTTGCATAGAGTTATCATTGCTATCATCAACGCCCTTGCCATTAAACAACTTGTTAGCGGACTTGATAAGGGAGTTAGGAATCTTGCCGGACTTCGCAAGCATCAGCATAGAGGGCCGACGCAAGCGAGCAATGAAAGGGCAACCCGCGCGGAAGGGGGGCAGGGCAACAACCTCGCCACGATTGTACTCAACCAGCGTAGAAATAGGGGTAACAGTCAGCTCGTTCATTTACTTTATCCACCTTTCTTTTGTTTATGCCATAGAAGTTACAGTATTCTTTCCACCCTTTACGGCACGGTTACTAGAATCAACCTCAGCAACGGCAATTTCATCACCAGTTTCAGCTGCGATCTCATCCGTTCCATTCCAATCATTCCAGCCGCCACCAGTACCAAGCACCTCATGATATTTAGGCAGTTCAACAGTTTCAGCGGTTTTATACTTATAAGTACGGTCAACTCCAAGGGTGGGGGTAACGGTCAGCTTCGTGCGGCCGGAGGTGCTACCGGCGGCGCTAGTTACAGTGAGCGCACCAAGCACACCAACAACGGGAAGCTCCTTAACGTAGTTAATCACATAGGGGGCCTCACCCTCAGCGGGCGCGGAATTGATAGTGTACTCAGAAACGCGGAATACGCCATCCTCACTATTGAGCGCAATAGGAGAACCCTGACAGTTGGGGTAAGAAATTTTTTCGTATCCAGTGATAAGGCCAGCAGCATTGTAGATAGCAGAATAAGCATTCAGAGTAAAGGGCGTGATATCCTGCATAGCACCAGCCAGCGGCGGGGTATAAGAAGCTACACCAAAGTCCATATCGGTATCGGATGTAGTCCCCTGATCGGCATCAGCCCAATATTTAATCGTACCACCCTGAAGCATCTTAACCAGCTCAGGATTGAACACGTTATCGGTAAGGGTGATAGTATTGCCCGCAAGTGTATTGACGGCGGGCTTCTGTGCAATAAGCCGTCCCTTTACAATAAGACGGATAGCATCTTCGGTTTCAATCTGGGCACTCACCTGAATGCTGGAGGAAGTATCCAGGGCAATCTCATCACCAGAATCAGGCACACCAACAGTCACAAGGACAACATCAATAGTTGCAATTTCGTGGCCCTTTTTAGTTGCCATAATTAAACCCTCCTAAATAGATTTTGCGATTGTTTCTATACTGCATACTGATCATATGACCCTTTACAGTATCATCATAAAAGGATGCAGTTTCAATGAAAGTAGGCATAATCATCGGTTGAAGTTTGCGCATTGCTTCTTTAACCTGATGAACGTACTGTTCAAGAAATGTGAATTGCTCTTTTGGAACATAACACATCACATCATAAATCGTTTGGGTAGAACTCAATCCGGCGATTTGTGCTGTGCCTGCATCCTTTATTACAGTGTATGGAGCTGTACATTCCCCCTTCTTCTGTGCGGGGTAGTATACTTCAATCCCACATTCAGAAAGGTGCTTGTATATATCCATAAATCTTGTCTTTTCCGGCATATCAATGCAACCTTTCTAAAAGGTGTTCAAACCCGGGGATTATCTCTGAAGGCCCAAGTAACTCAATGGTTTCCATGATAATGGCAAACCGTTTTTCGTGTGCCAGCTCAAGCCAAATGCCATAATCTACACCATGGGCAAGCCGTAGCTTATACCCATTAGATACGACAAGAGCATCCCCGGTAAGCCGTTGTCTTGCGTGGCCTGTGCGATCTGTCCAACGAGCATTCTTCCGTGCAGAGTTTTGTAGTTTAAGTGCAGAGGTATCAGCATAGGCTCTAAAAGCTGCATCGGCTTTACTTTCAAACATAGATAACCCATCAAGGAGACCACTTGCATCAAGCCTGAAACTCATACAACTTCCTCTAGGCTAATATCAACCGCGACATCCCAATTAGAGATATTGTTTATCCCATTCACAAGGTATTTTCTGCCATCTATATACACATAATCACCTTGTTGGATGTCTTTGGCATCTGTATAGAGCGCCAAAATATATGAGCTCATCTTTTGCCTTACAGTTGCGGCATCTGTGCCGGTAACTGTTATGTGCTGGATCTGCTCGTGAAAAACCCCGTTAATACAGGTATCCAGTGTTTCTCCTGTAGGCTCCTTAAAATCGTTTAGGATGTCTCGTTTGAATACGTATGAGGCACCTTGCACTTTTATCAGCCGGGCTATTTTATTAGCTTCAAAACTACGAGCTGGAAACACACTAAGTTACCCCCTTTAGTGTACCGGAGTTAGAGGGCCTGTACATGTTTGCCAAGCGACGGAAATACCGGCTAGTATCTGCAGAAGAATACCCGGACAGCTGTATAGTAGTAGTTTCTGCCTTTATGCAGAGGCATTGATATGCAGTTGCACTCAAGTCCCCGCCGTTTTTCTCCAAGTAAAAGTTTAGCTCTTCATCAGAAAAGAAGGGTATATCAATTTCCCGGAGAATGATCTTTAGCTCCTGAATAGGATCTCCGGCCATAGCTATCCCTCCTTAGCCCTTTGTAGCCTTAATGATAAGCGTTTTGAGCTCCCGCTTACTATTCACCCCGTTTACATTAAGTCCTAACCGGGAAGCATAGGTTTTCAGCTCACGGAAGTTCATTTCGCTCAAAGGCTTTTCCTCCAGCTCGTCCTCCTCATCGCCATCCTCGTCAACGTAACTGTCTACAGCGTCCTCAGTGACCTCAGGAGCGTCCGTCACGGGCTTTTTAGCGTCTACAGGTGTTACACCCTTGTCAGGGGCCAAGGGGGCCGTAGTGGCCTCCCCAGCCCTGACAATGACGTACCCCATAGGCTCATATAGATTTTTGAATGCGCCCATGCTCACCAAGGCAGTATGAGCACCCTTTTTAATATGAACCATAGAGCCTCCTCCTATCAGCCAGCAGAAACGTCAGCAATAAATACCTGATCAGCAGCCTCAAAGGAAGGCAGAGAAATCATGGAAGCCTTAGTCTCAACGTTGACAGGGTCAACCTTCTTGCTAGTGCAAACCGCGACGCCAGTGTCAGTGATAGACACATTAGCCACGGAGCCACTCATCAGGTCACTCTCCTCCGGAGTAGTACCGAACCACGTATTGCCCAGCGTACCGGTCGGGAACAGAACAAAGGTGTCATCAGGCACATACTTGACAGGAGTGCCAGCATCACCGGTATAGAGCTTAGAGTTGACAGCAATCTCCAGACCCAGCTCCTCCATAATGAGGGCACGCACACGGGCATCGGACACCATCACGCCACCATTAGCAATGACGTACACGGCCTTAGAGATAGCAGCATTGTTCTTGATATAACCCCAAGTCTTAGCGTTACAGACAGCACGGGTGGGCCGGACACCAGTATCCTCCTCAATCTTATCCTGCCAAGTACGGATGTCACCCATGACATCAGCGCTATCAACAGAGCTCCAAGAAGTGGTAACGGTGGCCTTGTGCGCAGCGGGGATACCATAGTCATAAACGTAGGACTGACCGTTTGCAGCAATAGAGATAGTTCCGGTAGTCAGCGCCATCATGCGCATCATCTCACGACGGGCACGGGCACCCTCCAGCAGACGTACCTCATCATTAAAGACCTGATTCATAACGGAATCAATGTATGCCTGATTGCCGGTCTCCAGCACCATGTTCAACTGCTGACGCAGTTCCTCGTCAATATAAGTGCTCTCCTTAAAGAACGGCATCTGGGCAGACAGCCGCTCAAACCCGATACGGGGCCGGGGCACAGCATTTACATCAAAGGCAGAAGGCTTGAGCACAACAGGCAGGCCCTGAGAACCCTTGATCCACTTCAGATCCAGACCCAGCTTCTTCTGGGCAGGCCACAGGGTCTCACCCAGATAAGGGGGCCGGTCTTTAGTCATCTGCTCCCAATAAGAGGTCAGCTCAGGGGCAGTAACCAACTCAAAAATAGTAGGCATGTAATTATCCCTCCTTACAGATTAAAGCGCAATGCAGAACACACCGGAAACGGCATTGCCGGGCTTGAACAGGGCCTGGACATCAGACTCCAGCCGATTGTAATTCACAATGCCAATCACAAGGCCGGAACCATTGGCATCACCCGCAGTAACATCAACGTCATGCAGGAGAATTACATTCGCCTCATCAATGTTAGCGTTGGCGGCGATTTTAGTTGCCGGGGTCTGCAGATTGGCAGGATCAACCTTCAGCGGAGTGCCTGCCTTTACAATCTTTTTCGTACCTACAGTAGTACCCGCAGTATCATCAACGATAATGCTGATAGCGTGGTAGGGGCTAGTGGAACCGAGGATCTGGGTCGGGGAGACAGCACTCTCCTTCTTAATACCAGTCTGATTGAGCATAATTTTCCTCCTTTAGTTGTTAAAATAGGGGTTTTTCGTAACATTATTGGAAGTAACATTCTGTGCAAGACGCGCACCCATAGAACCGGGCTTATTGTTGGGGTTTTGCCTACGATGACCCTGACCGCCACCAGTACCACCGTCACCACCTTCACCCTCATCAAAGAAGTTGGGACACTTCTCTTTGACAGCCTTGATAGCCGCCGCAAAGTCAACAGTATCAGTTACCTTTACAGCCGCAAGGGCGGTCACCTCCTCAACGAATTCCTTTTTGCAACCGGCCTCAAGAACTGCCAGCTTCTGCTCAGCCGCAAGGGCTTTCTTTTCGGCTTCGCTACGAGCATTTTTCTCGTTTTCAAGGGCTTCGTTAGTTAGCTGTTCCTGGGTTTTGTGGGAATCAAGAATACCCTTTGCCTTTTTCTCAGCATCCTTGTCATTGGGGTCAAGCCCTAATGCCTTCAGCGCCGCCTGTCTTCCTTGCCGCTTTTCATTGGCGAGCATCCGGTTTACCTCTTCCTGAGTAAAGGTTTTGCCCTGGGAACCACCGGCACCGTTATCGCCAGTACCTCCGGCCCCTCCAGTGCCTTCATCGCCACCAGCACCGTTGTTATCAGCGCCATCATCACCGCCATCACCCTCAGCAAAAAACTGGAGGCCAATACGCTTCAACGTGTCGTTCTCGTACATAGTGTTTCTTCCTTTCTCCGGGATAATGCCCGGTCATAAAATCCGGCTTTTATGTACTCCGGTGAACATTTATACTTGAATTATACACCGAACTCCGAACTTTGACAATATAGTCGTTTACCGCAAAAGGTAAAGCCCTTATTGGTTACATAAAACAGGCTTTACGAGAACACTGTAACGCATTTAAGACCAGTATATGTAGCTATCCGAGACCTTTACTTGCATATAAGCTAACATGAAGTACACTTCCCTCATAGTAGGTTCTAGACACGCGATAAGAAGAACCTTTCGGCAAAATAACCTCAAGCTCATCTCTCGCATAACCCCTTACACCTTTTGGGTTCTCTATTTCAAGAATAACTGCTGTTCCCTCTCCACCTGCATTATCTACATCAGCGTATATCATCGCGATATCCTTACTTGTAGCAGATGCAGATAAGGTGTCAAAGGTATACAGTGCATTTCGTTTAAATGCCCCTAAATCCTCATCCTGTAATACCATACCACGATACAGCACCTTGTTCTTGACACGGCTTTTTTCTGCTTTTTCCTGAAGCATCAATGCCTGTGACATAAGCCTTTCCTGATCTGCTTTAGACACCTTTTGTTGATAAAGGTTCACTGACGGCATTTTTCCAGTTCTTATGTATTCAGACATAAGGTTTGCCTCTTCGTACTCAAACCAAGCATCTGAGGCTTCCTTCAGGGTTGTTTTTGGTAGGTCCTTCAGTTCTAATGGGTCCTTAACCGTAGCTGATAACTTTACTTGTTGCCTACCCATTGTCTTACCTTGAGACATTGAGGTTGCCCATTTATCAAGGGCAGGATCTGATTTGCCATTTGCCCAATCAGCAAGCCGGTCAGCGACATCGTTCATGGAGCCTTGAATACTTGCGATAAAGGTACATATCCCATTCGGATGGTCAAGCGGGAGTTCGCCCTTTTTGTAGAACTGCCCATCCCGCTCGGCGCAGATAGGGCAAACCCGGCTTGAGTGTGCGGATTGCCAGATATATCCAATTACAAATGGATTATTCTTGCATACCCGCTCAAGGCTCTGCTGATATGCGTGTGAAACCATTGTACGGGCCAACCGTTGGGCATTGTAATCAACCTTTTTGTTTGTGCCAGGGTACACCTTGCTCCAATCCCATTCTTTTCTGGCACTAGGGTCAACGTACTTTTCCAAATCTTTTGCAATATCATAAGCACTTTTATTTGCGGCAACACCCTCAGCAATAACCCGGTTGATATCGAACTGGTGTTTTTGCACGTCTTTCCAAAGGGCTTTACTCAGGCTCCAATTACCCTGATACAATTGCCCAGTAGAAAGCATGGTAACGATATCTTTTGGGACAAAAGAATATGCACCCTCTATTGTAAGTCCTACATCTTTCAAAAATTTATTTGTACTATCGGTGACGGCTTGAGCGGCCTTTTCAACGTTTTCTTCAACTGTTTTCTTTATATCGTTACGGAGCTCTTTATAGGATTCATCAAGCTGACTTTGCAACTTTTCAAGATATTGCTTTCGCAGTCTACTTGATATATTGCCGTTTTTTGGGATAGCTTGTATCTGTTTACGGATATCCTGATATACCCGCCTGTACAGTTTTGCTATTTCCTTTTCTTGTGCGGAAGTTATGCTTCTTCGGGCTTCTTCAGCATCAGTTAAACGCCATTCAGCCATAGAAACACCTCCTTCAAAATTTTTCTAAAAATTTTTCAAAAAGGTATTGCATTTATTCTAAACTTGTGCTATTATATACTCACAAGGTAAGCAACACCTAAACACAAGGAGGAAAACAAAAATGACTAAGGATCAGTTCATTAAAAAGTATAGCGAAAGACTTGCAGAGGTTAGAAAGCAGATGGAAACCGAAACTGATGAAACCGAGCTTGAGCTGCTGTATATTGAGGCTGACCAGTTGGTCACCTATATTCTTAAACTTGAGTCCATGAGCTAAGTAAGGAGGAAAACAAAATGTATAATAAGCTCATTCAGCAGATTATTGAAACCAGCGATTCCGAATACGAAGTAAACGTTCTTTGCTACAACGTAGATAAGGCATTCAATGATGAAAAGATTACTGCCAAAGAGCATGAACAGCTCTATGCCCTCATCAATAAAATTTTCTAAGGAGGAAAACAAAATGAAAACTAAACTGTTTGAGGATAGCACTAAGGAAGCCTTTATGCAAGACGGAAAGTACATTGTAGTAGAAAAGGAAAACGATCTGGCCCTTGTATTTGATAACTTTAACGATTTTGAAGACTACATCAAAACACTGTAAGGAGGAAATAAAATAACCCCGCCCCGAAAAGGGCGGGGCTTTTTGTTACAGATTTTCCCGTGCGGTAAGCCCAAGCAGGCTCCCAATAATATCATTAAACTGTTCAACTGTAAGGTCTACCGGGTAAATAGCAATTTCTTCGCCCTCAAGTGAAACTGCAAGGCCCTTATTGAATTCCTCATGGATAGTACCTTCAACCTCAACCGTGATTTTACTGCTCATTTAACTGGCCTCCTTCATTACCCTGATTGTTTTGCTGATTTTCAAACTGCTCACCCATATTGCCGTAGGTATCTTCCAGCATTTCACGTTCCATAGCAATCTGTTTGAGCTCTTCACGTGCTTCAGCATCTGTAAGGCCGCGCCACTTCTTCATATAGGCCAATTTACTCATTGTTTGGGCATTTACTTCGGCAAGGTCAATTTCCTTTTCATCTGCCTCATCATCAGGTAAAGGATATTGGTTATCTACAGTTACCTCATACACAGCATCAGGCAGAGGGGAATCAGTGTAAGTGCTGGCACTTGCAGGGTACAGCTTGCCACCCTCAATGATCAGGTTGACAATATTCTTGATAGCCGGTCTCCATGCCAACATCTTTTCATCACAGCGTACAATCAAGTCCCAGTAGATAGCTTTTAAGGTTTTGCCAGAAGAAACAACACCCTTCAAGGCTTCAGGGCTTACATCAGGAATACTAAGTGCTTCATACATAGAGGTACGGATACGATTAAGGGTAGAGTTAACGGCATTGGTATAGTTTAGACTAGTTTCCATCATACCCAGCTCACCAACAACACCGTCAGGTGCATTTGGATCAGAGGCCAGATCCCAGAAGGCTCCAGGCGCGATACTAAGGTTTTTAGTTGTCGCCGGGTTAATATCCCTAGCCCAACGGATTGGGTTCATACCGGCCCGCTCTGAGTCTATATCACCGTTTGAAATGCGGCTAAACCAGCTTTCGCTGTGCTCCAGCTCCTCAATTTCACTTACACCATCAAGGTCACCAGTAAGCCCATCGTTTACAATAACCCCGGCAGGGATAATACCCTTGAACTTTGTGGGCCGGTCAGGTGTTACAGTTTCAACCACATCACCCACGCCGTTATAAATGGCCTCACTGATCCAACAGGTTTCATCCTCACCCTCAAGCCAATACTTTTTCTTATAGATAAGCTGTTCTGTCTTGTTACTGCTATCCTGTATAGTATAGAAGGTGACAATTTTGGTCAGCCGGTTCAGGTCATTTTCATCGGTTTCAAAAACGAACTCCAAGCTAGGGATGAAATCAATCATGATTCTTTTGCGTACCTCATCAAAATTGACAAAGTAAGCAACCCGCTTTCCGATGAAACAATCCTTTGCAGCTTTAACTAGCTTTGAAAAGAAGTTCGTAACTTCAATGATTCTATCAACATAGGCTTGCAAAACAGTGGATTCTTCCTTTGCCCGGGCCTTTTCAGCTTCATCATCGGTTTCCTTATCATAGGGCACGTTTACCCAGATATCAGGATGCTTTGAAAACAGAAACCGAGCTTCCTTGTTGATGAGTTTGCGACTTTCTCTAAACCGCAAATCAGAGCCAACAAAATCAGCTTTAGCAGATTCTGAAACAAATTCAGCCCCACGTTCATACACATTGTAATAACCAATAATCTCCTTGAATTCTGTGAGAAGCCGGGTTCCGTAAAGTCCTTCAAGCTCAGCAGAAATAAGGCTCCACGGAACTTTTAGGCCATTCACAACCCATGTTACATCGTTTGACACAATTACCCCTCCTCTGCAAGTTTAATAAGGGCATTATATTCATCCTCTTATCTTTTCTAAGCATTCTGTAATAGGTATTTCAAAAGTATACATTCGCAAGTGCTTGGCAAAGTTCAGTTCGGTGATCATGGTGTTTTCTCCTTTCAGATATAAAATATAAACAGCCCCGCCCGCGGGGCGGCTTTTTACGCATCAGGATCCTCCACTAGCTGCCACCCGGCGGGGTAAGCGTCAGGGCTCCAGACATTCCCGTCCAGCAGGCTGGTGTAGTGCTTGCCATTGTAGGTCACCTTGTCGCCGGCCTGGTAGGCATCATGGGCTCCGGTGGGCTGCACCCAGGCGGGCCACTCTTCCGGCTCTGGACCGGGCTCCGGGGCCTCCCCAGCCTCCAGGGCCTTGACACGCTCCTCCAGGGCCTTTATGGCCACGAAGGCATTGTTGATCTGCTCCTGAAGGGGGGCGTAGCTCTTGGCCGGGTCGGCGTTGCTCTGGGCCAGCTCCACCAGCTCGCCCCGCTCCTCGTCTGTGAGGCTCCCCTGCACCCAGATGGTATCGATTTTGCGGAGCATATCGTTGAGTTCGTAGTTTCCACTCTTGATCACATTACTGATGATGGTGTACATATATCATCCTCCTATCTGTTAATGGCCTGTCCCTCCAGCGCGGCGATACGGGCGGCAAGCTGCTGTATGATGGTATTGGGGTCGGCACGACCGGACACGATTGTGTTGCCGGTATCAGTGTATATGGTGTTGGCTCCAGACAGGGCAAGCATTTCAGTGGTCGTGAGCTGGATGGTCCGCGGAACGCTCAACTCATAGACCACCTGCGCCCCCGTGGTCGGCGTAGCGCCTTGACTGTACACGTCCCGGTCAGAAATCCAGGCACCATGCAAAGCCTCTCCAGAGTAGGACGCGATTTCGGCGTGTGTTACCGTCAGTACACCGGTAGTCCAGTCTAGCGTACCGCCGTAGACGGTCTGACCAAAGGGGAGGGTGATGGTTTGTCCTCGATAGGGAGAAAAGTCCGCCGGAACTGACAGCCCAACAACCAACATGGTTTGACTCAAATCAATATACCGTATTACACTCCAACCCTCGGTTGACTGGATGGATGTTAAAGTTTTACCCGCAGAAGAAGTTATTGTGCATGGGTCTAACCCATTTCCAATGTTTTTTAAATCGTAACTCCCGTCTGAGTAATAAAGAACAAAATTGAAATCTTGCGTTGCAGTACCAGCCAACTTTAGCCTTAAAGTGAATTGTTGGTTTTTAATGTTTGGAACGGGAAACATAAAATTCCCAGTAGCGCCATCTCGAAACTGGTAAACCGGAACTCCGTCTAGCTCAGTTAGTTGACCTCCAGATAAATTGTCTGGATTAAATAAATTGGCTCCACCAACCCACAAATCAGCCTCGTCCCACCCACTGATGGGCCGCACATTATCCGGGCTTGGATCACCCTCCCCACCCTGCACCGGCATAATCTGACTGACCACATGCAGGGGATAGCCCGCCACGGGAGTGCAGGTCACCACGGGGCCACTGGAACTAAAGGGCGGGGCCAGGGTGTCCACGATCTTGAGACTGCTCCATGGGTTGGTTGCGCTCACCACGTCATCGTCGATCTGGGGCGCGTCCTGGCCGGGCTGACCCTTGGGGATGCTTAGATTGAGCACAAGGTTGGGCGTCTCGCCGGTGATCTCCGCCGTGGCGTCCTGGCCCGGCTCCAGGGTCTTCACCGTGCCCGCGGTGATGTCCGGGGTTTCACCAGTTTCGCCTTGTGGCCCAGTGATATTCACAGGGTCAGGATTAGGTAGATTTCCATCATTGGTCCAGCTTACAGTCCCATCTTCGCCGACACTCGGTGTGTAAGTATAGCCTCTCGGCCCCTGAATGCCTTGTTCTCCTTGCCCACCTTGAGGACCCTCCGGGCCTCTAATATCCACAGGATCAGGATTTTCAAGGTCTCCGTCATTCGTCCAAGAAATTATCCCGTCCTGAGAGACATTAGGAGTGTAGACATAACCGCGTTCGCCCTGTTTCCCCTGAACTCCTTGAATGCCCTGTTTCCCCTGCGGACCTTTGATATTCACCGGGCTTGGATTCGGCAAACTCCCATCGTTCGTCCAGGAAATTACACCCTCTTCCGAAACGGCTGGAGTATAGGTGTAACCCTGCGGACCGGTAGGCCCTTGCTCTCCATTAAACTTCCCGCTGTCAGCATCATCACGGACGCTCTGTGCGATTTCTTGTGCGTCCTTTGCAAGCTGGAGTATTTGTGCATAGATATCAGGGTCAGGGGGAGGCGGTTCTGTTCCCTCATTATTGTATCCGCTTTCATACATGTACAGCTTGAGTTGACGAGTTGTGGCCTTTTCACCCTCATCACCAATGCCAACTACAGTCACATAAAAAGGCCCTTCTTTGATTACATTCGGTACAAAACACCTATCCTCGGTGAGAAGCACCAAATACACGTTTTCGCCTTGCGTAAAGGATGCAGTCTTTTCCAGCTTGTCCCAATCTTTGCTGAAATTAAACTGGAACTGAATAAATTCAATACTGTCTGATGCAAGTACATTCTCTTTTGCGTTGGGGTACAAGTTCTGTCCTTGTACTGTGAATTTGACTAGGCTCATCTATCGTGTTTCCTCCTTTTTATCCCCCTATCTCTTTTCACAAAATAGTCAGTAGTATTGCTTGTCATCATTTTCTTTTTGTGTAGCTCTGCCATTTCCGCAACCTTCGCCTTCTCGTATTTCTGCCATGCGGTACAGTCTGCACGACAAAATGTTGATCGCATAGGACAGTCAACCTTGTTTACACGATCAAAACACGGTGATTGAACCAACTACGCGGCCCCCTTTCTACTGTTACGAATTTCATCCTTGACATCGGCCACAGTGTAATTGTCCAGGGCGTACCAAATCGCGCTGAAGGTGTGCGGATCTATATTAAACTGATCGTAGATCAGATTGCCCTTTTGATCCTTATCGTAGGTAAGTGTACTCAGTTCGCGGATGCAGTTTATACAATTCGTAGAGCAAATAATCTTGCGGAACCGTTTAATCTTTCTGGTATTTGCCAGCCGGGAACCAGCCCATTTATGACAACCGCGAATCTTGAAGCCCATTTGCCGGTAATACTGGATAGCTTTAGGATCTTCACAGTCTGCTATAATTTGCTCATCCTGCAAACCCAACTCAGCTAGTTCAGCAGCTGTCCTATCATCTGTCATGCGGTTTTTGTAGTACTCCCAGTAGATATAAAGTACCTTTTCAGCGTCATCAACGGCCATGCGTACCACGGCATTATAACTGGTTTCAAATCCAAAGTCAAACCCGGTAAACTTGAACTTTGCCGGTATGCCACTGACAGCCCGCATGACCTGATTGTGCGGGGCCACGCTGAACTGAGGCAATACTCGTATACCGTTAATGCCAAACTGTCCCAGCCGGGCCACACGGTACAGATCAGGATCATATTCCTGCATCTCGTCAAGGGTATGCACATAGCTTTTCGGCACGAACAGATTATCATCAACCACAGAATGGTGATAGTACACGCCATTCTTGACGATTGTATGCTTGCGATACAGACGCTGATCATCAAGAATAACGGTTTCTGTTCCGTCCTCATTGGTACGCTTGAAAAAGTGCTGATATACCCAATTTTCTGTTCCTACCGGGTTTGTACTGAGCAGAAAGTGAAGGCTCAGTGTAGGATGACGCAAGCGGCCCTTGAGCTCCTTATATCCATCATATTTAATCTCGCTGGCCTCTTCCAGCCACACAATGCTCACGCCGTTTATGGACTTCAGCTTGCCCGGCTTATCCATACCCTTGAAAATGACCTTGCTACCATTAGGAAAAATGAGTTGCATGGGACTGGTTTTATACCTGACCTTGTTGCTATTCCTACGGTTTGAGTTAGGATCAAGCAGGTTCATATCTTCCAGTATTTCTATGAACAGGTCAAAGCAGGATTCACGAATAGTTTCGTATACCTCACGCACTACTAGCACCTTGCGTTTTTCTTCAAGGCACTTTAGGATTATCTTTAGGACTATGTGATAGCTTTTGCTACTACCATATCCACCTACCAGTAAATACTCACCATAGTCCCAATCCCATATAAAGTCCTCAAACCGTGGATTTACAGCTTTCGTTATTTGCATAGTGGTTTACCTTGTGGGCTCAGCCTAACGTAGGGTACAACGTAGCCGGTTTCACGCTTTATGCGACGCATTGCCTGATTGACATACTCCTTCGTTGTACCGAATACATCAGCGATTTGTGCAGCGGTTAGGTCTGAATAGTCTTCCTCATACAGAGCCCATATCATTGTCCTTTCTTTGTACGGGTTTTTGATTTTCATGCTTCCTCCTTCCCATATACTTATCCAGTATTCTATTCTTTATTCTGCTAAACCCTCCTTGTGTAATACCCATCATACGAGCTGCATCTTCTTGCCTATACCCATACAATTTGAGCTCTATAACTTTCTTTTCATTATCAGATAGCGTTTCATAAAACACGTTGAAAAACACCCCGGAATCTTCAACACTACCCAAAGGGTCTTCAATTGTATCTGCAAAAGTTAAGTCTTCCTGATCTGGTACAGGATCTTCAAGAGATATCGTATGTATACTATGCTTCTTTACTTTTCTATAGGCCATACGGATTTCGTTTACGATGCAAATAGCGGCATATGTCGCAAATTTGTATCCCTTATCCTCATCAAATGTTTGGCAGGCTTTCCATAGCCCTATCATACCCTCCTGTATCATATCTTCATCAAATTGATACTGATTGTACTTTATTTTCAAGATGTAATGCACAAGATTTTTATTCTGCATAAACACTTGTAGAGCTTCTTCATTTGTATACATTTTGCATCACCTTACCACAACTTTTCCTCTTCCACTTTCAAACACCGTTGACATACCATCCTCACCTTGCAATGATAATTGTACCCTGAAAAATAGAACTTTCTGTCTACCTCTTTGAAATCATGCACTTCTCCAGGGCAAATAATCTGCTCTAGCTCTTTTACCCTAGCTTTTAGCAACAATTCAGTCTTCTTTCGTTGCCCTGGTAATCGTAATTTTGATATCATTATCTTCTGTACCCTCCAACCCAGCTTGCAGCATTTTCATCTTCATTTCATGCTCTTCTTGTGCCATTTTCAGCTTTGCCAGAGCAATTTTAGATTCAATAGAAAGTCGGTGGCTTTCACTCTGTTCTTTTCTAGTCTGCCAATTGAAACCGGCTTGAAGAATAAATTGCCCGCCACGTTGACCGTCTTTATCGTAGATTCTACGCTCTGCATATTCTTCAATCTTTTGAAGTGATTCAATCACTACTTCAGCGAATTCGTACGGAACAGTTCCACTTTCTGCAATGGCCTTATACCGCCTCAGAGTAGAAGATGCTACCCCAATATATTGTGCAAGCCCAGAAATGGTGAGCGGTTTTGTGGTTTTTATCCATTCACCTGTTTCTGGATCTACTATCGGTTTTCCATAATTGTTATAGACATAGCATTCTTGAGCCTTGAAATAACTATCACACGCTTTTTTCAATTCCTCAGGCGTTTCAAAAGCTCTTTTTCTACCCACGCAACGGGCAAAAGGGTCAATCTTTTTCAGTAACCGTGTTTTGGCATGTGCGGCCTTCTGCACGTCTCTAATTTTCCATGAGGGAATGTGAATTTTACCCATATCAACATACAGGTAACGCCCCTCCATCTTTTTGTACGCCCCCATTAGCATCATCCTTTCTATTACCCCTATTGTACCGCAAACATCGTAAAATTGCAAGTCCCTAGTTTACTTCTACAGGTAAAGCAGACGTCCGTATTGGCCCCTAGACGGCCCTATACGGCCCGATTATAACGCACCAGTATAAACACCCTACCCCACCCCTAAAAAGGCCATGGAGGCCCCAAAGTTATCACTAATCCGACTAGGATTTAACGCAGGCGGGGAGGCCGTGTGTGGGTAAAATAAAAACCCTCCCCGGAGGGAGGGCTATGTGAATTATTTACTTGCGGAACGTAGGAAGACCAAAGGCATGAGCGATAGCCTTGCGAACTGTAAGGTCATTGTTGATATATCCGCTGTAGCTGATAGCCTTAACCTCACCAGAGCTGTTCTTAGCATAAGTGCAACGCTTGATAAAATCCGCCCAATAAGTAAAGATTTCACCCTTGATTGTGGTTTCATTGATACGACCTGTCATTTTAGATAGCCCATTTCTATTAACCGAAATATTTATCAATGAAATCGTTGTGGGAAAGTGTAAGTTCATCATACACCAAATTGATAGCGTCCTCAACCTTCATGTCCAAACCCTGAACAAGTTCCTTAACCCGATTTGCCTTGCCAGCGTTTTTGATGTATTCCTTCTTAGTCATTTTGATTATCTCCTTTGTATTTTGTTTATTACCCTTGCTGTGATATTATAATACCACAAAATAACTGATTTGTAAAGCCCTTTTTAGAAAAAACTTTCTAAAAACGATAAAAATTTTTGCGCCGTCATTTTTTGAGACACCGTTTTATTCCCAAAACGTCACAAAAATTGGCAATTTATTCTACCTAAAGTTGCAAAAAATGGCATCTAAATAGAATGATTTTATTCTAAAAAATCCGTCAGAATTTTTGTCCCTATATTTATATATTATATATTTATATATTTATTTTATATTATAACTATACATATTTTTATTTATACATAATAGGGAAATAAAAAATATGACGTAAATACAAAGAATAAACTATTCTATTTTAGATGTCATTTTTTGGACAATTCCATAGAACAAAAAGCCAATTTTTGGAGATTTCTGTAGAATAATCTGCCAATTTTTCACACCAAAAATCACGCTAATTTTGCACTTCCCAAAAACATCGGTGTATAATTATACATTTCCATACATTTCGTTAACAATTTATTTACAAATTTTTGCCCAAAATCGCAAAGTTTTTGCGCCAAAAAATGACGGATTAGCCCTGCTTAATTTTAGGCTAAATATCTATAATCCGTTTGCACATAATAGGAAAGTAAAAAATCTGACGTCATTTTTAGAATAACTTTATTCTGTTTTAGATGTCAATTTTTGGAGATTTTTGCAGAATAAAAAGCCAATTTTTCGCCAAAAGTGCCGAATAAATTGCCAAATTTTAAGGAGCCCCGGCGCAATTACCGGAGCCCCCTGCATTTACGTCAGCTTTGTAATTTCAGCAACCTGACCGTTCTTCATCTTGTGAAAGTAAACATTGCCATTGTACTGAATGATCCTTATCGTGTAATAGCCTAAAGGTGTTTGAAAGTTATTTACCTTTAGATAGTTACCGTACCGAAGAAGTTCACTGTTACGAACCTTTTGATTTTTCATAATATCCTCCTTATTTAGTGTTTTCTAACTTTACTCAGCCCGAACAATGACTCTGTAATAGGTAAAGCCGCTTTTGAGCTGATGAGCTTCAATGTTAAGAGCCTTGTTTTTATACGCGAACTGTTCAGCAACGGCGATCTGAAAGAAGTCCTGACAGAGATAAGAGATACCATTGATAACCTTACTATACATTTGATTTACCTCCTGTTCCTTTCTGATAGTATGATACCATATCTTTATTCTATTTGTAAAGCCTTTTCTTCAAAATTTTTAGAGTAAATATGAACAAATACTCTATTCTGTTTTTGTTCACTATTTTAGAATAAAACACTTGCATTTATTCAAGCGCTATGCTATTATAATGTCACAAGGTAAACAACACCACAACAAAACGTAGATAAAGAAAATAAAAACCTATATGATGAGCGAAATTAATCCTAAGTGTGGTAAAATTGCTCTTGCTACTGAATAAGGAGGCTACATTATGAATTACATTATGAATTACACTATGGAGAACGGTTTAGTTGAGATTGCTCGTATCTTTACATTTGCTGCTTCTAATCGCCGTGACATTGTCCGCCGTCTTATGGGTAGTTGTGACTCTTTTAAGCGCCTTACTTTTGCCGATGCTCTGGCTCAGTTCCGTTATGCAGAGAAAAACGGACTTGTAAAGTATGGTGACGGGTATCTAGTTATCTATCATGATGCAAATTAAATTTTTGTAATTTAGGGCTTGCTTTTTGTTGTATTGTGTGGTAATATGGTAGTGGAGGTGCAAAGGTGAAAAAAGAAAAGTTTCTATTTGAGGTGCGCCGGGGCAGGCAGGTTCTTATGAGCACAACTGATCGCTCTTGTATTTATGACCGGCACACAAGGACAACAATCAAAAAGGCTGGATACTCTATGTATCTAAACGGCAAACCTTTCAAGGAGGCATATCTATGAAAAAGCTGTATCATTTTTCAATATTCTTCGCTGTCACTATGTGGATAGCAGTACTCTTATTATCACCAACTGTATTTTCTATTGCAGAAGCCGCAAACAAGACAGGCTTCAAAAATATTTCATCCTCTCCTATAGTAGTAACACCTACCCTATCAGGCAAGTTGAAGTACACTCAGTCCACACAGGTATGCATAGTGCCCGTAGAGGACATTGAGCGAATGTCTAAAACCGTTTGGGGTGAGGCCCGGGGTTGTACACCTACTGAGCAGGCCGCCGTTGTGTGGTGCATCCTCAATCGTGTAGATGATCCCCGGTGGCCCAGCACCATTGAAGAGGTTTGCATCACTTCCCAGTTCAATGGGTATAACCCTGCAAACCCGGTAGATCCTGATATCTACGTCCTTACCATGGACGTGTATGTGCGTTGGGTACGTGAGCACACTGGTGAGCAGGATGTGGGACGGGTGTTGCCTGCAAGCTATTGTTTTTTCTACGGTGATGGGAAGCATAATCATTTCCAAAAAAGTTTCGGTGCCGATGAAGTATGGGATTGGAGTTTACCCAGTCCTTACGAAAATATTTAACTTTTAGGAGGAATTACAAATGAAGATCGAGAAGAATGTGGACATCAATTCCGTCAACAAGCTATTCCGTCACACCCGTGTACAGCGCACAGTGATTGAATTTTGGGGCTCTAATGATCTGGTTTGGAAGATTACTTTTGATGCAGATGAGTACAAAAGCCTTAAAAGCGCACAGTCATCTTATTGCTGTGCTATCAAGCGACTTGGATTGAATATTCGCGCCCGGTGTTCTAACGGTAGCTTGTACCTGATAAAGCTGGAGGCCGATGAGTAATGGGCCTTATCAAGTGGTTAAAATGGGCTATCTATAAACACGCTGAATTTGAGGATAGCCTGATTGCATTGCAAGGTGTGGTGCAGGGGCTTACAGATGAAGAGATTTCCCTGATCCGTAAAGCGGCCAGGGCTAATAATGAAACCGCAACACAGATCATTGATGAGTGTATAGATTCGGTGATGCAAGGTGTTGAGTTTGATAATACATATCTAGGATTTACAGTAGAAGCATATAGAAGGGCGGGGTTTTAATGGGATACTGTTATATTTGTGATCGTTGTGGTAAACTGATAAAAGACACTGGGTATAGAATTGGATTTAATGCAATAGGGATTGACAATCAAACTTATGCGGAATCTTTTAATATTTCAGAAAGCCTTTCTAAAAACCGCATTTACTGTAGAGATTGCATGGAACAAGTAAAGGAATTTTTAAGGAAAGCACCAACTAATAAGGAGTCCTAACCATGAACATGACGCGGGAAGAAGCGATTACAATTTTGCAGCACTTAGCGGAAATAATTCCGAGTGGAGACTATCAAGAAACTTTTAAGATGGCTGTTTCCGCCCTCCGCCCCATCACTAGGGAGCGGGTGGAGAAGATACGGGGAGAGTGGATAGATATAGACGGAGAAACAGTCCCAGTTGACAAATACGGGCAGACCCTTGGCTGGGCAGAGTGCTCTGCCTGTGGGCAGTATCTTACTGCCAGTGACGAATATCCATGTACAGGGCATTTTTGCCCCAATTGCGGCGCTCCCATGACGGACGAGGCCGTGGAGATGGTGATGGAGAGGTGGAAGGAGGCGCTTCAAAATGAAATTAGGTGATTATCAGTTATGCCAAAATGGGTGTCAATTTTCGTGGTATGACAACGACGAACTTGTTGCTACGGTTGAGCTAAAAGAAGAAAAATGTGTCAAATGGATATGCGGAATCTATGTGTCTCCGTTATATAGGCGGCATGGAATAGGGATGCAACTACTGCAATTTTCCACTATTTTAGGAGGCGAAAAACTATGTGTGTCAAAGACAAACGAACCGGCAAAAACACTTTACAAAAAGTTCGGATTTCATGTTTTTGATGAAGACAAAGAATGTTTTTTTATGAGATTGGAGGCGCTGAAAGATGGCAATACGACCGATTGATGGAGATGAATTGCTAGGCATTATGCGATTGCTTGATACCGATGCAGTCCGGCAAAGCAAAACTGCTTCATGGCTATTAGACCAGGTGCTGCATGATATACAGGCGATGCCCACCCTCACCCCGCCGAACGAGCCGCTGACGCTGGAGGATGCCAAGAAAGAACGGTATATTTGGTTTACCCCGCTGAATGACTGGGCGAAAGTAACGCCTTTCGGGGTGCTGTTCTTCGGATCTGAGGAACTGATGAATTGGGAAACCTTGTGCGAAGAGTGGGGGTATAGGTTCAAAGCCTACCGCCGCCCGCCGGAGGGAGAGGAGGACAAATGACAAACGCAGATAAAATCCGAGCCATGAGCAACGAGGAGTTAGCAGAATTTCTGTCAGAGGAGCAGTTCCGCATAGCAAATGTCGTTTTTCAGACAGTGGGATATGGGCTAGAAAAACAGGCAATATATGCGCGAAGGCTGAACTGGCTCCAGCAGTCAGTGGAGGAGGACACTTGATGGACATTGAGAAACTGATTGAGCGGCTACGCAACAACAATATAGAGAACAACTGTCATGATTGCGCTCTTGGATATTACGCATTTGAAGCTGCCGCCACCCTCTCCACGCTCCAGGCCGAAAACGAGAAGCTGCGGGCCGAAGTTGAATCGCTCAAAAAAGGGCATTGTGCCGGGTGCTCCATCCCGGCGGTCAAGGCAGAGCAAATCCGAGACCTGACTGACGCCCCCAAACTGCGGGCCAAGCTGGAGCAGGTGAAGAGGGAACGGGATGCGGCGGTAAGCGACCTGGAAACCATCATGGCATATAACTCAGACACTTGCCAATTTTGCAAAAACGGGCAGTGCTACGTAAGAGGTGGCACAAAATCATGCC
>ERZ1090881.76-NODE-76-length-47922-cov-56.687843_pt1 | contig 47922 bp, 67 predicted proteins | sample MGYA00478470_ERZ1090881 | MGnify/ENA primary metagenome ERZ1090881 (study PRJEB33644, sample SAMEA5815736) | chicken gut metagenome | biome: Chicken; feature: Gastrointestinal Tract; material: Caecum | place: Ireland | collected 2019-01-01 | study: A study of the...
CCAACATATATTCCAGATGGATAACTATAACCGGCCTGCACACCCAGCCCGAACCGATTCCACTTTGCCCGCTCTCTGACAAACACAGTCCTCGTTTTACTGTACACCTCGATACTATCCAGCTTTGCACGGTAGCCCGACACATAAGCCGTATAAAGGCTGTCTTTGTAGATTTTCTGCGTAATAGGCAAATATACCGTATCTCGAACCGTATCCCCCGGCACAGGAACAGCGAACGGGAACGAATCTACAACGCTTTCATAAACCGGAACGGGCACTGTGTCCCGAACCGTATCAATACGATTTGTAATGATCGTGTCTCTGATTACTCCGCCCGGTGCGTGTTCCACCCTTGCCGGACGGAACACAATAAACAGGATAAGAACTGCAATAACGATATAAGGTAGATATTTCATAGCTTCAGCACTTGTTTTCTGTTTCTACCTTCACGGAATGACACGTGAACCCAACTAAAATCACGTTCGTCTATCAATTGATCGAAAGGCAATTCCAGCCGGATGATCTCGAAGAGCTTCCGGTTTTCCTCCTTACTTCCTACCGTAATATCAGCCGCCTCCCCTAATCGGTGTTGGCTGGATGTTGCCCCGTTTACGCTTCGGTTGAGAATAGCGCTTCGATAACCGGAACTTACCCGGATAGGCTTGCCGTACTTTTCCCGAAGCGGGTCAAGAACGTTTTCTACCAGCTTCGTTAAATTGTGAATAGCTTCGGCCGTTGGACAGTTATCAATTCCACGCGCTACGGCCGTATCGCTGTGGCTTAGTTCTTGGATTGTAAAATACTTCATACTATATGTTAAATTAATACTGTGAACAAAAAGATTTAGCTAAATTTGCGCTTACCTTTTATATTTTCTCCCGTCTGGGAAGATAGGCTTTGTATTTGTTTGCTTGTTTGTGTTGTTTGTGTGCAACCTCCCGTCGTTAAGTGCAATGACGGGAGATTTTATCTTACTCTTTCTTTCCCGAAACATTATCGAACCCTTTCAGCTTGTTTATGATCGCTTTAGGGAAGAAGCCCGGGCAAATCTCTTCTACGTTCTCAATAATACTTAAGGCCTCACGTACCATTAATGCCGTACAAGCGAAATACCGGAACCAGACGAAACTATCGACTACCTGACCGGCGATCGAGAAATTACCCATCACATGCGACAGGACTAATACACAACTGTAAATGATAAGCTTACGCCCGATCATACCATAAGCTTTACTACTGATGTCTTTGGATAGCCAGTGCTTGACAAAGCCGAGCACCGTATCAACACATACAAGGACAATCAACCATTTGACAAACTCCCAGTCACCAAAAACATAGCGCTCAAAGAGTTCCAGCAAAGGAGAAAGAGGCAAGGCAATCAAGGCAATCATCTTCAAATTTTTCATATTCTTGGATATATAAACTTTAATCGTATATTTGTCATGGTAATACTAAAATAGCATTGTGTGCGGCTAATCTCACCTATGTACCCCATTTATGCCGCACTTTTCCGCCCCATCTGTGAAGACAGGGCGGATTCTTGTTACTTGGATTTAGATGCCGGTTTGGGCTCTAAAGTGGCTTTTACCTCTTTGGTGATCTGGTCAAATACTTCAAAGTGCGCTGCAACATTCTCCGACTCCGGAAGGGACATTTGTTTACTGCCTGATTCTAACAGCAAATACCCGATATACCGCCCGGAGGTTACGGGCTGCTTGCCTGTAGGGGTGTCAATCTCTTCCGTGACCGTTTTAATGATTTCACAATGAAGACGACTGAGATTATCGTTATTGACACTGTAGTTTACATTGTACTGATAATCTCCTGAAACGGCTTTACCGTTTACTTGAACTGTTCTTGATTCTTCTTGAAACATAATTTATTGATTTTGAGAGTTAATAATTACTTTGTCTAATTCATTATAAATAGCGGTTTTCACCACTGCGAGTATCGGAGCCGGATCAACGTAATTTCGAATGATATTTGCACCTTGTTCGTCAACTTCAACTTCACCTTCTTTATATATCCGTTGGGCAAACTCCAATTCACCCAAATCGGGTGTATTACAGTAAATAGCGTTTCCTACTGTTTTAGCTACGTCGAACTCTTTAATTTCTCCGTCAATAGCTGTTTTTACTTTAATTCTTCTAAAATTGATTTTCATATTCTATTTCTTTTGAATTTATTATTGTAATCTGCGCTCACAATGGGCATTTACCAAACATTGCGACCTACAACGAACACACGGAATGGACAATCACGGGGACCCTTGTTTGCGTCAAGCATTAAAACCTCAAAATAAGAGTTGTTTTGTGTCTCTACCTGACCGAATACCCAGCCATACCCCCCTAAGCCTTGTACTAAAACAGCGTACTGCAGATGCTTCAAACTGTGGTATATCCTGTATTTTCCAGTAGCTATTTTCTGTGCACTGGTTAAGGTGCACCCGTTGCCCCATTCATTAGTGACTGTACCCGCTTGATATACATATCCGGTACACAGCATTCCGGGAGCGTTCCACTTTTCACCGCCCCTTTGGGCGAAAATATGACTTCCATACGATTCTATCGAATTTGCAGTGCCTGCGTTAGCCAAACATCTTAGAGCAAAACCGGAACTTCCGTATGATTCAATACTTAGACCACTGTAATTGTCGTTTCGTATGGACATCAATGCAGTGCGTGAAGTTGTAGGGCTGTCCCCCTCTTCGTTAATACGAAGGAATTTATTACCGGACATGTTTAACAGGATCTTAGCCTGCGAATTGCTTGCCGAAACAAGAGAGCCTCCCGATATATTCCAGGCACCGATCTTTGCACCATCAGTTACCGTAAGGTTTCCGGTTGTGATCCTCTGTGCTGAAAATGCCTGTGCCACCACTTCCGCAGCTTCAATCACATTGGCAGACAGTTTGCCGTTTGCGTTGATGGCGGCTGTCTGTTGACCTGTGTTATTTTGGAATAGCAGGTTATCGGCTTTCAGAATGATTTTTCGGGACGTGATGTTGATTCCGGTTTCGACTAAGCCGTTTTGGGTGGCGGTGACACGACCGTCTGCGGCTTCGGCTTTGTTATTGGCTGTGCCTGCTAAGGAATTGGCGGAATTTGCCGTTTGTTCTACTACGCTTAATTTTGCGTGGTCTGAACTTAGAGTTAACTCAGCCGCACTTAATCGCCTACCTTGATCGTCCACTTTGTTTGCAGTTAAAGCTATGCTTTCCTGCGTCTGCTTTATTTCGGTATAGTATCCGTATGTGCGGACGGGTTCAGTTCCATCGGTGCGAACGGGGAACTTTTGACCGTATGGTGAGGTATAATCAGTTTGATAAACATTAACTGTTCTCTGATCTGTCGTATCATATACCGTAACATCGTATTTAGACCCTCCACGAATACCCATTACACATTGAGAACATTCAGTGATTTGCCCTAAATCAACAACTATCTTTGCACCCGCAGAAGTCCATGCTTTAGTATAGTCAAAGATATTAGTTACTACTGGTAACGAACCCCAACCCGAACCGGACATCTCAAACGTTAAGTTCATAGAAAAACCGCGATCGTGAGTACCGTATGAAGGTTTTCCGTATCCCGCATAAAGAGGCCTACTTATTTCAACCCTTGTTTTGTGGTAAACCGGAATACTTATAACCAACGGGAAAAACTTATTATTGTCCCATCCACTTAAATCTATTTGCTTTGATATATGCCTATTGGTGGTACTATTAATAACACCAATATCACCAACAACAGACGTGATACTTTTTTCGGTCTGTTCGACGCGTGAAGCAAGTCCGGTAACACGTCCATCAACGGTATTTATCTTTTCAACGGTGGATGTTATCTTACCTTCGACTACACTAATTTGACTATTGGTATATTCAGCACCTTTATAAACTGCATCCTGAAAATTTGGACTCCATGCGGTTGCAATCTCTCCCGATTCAACTTTGAAATCTTTAACCCATATATAAGCCCAACTAATATCACCCAAATCGACAAAATTGTATATATCCTTTTGATCTTCTGTATTTTTTGAAACGTCAAATGTATGCTTGAAATAACTCCAATTGTTGTCGGGTGTGGCTAAAACACGGTAAGAATCGGAATCACAAACATCAATAGTTATACCAGGCGTTGTGCTTTGAGAGCCTTTTATCCATCCGGATACAGTATATTTACCCGGAATAGAAGGTATTATATTTGGTATTCTAACAGTATTTCTACCATGGTTCTCACCTGTTACCTTAAAACCGTGAATATCATTAATCTTTTCTACTGCAACATAGCTATCACCTAAATTATTAAGGTCAGAACTTGTATAACTGAAAAGGTTATTTGCTCCTATTCCAAGATTTTCTACCTTAGTCTTAACAGATAGCTCTATCTTCCCATCAACAGCAAGTATCTGCGTATCGGTGTACTTCACAGACTGGTACAATTGATCTTCGGGGGCTGGGCTCCAGGAAACGGGAAAGTTGGTTTCAAATACGCCAATACGCATGCGTACATTTACTCCTGTTCCATAACTACCAATTATTCTACTTATAGGCTTTTCTGTCAATAAGAAATTATTTTCTATACGATCGCTGAAAACTGATATTTCAGAAGCAGCTCCATCTGTATAAATCACTCTGAAAAAGATCGAACGTACTTCACTGGGAATTGTAGTAGTTGGGTTGAAATAGTCTACAAAGATATAATACCTCTTATCTCCTTTATAAGTCAAACCAAACATATCATTATTGGCTACAAGTGATTCCTTATGTAAAAGTGGTGCATCAATTAAAAACGTACCATCATCGTCATAACGTGAGGCATAAGTAAACTTTGAATCAGTGATACGCTTAAACGAACATAAATTTTTCAACCCTACGTTCTTCTCGCTTGCAGCAGGTATCCAACTGGTTACGCCTAAATTGCCATCAGTCAAAACAGCCCAATGTACTTTTGAGCCGTATGTACCGTTTGGGAATTGAAAGAAAGTCATACCTGAATTCGGTTTATATCCTGCCATGGTTACCTTTTTGCTCTCAATAACCATACTTCCCTTCGTATTGAAATTAGCAAGAAAATTATACCCACCATTAGAATAGGCTACTATATGTGTGTTGGCGTCTGACAAAGTATAACAAACTGTAAGCGTATAATCTTTTCCGTTTATTACTGGAACATCATAGAAATAATACCCCATAGCATAGGATGTGTCTCTTATCTCCTTATACGCACCCTTCAATAGATTGACATCTGCTACTTTCAGACTCCGTACAGCAAGTTCGATCTTACCGGGTATTGCTGTGATCTCCGTATCTAAATACTCCTTTAGCTTTTTGTCAGCGTTATCTACATAGTCCTTTGAAGCCGTAGCAATTGCATTCAACGCTCCGTTACGTTTGTCGTAGTAAGCCGTTTGGCTCTGTGCCAATTCTGGACGCACGACAATATTTTCAGGTGTAGTAGCCGAATGATAACGTAGTTCGTTAAGATAGTTGTTATACGCCTCTGTATATTCAGTTACAGACACACCGTATTTGTCCGCATTCGCTTTAATTTGCAGATACTCAGCCTGTACACGCTTACCTTCATCAATGATAGCAAGTTTTTCGGGTGGTGAGATAAGTCCATCATCAGACCATTTATTAAGCCTATCTTTTGCCTCCTGTGCCGATTGTGCTGCGTTCGCTGCGTCCTGTGCGGCTTGATCGGCTGCGTCCTTTGCGATCTTGATTTCGTCCTCTACACGCTTACCGTTGCGCAACACAAAGATACCTTTCAAGAATGCGTTCGTAGAATAGAACCCAGTCCCTTTAACAGCCGCCTCACCTGTGAAATCAGGGTCTACGATATTAGACAGATCGCCCAAACGTGTACGGTCAGTTCCGGTCAGACTCTTTGTCTTGACACCGTTCAGAATCTCAATGTACGGCTTTCCGCTTTCTTGTGCTGTGATATAAATCAATGCTTGACGTTCCGCATTCTTCGTGTTACCCATCTGCACGACTTCATCGCCAACAGCCGGAACAACGTTGTTAAACTCAGACTTGTCGCAAAGAACATAACCGTCTGCTGCTGTCTTAACCTCTACCCAATAAAATTTAAGCGCATTCTTACTCCATGACTGACAGCGTATCAAGTCACCTTCTTGAAAGGTGGGAAATTCCTCTCCGAACGTGATTTTGTACTGCGTTCCGGTGTCCTCTACGGCTGTAACCTTGCCGTTTGATTGGGACACAACAATAGCACCGTTTACGCTACGTATTTTTTGGATAAGCAATTCAAAGATGTTCATCGTTTGACGAACGGTTAGGTTATCGCATTCGATATGCCAGTTACCGTTTTCCAACCATATTTTAAATCCCTCACCTAAGAAGCCAGGAACGAACGTTTCGGACGAAAGGAACTCGTAAATGATGGCTGAGAGATACTGCAACTGTCCTTCTTTCGTTATCTTTCCGGTAGGATTGCCATTTTTTAACCCTGTATACACGTCACTGCGCAACATAGAGTCGCCTCTTGCAGTTAAATCGGCTACATTGGCATTACCCATTCCGTCAATTGTTGCGGAAGTATTGTTAACAGTTAAAAAACCAGTTTCCACAGTTTTAAACGTAGCGTCTTTTCCTGTGACTTTGTTCAACGTTGCATCATTTCCCCGTATGTCCTTTAACTTAGTGTTCCCGTCCCTGTCTACGCTTGCAGGATACTCACCGCTTGCATTCGGTGTACCGATATTCACGCCTCCACGAAGGGATAAAAGGAACTCCGTTACATCTTCGTGGTTCTTAGAGATGTATCCCTCCAACATGCGGTAAAGGTTGAATTTGCGTGCCTCACCCGCACCCATATCTACGGCAATGGTGGTATTTTCGTCAATCAAGTCAATCGGTGAAAGTTCACGGATCAATTTACCTTTGATAACTGGCTCTGTTTCCCGATACTCTTTGTAATACAGCCCTACGGTATCGGGAGAGAACATTATAGGTGTATCAATGTTCGCTAATAGGGCATTATAAAAAGACGCTTTATCTCGTCTATTGAAAGAAGGAAGTTTTTGAATGATTGAGTCCGTCTCAAACTGGCAGTCAACAGCAGCCAAATATAATTGTTCCTGCCAATCAACATCAAACTCGAAGTTGAGAGCGTTGTAATATTCGCCATCGTGCGAAATTCGGATATAGTCAGATAGGCGAATCAGTCGCATAGCGTCACAAATAAACTCAGGTGCAACAAATGTAAAGGCGTACACCTTCGTAGACGTTTGCAGTTCTAAGAACTTGTATCCGGCACGTTTGGTTAGTTCTTCTTCAAACTCATATTTCGGTTTGCAGATAGTTGCAGGAATATACATCTGATACCGGAAGTCATTGTTCGCACCCGTTGTAATAAAGCCATCCGGATAGGCGATCTTTTCATCGTTCCAATACTCAATCAACAGATATTTGCTACTCGTTTCTATGCCGGGTATAACGCAAAAAGGAGTCGAAATATATACTTGATCACCGATTGAAAAACGTGCTCTATACGTCCCCTGCGGCAGAGCCTCCCTAAACGAGTTTTTTCCGGGTGACACGTACAATACACCGCCATGTTCGGGCATTACATCAAAGCTAACATATACACCCGTTTTTTTCGGCTCTCCCGTCTCTTCGTTGATTACCTCAACCTCAATCGTGTTGGGTTCAAAGACTGGTATGTTAAACTCTGTAAACTGGAAAGGTGTTAGCGTGTTTGCGCTTGCAGGAATGGCGTAATTCTTCCCGAAAGCGTACCATTTTTCGTATGTGGCTTTAGATTCTTTCTTTCTAAACGCCAAAGGACTAAAGTTGTTATGTACTTCCATTTTGATTAAAAAATTGATTATAGGGACAAAGATAGCAATTTAAAAGAAAACACCCCCTATTATAAGGGGGTGTAAGATAAAGATACGGTTATTTGGCGAGTTGTTAGATCCTCAGTCATAGTTATCGGTTTCCCGTTGCCTATATCCGTTGTTATCAGTTGCACGGGGTTTGGTGTGGTGTCGTATGTGAAAGATAAATCTTGCGTCATACTCCGCTTTATTCCTCTCACTCTTATCGTCTGATCGCCTCCGTGTTCAATCTCTAAGGCTGGCATATCGTACATGTAGTATTTAACGAGGTGCAAGAACGACATGTAGCCGTTTTGGGGGTTTACGGTGTACTTCTTATTGTTCTTGTCTACCAAATTGAATGTAACGAACGGAAGTTTCCATTTTCCGCCCACCTGTGTAGCCCCCAACAACGCAAAACCATCTTGTGAAAAGTCACCCGGGGACAATAGCATATAATCTACATCGGACGAAAAGTTAGATACCCTTACTTCTTCTTTCTTCCCTTCCTGCACATAGTTTGATTTAACGTCAATCGGAAAACCTGCAAACGTATTTGTGGTATCGTCCATCCAAGAAAATTCAAAGCGTGAAGGCAGATCGGTTTTATCATATTTGACCGTGTTAGTTTTCCACGTCATTAACTGACCCGATTTTGCATATCTAAGCTTTGTTAAGTCTATTCCGACCGTTCCGCTACCGGTATAACTTCCGCCATTCATGAAATAGGAGATATGTTCTATCCTAAACTTATCGCCATCTATAAACCAATATAGTTTCATCGTGTCACGCAACATCTTCATTATATCGCTGAGGGTTGTTTCCGCCTTCTTTGCCGGACGATCATACTCGCCCTTTAGGATGTTGCTTTTCTGTGTGATGAACACCTTAAAAGGTGCACCGGAAATAGGGTTATTGGCGGCATACAAAAACTTACTGTATTCCTCCGTAGCTTCGTGCGTCAAAGTGGGATCAATTTGCTTAATAAGCGCCCTAATAGCGTCTTGTATGGCGAACGAGTCCCTTAAAACATACTCCTTTCTCGCTCTTTCCTCCAATGGCGCATAGGACAAATCAAACTCGAACCAAATCGACATATTCCCCCATCGTGAACGGCATACCGGATACAGCTTTCCTGCACCCGCCACAGCCGGAACGAAGTTATCGGTAAAATACTTGCCTTCATCGTTTACACCGTACTCTGTCGGCTCGTTCTGAACCTTCGTAGACGTATAAAAGTAGTTCCCCTTTAATGGTGCGGCATACATGTAGTTGCTATTGGTAGGGTAAACGTCCTCTGATGATAGTTTCCCGGTAGGTTTACCGTCCAACTCCGGAAGGTTAAGCAACATTCTTTGAAATAGCTTTTGCAAAAGAACAGTGTTTCCGCCAAACTTTTGAGGAAGTGTCGGATCATCTACTATTCTTGTGAATGTTATTTCAGAAACATCTATGTAGTAGTAGCTTTTATCGCTCCAATTGATCTTATCGGATCGGTACAATATAGTTCCCTCCTTATTTTCCAAGTGAAGGAAACCAATGTTTAAACCTTCGCTTAGAGTCCATTTTATTGAGAAATTGCCATCCAATTTAGTGTACGTTCCATTCGTTCCGTAGTACTTCCCGTTAAAGAACTGATAAGGCACTGCCTTTACTTCTATTTCGTTGTATGCAGCGAAGAAGGCAAAGAAATTCTTATCCGTTAGCTCCTTGTTATCCGTTACAACGTTGAAAACCTCAGTTTCGTAGTGAGTGCCTGCAAGGTAGTTCGATATTGTAGATGCACCCGCAATGTAAACTTGCACAATCGGACGCTTGGATACCCCTATTTGAGACAATGCGGGTGCAAGCTTGATAAGATCGTATTTGTTCTCAATACCCTTCATTATATCGGTATATTCATCTCGTGGGCTTATCTTGACTTTGCACGTCCGGTTATCGCTGTCTATCTCACAATCTGTCTTACTGAAATAGCCCTCAAATATAACTTGATACTGCGTTGATAGTTGCCCTTTGTCCTTCTGTTCTATCTGCAAGTACAAAATATCTTCGATACTTGCATTTTTAACAAGAAGGTAGTCCGCCCCTATCAGTGTTAAACTCCCCTCTATCGACTCTCTGAAAAACTCCTGTTGATTCTCTTTGCCAAACTTCCGTTTTAGCTCTGAATAGTGGGGATGTATTTCTACACCCCCAAATTTAAACCGCAAATCTTTAACGTTCATTATGATTTAATTATTCGTTTAATATTTCCCCTTACTTCAATTATCGTGCCGTCCGCACCTGTGATGTACTTAACACGTCCCTGCTCTTTGATTGATTTCAAATCTTTCTCTACCTTAGACAAATCAACCGTTGAACCTTGCATGATATTCGTAACTTCATCACTACCGGAATAGGCGTTTAAGTATTTCTGTTCAAAAGTACCTTTATTTAGCGAATTAATCAAGTCCGGAACGAGTTTCTTATACTTCTGAGATGAACGTTTGTTCACTACTGCGAAGTATTCACCACGTTCTACCCGTCTACGCTTACCGTCCTTAGTCGTACCTAAATCTACATCGTTTCCGGATGCGTGTGAGCCTCCGTAGTCGATCATTTCTACTGTACCGTCACCGTATTCCTCCGTGTCCTGCGAGGCTTTAGATAGCTGTGAGGCTTTTATCTTAGCAAAAGCAAATGATCCCCACATCAACGCAATAGCCGGAATTGCTGCCAAACCTAAATCTTTCCATAGGTTAGCGGTTGCGGTTACCAAAGAACTTGCCTGCATAAGTGTATCTATGCGTTCTTGCTGCTTCTGCGCCTTCTTCTTATCCCTCAGCGCTTTTTCCTGTTGTTTGCGTGCAAAATCAAGCTCTTTTTGTGCGGTTGCTACGTTGTTGGCGTATCCGTTCGCCCTCGCTTGTATCTCAGCGTCCAAAACCTTTTGTCGGGCTGAAACTTCTTTCTCTGCTGCCTGTACCGCCACTTCTGCCGCCTCTACCCTTGCCTGCGCAACACTCTTTAGGTTTTCTATGGCAAACTCCGAAGCGTCTAATATTGATTCTTTAAACTGTTCTGCACGCTCTGCGCCAGACTTACCATCTTTTGCGCTAAAGGCATCACCGAAAACGAGATCAAACAGATTGCCAAATACGCCTTGATTGCTATCCCATCCGGAAGTATCACGCTTAATTGCATTGTCTATTCCCTTAATGGTATCCTCTACCGTCTTTACGTTGTATCCCGTGATTTGCTCTCCGTACTGCCTTGTTAACTCTAATATTTGCTCCCATTTTTCACGCTCTAATTTCAACCGGAAACGTTCCTGCTCTTTCTCCGAACGTTGCACAATATCGAAAGCGGCAGTTTCCGCCTGCTGCTGTTGGCTGAGGTGGAACACAGAGCGTTCAATAATACGCTTATCTTGGTTCTCCGTGAAGTCCTTTGTTAATTGTGCTTTGGAAAGCTGATACGCACGCTCTAACAGCAATAATCGTTCGTTCTTCCGGCTCTCTGTATCGGTTGACTGCTTGATACGCAATTCGTCCTGTTTGCGCTCGTTTTCGAGCAGTTGCGTTTGGATGATAAGTTCCTCACCCGTCCCACGTCTAACAGCGTTCAAACGTTCGCTAAGCAAATCATGTGTTTTCTGCAAATCATCAATAGCCCACCTTTCCCGCATCTTTTCCAAGTCTCTACGCAATTTTGCTTCGATATTGTACACGGCATCAGCGTACATCTGAGTTGCTCTCTGCTGTTCGGTAGTCTTTTTCTTTAGCTCGCTCAACTCCTTTCTTGCCGCCTCTCTTATCTCGTTTTCCTCCTTTACTCTCGCATCAATGATTAGAGCGATACGGCTTTCTTCATACTTCTTTGTTAAGTCGTACTTTTCCTTCTTCTCTTTAGTCTCTTTTCCTCCGGTGTACGCATCAACATTAACCAACTTGGTTAAATTCTCTATTGATTTGGTTAACTCCTTTTGCTTCTTAGATGATCTTTCCGCTTCATCTCCATATTCTTTTATATTTGACTTTAGCTTATTTACATTAACAACTATGCCAATAGAGCGAGCCTCGAAAGCCTCAGCGCCTAAATCAAGCGTCTTTTGTGCGTCAGCCTCAGCCTTATCAAGCTTCCTTTGTGCTAAAGCTTGTTTTGTTAAAGCGCCAATACGCTTTTGATCTTCTTCAATATACTGTTTTTGTAGCTCTGTTATTTTATCGAGTGCCGCCCTTGCCTTCGCATTTTCAACAATCGCCTTCGATAGATTATTGTACGCCTTCGTAGCTTTACCCGTCTTTATTTCTTCGTCTGATAGGTTTTTGAAATACTCCGGATACTCTTTCTTTAACGCCTTCACCGCCTTAGTCCGTTCTTTGGTAGACTTAGCGTTGTTTGTAGCCGTTTTGTACAGAACATTAAGCTTTGTAGTCTCCTTTGCCGTTTCGAGGCGTGCGTCCTGCATAACATCCGCCATGTGCTTAATACTTCTTGTAAGCGCTTCCGTTTTCTTCTTTCCAGTAAATAGGCTACCTATCCAGTTTACTATATCTTTTCCCCATAAAGAAAAAGCCGTTAAAACGAGAACCATAACTGTGTTAAACGAGAACATCGACTTAACCAGTTTCCCGGTTATACTTACCTGTGCCTCCCCCGCTTTCGCTGCTGCCTCGTTCGCTGCACGCAACTTCTGTATTTCGTCTATAACCATCGGAATGTTATTGGAAATAGCAAGGAAGAAGGTATTTGCACTGATCGCCAAGGATGGAAGTTCACGAGCTACCTGTGATATAGAAAAGCCTAAACCATCGAACGCCTGTTTGTAGTTACCCACGCTTAACGTGTGCTTTCCTGTGCTCTTTTGGTATTTATCCATCGCTTCGTAAATCTCCGCAGTCTCTTTAACAAGCCTCTTTCCTGCCTCCGTATTCTCCAAATATTCCTGCGATAAGGCATTAAGTTTTATTTTGTTTAGCTCGTATTGTGCGGACAATGCGTTGTAGCTTCCCGCCATGCTGTTAGTTAACTTAGCTTGCAACTTATTCAATCGGTTTTGATCCGATATTTTAGTTTTCAATGCGGATATTTCTTTGGCGGTATCATTCATAGCTAACTTTAACTGTACTTCCGCCCTTGCCAATGATCGCACTTGCTTTTCGTATTCGTCTATCTTTTTGCGCCCTTCCTCAGTAGCTCCGCCACCTTCCGAAATAGGTTTTTGCAGCCCTTTTGCACCTTCCTCTATGCGCTTTAACATAGCGTCATATATCTTTTGCAGTCCTTCCAACTGCGTAATAGCGTCCTTTATACTGCTGTCAGGCTGTATAAGATCGCTATACTTTATTCCCTTTACTTCGTTCGCCATTTGATTTAAATTTATTTGTTCTTACTCCTTTTTGCCTGTCTCTTAATCATCTCGAAAGCTGTGTAAAACTCAGACACCGACATTTCACGTGCATTTATGTGCATATTCTGCGTGATAACCAAGCACATTTCTTGAAACTCCTTGTCAGTCTTTATCTCAACAGAATCAGTACCGTAGAATATTCGAGGCGGAAAGAAGGTTAGTAACTTATCCTCTATTTCCTTCACCGCCTCACTGTTATCTACGTTGTTCACAAGTTTGTCTAACTTTGCCTTTATCAGCGATAATTTAATGTCGTAATACTCTTTAATCAGAGGATCGTCCGCCATCCGTGGGAAGTATACCGATACTTCCGCCTCTATTTTTTTTTTGACCTTCTGAAACGGATCAGAAAGTTCGTTAATAGTTGCATCGCTGAGACTGTCAAATATCGCCTTTAGATCAGAGTCGGACGCATTAACCGGATATTCCACGCCATCGACCGATTTAACGAAGGCGGCAAAAGCCATCATTCCCGGATGTACGCCATTCGACGCCATATTGAAACACTGCCTTAGATTCATTAGCTCGTTATACGTATGTTCCGGCTGTGTCCTGCAATAGACAATAGCACGTTGCAAATGCGTATCGAGTTCCTCAATAGTGCTACCGACTCCCGACTCAATCAGCATAAGACGGTTGAACTTCTGATAACGGACGATAGGCATTTCGTCAATGCCTTCGTATACCGTTACCGTGTGATTCCCTACCTTAATCGTGTTCATTCGTCACCTCCTTATCTGCCTGCTCGTATAATATGGCAAACGTTTCTTCGTCAACTGAGTAAGCAATTTTTTCTCCAAGAACGATAAAATCGTTATCAAACACCCGAAAAGCGCTGCCGTTTATTCGTGCCATCATTACGCCATCCATTGCGGAAAGTAGTTCAAAACTTGGCAATATTTGCGATAATTCGTGAACATCACCGTTAAACTTGACCGCCCTCACGATCTCGAAAGGTGGTATAACTGATACATAATTTCTAATCTCCATAATCATTAAATTAAAATTCTACAAATAGGTGTTGCAAAGATCGGTGTAAGGATGAAAATAGGGCTTAGCGTTCCGATCGACACAATCACCGAACAAATAACACACGCCCAAAACGATAGGCAGAAATTGCAGTTGGTTAGCTCGTTAATCAGTGATCTATCACCATACCATCGGAGAACCTTAGATAACCAATCATCACCATACACTGATATCCGTTCAATTACACCCGTCTTTCGGGCAAAGTTAACACAAAATGCCGCTACAAACGAAACAAGTAGCACGCAAGAAAGAAAATAATTATAAATCTCCATAATTCAAATATTAGTTTGTACAAAAGTATGAATAAAAAGCAATTTTGCAAAGATATTGATTATTAAAACGTTAGTCTCAGAGGCCCAGGAGGCGGATAAAAACGAAATGTTTATAAATAAGAAAAGGAGTCCGAAGACTCCTAACCTACATGCTTTCTGTATAAAGCGAACGCTTCCACGATTTCCGGCATAACTTTAAGAGAGCCAACAATAAGCCTCCTTTTAATCATAGACGAAACAATGATAATGTTATCATCCTCATACCGAATATACCCCATATTTTCAGCCCACGTTATAAAATCAAAAGCTTCATGTTCAAACAACAAAGAGCCTAAAGGAAGGTATATTTTGCAGTCAATAGGAGGATCGTAGCTACTATCCTTACTTTTCTCACAAATATCTAAAAGAATCTTTAGTTTCTCCTTTTCATCGCGATCTATCATACTGGCTATATATTCGCCCAACCTTTCGGAGTTACTCACATCTTTGCGGTAGTCCTCCCAGTCCTTTGTATTATTACACATCCTTCCCACTGTTTAAATAGACATACAACAATGAAGGGTGAACGGACACATTACCGTTTTTATCCAAGCTAATTAAATCGTTTTTTGAAACGTATTTATACGTAGCGCATGTATGCCCACCGATGGTAATTTCTTCATCTTCCTTTTCCAAAAATCCACAGTCAGCACACCACTCTAAAAAGGCGTGAAGAAAGATTAAACAACCGTCTACATCAATCAAATCACAACCTTCCAACGTAGACATAATTTCTTTTTCATCTGAGGCACTTTCTTTCCCAACACGTCTAATTGTATCATCAATTTGCAATCTTAGCTCAGAGAGCATTAAAACAACTTCTTCTTTCATAAGTCAACACATTTAAATTAATACTTTAACTTTTAAAACTCTGTAACATTTCGTTTGAATTTCTACTTTACTTTCTTGAACACCAAACAATCTAATGTTCTTTCACTCACGCATAGATACGCTTTACACATGCTTTCTAAATCTCCTTTTCGGAAGGCACATCCGTTGCATGAAATTGTATCCCGTGGTATTGCTTGAATTGTTACTTCGTTTGCTGTGATCGGGTGTACTACTTTGAACACCTCAAAATCTCTCACTTTCTTTTGCTTCATTCTGATACCTCCGCTAATGGTTTATAATATACATCGTCTTGTTCTGTATCTCTGAAATAAGCTACGCATTTATTCGCTACACAACATTCCATACGTTCGAAATGATTTTGATGAAATGCGCAGTCGTAGCAAATTTCTTTTGTATATCCTTCATCTTCTACTTTTGCAAGTATGAATTTTCCCGGCTCTCTCTCTTTCGGTATTTTCAGTAGATCGCCTATAATATATTCCGTTTCTTTGTGGTGTTCTTCGAACGGTCTAAAATAAAAATTTCCTGCGGTGCAATCCATTTGTACACATGTGTCCCAAGGTGCATTTTGAAACCAACACGAATAACAACATTCAGCGCAATTTTTGTTAGTCGTTTTTTCTACGAGCAAATATACGCCCTCTCTCGTTTTGAGTATATCACCCTCTTTGTATTCGTCACCGATTTTAAAGTCAATCACTTCTTTCATAGCAATTCTCCTTTCTCGTTACACGGCAATAGTGCGACTGATTTTCCGTCTCTTCTTTCTCTCTCTCCGCATATTATATTTCTGCAATCACCCACAGATATACACCCGTTGCATGTGCTTGACTCAACAAACTTGGCATATTTCGGGAAATATAACGATCCTTTAAAGTACCTAACAACATCCCCTACTTTATACTCTTTTCCCGACTCTAAGTCTTTTATACGTTTCCTCTTCGTTTTTACTACTTGGAAACTTACACTGTCTTTTGTTTCACGCTCAGCTATGTTGCATTTAACTTGATTGCAAAATCCTAATCCCGAATCTCCAAAAAAGCAATAATCACACATATTTCCCCTTTTATCTTCAATACACCTTACTGTAACCTTGTCACCTTTTGGGGTTAATACCTCCATTTCCTCACCTACCTTTAGATCAATAGGCAACATTGATAAATCTAATTTCTTCATAATATTACTTTTTTATACGTTTGACCTTCCTAAAAGTTAATTGCCTTCCTCTGTTAAGGCAGTTTATTTGCATACACAAGTCTTTTAATTCTACTTTAAAAAATGCGCAATTCTTACAACCGCTATTGTCTTTCAATAATACCGACTCTAACTTCCGGGAAAGGGAATAGACCGGAACTTCTGCAAAAAATACTTCTCCCTCTTTCGGTACGAATCTATCTCTATCCGACAAAGATATTCTATTCATTTTTTAACCTCCTTAGTTCTCTTTCTTTCTATTAGTTTAAACATACCTTTAAAATTTGTGTGGTTTCCCACGGTTATTATATCACTTTTAAGTCTCTCAAAATATATGTGGCTCTTTCGTTGCCGTTCTCGGCAGCTTTAACCAAAACTTCATAATATGATAGTTTGTTTCCTCCGTAAATACCTGCACTACGCAATAGGGATAATATTTTGGAGTGGCTTATCTTTTGTCCTTTATAAATGTAAGTAGTCATATTTTTAATTTTTATGTGGGGTATTACCCCCACTTGTTTTACTTTCCAATAACTGCTATAAATTCACATTTCGTCCAAAGAGAAAGGTCATTGCTTTCCATATACTTTTTATTATTAGCTTCAATCTCTTTTGCTTTTTGTTCGCTTATCTCTTTTCCGTTTACAAAATATCTTTTCATAACTTTGGGTTTTAATTGTTAGTAATTTGTTTCCTTTTGACATTGCAAATATAAGGACTTTATTTAATATTGCAAGCGAAACTTTAAGTTTTAACATGTATTTAACACAAAAAGGGGGAAACTCCCCCTTTAATAACACCCTTCTTCGCAATGAATATCACACTCAAACCGCAAACACGCATAGGGATAAACGTAGTATTGATTATCCGTCTTTTGGATAGAAAACTCCTTGTATACGTTGTTGGCGTCGTGGAATATCTTTCTCACCTGTATATCACCGGATGGCAGATAAAGCTCATGCGTTAAGGCTCTTAGTATTTCGGACTTTACAAACTCCACGTTGTAGTATTCCGCACCCGGAATTTTACGGGTATCGAACCAAAAGATAATGCTAACCGTCCCCCTCAGATCGCCAAATCCAGATAAAGAGTCTCCCCCTTCGTAATCTTGTGAGTCGTGCATGTAGAAAAAGCAAACGTTACCCCGCTTATCGTCCGGCTCTAAGCGCAAATAATCATTTCCCTTAAAATACACTGATGGGGTAACAAATTTCCCCCTCTCGTTTCTCTCTACCAATTTAACCACGTTCCCGAAAGCGAAATTAAGCCATTTAAGCGATTTTGTTAGGCTTACCTGTACATCGGCTATCGTCTTATCGAAAAGTGCCGCATTTGGTCTAATTATAGCTCTATCGTTCATTTAATATCTCCTTTACTCTGTTATATGCTTCGTCCTTCACATAGTCGTTAATAAACTCAGCAAGTGAATCATTTGTTAACCCGAAAATTTCAGCACCGTATTTTTTTATAAGCCAATTAGTTTTTTCATCTGAGGCTTTTATGTAAAACCGATCTTCTGCCGTCTCAACATAAAAAGAGTCGTAAAACTCCCCTGTGTCTTTAAGCGTCACCCGGTCGTACGGTTGCCTCTTTTCTATTTTGACCTTTATAGTTAAGGGTCGGTAGGGTTGGTATTCATCTATACGAACGCCCAAACGGTTAACACCCTTTGCGTATAGCTGATCCTGTGCGTTCATGTCAATAAGTATATTATCATTGTCACGCACAATCTTTTTTGCTATTTCTCCGGTGTCGAGTTCCTCACCTACCTTTTTAAACTTATCTATTAGACCGCTTATCATGTTGCTTTAAATCTTATCCCGTTGTTCCGGCAAGAAAGGCATATTCTATCCATCCCTTTTGTATCAATAGAAAGAGCCTCAAAAGCCTTCTTTAGTTCGTATCCGATACCCTGCGCACGCCCTTGTGAATTTCCGTCAACTTCGTACAATAGTGTTTCACGGTCGATATTCAATTGGTTGGCATTTTGCCGGACGTTCGGATTTAATGCAAGCTCTCGCAGCACATAAGAAGCCATTTGCAGAGAAACGGCATGCGTGAAGGCATACTTAGACTGAATGATAAAGTCAGTTATATCACATCCTACCGACAATTGAACATTTAAACCGTAGCAGATTGCAGACGTATACATGTTCATTTCTATATTCCACATCTTTACGCCATCTTCCGACTGCGTAGAGTCAACTCTATACGGTGAAACTCTGATATACTTTGTTAGCTCTCTCCACGCCTGCACGCTTCCGATATTACAAGTACCGCACGGGTCACGTGAAAAGTCCTTAGAGACGTTTATAGCATACATCCCCAACGGCAATTCTTTTTGATCGTAACACAAGTACCACAAGCCACCGGGTGAAGTTTCCTCAGACATATAAGGCAGCAACACATCACTTCCGACATCAAACCATTGATAAGAACCATTTTTAGTATAATTCAAATCGAACGTCTTAATCGGGTCTACCTGTGAGGTGTGCATAAGGTAAAGTTTTACCTTTCCCGGCTTGTTAAACTGCAAACCTATCTTTTCGATCTTGGTTGTTACCCCCATAGAACGGACTGGCAATATTTCATATCCTACAATACTATCGGTAGGGTCAATCTCGTTATTTATCTTCCCCGAACCATCGAAGAAGTTTGTACGCTCTAAAAGCGTCTTTGTTTCCCCTGCAATCAACTTTTCATTGATGAAGCGAGTAACGGTATTGGTGATCGCTCTTTCGTTCAATTCACGCAAATAATCGCTTAGTGGGTTGTACCGTTTCCAGTTCTCGCCATCGGAAGGCTCTACACCAACATTCTCTGTTATTGCCTCCCATACGTCCGGACGAAGAGTTAACACGTCCTTGCCGTAAACTACCTTGTCACCCGGCTTATAAGTGTCGGTATCCCGATACTCCGGATAACGTAAATAGTAATCAAGTGGCATAATAGATTCAATATTTCTTAGCGTCACAAGCGGGTGAACGTCTTGAAACATAACACCACTATCGGACACCGTTAAACTTTCGTCTATCTTAGCGTCTCTATCGTACGACTGCCGCCATCCTACGAGCGTGGCAAGTTCTTTTTGTATATCCTTTAATCTGTACATGGTTATAAATAAAAAAAGGGAAGGGATTTTGTCCCCCTCCCTTTGTTAATACTTAGTTTACTTTCTCGTTACGCTCCGCCAACAGTTTTTGTTGGTACAGGTGCGCTATCAGAGTTCTTCACCTCAACATTCAGATTTGCAGCCTGCGCATTGACTTTAACATCAACTACGCCACCAGTAGCCGAAACCGCTGCACCTTTGACTTTATCCAAATCTACTTTCAAAGAAGATTCAGCAACCGGACTACCTCCGATTTTAGCAAGGTTAACCGATAATTCGCCAGCCGGAGAACCTCCACCGATCTGTTCAGCATTGGTAATAAATACCGGAGTACCGCCAAACTGCGAATTTTCTTTGTTTACTTCGATCTTCATAATCGGGTTGGCGATTGTTGAAGGATCGGAGTTAAAAGCTACTACGAAAGCAATATCTACTGAGAAACCGTAGAAATGTTTAACGTCACAAGTCATATCGGCTGTTGCTGCGCCTGCGATAGCTGACTGATCGCCTACCTCTTCGTAGTAGTGTGTTCCAACCTCTTTACCGAAATAAGGAAGAACAACCTTTCCAAATTCATGCGTGCCCGACTTAGTGTTGTTGTAGGCTGCACGGTCTACACGTGTCAACAAACCAACGTTGCCCGACTCAACAGCATACATCTGAGCGAAGTTTTCCGACTCTAAAGTCATGTTGTTGGTGAAATGGAACACTTTGTTTGCATACTCCAACTGTTTGTTAACGTCATTGTACAAACCGTGCTGTTCCAGTTTACGCAACATTGAGTCTACACCAGTGTCGCCAATGATATGAAGTTGACCGGAATAGTCGTTTGCACGGAACATCGGGTGCAAATCGCTAAGGATGTCGTTGCGCTGAGTAAATTTCACCTGTACATCGTTACCCGTTTTTGTGTAATACAGCAAGTTTCCGAACACTTGCGTTTTGTTTGCCTCCAAAGCCGCAATAGCGTCCTTATCAACGGTATCCATGAACTTACGGATGTGCTTTTGTAGCTTTCTGTTCCAGTCCTGTTGGTAATCGATTTCGTTGTTTGAATACATGTTCGGTGTCATAGTGAAACCGAAAGCATAGGTTTTCCAAGTTACACCGATCAAACGAGAAGTATTCTCCGCATCTGCAATAACGCATGTGCGGGCGTTTGACACTGTTACGCTTTTATCGTAATCAATTACGGGAATCTTAATATCGCTTCCCATAGATGCGAATGCTCTGCGCTTCGTTTCATCGGATAGCATTGAGTCCATCGCATTTGTTTGAGACAAAAAGAAGTCATACGCACCCCATTCGGTCATGCGTGCCATATTTTTGTCAATGTTAGGGTTTTTTAATCTAAACTCCTGTGTTCTTGTAGCAATTAACGACATAAATCTATTGTTTTAAAGTTTATATTGTGAGGGGTTTAATCCCCTCTTTAGTTATTCTGTTGGCAAATCTGCGATCTTGTTTTCAACCCAAATTTTATCAAGCTCCGTTTGATACTCTTCCGACTCGCTTGTATAACCTTTCTTAGCTAAATACTCCTGCGCAACCTTGTTTGCCTCTACTTTGGTTTTGCAACCGCTTAAATCAAGCAAGCTACCGTTACCCTGTCCGCCTCCGGAACTACCCGCACCTCCTGCCTGTCTACCTTTGTCAAGCACACCGAACTGCTCAAACTGTTGAGACAGAAGTTCTGATGCGGTAAACGGTTTCAGACTGTTTGCAGGGTTGTTGTAAGGAACACCGTCTTTCATGAAGATAAGACTTTCAGAGCCTTCGTCACCTTGCAAAGTTGGTGAGAATTGAGTTTTAAGCAAGTTAACCGCCTGTTGCTTCACAACGTTTAGAACTGGCTCTGAAATATCTTTCTTAAACTTCATCCCCTGAATAGCGCTTGAAATGTAAGAAGTGATCTTGTAATCGTTCAACTTACCGTTAAACTCCTTTTCCTTCTCTGAAAGTTGGTTGTTCAACTCAGCAAATTTTTGCTTGGTGTCGTTTAGTTCGGCAGTAAGCTGATTGATTTTATCAGTATCCCGGTCTCCTCCCTTTTTAGCTTTCTCAGCTTTTAGTTCTTCTTTCAGATCGTTAATCTGTTTTTCAAAAGCTGAGGTATCAGATTTAGAAAGTTTTGTTTTGCCAAACTCAATTGCGGTTTTCAAATCGAGATCGGTTACACCTTCAATACCGAAAGCCTCCTTCATTTGAGTAGCAATACTATTTTCGGTTTCTCTCACCTTTGCCGCAACCGTCTGCGCTTCATCGTTTTTTGAAAGTTCCGAAATAGCGTTAAGAACTTCATCCGATAGCTCCGATAACGCTTTATTCTGTCTAAGCAAATCTACTGTTAACATTACTTTTCTCCTTTCTCTTTTTGTTTCTTCAACTCCGCACGAAGTTTTGCGGCTTCTTCACGTCTAATTTGCTCTCTCAGTTCTTCGTCTGCCTTCATTTTTGCCTCGGCTCTCGCTGCCAGTTCTGCGGCTCGTCTTGCCTCCGAAATTGTAGATTCATATTTAACCGGGTCGAAAACAACTCTCAATGTATAACCCAATCTTGGCAGTCTCGGCAAAATATCAAGTTCAAAAGTCTTTCGCTTGTATTTTTGCAACACCGGGACGCTGATTCTTTGCCCTGTTTTCGGATTAAATTCTTTCACTTCTTGAATAACGTGATACAATTTAACTTCATCCTTCGGGCAAACGTAATTACTTTCATTCAGTTGGTCTAACTGATCCGTTCTGTAAACCATTTGCGTACTTTTTTAAAGTGTTAATAATTATTTCAATTTTCTTTTTATAGTCAAGTGCAGAACCGAACTCAATGATATTCATGTTCTCTCTTTCAAATCTACGCACAAATGTAGGAAGGTTTAATTTAACTCGCAAATCTTCCTCACTTATAACGTTTTCTTTATACAGATTTACTGCTTCTTCTCTCGTTAAGTGTGAATAAGGCTCTATCTCGTTAAGTATTAATAACCTTTGCATCTGTGTAGGATCGTTCCGGTACTCCGTTTCAATTATCTGTTGCCTTAAAGCGTCAAGTTCCGCCTCGGACGCTCCGGTTTCCTTCATAATCTTATAACGCTCTGAAAGCTCTTCCGGAGTATAGATATAAAATTCAGTCCCGTAGTTAATATTGCAAGAAACAAAGCTATCACCATAACGGAGTAAACAGATAGTAGAGTCTACGAATGTTTGCGCTTCCTCGAAGCCTCGTTTGATTCTGTTTAGTTTAGTAGTCAAGGACTCAAAACCCGCTTTAACTTGCTTTTCGTTAATAGCCTCAGACCTGTTTAATTCCCCTTCTCCACCGGTTACCGATCTTACAAGTTCCTCTCTCAGCCTCTTTTCCTCGTTTACGTTATATTCGAGTGATCCGGTATCAGCGGATAGCATAGTGATCGGGTTTTTCAAGTCGGGGACGTTGTGCATTTCGTCCGGGATGGGTATCTCAACATAAGAGCCTGCGCCCCTCAACCGCTTGCTTGAGCAAATCGGGCACGCCATCGGTTTTCCGTCCTCACCTGTTATCCACTCGTTTTTTTCGTTCTTTAAAAAACCATCATCACACCGTTCTTTACCATCGTGTGACTCATAGTGACAATCACGTTCATAACCGGAATAAATCGGATAAGATGCGTATAAATCTAAATGCTTCTTTGCCGTGGAATAATAAAGATACCAGTCGAAAGAGTCGAGTTCGCTCGTTATAGGGCTTATTTTAATGTCGGGTTCACTCAATGAAATAGAGTCAGACCAAAAGAAACGAGCCGGACAATAGCCCAAATCGTGCATATTGTCTACCTCTAAAATCAAGTCGTTTTCCCTCGTTTTATCAAATCTTACATAACGTTCTTCATCAATATAGACGATCTTATTTTCGTCCGTTACGTACATGATATAAGCCATCAAATTACAGTCTTTCCCACATGTGCGATAAGAAAGTACGTTTGCAATAGGCAGCCAAAAAAAATACGGCTCTGGTTTTTCTCCTACCTGTACCTCCGGCATATCAACGACCAAAACAGAGTTAATTCTATGCTTGAAATTACCCCAACCGTCCGTACTCCAAACCGAAGGTTCTTTTAAAACATCCTTTCGGTAATACTCCCAGTCATCCCGATCCTCAGATGATTTAAACTGATAGTTATAAACCGGATTCCTACCATCGAAAACACGGCTCAGTTTGTCGAATATCTCAGAAGTAACACCATTTGTTTTAACCGGGAAATGGAACATAGATAGGAAAATATCATATTTATCTTTCGCTATCCACGTCTTAACCTTAGAAAGAAAGTCAATTACTGGCTTATTGCGATCATCGCTCGTTCTTACCCGTGTGTGAAACGCTATTCTTTCTTCGTGTTCCTTCGCTTTCGCTATCTGACTTATCCCCTCCGGATGTCTGTATATCTCCCTTATTTCGTCTAATGATTTTCCCATTTTCATTTAATTTAAATTCTGAGTCCTCCGGTATATGCCACCCTCCATTATTAACCATTCCCAAAAGTCTCTCAGCGTGTTCAATATCGAATAAACGAGTTTCCCCCAGTTCTTCACAACTGAGGGAAATATACGTTTTTTTAGCTATCATACGTCTACTCCCGCAGAGGCACTAACTGAGTCAGAGGGTTAAACTCAGGTTTCACGATAGTGAAGTTGTCCGACCAATTAGGCATGAAGTTCCACGTAATAGCATTGCTATCCGGCGCTTCTAAACCTCCGATAGTCTTATCACCGATAAACAGCGACCAAACCGGTAAACCGTGCAAATTCTCACCCGTCTTATCACAAGCAATTTGTCCGTTACCGTTGATAAGGAAAACACCGATTTGACCCGCTTCACACATTAACGCTTTCATGGCTTTGATAATGGTTTGCGGCAACTTCTTGAACGAAGCCGTAAACGGTGTCGACTCCGACCCCAAAATTTCTACAATACCTCCGGGAGTTGCGTTTCCACCTCCATAAGTAAGGGCAGCGCCCGCCTCTACTGTCGGCTCGTAAATATAAGGCGTAACTACTACTTTAGTACCGTCTTTTGCTGACAGTAAAGGAGTCCATGTAGCCAACTTTGTGATAGTTTCGGCAGTCATAGTATTTGCAGTTCCTGCCGTTCTTTCGAGTCTCTGAAAAGCAAGTTTTTGAACCTGCCCGAAATTGTCGGGACAGCTAAATGCGGGAATATCCGGAAGTGCTGCACCTAAAGGACAATCACAATACAACATAATTATAAAAATTTAGTTAAACAATTGATTTTACTTTGCAAATATACCGTATAAACTTGAAAGTCTGATACATTTTCCTACTTTATCAGTTTATAACCCTTATTCCTCTTCTTTTTTGATATATAGTTGGAATAACTTCTTTCTCGACTATGCCAGTTAAAACATCTGCCGCATCATCGTGCTTATTCGCTGAAAATTCACGAAGGTAATTTGTTATATGTTCGTAGAATTTCGGGAAACGTGACTCCCACCCATACGGCATAACAATAGACTGAGTAACGTTTGCAGAGTTCGACAATATACGAGCCTCTTTATTTAACTTCTGACAGAACCAATTTATTTCAGTCTTGGTTTTAGGGCTTATATTAACAGCGAAAGATCGCCCTCCGTTATTACTTTCTATATTTGCATAATCTGTATCATTTCTATTTAGCATGTCGGGAACACTTACTTGCGTAACCTCTATTGGCTCAGTCGTGTAAATAATGTCAGTGACAAGGCAGAAAATAAGATGCTTATACCTTCTTTCCTTTTCATTCCAAACAGCTTCTTTTGACTGGTACTTATCATAGCAAATAGAACAAAGGTAGTCGCTACCTGTATCAGCACAGTCTGTATAGTTGCCCCTTCCGATCAACACACCAAAATCATTTTTATCGGTGTACGTTTTAAAGTTGCCGTACAGAGTACCCTCAGCGCTACCCGGGTTTCCTTGATTCAAACACTCAAATTCATTTCTATCAAGTTCCCTTTGTGCGTTCAATTTTTTAGCACTATGTTTTTCTTCCCAAAGTGCTTCACCCGGCAAACGTGGGTCAATCTCTGTTGGTTCTCCCACCTTTAAAGCAGGAAAGTTTATTTTAATCCAAGCGCCTTCCGGTATATTATCCAAATCTTCCCACTTTTCAACATTGACAACATTCTCTTTATCTTCGATCCTACCTATTAAATCGTCCTTGTGCCATCTCGTAAACACAATAAGTTGTTGACTGTTATTGTGTAGACGGGTGGTTACAACGGTGGTGTACCATTTCCAAGCAGCTTCCCGGACAATCGGAGAATTTGCCTCCATGTGATCTTTATATAAGTCGTCCAAGATTGCTATATCAACAGATTTACCCGTCAAACTACCATTACGACCAACGGATATAATATACCCACCCTTCCCGATTGTTTCCGTCATTTTTGAGTTTCTCGCAAATGCTTGATACCTCGTTTTTTTTTCCTCTCCCATTATTCGGGTGTCGGGGAATAGGCTTTTATACTCCGGTGTATCCATTATTCTTTGTACATCCTTATTAAACCCCTCTGCGAGTGATGCGGCATAAGAACCGATCAATATCTTTAAAGACGGGTTAAGTCCCAAAAGAAAAGAAGGTAGCTTTCTACTACTACCCTCCGATTTTCCAGTTTGTGGGGGCACTGTAACAATCAATTTTTTGATCTTACCATGTGCGAACCTATCAAGAATTTCATAGTACGTTTTGTGAAACTGACTCAGAACTATTTTATCATCTATGAATTTAGCATAGTTCTTAAACTTCTTCCTCGCAACATGCTTCACAATCTCAATAGGTGGTATTTCATTTACTTTTTCCACTTTTTACCCTCCGTATTTTGCAAAGAATCTGCCAATTGTTCTAAAACGTCCTCCGGGACATCCGAAAAATCGTATTTGGTTTTTTCCTTTTCTTTATCTCCCACCAAGTTTATACATAACGGTGAGTCATACCCCAACAACCTTGCTTTTCTTTGCTGCACGTTGAGAACTACATTCAAAAAAGAAGGATCACCCGTTGTTGTTTCCTTTTGCACCTCCTTAGCCTTCCCTAAAATATACTTTGTCTTACATTTGGGACGCTTAGACTTTTCCCACTCTTCCCACGCTTCACGAGCTACATTATCCAAAGACTGAAGTTCCTGCGTAATATACTGATCTATATTATCGAACTGCTCTCTTTTCCACTGAGTTAAGCAAAATTGAATATCATTATACACTGTTTGATAAGTCACTGTATACGGCACTTCATCCGACTTATTTCGCTCGTTAATCGCTTCCGCTATTCTTCTATAAGAATAACCTTTCAAAAACAAATCAGAGGCAAAGGAACGGTCTCTTTCAGTCTGTTCGTCCGTCCGGCTGTGCCTTCCCTGCCCTCTTTTCATTGAACCTATTTTTTTATCCATTTTAAGACGTATTTTTAAGTTATAATTTCTATTCTGTATATTGTACTACAAATAATATAATCTTTCAATATGCGCAAAAATAACACTATTATAGATAATATAAAAATAAAGTCACGCTGCTATATTTGCAACGTGACCTATCATTATTTATTTTTATTAGTATTTCGGTTGAAAAAGAAATTCAAACCTTTCTTTTGAGAACACTCTATATTTACCTTCTTCAAACAACACAATATATTGCCCAGGCTTAACACATATCATATCTCCATTTTTTGCCGTAAAATTAAGGCAATACGTGCTATTTCTTATCCATTGTAGACCCATATCTAAAAGCCTGTGTTTTTGTATATCCGACAAAACGAAATTTTCGATATATTCGGCTTTAACCTCTCTTAGCTTTGCAACATACAAAGTTGCTTTGTCTACCGATATTTTAGGCGAAGCAATTGATGTGGTTTTTAACGCATTTCTGATAAAAGTAGTATCAAGTTCAATCGTATTTTGTTTCTCGATAAGCTCATCCAGTTTTCTATATTCTTCTTCACTCAACAGAATATCACCTACTAAGAATTTACCATATTTGTATTTTAGAATCAATTTGATATACTGAATAGCCTTTAGCAAATCTTCTTCTTTGTTCTTCTTATCGTGCCTAAACACATATTTCATTGCGTTCCCCTCCAAGAAACCAACTTTATTCCTTTCTAAAAACTCAGAAAGTTGCATGCCGGATGTCTTGTAATGGCATCCCCCAACTTGGTAACCTTCCGGATCACCATAATAAACGCTTCTTCTTGCTAAATCAATAATTTTTTCTTCCATAATGAATTAATATTTTTTCCCATGTTTTTGACCTCTCAATTCGTTGTATCTTATTTTTGCCTCAATCGCTTTACCCAAATCAATATTATGTATGATCGCTATTGCTGCACAAAGTTCTATCATTACCATTAAATTTTGGCAGCAAGTTTTTTCGTTCAGAGTAGCCCATTCGCTTAAAATATAAACGTAATAAGCGAATGTTTTCGGCAAATCTTTCAGCATTTTCACTCGTCCATCAATACAATGCTTGAATATAACTATATCGTTATTATCCTTGTTATACTTTCCTACTGCGTCCATACACCGGATAAAAACGTCTGCAAGTTCATCGCTAACAGTGTCTTTGATACATTGATTAAACTTGCATTGATAACTTTCATCATCTTTATATGCTAATACCCAAACATATTTACTATTTTCTACATAACGTCCTTTTCTCTCCGCCTCCATTGCCTCACACATCTCCGAAATGATTAAACCGAATATCTCCGGCAAAGATACATCTCTATCATGAAAACCTTTTGCTTTCATTCTTTCATGTTGCTCTGCACACTCCTTAGTTAAGGAAATTACTTTTTGATTAAAATCGATCATAATATTTAATTTATAATTAGTTATTAAAATGGTAAATCTCTAAATTTCTCACACGCCTTACAGTGATATTTCTTGTATTCTCCGGTTTCAAGACACTTATATTTTCCCTTATTACATTTACTTTCAAGATAGCAGCAAGCACCGCAATAATAATGCTCTCCATGATTTAACGCACTTTTCAATTTTGATATGTGTTCCATTATACCGAAAACTTCTTTCTTTAGGACTCTTATCTCTTTCTCCTTAGCGGATATTTCTGAAAGTTTATCTTCCAACATTTCACGGTTGAACCCCAATCTACCTAACAGTAAGTTACCAAATTCCATACTTAACCCTCCTTTTTATTTCTTCGTTGTATATATCAAGTTTCTTTCTCTCAAATTTTATTCGATCGCCAATTTTCCGCAACTTCTTTCTTACTAATCTGAAATCGTCCTCCATTGCCTTTATATTCTCAGTCGATTTTCTGATAGTTTCCGAAATAACTTCGTTACTCACCGATATTGCTTTCTCTATTTCTTCATTCATGGTTTATGTCTTTTAGTCCTACGATCCATTCATTAAGAGGATAGGGAATATTATATTTCTTCATAATCTCTTTAGCACTATTCCAGTTTGCTAAAGACGGATCAAAACCTTTCAACTTATCAACTATCCTATCATGCGTAGTTTTAGGAGTTTCTCCCTTTTCAACATCCAAAGACATTGCACGGAAACCTGTACTTGATTCTGTAACCGATATTTTATTGTCATTTTCCCAATAAGTAAAATACTGATATGCGCCACATTGATACATGAAACCTGTTACCGTTCTTACCACTCCCTTAAACGTGTCATTCCCTATGTTTTTGTACATTGCTATTTTGTACTGACCGGATAATCTTCTTCTTTCCATAACTATAAGTTTAAAGCGGTATTTCTACCGCTATTATTATTTAAATTCTACTACGAAATTAATACAATATTCGTTTGACTCGATCTTATAAGGAACTTTGTGATTATCACACGCCTTCATAAGTGCATTGGTTAAAACTGTATTCTCCTTTCTATATCCGCAAGAAAACCTATTGTCTGAACAGTGAGCACATCCGAAATCACCACCGCCAAGTAAGTGATACATTCCATACATTCTCTCACAAAATTGTTTTGATGTCATTGTTGCCATAATATTTATTTTTAAATGTTAGTAATTTGTTTCCTTTTGACACTGCAAATATAAGGATAATATTTAATATTGCAATCTAAAGTTTAAGTTTTAACATGTATTTAACACAAAAAAGGGGATGCCATATACATCCCCAATTTAGAAACTACCTTAAAACGGCAAATCATCATTTTGCGTAAACATCTGCTGAGGCGGCTGCTGTTGACCGCTATAACCTCCGGTTGGCGGCTGTTGGTTTCCGTTGCCTCCGGTTGTCGGCTGGTTTCCCTCACCTGCTTTTCTTCCCATCTGCATAGACCTAACAACGATCTCAGAAATAGTTCTTTCAACGTTATTGGAGTCGGTATATTTTCGATAGTGCAAACTACCTTCTACGTATAACTCCATTCCCTTGGTAACATACTGCCCGCAAATCTCAGCCAATTTACCTTTGAATGTTACATTATGAAAGTCTGTTTTTTCCGGAACTTCGATGCCGTTACTCGTTTTATATGCTCTTTCGTTTGTTGCGATGGAAAGATTACACACTTTTCCTCCGTTGTCGAAGGTTTTAACTTGCGGATCAGCGCAAACACGCCCGATCAATTCGATTTTGTTTAAGTTCATTATGAAAATAAATTTGCTAATGTTGATAATATGTAAATTCCAATAAATACGATAACCATAATTCCGGCTATTGAATCAACCTTGCTACCTTCGGTTAGCTTCTTTCTAACTTCTTCAACAGTCCCTTTAATCACATAGGGTTGTTCTTGATTTACCGCATATAGGTATACTGTATCTCCACTATGTTGAAATATTGATTCTACCATTTTAGCGTTAATCATAAATTCATTCCCTGACTTATGTTCTAATTTTACTAATTTCATTTCTTTTGCAGTTTTAAACTGTCCCTTTTGAGGACTTTTATTTTTTCTAAATTACTTTGATATATCCGCATCCCTTTACGGGTATTAGCGTGCTCCCAACGATTATGACAATTAAAACAAAGTATGTTTATATTGCGAGGATCATGCGCAATCATAGGGTTAGACCCCCTGGTTATAATATGGGAAATATAAACGGCTGAGTATACTGTCAACGGCTTTAAACACTCTTCACAATAGTGAGGCTTAACATCCCACATGTACCGGTAGAAACGTTCATTTTCCCTCTGTCCGTGCCCCTCTCCGAACATACGTTTTAAATATTCATACCTCGTTTTAGGTTCAATATCGAAATTATTATTGAATAGCAGGGGGTTATATCCCCTGCTTAAACAATAATCTATTTCCTCAAACGTATCAATCGTGTACATCTTCTTCGATCAACTCCGGCTGCTCCGCTTCTTCATCATCAAAAAACGTATCGTCACCTTCTAAATCATCATCGGGCGTTAAACTATCGTCCGGTTCTGCCGTTGCTGTCTCACCGAATAGCTCCAATTGTGCACGCTTATTCTCAAAAAGATACTTGAAAATTTCATCTTTCAGTGCTTTAAAATCTTCTTGTAGTGCTATTTCAAATTTCAACCCCTCACCGTCCAACATAATTTTGCTCGTTTGCATTTTCAACCGGGACAAATCTACTCCAGTGAAAATATATTTGAAAACGATTGTGTTCTTTTCGGGATCATAGACTATCTCACTAATCGCTATACGGGTAGCAAGCGTTTCAAAATATTCATCGAATTGTCTACTTAACTCATTGTCTTGTTTTGCCAAATCAGACAAATAGGTGATGTTCCTAAAATTCATTATTCCCATCAATTCAACGATGTATGAACGAAGCTCATTTGCCGCAATTCCTAAATCTCTATGCGGATATTCGGGGCATTTTACCTTGTGAAACGTCTTTGTTTCTTCACCATCAACCAAACGGCAATCATTGTAATCAACCTCTAAACCGTTATTCAAGAACTTAACTCTCTTTAATTCAAAATTATCTTTTAACATGATACTTTATTTTTTAATGTAAAACTCACAGACCCGCCCAATGTTCGGGCAACTGCATAACTTTTTATCTCTCTTTTTGCAATAGCAAATCAAATTATGGTGATCTGAACTGAACCTACACTCCGTGCAATGAACAAGAACAAGATTCTTAATCTTCTTTGCCATCAATATACTTTTGCAGTCGTTCGTCTATAAGCCGTACAAACTCTACGGCTGTCATATCTTTCACATCTAATTCTCCTTGAAAACGTTCATACGCTTTCATAATTAAAACCTTCGTGCGACCTATCAATTCGGGTAAACCGTGATTTTTATAGGCGTAAAGCTGATGGATAATGCAATTTCTTCGAAGTGATACATAACGGGTAATATCCCTATCTATAATTCTCTCCGGTGATATACTTAATGCTTCGCACATCAAATTGAACTTTTCTTCCAAAGTCATTTCTTCATTTTCTTTCATCTTACAAATCTATTTGGTTCTTCAATATAAATACTAAGCTCTTCTGCTGCAAACTGCTTTAAAAAGTCTATGTATTCGACAAATTCGCTATTGCTTAAATCGGTAACTTTAACTGAGTCCTTTCTATACTCACCAGTTTCAACATCTACAACTTCACCCATCGTAATAGGGCAAATACTACGCATATAAGCCTCCGTTTCTTCTTCGCTCCACCTGTACCCATTTTCGCACATCCCTTTTTGAAATTGGGGAACAACGTATTTAAAGTAGTATCCACGCAAGCATGAAGAATCAGACGGTTCTAATACCGTAAACTCCGCAATAATATTTTTCCCTGCGTTGTTCTTCATAAACTCGTTAAGCTCTCCCATGTAGATGGATAACTTACCGTCCTTAGTTATCTTCCCGGGTATCGTTATTTTCTTTTGCTTCATCTTCGATCACTTTTGTAAACCAACTAATAAATACCTTTCCGCATACATCCGAAATAAAGTACCTCAGACTTGCAGGCAACTCACTCTTTCTGTCAAGTATCAGCTTAAATTCTGATATAAGTTGATCCGTATCCATTTTACCGACTCTATCTATTGTTATTCTTTTAGGAATACCTCCGTGATGCAATATTTCGAACGAAGCCTTTTTCCGTTGCTCTTTTAAGCCATCCCAATAAATAGAAAGCTCTTTTCTATACTCCGGTCTATCCAAAACCGTTCCTACTGACTGTTCACTTAATTTTTTGCTAATTTCCTGCATAATTAATTGATTTCATGTTACTACTGTTTTTATTTCTACGCTGCAAATTAAATCAAAACTTTAAATTCACGCAAATAAAAACGGGTAAATCTTTCCGAAATACCCGTTATTTAACTTTTGTTAGAAAATAGATAACTGCTTATCTTCGATAACCAATAGAATTTCATCTACTTTCTTTTCCGCCTTTTCTTTTCTCTCTCTGTATCTCTCCCCGAATCGCTCAAATCTCTTCTGTGCGCTTCTCAATTCTTTCACCGATTCAATTAGAGCGTTTTTTAGATCGTTTTCTTTTGAATCCATATCTTTCTACGAATTTAATACTATCGTCCAACAGAGGGGGAGAAAATGCTATTTCTGTGCTGTTTTCGTTCTGCATGTTACTTGAAAACCAATCGACATCACAAATCATCTTCATTTGTGCGAAGCGCAAAATACATATAGCGTCACTATTCCATAATTTTACGTTTGCGAGTGGGAATTGCTTCATCGCATAATTCAGATACTTTTCTTTTCTATCCTTCTTTTCCTCTTTCTCTCCTTTCTCCCTCAGATTTAAACCACTTTGCCACGAAATAGGCGCACACAGAAATAAAGGAATATCAAGAACGAGCGCACAACATACAAGGTAGTTATAATTCTCCAACATAGTTGCTATTCTAAATTCTTTCCCGCCTCCGGAGTCACCCCCACGAACCGAAAGACGCTCAATGAATATTGCAGGACTTCCGGAATGCTTCACTTTTTGAAACACGTTAAAAATACCCTTTGCCGTGCGTGGCATGGGGATAGTAATAAGACTATTACCCGGCTTATATACCACTATTCCGCCAGCCGACACACCCGGGTCTATTGCGCAAATAATATCTATTTCCATAGTAACAAGAACCATTTCATTAAAGATTTTGCCTGTTTTCGAGAAACACATAAATAGTTAATAGGCGCATATTTGCAATACAGAGTATAACATCTCTTTCCCTCCTTTTTTCTCCTTTCGTATGTTAACGAGTCAGAGACATAAACGAATTTATCGGAAGGCTTTGTAAGCCTTATCCGATAACCGTTCTTTTTTACTTTTCTTCTATTCATAACTTTTGGTTTTATTGAATGTAGTAATACAACTTCCAAATATTATCTTCTGATCTATCACCTTCATTTGAAAAGGCTAACATTTCATCCCAATACTGGAATAACTTTCTTTTCTTGGCTATCAGTACCGCACGAAAATAAACTGCTTCGTGGTCTATCCTAAACCTCGAAATACACTCTTTTTCGAAAATTTGCGCAAAGCTATTTACGGGTCTGCCTTGAAATTGAAACAAAGCTTCTTTCTTGTCTGCTAACGTAGGTACTACCGACATATCATATCCCAATCGTTCCATGTACGCAAATGTAGACTCGTTTATTATCCTGTCACACTCTATGCGGAAACGTCCCGAATACTTATACTTCAAAAGGGCGAGAACAAAATTGTATGCCTGCAAATTCAAAAACATCTTTTCATGTTCGGGTGTCGGCCTTGGCTTTTCGTCCGGCATAATCTGAGAAACTCGTTCCATCGTTTCAATCTTTCGTTTCTTATACGCCTTTAGAACCTTTGAAATATAATCAACCGAAAGAGAGCCATAGTGATTTTTGTCCGGACTACCGTATCTGTCTTTTGGCAAAAACGGGTCGAGTTCCCCAACAGCAAGTAACCGCCATGCCAAACGAATTTCATTGAATGATAGATCATCGAAATACATATCTATCACATCACAAACAGCATAAAATATACTTCCTGCGTCCCGGACATCCGGCATTTTTAAACCAGTCTCTAAACATACTCCGTTAATAACCTTAGAAAAATTATCTATTCTTTTTCTTTCGTCTGTACATTCGGACACCAAAAGCAAAGTAGAATCACGAAATATCTTTTGATCTACTTTTGAGAGTTCCCCAAAGTTGCCACTTTCGTAAAATTTGCGATTCCTCTCTATAAACGAGCCGCAACCTTCATATTTTGCTAATTTTCCGCCCGAATTTTCGATTTTCTCTAAATACATGATACTTTTATTGTCTTAGTGATTAAAATTGAAATTTAAGCCTTAAAATGCTATGTAAAGTCTTCAGTTAAATAAGACTGATACATCCTGCGTTGTTCGTCACTCTGAAAATACGATTTAGTATTGTTAGCAGACTGAGTATTTCCGGAAACTCCTGTCTTTTCCCGTAACCATTGCATATACTGTTTTGGCGTTGATTCGTATACCAGTGACGCCCATCCTTTAGATATGCTCTGATTTATCAATAGCATAGCAAAACCTTCTTCAAATTGCGCAATCTCGTTTAGGTTTGCTTGCATAGCTGTTAGAGTCTTAGTCTTTACCCGCCACTTTGGTTGAGTCATTAGCACATAAAAGGCTTTTTTAAATTCATCCGACTCGAACGGGAATGTTAGCTGAGTAAATAGCTTATCTGTTCTTTCGATCGTTTTCTTTGTTACATCAAGACTTTTAGCTGTAAAGCCGAACGCCTCAGAGGGTGAAGGCTCGTTATTCGATTGAGTTCCGAATAAGTCTGTTTCTTCATGCGTGCATACACTATCTTTTTCCTTAGAAAAAGTAGTGTTATTATTTAAGTCTTTAATTATATAAGTATTTAATTGTGTCGGGTTTTCCGTATACGGTTTTTCCGTATACGGCTTTTCCGGATGCGGTTGCAATAAAGCTTCATCGGAAAAGCAATAAGAATACCCCTTAAATTTACCGTTATTATCCTTTTGTTCGGACACTTCACAATAGCCATGATCTTTTAGCTCTTTAATAGCCGAATATACAGCGTCTCTTCCCTCTTTTGTTATAGACAGTATCCCACGAATGGAAAAGTCCCAATCATCCGGTAAACCCATTATAACAGCTAAAATACCTTTTGCCTTACACGACAATCTAATATCACGTAAAAATACGTTTGAAATAGTTGTATAATTGCTATTCCTTTTTCTTGTTATTATATTCATTTTAGTCTATTCTTTTTAATACCAGTGGGTGACACAATATAGAAACATCTCTTATAGTCAAAAAACCTCTTAATCTCACAAATAGAAGAAATATATATACCCAATTGTTCAACATCGTATGTACTTGATTTCTGTATTCTGATTAAGTCCGGACTAACATCTTTAAATGTAGAAAAGAATCTACTTGTTTGATGAAAATTAAAATGCGTCTCACTTGGCAGCAACAACAAATTATTAATTTTGTTATTATCTCTATTCCCGTCTATATGATGCACTTCAAATTTGCTATCAAACTCTATATTAAAGTATTTTTTATAATACTCTCTATAATTATTCCTTGTTACTTTCATTTCATTCCCTTCCCTAAAAACTTATTAATGAAGTATATTTGTCCTTTCGGTGTCACTTTGGTAACGGTATAAACCTTACTTTCCCCGTCACAAATAACGCTTGTTTTCTTCAAATGAAATAAGCCCATATTCATGTATGTTTGCGTAGGTTGATTATACGACTCACCCGAACTGCAAAGGTATCCGGCTTTCCTCAATCGCTCGTATAGCTGCTTTTCCCCGATCTGATAACCGTTTTGGGTGATAAGTTTTGCAAGTTCACGCACTAAAATAGATTTGTTAGATGCGGATACCGCTTCACTGAATAAAACCTTCGGCTTATCAGCTTCGATCTTTGCGTTTTTTTCTTCGATCTGCTTTTGCTGATTCTCTATAACTTCTTGCTGTTCGGCAGCAAGCAATAATGCTTCACGGAACGATTTAGGAACGTTAAAACCTCCGTTCTTAATAGCTTCCTCCATTTTATTAAAGGCGTTAATGTACTCCAATTTAAATTGCAGCGCCTTTTCTCCGGTAAAGCCCATCGCCAACAACGTAAAACCGTCTCTATTCATTATGAACATCGGGTTTTCTTTATTGTTAGATGCTATATAAGTAGATGGAACAAACATTTTTAGTACAGCCGATTTTTCGGCGCTACTAATTAACTCTCTTATAGCGTCTAATACATGCTTGTGGTTTTTCCCGAACTTATCAGCTACCAATAAGCTGTTGGTTAAAACTTGATTTGATTCTCCTTTAAAAACTAATTCTTTCATTTTCTAAAATTTTAATGATTAATACTATTTGCTATTCAAAAATGAACTTATCCGTTCTTTGTACTCCGCATACTTTTTCAGTTCTTCATCCGTTAACTCAATGAAGCATGCACCATCAATTTGAATATACTCTAATTTTCCTCTCTTAATAAGCCTCCATATCCAAGGTACTGTAACTCCCTTTAAATCGGCATAACTCTTAATCTTAACTAAGTTTTCTACTTTCATATACATACTGTTTTAAATTTTACTCTGCAAATATAGTGTTTATTATTATATACTGCAATGGAAAAACATCTATTTTTTTATGATTTAACATTCTTTGTTTTGCAAATATCTGATAATTAGGTATAGACATACTGCACAGAATCGTGCTGTACAAAAAACACCCACACAACTAAAAAACGTTGGTGGGTGTATTATCGGTTACTCGAAATGTTGGATCACATTAACAAGTTGGTAACATCGGGTTGTATTTAAACCCGGTTTTCGCAATGGTAGTTCTTTTAAGTATCCCGTATCTACTAATAAGTTCATAGCGTTGTACAGCTTCTTTGTCGATAGGAAGGGAATTATTTCTTTTAACTTGCTTATTGATATGAAGGCTGTACACTTCTTGCCTTTAACCCGGCATCCCTTAAAACGATCCTTATAAAAGTCAGTTGATAGGATGATAGATACATAGCTGTACACAGTCGCACCCTCTAAACCGATCTCGTTCGCTAAACTTTCAGATATTGTTATCATTCTTCTTCATAATCTAAATCGTTTTCAAATAAATAATTATCCTTTGCCTGCTCGCAATAGCATCCTTCGCATATATCATAATGCCCCTTAGAAATTTCACCTTTAACATACGGACAATAATCACAAAGTTCACCATTTTCTAAGAGGGTATTTAATTCTGATTCTTTAATTTCCTTCATTTTTTATTGGTGCATAATTATTAACACATTAATACCATCTTTTATCTCAAGATAAACAACGTTACCTGTATTTAATAACTTCATCATATAAGTACCGTTCAAGGTCATACGGACGTTTTTAGGAATCATTCCTATGAACACACCCTGTTTATAAGTCCTTATCTGTATATTATATAACAAACAAATTTGCTGTATAATGCTTTCTTCTGATTCGGTAAATCCAGTTTTCATTTTTTTATCCTTTCTGTTTAGTTATTACAACGCTTTTAATTGAATTGATTCTTTGACATTTGATGTTTTAACGAACTGATCGTATATTTCGGGGTATTGCTCTTTAAGCGCTTTAGAATCAAGTGATTCACGGCTATACGCTTTCTTTCTTGTGACTGAAATAAGTTCCCCTTTTATATTGTCAGCTTTCGCCTCAGACATCAGACCTAACAACTGTTCTTTGAACTTGCCTAAATGCTCGTCTATCTTCTTTTGCATTTCAAGAAGTTCGTAAACGCCTTCTTCGATATGCGCAACTTTTGCGGGCAATGATTCCAATTTTGCTATGTAGCTGTCTTTGCTTGCATTGTCTGCATATCGAACGTTATTCTTACAGCAATTAAGGAACAATTCTATTTCGCTGTCAGGTATGCGTTCAACGGAGAAAATGCCGTCCTTATCCTTGTCACCTCTCAGCCAAATTGCGATAAGTCCCTCTACTTTCAAATTTGGGTTTTGTCTCTCGAAAAGATAGGCGTATATTGATAGCTGCCAAGACAAATAAAGCAAATCAAGTTTGTAGGTAGTTTTAATGTCACCTAAAACGACTGATTTATCAGAGCCACCCAAATACACTTTATCTGTCGGTGATGCGATAAACTCGTTATCAGTTAAGATATACTCAGATGCGATATGAATTAAACCGCTTTCGGCTTTTAAATCTAAATAGTTCTCTCCGTAAACAGTTTCCGGCTCAATGCCTTCTTTGTCGATTCTCTCTATTTCATCGTGAACCACTTTGCCTCTCTCAGTTGCCGATCTCAAAATATTATCCGGTATATTATCAAGTTTCCCGGGAAATAATTGATCGTTGATAAAACCTGTTATTCCTCTCAGTTTTCTAAAATCGCTTGAAAAATATTCATGTGTTTCGCTGATATACGTTACATCAGCATTAACCAATTTGGGGAGTAATGTTAGTTCTTTCATATTGCTTTTATTTTTATTGGGGGAACGCATCCCCCGAATTATTTATACTTTCTTTGCTTCCGCTTCCGCCTTTTCAAGTTCCGCCTTACGGACAACTAAAGCGTTCATGAACTCACTGTTTTGATGAAATTGACTGTTATTCTTGTGAATATCGCCCAAATGTTTATAAGTTGTTGCTTTCTTTATTTCATCAAGAAGCACACCCAAATAATTAGAGTTAATTCCGGCGTTGCTTTGGTTGGCGGCTTGTTTTGAGGCTGTTTTTTGCTGTTTTCCTTTCGTTTCCGGCTCTCCGTTCATTGAATCATTGTCTATGCTGTCATCTATCGCAAAAAGCCCACATAAGGCGTATTTTCGTGCGTAACTTGATGTAGCTCCGGTTAGCTGTGCAGAGTCCATCCCCTTTTTGCTATCTTCTTCACGTGCAAAAGCCGAACATGTTTCAATAGACCCGGTTTCAGTCTCAACAATCTTTGCGGTTGCCTTCACGTAAAAACGCCCTTCGATAAATTCGATAGAGTCAGTCACCATAACATAACATCCGTATTTTTCGCACACCCTTTTCGCTTCTTGCAAAATATCCTCACACGAACGGTATTTGTATCCGCCAAACTTGTTATATCTCGACTTTTGAACATTCATTTCGTTTTGAATGTTGGGCAAATTTTTAATCATAACTTTTATTTTTTATGGTTAATATTAAACAAGAAATTCGCATCGACTCCGGTAGCCTCGCATATCTCTTTCACCCACTCTATTTTTATAGTTTGGGTTTTGTGGTTACACAAGGCAGACATGTTTACCGCCTGCGTTCTTTGCTTTGAGTCCTTCCACAACAACGCTGCAATATCCTTTTTCGTAATCTTTTTGCCGTTCATACGTGCGCTTATAATCGCATCATTGATTCGGATCATTGTGTTTTCAATATTCATAAAATAACCTCCTTTCCACATGTTAAACATTCATATACATTTTCTTCCTCTATCTCCGGCTCGCAATCACGATCGCAATACTGTTTGCTAAATTTGGGATAAGATTCTATCAATCTTAGTAAACCTCCGCAATTCGGGCAATCTCCGAAACCGATGCAAGTTAATTGGCAAATAACATTGCTCAATGCAAGCGTTCCGCAAAGATCAACTGATATATGTTTGGCGATTGAAATATCAATATCAGATATTGTATATCCAAATACTGAATCTTCTTCATCTTCATCAATGTACTTATTCAAAAACAAAACAAGTTTTTCGTAGGAGAATGGAATGCCTTCATTCTTGCAAACCTGCACAAGCAATTTGTAATTTCGATCTTTTTTAATCTGCATATTATTCGTTTTTAATGTTACTACTTATTTTTTGATGTCGCAAAGTTAAGGATAAACTTTAAATATGCAAAGAAATTCTTTAATTTTATTGTTAATGAAATATAAAAAGACTCGTTTTAACCATTGGATAGTATCAAAAGCCTACCTTTGTATCACTTTCATACTTGTTACTACATATTGTTAGATTTGTTTCATAGAGCAACGATAGTTTCGGTATGTGATATACAGAAACTAAAAAGGGATGTCAAAGCGTTGCACATCCCTTTTAAATTATAATCCCGCTAATTTATGATTTATAGCGTTCAATATACAATCTCTTAAATACGAATTAACGGTTTTCTTTAGCAAGTTATTCAGATAATATACAGATTCCATGTGAAGGTATCTTTCAAAATCTACCAATTTATTATAGGCTAAAAACCTGTAAAATTCTTTTTCATTCATACCGCAACCCATCCCTTTATAGCCGGATGGCAGTTATAATTTACTATCTTAATATCTTCATACTTAAAATCGAATATATTACGAACATTCGGGTTTAATTCCAATTTGGGAAGGGCGAACGGCTCTCTACTCAATTGTTCTTTCACCTGTTCAACGTGATTCAAATATATATGTCCGTCCCCGATCGTATGAATGAATCTACGAGGCTTTAAGCCGCAAACCTGCGCTACCATAGACAGCAAGATAGAATAAGACGCAATGTTGAAAGGAACGCCTAAAAATAGGTCTGCGCTTCTTTGGTACAGTTTCAAGTCCAAATAACCGGACTCAGACACATAGAACTGAAAAAAGCAGTGACACGGAGGGAGTGCCATCATGTGTAGTTCTTCAACATTCCAAGCACTAACAATTAGCCTTCTTGACTCCGGGTTAAACTTAATCATATATATAACTGACTCAATTTGATCTACTCTTAACTTGCTATTTATACCCCAGTCACGCCATTGTTTACCGTATATACGTCCAAGATCACCGGAAGGCTTTGCCCATTCGTCCCAAATATGAACACCATTTTCATTTAGGTATTTTATATTGGTATCACCTTTCAACATCCAAAGGAGTTCATGTATAATTCCCTTCGTGAATACCTTCTTAGTTGTGACAAGTGGGAAACCGTCACGCAGATCGTAAGATCGTTGCAAGCCGAATAAACTGATAGTTCCCGTTCCGGTTCGGTCTGATCTCTTTTCACCATAATTTAAAGTCTCTTTTAGTAAGTCTAAATACTGTTCCATTTTAAAATAAATTATTGTTAATATTACCTTTGAATCTCTTTTCGAGTGCTTTCACCAACTGTTCACTCTTAAATTTATCTGATTGTTTAATCCAACACTTTATTTAACGCATCTAATTTCCTTCATAATTCCAATTTTTGTTAGTAATTAAACATGTTGTAAAATTATTTCAAAGATAAAAGAACTTACCATCAATACCACAAGTTTTAAGAATTTCAGCATTATTGCTACCAAAAGCAACTAATACACTACCACACCCGGGACTACCTACTATATCACCATTGCAGTTTAAAAATTTTATTCTCCCCTTCATAAATAGTATAGCTTTAGCTTTCCTAAATATAACATCTTGAAATAATTTGCTGTCACACCTATTAAATAATAGTGCTATTCCGTTTCCATGTTCCGACATACGATTGACAAATTTTTCAATTAAAGGACGGGAATAAGGAGGGTTGAGCCAAACACGTCCTTTCCATTGCTTTGTAAGTCCATCATCGTTTTTATTAAACATTGTTTTAGCTGTACGATAAATAGGTGATATTGGTGCACATGGGTCTAAATCAAAATCACCAAGTGAATCTATGATATACTTTGGAGTATACCATTCATCCGAACTGTTTTTTACTCTCTCAAAAGATGTGTTCATAATTCTAATTTTTAATTGTTACTACTTTGTTTCTTTCGACACTGCAAATATAAGCACATTATTTGAAAGTTCAAGTGAAATTTTAAGTTTTAACAATAGATTAACCATTGCAAACAAAACAAAAAAGGTAGCCCAATTAGGCTACCGTCTATATTGATATACTTTCAAACTTTATATTGTGGCTATTCATAAACTCAGCAAGCGCAAAAGCCTGCTTTCTCGTTACATGGACTTTAAAGCCTCGTATATAAACTTCTTCTTCGTTCGTCTTTGGCTCGTTTTGGGGCTTAATTTCGGGCTTTTGTTGCTGAGGCGTGTTATCTGTCGCCTTCTGTTCAAACTGTCTATTTGCGGCTTGTATTGCAGCTTCTTTTAGGTGGTTTCCATAATCGAACGACTTGTTATAATCGAGTGTAGACGTATACTTATCTATAACCGGAATATAAAACGCCTCTCCCGCAAAATGCTCTTTCAGTCTGTTAAGATCATAGTCTACTGTTTTGAACAATTCGTCTATCTCCATTTTCACAACTGAAAGTGCTTTAGTCTTATTAAGCCACTCCGGACGGAAAGCAAAATCAAACAAGATAAGATTTTCATTGTGTTCCTCGAAATACTCCCTTATTTGATCCAGTTTCTTTTGCTTCTCCTTTTCCTCCGTTTCTTTTATCTTACTATCTATTCGTGAAGAAGCTTCACCGATCAGCTTACAAGTTTCGTTAACAACATCCTTTAGTTCGTTGAATGGTTTCATCCAAGCCTTTTCCAGTTCTATACGGCTGTCGTTAAGTCCCTTTTTCGCCTTGTTTAAAGTGGCTCTATCGGCTTTTGCCACCTTTATATTATCATCGGTATACTCTATTGAATTATACTCAGAAAGTTTCTGCTTAACAAGTTCGTGTATGCCGTTCGCCTGCTTTATCATATCGGGAAGTCTTTTTCCCTCAGTCGATAGCTGTAATTGAGTTTCGTTTATCTCTTTCATGTTATTCGGGTCTAATTGATATTTTATTACTGCATTGTGGTTTGACCAATAACGCACCTTTCGGACTATTAACCACCAAATTTCCCATATTATCGAACTCAATGATATATCTTTGTCCGTTATGGTTCTCTACCTCTAAACCGTATTTAGCTTCAAAATTGGTAATTTCTTCTTCTTCTTTAAATCTAACATTTACTTTCATACTTAATAACCCGGTTAACCGCCACCGGGTGAGGGTAAAATGAAACTTACTTTAATTCACGATAAACAACAACTGTTTCAATACCGTTTCTTGTGCACCAATATTGCAATATACCTTTATTTTTATTGTATGCAAACCTTTCGTTATTGCTACCTTCTATTGAATAAACGGTAAAGCCTAAATCATCACGTGACACCCTCGTTACCTTGTGATAACTAACATGTCCTGCGGAGAATACCCTAACACATTTATCTGATAAGTCCACATGTTCCCAAACGTATGGTGATATAGACGTTGTAACCTCACCATTCACATAAACAGTTTGCCATTCCGGTACATCAATAGAATACTCTGTTTGATACACATTGTCGCTATCATCACTGCATGAAGTTACTACGAAGGTGAATACAAGCAACACAAAAACAATAATTAACGCTCTGAACAATTTTACTTCTTCTTTCATTTTGATTAAATTTTAAATTAAAAAATACTTATGGTTAATACTTTATTAGGTAGATTGAAAGAGTATTTAAACCCTTCGTTTGTTAGGACTGTATAAATTGCATCCAAAACCTCAGAACTATCGGTTGTTAGCGTGACATCTGATGAACGGTTGCCGTAATACGACATTTGAACAACTGCCATTTCTATACGCATTAAGTTGTATGAAACTTCCTTGTTAGTTAGGCAGTATCGGTCAAACGCTTTTTCCTTATCTGTCATCATAGATGTTGAACCCGACTTATTAAACGATCGTATCATAATTCTAATTTTTTATTGTTAGCATACATGTGAACGAATAGACCCATCGGGATAGCATATTGTATACACAATATTACCTAACTTAAACGGACGATCAGCACGTGAAACGCTCCAAAAGATTGATTTCCTTTTCGGATCATTCAATATAGCACCTCTCTGAATAGCCGCTACAAGTTTCATAGCACTTTTTATTGTCTTAGCCTTGACAGTGCCTAATACGTTAATCTCTCCGGTCAAGCAATAAACAAATTCCTTTTCTTCCATAATTCTAAGTTTTATTGTTAGTAATTCGTTTCCTTTTGATGTTGCAAAGTTAAGGAGATATTTTAAATATCAAAGCATAAGTTTAATATTTAACACGAATTTAACTTTTGAGTCGTGTTCGGATAAGGCAATAAAAAACCCCTCTACTTTCACAAGCGGAGGGGTAAAAATGCAATTATGACTAAAACCCAATATATATAGTTAGTGAAAATGTTCTAATTAAAAACTGTCTATATTCTCATACCGACAGTTTAATATAAAATATGATACAAATCTTCTAAAAACATGATTCTATGAAAATCAATAACCGCTGTTAGTGACGTTAGTAATAACTTCTACGCTGCAAATATACGGATATATTCCTCAGCGGCAAATACTTTAACGTGCATTAACCTTTTTAACATGGAATTATCACTTTATGATCGTAGTTACGTTAAAACCTGTTATCTCTGTATGTGGGTTTTTGCTCGTTACGATAAACTCCCTATACTTCACCTTCTTTAGTCGAAACCACAAAAACCGCTTTCTATGTTCTATATTAAGTATCTCCAAGCTATCACGGGTAACGGTTGTTCCGGCAAAAGTGCCGTTGCTATCTATGCAGCCGGATATATCAATCCATTTAGAGCGCATATTTACGCATTTTATTGTGTCGATAACCAAACTATCACGAATAATAATAATACTATCACGTAGAGAGCCGGAAAACTCGATTTCAGTTGATGTTTGAATGCTTGTATTACTCTTTAGGTCTTTGATACTTTGTTTCAAGTCCTTTATAGTGCTGTCTTTTCCCTGTAATGTGTTACGGTACTGGCGCAAAGTTAGGTTTAGTTCCTCAGCTTTCATTGCAGATTTGCCGGACTCTGTACGATACGCTACGTTTTGAGTAGTAAGTACACTTACATTCCTGTTCAGGATGCCGTTTTCTTCCCTCAGTTTTGCGTTATACCTCAAAAGGAATACAATTAGCAGGCAAAGGATAGAAAAGGCTACTATGGCTGTTATTTTAGCTTTCATGTTATTCGATAGTTAAGTTAATACTTTCCCCTCTGTCATGGGCTTCTTTCATCTTTTCGTATAACTTAGTGAAAGCGGCTGTGCTATTTACAACCTGTCCCTTTACTTTGTTATATCCGGTCAACAAACAGCCTAAAGTATCCTCCGGCTTGTTACCTACGTGAATCAACACACCATCGAAGCCCTTAACGTTTTTGAGGCGTGGCAATTTGCCGTCACACACCTTTGCCCAACTACGATCTTTGAATTTAGGACTGACAGTATCCATGTCAATAGCATACGTTCCGGTGGGAATAGCCGTTTTGCCGTACTGCTTCACCTTCTTTATCTCTGATAATTCCATGCTATCGGAAAGTCCTCTATCGGTATCCTCCAACACATCGCACTCGTAAACACCGTTTACATACAATTTACTGATAGTATATAAACCACCTTTGAAAATTCTCTTTGATTTTAATTCCATGATCTAAATGTTTAAAGGGGGTATTATACCCCCTTGTGAATAACCTGTTTTTCTTTCTCTTCCTGCTCTTCAATAATCTTTGCAGCGTGCTCACCCATCAATCTCTTAAACTCAAAACGAATAATGTGATATATCAGTTTAAAGCCGTTGTTCTTCGGGTATGTGGTACAAAGATTCCTAAAGCCATTGCATAAGTAGACGTACATAAATACGTAGGTGATAGTCTTTGCGCACATTATTGCAGCGTCTTTATCTCCCATCTTAGTGACAGCCGAAAAGAGGACTACAATAATCATCATATATAGCAAAAACTCCTGTAAAGCCGATATGAATTTAAAGATCGTAAATCTCTGGATGCCTCTAACCGACACACTAACACCGTCTGCACGCATGCCGCAAATAATGTTAAAGCCAAACATGAACACAAGGGCGGTTATAAAACCGCTCGTAGGGGTGAGAAACGCAAGTATCGGACTAATTGCCGATACAAGCATTAACCTTAACTGTTCTTGTGTGACATTCATTATTCTACTGTTTTAGGTGCGGTTAACGCAAAAATGAAGTTTTGAAAGTCGTTCACATAGGCGGATGTCTTAGTAGATAGAGGAAACTGGTTTGCCTCAAAGCGACCGTCACGGATGGCAAGCGATCCGACCGGAACGTATTGTTCTTGCAGAATTGGACTACCAGAAGTTCCAGGCATTTCTACCATTTGTTTCTCTGACACATCAGCCGTACAGTGGGTAATGTTGTACTTGTCCGGCTCTGTCGATACCGTTGTTAATTGACCTACGTACTTGCCGTTTTCCGTCTCGAAATGGTAGTCCATCACTTTTGTTTCTTTCGTGTAAACTACTGACTTTAAATCAAAATCTAAACTTTTCTTTTCCATAATTTTATATTAATTGATTAATGTTTGGTACAAAGGTAAGCGGTAAGAAGGTACAAACCAACTTACCGTTAATTAAAACACTAAACTACCTAACCATGCCACAAAAATAAATAATAACTCCGCCGTCACGCATGCCGTTATTTACATCGAATACTTTGTACGTAAACTGTCCCTCTGAATATGGTTCTACTGTTGTACTTAGCCAGCTTGTAGGGTCATACGCTGTAATCATAACAAAGTAGTCCCCATTGGAACCGGTAGTATTAACAGTATATCTCCCTGTTGAGTTTTTAGTTACTCTTGTTATGTGAAAGTCAGGGTTCCCCCATGTTTTACCGATTGCTCCGTTTGCCAAAATCGTACATGCGTAAAAAACACCCGGGGCTTTCCATGTTTGTGCACCCATGAAATCAACATCCTTGCACTGAACCCAAAAATTTGACCCTGTTAGGAATATTCTTCCGTTACCCGTAGTAGTCAACGCATAACCACCCGAATTATGTTCTACACGTACTCCGCTACTGTCAAAAGTAGCTGCATTATTAGATAGAGTCATTTGTATGCCTGCGGGGGTATTTTGGGCGGAAAATATACCCGATACAATGGTGAAGTTACCGATCTTTGCACCATCTTGTATATTGATGTTCTTTCCGGTCAATACTCCCCCTGTGATAGTCATACCACCGATAACCGCCCCATCCGTCACAGTCAAGTTCCCGGTAGTGATTCTCTGAGCCGCAAAACCTCCGGCAACAACCTCACCAACTTCAATTGCATTTGCAGTAAGTTTTCCGTTCGCATTGATGGCGGCTGTCTGCTGTCCTGCGTTGTTTTGGAAAAGGACGTTATCAGACTTTAGCACGATTTTGCGGGACTGTATGTTTATTCCTGTCTCGACCAAACCGTTCTGTGTGGCGGTAACTCGACCGTCTGCGGCTTCGGCTTTGTTGTTGGCTGTGCCTGCTAAGGAATTGGCGGAATTTGCCGTTTGTTCTACTACGCTTA
>ERZ1090881.77-NODE-77-length-46951-cov-18.635193_pt1 | contig 46951 bp, 33 predicted proteins | sample MGYA00478470_ERZ1090881 | MGnify/ENA primary metagenome ERZ1090881 (study PRJEB33644, sample SAMEA5815736) | chicken gut metagenome | biome: Chicken; feature: Gastrointestinal Tract; material: Caecum | place: Ireland | collected 2019-01-01 | study: A study of the...
GTATCAGAGATGTTGTCACGAAATTTCGGCAAGATTTGCGGCAGGGGTTGCCAATTGCGGCGTAATTTGGTATAATGAAAGAGAATAGCATGTAAGGCAAACCCATCGGACGAGAGGAGCAGAATATGGCAGTCAAGCGAACGAAAGCAACCGATAAGAAAAACTTCACCCTGGAGCCGCGTTTTCCCGCTTACGTCGGATACGCCGACTATTTTCTTGCCACGCCCGTGACGTTGCAGGTGCGCAACGACTTTACCGAGGCGGTCACGCTGACCATCTCCATTGCCAGCGAGGACGGTCTGCTCGTTCCCTACGAGACGCGGGCGGAAGTCCCCTTCGAGAGCGCCGTTGAACTGACGGCGGAACGCATCTTCTCGCCCCTCTTTCTGGCGGAAAATGATGAGATCAGAGCGTGCAATGTCACCGTCACGGCGCAGCTGGAGGGCAAGACGGTCGCCTCGCAGCAGGTGAGCATCACCGCGCTGCCCTATGACTGGTGGGAGGGGCTGTCGGGCAATCCCGAGCGCCTCGCCGCCTTTGTGCGTCCCCGCCTCGGGGAGTGCGCGACGGTGCTCGCCGAAGCGGGCAAGCGCTTAAAGCGCTGGGAAAAGAGTTCGGAAGTGGACGGCTACACGGGCACCAACAAGAACGACGTGCGCGAGATCGCGGCGGCGGTCTTTGCCGCGCTCAAGTCCTACGCGATCGAGCAGGACGGCGCGTGCGATCTGTCCGCGCCCGCCCGCGCCGCGCACCCCGGCTCCATCCTCAAGGAAAAGCTGGCGTCCGAGCTGGAGCTCGCGACCTTCGCGGCGGCGTGTCTGGAAGAGGCGCACTTCAACCCCGTCATCGCCGTCGGCAGGGAGCATGTCGCAGTCGGCGTGTGGCTGTACGAGAGCTGTTTCCTCGACCCCGTCACGGACGACGCGGATATCGTCCTGAAATACGTCTCCGAGGGCATCAACAACCTCTCCTTCTTTGACGTGGAGGACCTGTTCCCTTCCTCCAATGCGGCGTTCACGCCCTCCGAAAAGCACTTCGTGCAGAAGCTCGAGGGGGGCATGTACGAGTACTTCGTCGATATCCGCCGCTGCCGCATGGACGGCGTGCGCGCCTGCCCGCTGCGCGGCAAGGGGGTCAAGGGCTATGAGCTGCTCAAAGAAGAGGACATGTCCTCCGACGCGGCGCCCGCGCCCATTCCTGCCTTCCGTCAGCTCAAACTGGACGTCAAGCAGCCCAAGAACAAGCAGTGGGAGAGAAGGCTCTTAGACCTCACCACCAAAAACGCGCTGCTCAACTTTACGGGCAAGAACGCCGTGCACCTCTACAGCGCGGGCACGGACGAGCTGTACGCCGTGTTGCAGGAGAAGGGCAAAATGCGCCTCAAGGGCGAGCCGATGGCGGAAAACGCCGTCTCCTTCGGCGTGGAGCTGCCCGGTCCGAGGAAGGAGCTCGTCCTTCTCGAGCAGCAAAAGGGAATCCTGCGCGCCTACAACGACAACCGCAACACAATGGAGACGGCGAACAAGCTCATGCGCCGCAACCGCGAGGCGGAGGAGGAGACGGGCGCAAAGATCCTCTATCTTGCACTTGGATTTTTGCGCTATGTCGGCAGCGACGGCGTCACGCGCAATGCGCCCCTCGTGCTCGCGTCCGCTTCCGTCGTGCGCGGCAGGGGCAACGAGGACTTTACCGTCAGCCTGGCGACGGACGACGGCTACTTCGTCAACTCCACCCTTCTGGAGTATCTCAAACAGGAATTCAACATCGACGTGCGCGGGCTGGGCGGCGACGTCGGGGCGCTGAAGATCGCCGAGATCCTCGCCATGGTGCGCGCCGAGACGGCGAGCATGAAGGGTTGGGACGTCGTGAGCGACGTCTACCTCGCCGCATTCTCCTTCCAGCGCTACCTCATGTGGAACGATCTGCACAGCCATATCGACGCGCTCTCCAAGAACAAGGTCGTCTCCGCATTGCTCAATAACCGTATGGAGCGGCTGGACGTGCCTTCGCCCGCGGAGGAGGACGAGGCGGACCCCGCCGCCGTGCTCCTGCCGCTGCCCTCGGACAGCTCGCAGTATTCCGCCGTCGCGCTCTCCGCGTCGGGAGCGAGCTTTGTCCTGCACGGCCCGCCCGGAACGGGCAAGAGCCAGACCATCACCAATATCATCGCAAACGCCCTCTCCGACGGCAAGCGCGTGCTGTTCGTCGCCGAGAAAAAGGCGGCGCTCGACGTCGTCAAAAAGAGGCTTGATGGCGTCGGCATCGGCGAATTCTGCCTGGAGCTGCATTCCAACAAGACGGACAAGACGGACGTGCTGCGGCGCATGGAAAACACGCTCTCGCTCGCCAAGGCGGAGGACGCGCCCGGATTTTCCGAGCGTGCCAAGGAGCTCGTCGCCATGCGCGAGGAACTGGGCGGCCCCATGCGCGCCCTGCACAAAAAGCGCAGACTGGGCATTTCCGTCTATCAGGCGATCCTTCTTTATCTGCAAAACAAGAGTGCGCCCGATATCCTCGATATCGAAAGCTCCTTCTACGATACGCTCACCGAGAGCAAACTCTACGAGTGCAAGCGCATGATCCTCTCCGCCGCGGCGGCGGCAAAGGAGTGCGGCGGGGTAAAGAATTCTCCCTTCGAGAACGTCAACCTCACCGAGTACTCCCAGACGCTGCGCGACAAGGTGTTCTGCTCGTGCGAAGTCATGCTTGCCGAGATCAAGCACTTAAAGGCGTTCCTCGCGCTCTTTTTAGAGTTCTACCGTCAGAAGGTCTCCACGCTCACGCTGCGCAAGGTGCGCGCGCTCTCCGAGCTCGCCCGCCGCCTCGACGCGGGAACGTACGACAAGTACTTCATGAACGTGGACGAGGCGCAGTTCTACACCTTCTTCAACGCCAACAAGCGGCTGGACACCTGCCTCGACTACTACTATAAACACTTCAAAACGCTCATCGATCCCGACCGGGACCTGCCCGAAATCAGGCGCTTTGCTGAGACGGCGGGGGACTGGCGGCTCAACCGCACCATCCGCGGCGTCGTCAAAAAGCTGGAGCGCGCGTGCTACCATGCCGTCGAAAACAAGGATGTCCCCAAATATCTGCAGACGGTCGTCGATATCTACGAGGCGATGGACCTCATCACGGGCAACACGCAGCTTGCGCGCAGCTTTACCGACCGCGCCGGGCGTATCAACTTCAAAAAGCGCACGGAGTTTCTCGCCGACCTCAAGGACCTGCACGAGCGGGCGGCGGCAGTCTTTATGGACTACAACGCGGACGCCTTCAACGGCATGTGCATCCGCGCGACGAGCGGCTACACCAAGCCCGTGCTGGAGGGGTACTTGAAGGCGGCGGAGAGCTACTTCCACGCGCAGGACGCCTTTCTCGATATCACCAACGCCGACCGCTCCAAGCTGCGCGAGGAGGACGTTCTGGACTACTTCTCCTCCAAGGCGAGCGCGCTCATCGACAATATCGACCTGCTGCCCAACTGGTGCATGTACCGCAGGACGGGCAAAAAGCTCGCAGAACTCGGGCTCAACTTCATCACCGAGGCGCTGGAGAGCGGGCGGTTCCGCACGGACAACGTACTCGCGGGCTTTGAAAAGAACGTCTACCGCAACTTCCTGGAGATCAACATCCCTGCCGATCCCGCGCTCTCGCGCATGACGGTCGGCACGCTCGAAGAGACCATCGAAAAATTCCGCATCGCGTGGGAGGAGTTCACCCGCCTCACGCGCGATCATATCCGCGCCGAGCTCATCTCCCGCCTGCCGAAGGACGGGGAGGGGAGCCTCTCCGTCGAACTGGGCGCATTTACCCGCCTTTCCAAGAGCAATCTGCGCGGCTCGGGGCTGAGAAGCCTGTTCGGCGAGATTCCCACGCTCATGGGCGTCGTCTGCCCCTGTATGCTGATGAGCCCGACCACCGTGGCGCAGTATCTGCAGCCCGTCGCCGACCAGTTTGACCTGGTCATCTTCGACGAGGCGTCGCAGATGTCCACGGCGGAGGCGATCGGCTCCATTGCGCGCGCCAAGGCGGCGATCGTCGTGGGCGATCCCAAACAGCTGCCGCCCACTGCCTTCTTCCGCTCGGCGTATGTGGACGAGGATAACCTCGAAAACGAGGATCTGGAGAGTGTCCTGGACGACTGCCTCGCCCTCGGCATGCCCGAGCGGCATCTTCTCTGGCACTACCGCAGCAAGCACGAGAGTCTCATCGCCTTCTCCAACAGCATGTACTACGACAACAAGCTGTGCACCTTCCCCTCGCCCGACGCGATGGACAGCAAGGTCAAGCTCATGCTCGTGGACGGCACCTATGACCGCGGCTTTACCAAGCGCAACGCCAAAGAGGCGGAGGCGCTCGTTGCGGAAGTTGTGCGCAGGCTCTCCGACCCCGTTCTCTCCAAAGCGAGCATGGGCGTCGTCACCTTCTCGAGCACGCAGTGCGACTATATCGAACGGCTTTTGTCCAAGGCGATCATCCAGAAGCGGCTGGAGGAGGCGGCGTACAACAGGGAAGAGCCGCTCTTCGTCAAGAATCTGGAGAATGTACAGGGCGACGAGCGCGACGTCATCCTCTTCTCGGTGTGCTACGGTCCGGACGCCTCGGGACGCGTCTCCCTCAACTTCGGCCCGCTCAACCAGTCGGGCGGCTGGCGCCGCCTCAACGTCGCCGTGTCGCGCGCAAGGGAAGAGATGCTCGTCTTTTCCACGATGACTTCGCCCATGATCGACCTTGCCAAGACCTCCTCCAAGGGCGTCGCGGGACTGAAGGCGTTCCTGGAGTTTGCCGAAAAGGGCAGGACGACGCTCGCCGCTCCCTCCGCCTCCGTGCGCACGGGCGCGGGCATCGGCAAGTTCATCGCAGAGGAGCTCTCCGCCTACGGCTATGAGTGCCGCTACGACGTGGGCGCTTCCGATTTCAAGGTGGACGTCGCCGTCATCGATCCCAAGAACAAGCACCGCTTTATCCTGGGCGTGCTGTGCGACGGCACCGACCAGTTCTCCGTCAAGGACAGGAATATCCTGCAGGTGCAGTCCTTAAAGCGCGGCAACTGGAACGTCATGCGCATCCACAGCGTCAGCTACTACAACAATCCCAAGCGCGAGATCAAGCGCATCAAGGATATCCTCGACCGCCTTACGGGCGCGGACGCCAAGGCGGGCAGCTGGATCGGCAAGTGGTCCAAGCCCTACAAGTTCGTCAAGCCCACGTCGGGCGAGGTCGCGGCCTTTGTCACTTCAGGCGACAACGACGCCGCCATTATGGCGCGCATCAAAGAGATCGTCGCCACCGAAGAGCCCATTTCCCGCGCCTTCCTCAAAAAGCGGGTGCTGGCGACCTACAATATCACAAAGAGCGGGGCAAAGGTGGAGAATCGCCTCGATGCGCTCATCGACGGCTGCGCGCTCCCGCGCGACCGCGTGATGGGGGTGGACTATTTCTACAAGACGCCGCGCGCCATCGCCATCGGCAAATTCCGCGTCGATCCCACGCCCGCCGTCCGCAAGAGCGGGGAGGACTTCACCGTCTATGAGATCGTCTCCCTCATCAAGGCGGCGCTGGAGGCGCGCGTCTCCCTGTATATGGACGAACTGACTTCGCTGCTCATGGGGATCTATCCCGAGCTCAAGCCGGGCGAAAAGTTCCAGGCGTTCTTAAGGGACTGCATCTCCTACGGCGAGGAGAAGGGATTGTTCGTGCGCTCGGTCTCCGATCGTATTTCGCTCGCATAGCTGCAAACAGTTGACAAGCCCCGCCGCGGTATGATACGATACAACGGGCGGAGCAAGCAAGACGTTCCGCGTAAGAGGAATTCATGAAGTTCAAGATCAAACGGAGGATGAGTGTCTGGCGCTATCTTGCGCTGGGGTACGCCCTGCTCATCTTCATCGGCAGCCTTTTATTGATGCTGCCCTTTGCCAAGCAGAGCTGGGAGTGGGGGACCTTTCTCGACTATGTCGACGGTCTGTTCGTGGCGACCTCTGCGACTTGCGTCACGGGGCTCACGCCCGTCGTGACGGAAGAGCACTGGACGACGTTCGGGCATGTCGTCATCATCTGCCTCATCCAGATCGGAGGTCTCGGCTTTACCACGCTCGTCTCCATTCTCTTTATGGCGATCCGCGGCAAGGGGCTTGGGCTCTACGAGCGCACGGCGATGATCCAGTCGGTGGGCGGCAGCAAACTCACGGGCGTCAGGACGCTCGTCAAGCGCATTCTCTTGGGGACCTTCCTCTTTGAGTTTGTCGGCGCGCTCCTGCTGATGATCCGCTTTATCCCTGATTTCGGCCCCGTCGGCATCTGGTACGGCGTGTTTCATTCCATCTCCGCCTTCTGCAATGCGGGCTTTGACATCATCGGTCCCGTCTCACTCGTCGACTATGCGCGCGATCCGCTCGTCTCTGTCGTCATCTGCGCGCTCATCATCATCGGGGGCCTCGGATTTTGCGTGTGGGGGGACGTCGTGGACTGCAAGGGCAATCCCAAAAAGTTCTCCTTCTATACGCGCATGGCGCTCATCGGCACGGCAGTTCTGCTTATCGTCGGCACGGCGCTGTTCATGGTGTTTGAGTGGAACAATCCCAATTATGAAGGGTTCAACTTCGGCGATAAACTTCTGTGCTCCTTCTTCAACGCGACGACGGCGCGCACGGCGGGCTACTTTACCACCGCGCCCGAATCGCTCTCCAACAGCGGCACGCTTTTGATGATCATTCTCATGTTCATCGGCGCCTGCTCGGGCAGCACGGGCGGCGGCGTCAAGGTGAGCACCTTCACCGTCATCATGATGGGCATGCTCTCCGTCATGTGCGGCAAAAAGGATATCACGATCGGCAAGCGCCGCATCGACCAGAGCGTTTTAAGTCAGGCGCTTGCGATCTTTGTCGCCTACCTCGTTCTGACCATCACGGCGACATTGCTCATCAATGCGATCGAGCCGGACGTCAATGCACCCTTTGCCGCCGTCATGTTCGAGACGGTCTCGGCGATCGGCACGGTCGGATTGACGCAGGCGCTCACGTCCCATCTTTCGGCGGTTTCCGAATTCATCCTCATTTTGCTGATGTACTTAGGGCGCGTCGGCATTCTCACCTTTGCGTTCGCCCTCAAGCGGCAAAAGACGAGCGAGGCCGCCGTCAGAAGGCCGCTGGATAATGTGTTTATAGGGTAAATATTCACACTTTTTCTTTCGAACTGACGAAAGAAAAAGTCGTGAATTTAAGGGCGCTTTCTTGCACAAGTGGATACTTGTGCTTCGGTCAGCGATTTTGCGTTGCAAATGCAAAATCGCTAAGCTCATGTGTGCGCAGAAGCCGCACTGCGGCTGTCTGCATGACGCACACATTCGCCCTCTGCGCGGAGATGGCAACAAAATAGCCTCCGCGCATTCACCCGCTGAGGTCGCAAGCGACAAATTGAGTACCGCTGCGGAAAGGCGCGACTTTCCTTGCGGCATTATTATAGCAAAAGCAAAGCCTCCCCTGACTGTGTTAGGGGAGGTGGCGAGCGTCAGCGAGACGGAAGGGTAGGCGACGACGGTGCCCCGAAGGGACGGAAGGGTTGCAATACCTCTGTGTGCAACTGAATAGATAAAAGCGCATTTGCGCGAAATATATTTTAATCAGGAGAAAGAAATGGTTTCCGTATTGCTGATCGGAATGGGAAAATTCGGCAGGACGCTGGGTGAAAAATTGCTCGGTATGGGGGACGAAGTGATGATCGTCGACAAGAACGAGGACGTCATCAACTCGCTCGCGCCCCGCTATACCAATGCGCTCATCGCCAACTGCATGAGCATGGACAATCTGGAGACGATGGACATCCCGTCCTTCGACGTGTGTATCGTCACCATCGGCGAGGACTTCCAGGCGTCGCTGGAGATCACGTCCAACTTAAAGGACTGCGGTGCAAAGAAGGTCATCTCCCGCGCGACCACGCAGATCCAGCGCAAGTTCCTGCTGCGCGTCGGCGCGGACGAGGTCATCTATCCCGACATGGATATTGCCGAAAAACTCGCCGTGCGTCTGAGCTCCAAAAAGGTGCTCAACTATATCGATCTGGACGCCGCGTATTCGATCTTTGAGATCGCCGTGCCCGCCAAGTGGGTAAAAAAGACGCTCGTCGAAGTCAACCCGCGCAAGCGCTACGGCATGAATATCCTCACCGTCAAGAACGGCGGAAGGGTGACGGCAACGCTGGAGGCGAACTACGTCTTTCAGGAGAACGATCAGCTGCTCGTGTTCGGCAACTCGGCGCAGATCCTTGCCTATATGAACAAACAGGACTGACGCATCCGTCTTTTGCAGACAAGCGCTCCCGACAGGGAGCGTTTTTTGTACAAATTTTACAAAAATGTTCCATATCCTAACAAATTTCGTGAAAAGTATTGACAGGCATGGGGGAGGTGTCAACCCCAGCAGAATATTATAATGGGAAAAGAATTTCCAATGTAAAACAACGAATCCGTAAATCTTGGGGGTCAAACAGCGGGAATAAAGAGTACTCGGTATTCGTATCATAGATTACATTCTTCTGCATAAAGAGAAAACCCTGATCAGGAGCTTTCCTGTCAGGGTTGTTTTTCTTTTCGGGCTTGGTTGGATTTGAAGGCGGCGTTTCGGAAGAGTATTTCAGATAAATTTGGAGTTTGTCCCGGTAGACGATGATTTTATCGATCAGAAGATCAATCATGGCTTCCGGAGATTTTTGTAGAGCACTTTTCAGATAGTTGCGGATCTGTACTTCGGTAAAAATCTTCTGTTGTCTGGATTTTTCTTGCTGGATAAGATCGGTAAGCTCTTTGTTCCGTTCCTCAAGATTATTCAGGCGTTCCCGCGTGACATCCGTCAAAGGTACGCCGGCTTCGATCGCAGAGAGAAGATTCAGGAATGCTTTCCTGTTTTTCTCCTGTTCTTTTTCAAGCAAGTGGAGATTGGTTTGCTGTTCCTGCTTTTGTTTTTGGATCTTCATGACGGCATGGACAAGGGAGGAGATGGTTTTTTCGTTGTCGAGCAGAGATAATAATGCATCAACGACGATCTGTTCAAGCATTTCTTTCCGAATGGATGGATTGGTGCATGGATTTTTTTTGAGTCTTGCGGCGTAACAACGGTAATAACGCATAATCGTTCCTTTTTGTGTCGTTCCAGCATACGAACTAACGGGTTTGCCGCAATAACCGCAGACGAGCTTATCACGTAAAAGATAGGTAACATTATCGACATGTTTTCCGTGTTTGAGTTTTTCGGCTTTTCGTCTTACGGCGTCAAAGATCTCCTGCGGGACAATGCGAGGATAAATGTTGTTATAGGTGACTCCGTTAATACGGTAGATGCCGGTGTATTTTTCCCTGCGTAATAAAACATAGATGGTATGATCCTGAAAGATCCTACCACGATTGCGAATTCCGCGAGCGCGCAGGTCTTTTGCAATATCAACAACCGTTTTTCCGTTTGCATAATCGGTGAAGATCTGCCTGACGATGGGGGCTTCTTCCTCGTTCAGAACAACTTTGTTTCCAACGACGGAGTATCCGTAATTGATAATACCGCCGATAAAGTTACCTTTCAGGCGGGTTTCGTGCATGCCGCGCTTTGTCTTCTGAGACAGCTCCTCGCTGTAATATTGGTTCATGCCTTCAAGGAGCGATTCCAAGAGGATGCCTTCGGGAGAGTCCGGGATATTCTCCATGACGGACAGGATCTTTATCCCGTTGTCTTTCAAGTGCTTGCGGTGGATCGCCATTTCGTACTTGTTACGCGAGAATCTGTCTAACTTGTAAACCAGACAATAATCCCACTCGTTCTTGTCACTGTCCGCAAGCATTTTTTGGAATGCCTCTCGGTTGTCGTTCGTCCCTGTCATGGCTCGGTCGATATAGGTATCGACGATGATGATCTCGTTCTTCTTTGCATAATCTTCGCAGACATGGAGCTGACCTTCGATGGATTGTTCGGTCTGCCGATCACTGCTGTAACGCGCATAGATGACTGCTGTTTTCAAAATTGGTACCTCCGATTGTTTTTGCGCCATTGTAAACGCCAAAGTCGTAGACTTTTTACGACTTTGAAAAAGAAATGGAAAAAATATTATTTCTCCGTTTGTCTTTCGGCACAACAAACAGCATCGGAAAAGAGGAAGCCGTCAAGGGCGAAAGGGGCGAACGCCCGAAAAATGATTGCGTGGAGGTACATAAAAAAGTAACCGTTCTGTCGGTTGAGCGGCTCCATGAGTTTTAAGCAAACATTTTTCCCCTTGACGGCGACCGATTTTTCCGATATATCCACAGCCGAAAGACAAACCGTTTTAGTATGAGGTGTAACACGTAGGGTGTATTAATCAACTACTTATGGAGTATAGAATACTTTATCAGGGTGAAATATATTCTATGTTGTATATAACTCCAACGGGAAACATTATATGGATAAGAAAATTATATTAAAAAGCATCGACGATCTGATGCTTGAAAAGGGTGTGTCGAAATATCAAATTCAGGAAAATGCTGATATCTCATCGACAATTTATCAATGGCGTAAAAATGCAACAAGGGACAGGGACCGAACACCATCTTTGCGTTCGATAGAAAAGATATGCAATTATTTTGAAGTCAGTTTGGCGTACTTTTTTGCAATGGATGAGGCCGAACAAAGGACTGCAAAGCAAAGGGACATTATGGATCTTATTAAGAATTTGTCTAACGAACAGTTGACTATATTAGAGAAATTGATTAAACAATTTAAAACGGAGTGAGGAATAAGATGGAGAGTTTGGGAGAAAAGATTCATGATTTGCGTAAGGCAAAAGGTTTGTCTCAGGAAGAGTTGGCTGAGAAAGTGGGAGTATCGCGTCAGACCATATCCAAATGGGAAAGTGGTTCTATGCAGCCGACTTTTGACAATATCATGTTATTGTGTTCAACGTTAGGGGCGGAGGTAGAATACTTTACTGACGAGACAGGAAAAATAGAGGCGGTACATGAGGAGGTCGTCGTATCGGATGCGCCGCTGAACGGCAGAAAGGAAAAGATCATAAATCGTGCTCTTTTGGCGGCTATAGTAGTCGTTTCAGTAATTTTTGCATACGTATGCGGGAAAATTGAACAAAGAAAGCAAAAAGCCGAGCAAGAAAACCTTGCCCGGCTTTAATTTTTTCAGATAAATCTTTTCAGCGACGATTTTGCGACCGTTTACTTCCGCGAGGCCAATGCTATCATAGCGAAGACGAAACGGCACACAATTGCAAAAGTGTCGCAAAACCTATCATTATTACTGAACGGCATTGTTTTCATTTTGTGACCAAAGATTCAAGACCTGTACGCCTTTCCTTTGCGCATATCGAAGCGCTGTCTTTGCCCCGCTTTGACAGCTTTCCTTGCCAAAGTGCTAAGATTTTTTCAATCTATAATGGAAAGAAGGCAGTACATTCAAAAGCTCAATGATCTGAATCATTTTTCATCCAGAAGAACACAATCGTGCCTTTCCCCGCAAACGGAACACAGTACTCCGGGCGTACGCGTGGCCCGCACGATTCGCTTCCGAGGCCGCTCATATAGTAGTCAACATTGAAATAAGTTGCATCGTTTTCCCGTAAATCGCTGTCGTGCAGAGTATCTGCAAGCGTGCGTTCATCATAGGGCAATGCAGAAAATGAGCGCATTCCTTCCGCGCGGATCGTGATTTGTCCATCGGTAATTTGAGCATATTTTGCTCCGCAATGACTTCCGCATTCCTGTGGTTTGATGAAATGGACCATTTCATTTTGTACTTGATTGGTATATTCGCCCATTTCGCAGAAATCATGCATATCTTCATAACTTTCATAGGGACCATAGGCGAGGTATTTCAGTTGTGTAAAATTTCTGTTTAATCGCATTTTCCATCCGATCCGCGGCAGCCAACGGAAATAGCCCGACGTAATCTGATATTCCTCGTCAATTTGTACTCCGCTGCGAAGGAATCGATAAGTCACCTTGGCTTCCGCGAGAGGCAGCATAGAGTTATAGTGTCCGATTTTCAAATGCACTCTCACGCGGTTTTTGTCAATTGAATACTCGGTCATATCGCAAACGGCTTTGTCGAGGAAGACGGTTTTCCAGGCTTCCTTTTCGATGCGGTCATTATCAGTCGGAGCGCGCCAGAGATTCAACCGAATTCCGCCGAGTTCCTTTCCTGCGACACAGACGGATATAATTTCCCCGCAAACTTTGTCAATCGTGTACACGCAGTCCGCTTCGGAAATTTTGAGATAGCGGGAGGATTCCTGAACAGAACACTGTGCGTTGAGACATTGAGAGGGAAGGAATTTTTCCTCATAAAAACTCTCATTTGCGCAGTCGTATTGCTTTCCTGATTCACGAACGCGCAGACGCACACTTCCGTTTTTTTCAAGCTCCAGGGCGGAAGAGGAACGGGGCGGGATTTGTACTCGGAATTCCTGAATGCTGTGATCGCTGAATTCCGCAAAGATGGTTGCGTCCAGGGAAATAAAGTAGTACTTGTTGAAAATATGCAGAGTTCGCCCGTGTTTTCGGAAGACGGCAGGCTGATAGATTTTTTTCATTTGCAAAGCGCCGGGCTTCAAGGTTCTGTCTGGTAGAACAAGCCCGTCGATGCAAAAATTTCCGTCTTGCCACGTCTCATGGAAATCATCTCCATAGAGAAATCCGTCTGAGTGATATCGGATTCCGTGATCGCACCATTCCCAGACAAATGCACCCATAAATCGGTCAGACGACTCAATGACATCCCAATACTCTTTGAATGCCCCGGGTCCGTTTCCCATAGCGTGCTCATATTCGCACAAGACGAGCGGCCTGGTCTCTTTTGCATCGTTACGGTAGTCGTTGTCCATCCATTCTACGGGCGGGTACATTCTGCTGACCATGTCAAGAGGAACGCGGTAATATTCTTCAAAACCATAGTGCGTAGTATTGATGCGGAACAGTCCTTCATAGTGAACGGGACGTGTATCGCGGCGCTTGACTTCGGAAAGAGCAAAATAGAAGTTTTCGCCCCAGCCTGCCTCGTTTCCGAGAGACCAAATGAGGACGCACGGATGATTTTTGTTTTGTTCGACGTTGGTAATCTGGCGTTCTACAACGCTGTCGCAAAAGACAGGGTTGGATGCCATTCGTTCCATGCGCTGTTCATACGTCATGCCGAAGTCGCCGATCCTACCCACGCCGTGGCTTTCCACGTCGCTTTCGCTCATGACATAGAGCCCGTATTCATCACATAAACGGTAAAAGAGCGGTGATGCTGGATAATGGGAGGTACGGACAGCATTGACGTTGAGCTGTTTCATGAGAAGAACATCCTGGCGCATATCCTCTTCCGAAACGGCCGCCCCCTTGTCGGGGTGAAAATCGTGGCGGTTTACGCCGCGCAGTTTGATCGGCTTTCCGTTGACAAGAAAAATCCCGTTTTTGACTTCGCTCGTTCTGATTCCGACGCGTTCAAAAATAATTTCGTCCCCGCAGGAAATCTCCATCGGATATAAATAGGGGGATTCTGCGCTCCAAAGGCGTGCATCCTGAACAGTAAATTGAACGCTTGCACCGCTATCAACCAATGCAGTTTGTCCGTGAAAGGAAACAATTGCAGATACCTGACTGCGATTGGAAAAGTTTACGGTTGCCGCATTTCCCTTGCAGTCGGTGTCAATTTTGTAGTCTGTGATATGCTTCTGATCGCGGGAGAGCAGATAGACGTCGCGGAAGATTCCCGTAAAACGCCATTTGTCCTGACATTCAAGATAACTGCCGAAACACCATTTCAGAACGAGTACATCCAGGCGATTTCCTGATTCATGAACAAAGTCTGTAATATCAAATTCGCTTGTTTTGTGCGTAATTTCAGAAAAGCCTGCAAATTGTTTATTGACATAGAGATAGAAGCAGGAATCTACCCCCTCAAACACGATATAAGTGCGCTTTCCTTCCGCACATGATTTGGCATCGAATGTCCGCATATAGTGAAAAACGGGGTTGCGGAGGGGGACGCGCGGCGGATCAAACATGAACGGGTAGCGGTCACAGCTGTACTGGAAATGATCGTATCCGAAATACTGCACGCAGGAAGGTACCGGGATATCCTCAGATGGATCGTCCTCGAGAAAGTTTTCCGCATCGAGGAGGCTTTCGTATGCACGAATTTTCCAATTCCCGCAAAGAGAATGGAATAATTGGCTGTCTTCCCGACGCTCGCTTCTGGCTTGCCCCTGTCGGAACGGGACAAAATATGCACGAGGGGCTTCAGCACCGACCGTCTTGGATTGTTGGTGATATTCTTTCATGGCGACGCTCCTTGTATGAGAAAAGGATGGATTTTTAGAAAATCATCAGGGTTATTGTACCACATCGGTTTCGGAAAGGCAATATCTGTCCTGAAACAACTATATGGACAATCCCGAAAAGAAACGCAAAGATAACGTTTTTTTTGCCTGCGGACTTTTGTGCAAGTGGGTTGTGTTATCTTTTTATGAGCTAATATGCGCAATATGAGGGATGAAAAACAGAATCGTCTTTGATGCACAAGGCAGGATTCCCATTTTGTCCATATATTTTCTTAAATATGATATTGTTATCTCTTGTGAAATCAGTTAAAGTGTATATACTGAAACTATGGATTTTTTAATTACAAGAACAGCTGCAAATTTATCTGAGTATCCGATGCACAGTCATGATGTTTTCGAGATTGTGTGTTATCTGGAGGGGAACGGAGTCATGCGTTCAGATAAGGAAAACATTAAGTTTTCCAAGGGAACGCTTCTGATTATTCCGCCCGGATGCCTGCACGGATCGATTTCGGAAAAATCATTTTCCAATGTATGTATTCATACAGCGGATTGTCCGAAATTTTCAGAGAAGGGGATTCTGATCGGGAAAGATAATGCCAATGAAGATGCGCAGACGCTGGCAAAGATGCTCTATCGGTATTATCTTGATGAGGATTTGCGCGAAAAGGAACTGATCAGGAATTTATACAACGCGTATTTGTCCCTGGTTCTTTCTCTTGTTGAGGAACAAGAGAACAGCATTATTGCGGAGCTTCATAAAGAGCTGATGAATAATCTGTGGAATTCCCATTTTGATCTGACGGCAGAGATCGGGCGCATCGGATACACGGAAGACTATGTCCGGCGGCTTTATCGTTCGAGATACGGAAAGACGCCGCTGCAGTTTTTGCTGTCTGCACGAATCGAATACGCAAAAAAGCTGTTGTATATTTACGGAAATAAGGTCTCGATCCGAGAAATTGCGGAAATGTGCGGCTTTTCCGATCCGCTGTATTTTTCAAGAATGTTTAAGCGGACAGAGGGAATCGGGCCGAAGGCTTATTTGTCTGAAATAAAGAAGTGACGAATGGAATATTTACTTTTGGTCCTGACGGTGGGATTGGGCGCCTTGAAGTCAATCATGACAAAATTGACCAAGACGAAAAATACCAATTTAAGGGATACAACAAAAATTAATCTGATTTCCTTCTCCTGCGCGCTGGTTGTTATCTTTTTATTGGGGATACAGGACCTGGGCAGCCCGTTTTCCGTACCGATATGGCTTGCTTTGTTTTATGCGGTGTGCACTTTGGCTTCTCAGTTATGTTTGATGAAAGCAGTGGAACTCGGTCCCGTTTCCATATCTTCACTTTTCTATTCCTGCGGATTTATTATCCCGACCATTTGGGGGAATGTATTCTATCAGGAAGGAATTCATGCCCTTCATATCGTCGGGATCGTTCTTATTGTGGCATCTTTTATCCTTTCATCGCAATTCAAGAGGGGAAAAAGAATCAGCATCGGATGGGTGTTTGCAGCGTTGGGCGGGACATTGTTTTCGGGACTTGTCGGCGTCATCCAGAAATTATTTACAAATAATTACAGCGCATTTTCCCTGAATTATTTTTTGTATGTTGCCTTTGCGTTCATTATCGCCATCAATCTGTTGCTTTTCCTTGTTGCGCAGATTATCGACAGACGAAAAAAAACCGTTCAGGAGCCTGCCCCAGAAGAGGAGATAACCGAAGAAGGCGAAAAAACAAAAACAGGCAGGCTCATTTTATTTACAATTTTCTTAGGGTGCATCATCGGTCTTGTCAATAAGATCAATACATATCTTTCGGGTGTATTCCCGAGCATTATTGTATTTCCGATTATCAACGGCGGAGCAATCCTGCTTTCGGCGGTTTTGTCCAAGTTCATATTCAAAGAAAAACTGAAGGCAATTCAATGGGTCGGGATCATGGTAGGCATTCTCGGGATTGTGCTGCTCGCCCTTGGCCAGATGTACGTGTAAAGCAAAGGAGAATACAGAAAATGAAACGGATACAGTTTGATTTGTTTCCGCACGGAAAGCGAAAGGCGGTTACGTTCAGTTATGATGACGGTCAGATCTTTGATACGCGACTGGCGGAAATGTTTGATAAATATGGAGTAAAATGTACGTTTAATCTGAACTCGGACAACCTCGGGAAACGGGGCTATGTGGATGCTTCGTTTGTGCGCGAGTTGTCTGCAAGGCATGAGATCGCCTGTCATACGCTGACGCATCCGCATTTGGAAAATCTCCCTTTATTGCAGGTCACGCAGGAGATATATGAGGATAAGTGCGCGCTGGAAGATATTACGGGAAAACCGGTATGCGGAATGGCTTATCCGTTCGGGACATACAACGAGGGAGTAAAGCGCGTCCTGCGTTCGGTCGAGATTCTCTACAGCCGCACAACGGGAATCAATCCGAAATTCACCTTTCCGCAGGATGACTATGAATGGCATCCGAACTGTCATCATCGCAATGCGGCGGAGAAAGCGGAACAGTTTCTCGGAATCGCGGGGGAAATGAGCCTTATGTATATTTGGGGACACTCCTTTGAGTTTGACCGCGAGAAGAATTGGGAGTTTTTCGAGCATTTGCTCGGGACAGTTGCGGGACACGATGATATTTGGTATGCAACGAATCTGGAATTATACGATTACCGCCATGCAGTCCAATCTCTTCGGATAAGTGCCAAAGGAGAGAGTGTCTTTAATCCGAGCGCGCTTACGGTATATGCTTCCGTTGACGGGGTTCCGACGGCATTTGCACCGGGCCTTACAAAGCTGAAACGGATGCCGTAAAAAGACAGGGGAGGAGAAAATGAGAAAATTTAATGGATTCGAATGCGGGATGGGGATTGGCGGATGGCTTACCAATTATAAGAGGTTCCATGTGATCCCGCGCGAAAAAATCAATACGTTGACCATCGGGGATGAGGAGCATTTTCGCACCTACATCAGCGAAAATGATATTGCATACATAGCTTCTCTCGGGTTTGACCACGTTCGCCTGTGTTTTGATCAGATCGTGCTGCAGACGGAGGAGGGCGCATTTCGGGAAGATCATTTTGCGCTCATTGATGCATTTATCGGATGGTGTGAGAAATATTCGCTCAATATTGTGCTCAATCTGCATAAGGCATTCGGGAACTACTGCGATGTCAACACAGGTGTTTCTCTCTTTGAGGATGAGGCACTGCAGGATGAGTTTGTAGCATTCTGGGAGCACTTTGCAAGGCGATATGCGGCAAAGCCTGCGCTTATTTTTGAGCTGCTCAACGAGGTCAGGGACGTCCCGCCTGAACAGTGGAACAATCTTGCCCGAAAGACCGTGGCGGCGATTCGCAGGATTGATCCGATGCGCAGATTGATTGTCGGAACGACTTGCTGGAACAGTCCTGATACACTGAAAGATCTTGTCCTGTTTGACGATGAAAAAGTCATTTATACTTTTCATTTTTATGAACCGTTTGAATTTACGCATCAGCAGGGCGTGCTGCAGCCCGCAACGGAATTTTACAATCGGGAGATGCCGTACCCGGGGGATATTGAACGGTATCGGGATTATCAGAAATGTGTCAAGGGCATCGATCACGCCTATGCGGGGCTCGATCGGATGGACAAACGGTTTATCGATCGCGCACTTGCACCGGTCAGGACGTTTCAGCAGCAGCATCCGGACAAGATCGTCTGGTGCGGAGAGTTCGGAACGATCCGACACTGCAAGTTGCAGTGGAGAATCAATTGGTTTCGGGACGTCATAGCCTTTTTCAAGGCGAATGCTGTTCCCTATTCTGTCTGGAATTATCTGAGTATGCCGAGCGACGGGAACCGTTTCAGTCTTGTAGATGATGAAACGCGTAAAATTCTATCCGAAGATTTGTTGAACACTTTGCTTGGGAAAGGATGATCGGATCAATTGTTTGGGATTCTGGGGGCGCGGCGGATGCGCCTTTATGATGAAACAGAAATATGAAAGGAGGAAAAGAGATGAGGAGCAAAGCGATAGGCAAGACCAGAAAGGCAGCGTGCCTGTTGATCTGTCTGTTGATGGGCTGTCTGTGCGCGGTATTTGCCGCATGTACGGACGAAGGGGAGCAGAAAGAAGATACTGCAACGGTTGAGACAATCGAAATCTCCAATGAATCCGAGTTGACGGCAGAATGGATTCTGGGGGAAGGCGACAGAACGGTAAATGTTGTGTTTACGCCCGATACGTTTACGCAGGAAAATACACAATTTACGGTGCAGTCGAGCAATCCGAGCGTTGTTTCTGTCAACGGAACGATTCTGTCAGCCGTCGGCGCGGGCAGAGCGACCATCACGGTCTCCGCGGGAGACGCGTCGGATACAATCGAGGTGACCGTCTCCGTCGGCATGCCGACACTCTCTCACGATGAGGAGCTTCAGGCAGTAGAAGGGATGGCATATTCCATCGGAGAGCTTGTTCTGGCGGAGGCCTGCGATGGGACGGATATTACGGAGAATGTCGTCGTAACTTCAGAGAGCGATCAGGTTGTTTATGACGCCGAGGCGCATACCATTTCCTTTACGGAAAAGGGTGAGTATGATATGACGCTTACCGTCGCCGATCCCCGCGATGCAACCAAGACGGCATCCGGTTCGATGCACGTGGAAGTATTCCGCAATCCCTTCTCGACGACGAATACGACATTTAAACTCAGCAATATGTACGGCGAAGAGTCTGCACAGACTGCAATGTCGACCAATTCCACGGATGATGTCGTCTATGCCTATTACAATGCGGACCCGAGCAAGCTCTACTATGCCGAGGCAACGTTTGACATCGGCGGCACGGTGGACTATCATACTTTGGTAGGTCTTGGGCATTTCATTGAAGGTGACACCAACCGCATGGTCGGCATGGTGATTCAAAGAGATGACAAGAATTTCAAAATCAAGGATATTGACTGGACCAAGACGCCTGACCCGACGTTTGACGAAAATGCAAAACTTTCGGACGGTTCGGATGACGTCACGCTGTACAGCTATCGCATCGATGAAGTGAGAGGCTATACGGACGAGGAGTCCAATCACGTGAAATTTGCCGTGGCGCGCGTCGGTGACTATCTGTATGCGTTCCTCAACGATCAGTACGTTGCCAGGGTGGCATTCGAATATTACTATGACAAGGATACCGTTCCCGGGCTCATCGGCACCAAGCTGAACACGACTTCCGTTTCAGGGATGACGTGGCTGAGCGGAGAGGAGGCACAGAGCAAGGTAGATGCACTGATCCAGGACAAAGAGCTCATTGCCTATGCGCCCGATAATTGGGCGAGCGGAGCGGTATCGACTTATCCCGATTGCGTAACGAATATGACAAAGGATGAGAACGGAGTCAGCTTCACATACGCAAAAGATACGAGCGGATCCAATTCCGGAATGGTGAGCCCGTACATCTATTTTGACGGAGACTTTACGCTGGAATGGGTGTATAAGAATACCGGGCATAACAATCCGAACGGCGGAAAAGAGCAAATGTATCTGGAGATCAGAGATTACAAATACAACGCTCCCATTCTCCAGTTCGGCGAACGGCAGAATGACGGGAAATTCCTTCTTGACAAACTTCCCGAAACGCAGGGGAGTGAGGTATTTAATCAGCCTTCCTTCAATGATACGAGCAAATGGAACGGCAAGGCGTTTGATTTCTCGGAGGGAACGCGGTATGTTGTGACGCGCACGCTTACGGAGACGTGTGCAGAGTATCGCATGACAGTTATATCTGTTGCGGACCCTCTGCAAAGGTACAGCACGACCATTGAATACGACGGACAGAAATGGAATACGCCTGTGATTTTCCTGTGGCACAACTACTTTGTCTCGGGCGAATATTCCGATATCCGTTGGTCTACCGACCCGTCGGATGCCAATGATGATCCTATCGTATTGGAGAATATTGCAATTGCCAATAAGAGCGAACTTGCGGCAGAATGGATTCTCGGCGATGCGGATCGCACGGTTCAGCTGACATTCACGCCCGATCTTTTTACGGAATCCAATGTGGAGTTTACGGTTGAGTCGAGTGATCCGAACGTTGTATCCGCAGACGGAAAGACGCTTCATGCGGTCGCCAAGGGAACGGCGGTCATCACGGTAAGGGCAGGGGAGTTTTACGATACGGTCGAAGTGACGGTCAGTATCGGCGTGCCTTCTCTGGAGATAGGACAACAGCTGCAGGCGGTCAGAGATACGGCATATCCCGTCGGAGACTTCGTGACGGCGAAGGCCTGTGATGGAACAGACCTTACGGATGCAATTCAGGTAAGTTGCAGCGAGAGCGGATTTGTCTATAATGAGGCAGACGGCACGATCAAATTCAGCGAACCGAAGGAATATGCGGTGACGTTCACAGTGGCAGATTCCCGCGATACGACGAAAGTTGCTGTAAAAACGATTACGATAGAAGCAATTTTTGTGGAGACGATCTCCATCAGCAACAAGGAAGAACTTGCTGCCGAATGGATTCTCGGCGATGACTTCCGCACGGTGCATGTCGTGTATACGCCCGATATATTTACCGAAGAAACTGTACAATTCTCTGTGGAATCGAGCAATCCCGATATTGTCACGGTGGACGGCAAGGCATTGAATGCGGTCGGCGCAGGGACTGTCACCATCACGGTCCGCGTGGAGGGTGCAAGCGATACAGTCGAAGTGACCGTAGGGGTCGGCGCTCCTGCGCTGACGGTTGCGGAAACTTTGCAGGCATTGGAGGGGACGGAGTATTCCGTCAAAGATTTTGCATCGGCGCAGGCTTGCGACAAGACAGATCTTACGCAGTACATTGTCGTTTCTTTTGAGGGAACCGGTGTTGACTACGATCGTGAATCCGGAAAACTTACCTTTGAAGAAAAGGGCGAGTACGAACTGACGTTCACGGTTGCGGATCAGCGCGATGAGACGAAAACGGCAACCAGGACGGTTGCGGTGGAGGTTTTCCGCGATCCTCTCTCTGTGTCAAATACAACGTTTGAGCTGAGCAATCTGTACGGCGAGGAGTCCGCGCAGACTGCGAGCGGAACGGATGCTTCGGACAGTGTCGTCTATGCCTATTACAATGCGGACCCGAGCAAGCTCTATTATGCCGAGGCAATGTTTGACATCGGCGGCACGGTGGATCATCAGATTCTGGTCGGGCTCGGACATTTCGTCGAAGGTGACACCAACCGCATGGTCGGCATGGTGATCCAGAGAAACGATAAGAACTTCAAAATTAAAGACATCGACTGGACCAAGACGCCTGATCCGACGTTTGACGAAAACGCAAAACTTTCGGACAGTTCGGATGATATCACGCTGTACAGCTATAAAATCGATTCTTTGCGCGGGTATACGGACGCCGATCCCAACCATGTCAAATTTGCGGTGGCACGTGTCGGGGATTATCTGTATGCGTTCCTTAACGATCAGTATGTTGCACGGGTGGCATTCAAATATTATTTTGACAAGGATACCGTTCCCGGGCTCATCGGCACCAAGCTGAACACGACTTCTGTTTCGGGGATGACATGGCTGAGCGGCGATGAGGCGCAGGGCAAAGTGGATGCGCTGATGGCAAATACGGGGATGGTGGCATATGTACCCGATACATGGGCAAACGGCTCTCTGAACAGCTATGACACCGCCGTAACGAACATTACGAACGGAGAAAACGGGATGGGATTTATCTATGCGAGCGACGGCTACGATCTCAATGCCAGCATGGTGAGTCCGTACCTGTATTTTGACGGAGATTTCACGCTGGAATGGGTGTATAAGGTCAACACGTACGACAATCCGGCGGGCGGACAGGAAAAGATGTATCTGGAGATCAGGAACTATAAGTATAATAATCCCATTCTCCAGTTTGGCGAGCAGTGGAAGGACCGTGTTTTTATCCTTGACAAGCAGCCGGAAGATTCCGACAAGGTACTCAATCAGCCGTCCTTTGACGATACGTCGAAGTGGAACGGCGAGGCGTTCGACTTCTCGCAGGGAACGCATTATGTTGTAACCCGTACGCTCACCGATACCGCGGCGGAATACACAATGACCGTCTCGTCCGTTGCGAAACCGGAACAGACGTACACGGTGAGTTTCAGTTACAGCGGTTCCAGATGGAATACGCCCGTTCTGTTCCTTTGGCACAATCACTGGATTTCGGGCGAATATTCCAACATTCGTTGGACGACGGGGACGGTGTCGGAATAACCGAAGCACTGAAAGGAGATTGCGGCGCGCCTGCCGAATGGCAGGCGCGTGCAAACAGAAAAGGAGGAAAGAATTGAAATTGTTCAGAAAAAAGATCGTTCCGATCGCACTCGGACTGATTATGGCAGCTGTTCCGATGATGTCCTTTGCCGGATGTGCAGACGATGAAGCGGAATACACCATTACGTATCATCTCAACTATCAGGGTGCGGACCGTGCGGAACGGGCAGTGACAGTCCCTGCCGGTGCGCATGCAGTCTCCTGGACGCCCGTCCGAGACGGATATCTGATTGACGGTTGGTATACTGATGCAAACTGTCAGAATGAATTTGACTTTGGCTCAGCGGTACGCAGCAATCTCAATCTGTATGCCGATTGGCGTGCGGATGCCGCTTATAAAGTGACGTTTGACAGCAACTATGCATTGGGCGACATCACGCAGATCAGTGCGGAAGGGGATGAGCCGATCGATCCCAACCTCGTTCCGGAAGTATCAAGGATGGGGCGCACCTTCAGCGGCTGGTATCGGGAACCGGAATGTATCAACAAATGGAATCTGGAAACGGACACGGTGGTTTCCGATATGACCCTTTATGCAGGGTATACGTTGGACGGTTCAATGCCGCGCGACAATGAGGGGAATCCTGTTTACGATGATATTACGGTCAATGTCTGGATCGGCGCAAATTTTGACACATTGCCCGTGTTTGAATCGCTTGCGGAGCAGTTCAACGCCGAACGCGAGGGCGAAATTTATGTCAATGTCACGACCCAGCTGAGCAATCAGAATACTTTCTCTCTGCGCTTTCAGCAGACGCCTGAAAAGAGTCGGTTTGAAAGCACATACTATTCAGCCGAAGATATTTATGATCTTGCGAACATTCCGCTTGATCGGCAGGCATGGTATGAACAGGCGGCGCGCGACAGCTATTATATGGGGGAGATGACCTCCATTCCGCTTGTTGCGGGCGTTCCTTTTGTTATCTACAATCAAGCGCTCATGGAGAAATATAATGGTTCGCAGGCGCTTCCTGAGAATTATTCGCAGCTCACAGCGCTTCTGAAGAAGGCATATGACGGAGAGCATACGTCAAATGCCGATTTCCGCAGCATCCTTGCCGCCTATGAATCCTGGGATTGGCGGGAGGCGCCGAGCTATGCGGCGTTTGCGCAGAACGGCGCGGATTACTATGTTCACGAAAACGGCCATTATATCAACAAATGGGATACCGATGAAACCATGTTTGAAAATGCCGTTACGGCAATGCAGAACACTTATGATCTGTTCGGCACGGACGGCGCCTTCCATGGCGGTGCGGCGGGGATGGTCGGCAGTGCGCTCATCAATGCCGTTGTCAGCGGAAATGCGCTTATGGGGCTCGTGACGGTGCCTACTTATATCGGAAGCGTCCTTTCCGCAGCAGGACTCGGGATCATGCCGATGAGCGGCCTGTTCACCGATGAGACGGGGGCACAGGCCATGCAGATTCCCGTACACACCATCGGGCTAGCATTTTATCGGGCGTCAGATCTTTCTTTGACAGAGCTTGCCGCTGCGGCAGAATTTGCCGATTACGTCAGCAAGAACTCCTACGCATTTGCGGAGACGGGATGGTATCCGCTGCGCAAATCGGTGGCGGAGTCGGATGCGTTTACACAATCCGAAAATAAGACCGTGCAGCTGTTGCATGAGGTCGGATCCCCTGAGAATTTCCGTACGTTGGACGGTCTCACAGACGGAAAGAAAATCGTCAGCGATATCGCCTCCGGGACGTATCTGTTGCCCGCCCTTCAGTCCGGTATGGAAAATGTGAGCGATTATGTCCGCGAGATGATGTACATGATCAAGGGCGAGTTGTATTGAGGAGGTAGCATTGATGAAAAAACTTGCCATGACGGCAGCGCTTGTAATTTCAGCGGGTATTGTGCTCGGGGCGGCGGGCTGCGCGTCCGATGTCAATGCCGTTCTGCCCGACAGACAGAGCTGGACGATTGCCTCCCCCGACGGAGGGCTTCAGACGCAGGTCGCAATTGACGGCGACGGGGCACTCTTTTACACGGTCAAAAAGGACGGGGTTACCGTTGTTGACCGTTCGGCGCTCGGGTTTACGATTGCAGAGGACGATCTGTCCCTGTTCACCGTGGAGAGTGCAACAACCGACCGTGTCAGCGGTTCCTACGACAATATTTCGGGAAAGCGTTCGCATGTTGAATATGACTGCAACCAGCTCACCCTGACGCTGAAGGCATGGGATTTTTGCCTTGACGTTTATATGCGCAGTTATGACGACGGGTACGCATTCCGATATGGTATTCGTGCGATCGACGGCGGAGAGGGGACCATCACGGTGGAGAGAGAAAATACTGAATTTGCAGTTCCGCAGGGATCGACGATGTGGGCGCAGGAGTATGTTTCCATCGATCCCGCAAAGGGCGATTTTTTCGCATACGAGGAGACATTCACGCGCAGACAGTCCACCAACAATTCAGGCGTTACCATTTCCATGCCGATGCTCTATCAGGTCAAGGGAAGCGATGTTTATTCGCTTGTGACCGAATCAGGACTGATCGGCAGCGGATATTATGGGTCTTATCTGAAAGAGGCGGCGGGAAACGAGGGAACGGGAATTTTTCAGACGATTCATTCCCCTGCGGGGGTTGCGTACCCCGACAATGTGATTTCCTATCCTTTCCAATCGCCCTGGAGAGTGGGGATTACAGGATCTTTGAAGACGGTTGCCGAGAGTGAGCTCGTCGAAAAAGTGTACGATGACGCGGAGTATTGGAAACCTGATAACTATGATTCTTTGACATCGGAGGAGCAGGAGATTTATAATTACGACTGGGTAGACCCTGGCGTGGCGGCATGGAACTGGCTCATATACACCAATGGATTCGGAGAAAAGAAGAGCCAGAATGACTACAATCTCCAGCGCGAATATGTTGATCTGGCGGCAGAAATGGGATGGAAGTATTCCGTGCTCGATGCGGGATGGAATACCAACCTCGATGTCGCCGACTTCAAAGAATTTACAAAGTATGCGCATGACAAGGGCGTCAAGATCATCGTCTGGTGCAATGCGATGACAGACTTCGCCAACGGGGATGCAGGCGTTCTGCGTGCCAAACTCGATCTCTGGGCGAGTTACGGCATCGATGGCATCAAAATAGACTTTTTTGACGGGCAGAATACCCTGAATCAAACACATCAGGGAGAGGATATCGATACGATCCGCTGGTATGAAACCATTTACCAGGAAACGGCAAAGCGGAAGATGGTTGTCAATGCCCACGGCAGCAATAAACCTACGGGAGAGCGGCGCATTTATCCCAATGTTCTCAATCGGGAGGCCGTCCGCGGAAATGAAAATGTCAGCGTCGGAACGGGGCTTACGATCAATGCGCTCTTCATTCGGGCGGTTGTCGGACCCTCTGATTTTACCCCCGTTGTCACGCCGCTCAGCGAATATCTGACGATGGGGCAGCAGATGGCGCTCGCCGTCTTGTTTGAGTCGGGAATCCCGTCCATGGCGGACTACGCCGAAACGTATCAGCAGATCAAGATCAACGAATTCTATCGCTCTATTCCCTCGGCGCGGGACGAGACGGTGTTTTTGTGCGGAGAGCTGGACGGTTATTACTGCGCTGCCATTCGGGCAGGGGATGAATGGTTTGTTGCCGGCGCCAATTCTATTATTGAAAGTACGGTAACGATCGACTTTTCTTTCCTGGGAGAGGGCTCCTACCAAGCGGAGTACTTCAATGATGATGGCGAGGGAAGTGTCGTGAGGCGCTCAATGACGGTTACGTCGGACAGTCGGCAGAACGTGACAATGATCGCGAACGGCGGATTTGTCATGCGACTGCAAAAGATATGATACAATGTTGGGACGAATCCCCTTCATTTCAAAGGAAATCTGACCAAAAGGAGTAAATTGACATGAAAAAGAAATTGATCAGTATCATGATGGCGTCCATGAGCGTCTTTATGCTTGCCGCCTGCAATCCCGCAGAGGGAGGCGGAGGCGGTGACGAATGGTGGGAAACCACGGGAACGCTGAATACGGACGAAAACGGAAATGTTGTGTATGACAATATCGACCTGCGTCTGACGACGGTCATCACGGGGGAAGACAAAGCGCCTTTCGAGCAGCTTGTCAATCAATTCAATGCAGAACACCGCGGTGAGATCAATGTGATTGTGGACAGCATCGACCAGGCGTCGTATGAGCAGTCGGTTGCATCGCGTATCACAAACAATTCCAATGCGCCTGACTTTTTGCTGTCGCACCAGAAGGGGCATCAGTCCTTTGTGGATAATGAGCTGATTCAGCCTTTCAATGAAGGGATGGAGGCGTCCGGGATCACGTTTGACATGGAAGATTTTGCGCCCGGGCTTGCACAGTATACCTCCCTCGGCTTCGACGATGAGCTGTTTGGCGTACCCGTTGACGCACAGAGCATGATCGTGTTTTATAACAAGGATATGCTCAACGACCTTGGCGCATCGCTTCCGACAGATCGGGCGGAGCTGCTCGATTTGTGCAAACGTGCGGCAACGGAATTAAATATTACGCCCATCGCATGGTCGGATTCCATCAATTTCTTCACGGCCTACGTCTTCCCGACGGCGATCGTCCAGAACGGCGGAGTTTTCTACGACACGCAGACGTACAAGGCGGATTGGTACAGCAGTGAAACCAACCGTACGGCATTCAAAAATGCGATTGCATCCCTTCGCGAGCTCATCTACACCGATCCGAAACTTGCCAATCATAATGAGGCGACCAGTTCGTCGCTCTCCAGATTCCTGAATAATCAGGCGCTGTTCTACTTTGCAACGCCCTGGACGCTGGAATCGGTGCTCACCTCTTACGGGGAAAAGAACGGTTTGGATCGGGAGACGGTCATGTCCGACTATGTGGGCGGAACGAGCATGTCCGGTTGGTTTGCGATGAGCGAGAGCGAAAATTCGGATAAAATTTTCGGTGATTCGCATTTCTTTGCGATCAGCAGGACCTGTACCGATATCAACAAGAAGGCGGCAATCTGTGAATTTGTGCGCTGGTTCACGCAGACAGGCTCCATTGGGGCAGAGTGGGCACAGGCGGGACATATCAGCGTTTCGGAGACGATCACAAGCTCGGCAGAGTACAATGCCAATGTTTACATCACCGATTATATGAACAACTTTTATTCGGGACTTGATAACTTTGTCTGCATCGGGAACACGCCTTTTTACAGTGATCTGTCCACGCAACTTACAAGCATTGTTATAGGCGCCCTTGGCGAGAGCGACGCATCCGGAGACGACGCCCTGATCAAAAAGGCGCAGGACAACCTGAACAGTATTGTTGACTTTATCTATATGTGACGGTGAGATATGACAGGGGACTACATTGAGCAGAAAAAACGGACCATGAATCGGAGCAAGCGCAAGCAGATGCTGTGTGCGCTTGCTTTGATCAGCCCGTTCTGCATTATCTTTTTGCTGTTCAAGCTTATTCCGACATTGCTTGGTGCAGTTTTTTCCTTCATGCAGTACAACCCGAATATGTCGGAAGGGAATTCCTTCATCGGATTGCAGAACTACCTGAATATCTTCAATTTCGATCTGCCTGTATCCCGCACCTTTTGGGAGAGCTTCGGAACCATGCTGACATTTGTGGTTGTCACGGTTCCTGCTCTCATTGTAATTCCGCTTATACTTGCCTACTTCATCAATATGCATCCTCCGGGATATAAAATTTTCCGTGCAATCATCTATCTGCCGAGCGTTGTTTCGGTAACGATTGTCGGTATTGTTTTCGGGAATATGTTTGCGGGGGACAGTTCCGGATTTATCAATGCGTTGCTGGGAACGCAAATCGAATGGCTTTCGGGATTGCCCTGGGCAGGGGATACGCTGCGCTGGCTGGTCATGTTTATCGCTAGTATCTGGTGGCAATCCGGAACCAACTTCGTCATCTTTTCGGGTGCGCTCAGGAATGTTCCGAAATCGCTGTACGAGGCGTGCGAGATGGACGGAGGCGGCCGCTTTCAGCGTATTCTTTACATTATGCTGCCGAACATTAAATCGGCGATCAACATTGTCTTGTTCAATACGCTCATCGGCTATCTCGGTCTCTATGGTCAGCCGACCGTTCTGTCGGAACTCGATAATGAGTCGCTGCTCGTTTCTCCTATGATGTTCATTCAGCACTATCTGTCGGGCGGGCTCGTCTATGCGAGACAGACCGGATATATCTGTGCCTGTGCCATTATTTTCGGTCTTATCGTTATGTTCTTCGGGATCGTGGAGCGTCGGCTCATGGCGGACAGAAAGCGCAAGGATACCATTTCGCGCGCGTGCGGAAGATATTTCGAGGCAAAGCGTATGCTTTTGTCGGAAGGGTTGAATGAATCCGCGCCTGAAATGATGCAAAGTTTGCCGCGGACGTCCATTCAGAATCGGCAAAAGAGCAAAAAGGTCAGGGAACAAGTACGCAGAAAACACACAAAGTCGGAGCTCATCCGCCGCCGTGAAAAAGTGCTGTCCTTCTGTGTTCTGCTCTTTGTTTCGCTCATCTGGCTTGTCCCGCTTCTTTATATGGTGGGCACGTCCTTCAAATCCGATCTTGATCTTCAGCTTCATCCTGAGACGATCTTTCCCTCCGATTGGAGCGAGTGGACGCTCGATCATTATTCCGGATTCATTATCCGTGAAGGCAAGATCGACAATATGCCCATTTGGATGCTGAACTCGCTCTGGTCGACGCTTGTGACCGTCGGACTGACGGTGCTGGTTGATTTGCTGATGGCCTATGCCGTTGTCTTTCTCCGCTTCAAGGGCAAGAATGTTCTCATGAAATTCCTGCTCCTTTGGATGGCCGTTCCGGGCGTGATCAGCACGGCACCGTCCTTTGCCTTGTATTCTTCCATCCGTCAGTCACTGAATATTTCGGGCAGTCTGGAATCATATTTCTATATCTATTTCTGGCTGATCATTCCGGGCGTTGCCGGCATCTTCAATATGCTGCTCATGCGGAACTTTTTTGATTCCATTCCGAAAGAAATTGTTGAGAGCGCCAGAAGCGATGGCGCAAGCAATGCAAAGATTTTCTTCCGCATCGTCTGTCCGTTGGCAAAATCCACGATCATGCTCATTGTCTTGTTTACCTTCACAAGCAGTTGGAGCAGTCTGGAATGGCCGCAGCTTTTGTTTGCAGGAGAAAGTTCCTATTTCAATACGATCACGGTTGCGCTGACGCTGTACACGGGCGGAAGTTCGTGGGGAGCGACAGGGGTTGCGTGTGCAACGAGTGTCTTTGCACTCATTCCCATTCTCATCATTTTTGCGATCACACAGAACAAGATGATCGATGGATTGGCATCCACAGGAGTAAAAAGGTAAATGGAAGAAAGAACGACGACGCAAGACGATTGCGAAAAGGGAGCATTCCTTTCTCTTCGGAATCTGCAAAAAGTCTATCCGAACGGAGAGAAGGCTGTCTACAATTTTAACCTCGATATTGACAAGAATGAATTTATTGTCATTGTCGGACCGTCAGGATGCGGAAAAAGTACGACGTTACGGATGCTGGCAGGGCTGGAAGATATCACGTCAGGCGATATTTTCATGGAGGGCGAGCTCATTAACTACAAGCCGTGCAAGGATCGGCGCATGGCTATCGTATTCCAGAGCTACGCGCTCTACCCGCAAATGAATGTCTATCAGAACATTGCTTTCCCGCTTACAATCAACAAATATCCGATGCCTGTCATCAATCGTACGCTTGTTGCTGACCGACAGATCAAGGATATCCTCAACAAAGTGCCCTACAACAAGTATGTCGGCGTACTCTATAATGTTTTTTCTGAGAGCGGAAAGACGGACAGCAAAATTGAGGACATTGCAAATGTCTTCGGCATCCTGCCTGAAGCGGCAAAAATATTGTATCAGTTTTTTGCGGCCTATCGCGGGAAGTCTCTGGAAGAACTTGATGCGATGGAAGAATCGTTCCGTTCCGCACTGTTGGAAAAACTGGAGACGATTGCGGGAGCAGAGCGTAAGCGCGTAGCGGAGAAGGGCATCCGTATGGATGCGTCGTTCCGCCTGCTCGACGAAGACGGCTCCGTTCTTATGGAGAACAGAAATTATACGCCCTATGAAATCAAGACACGGGTATACGAGACTGCGGAAAAACTTGATCTGACTCCGTACCTTGACAAACTTCCGAAGGAGCTTTCAGGCGGGCAGATGCAGCGCGTTGCGCTTGGCCGTGCAATCGTTAAGAACGTGCCTGTCTTTCTCATGGACGAGCCGCTTTCCAATCTCGATGCAAAGCTGCGGCTCACCATGCGCAGTGAGATCGTTAAGTTGCATAATCGCATTAACGCTACGACCGTTTATGTTACACACGACCAAACAGAGGCCATGACTATGGCAACGCGCATCGTTGTCATGTCGAAAGGCTTTGTCCAGCAGATCGGCACGCCTGAGGAAATATACAATCGGCCGCGAAATCTTTTCGTTGCAAGATTTATCGGCTCTCCTGCCATGAATATCTTTGAAATGAAGCTGGATCATGCCGCAAAATGTCTGCGGGCGGGTGACCTTCATCTTCCGCTGGACGAGAATGTGATTGCGCAGACGGATGCATTTTACGAACGGAAGGCGCAGGAACTTTCTCAAATGTGTGAGCATTTTGATGAGGCGGAAGCGGACAGCATCCGCAAACTTTTGTCCGTCACGGGTGAGCATATCGAGCAGAGAAAGAAGCAGAAAAGCTTTTTTGCAAGATTCAGACGAAAAAAAGGCGATGACGAGGAGAAATGGGCGGAAGAGCGAAAGGTGTGTGAAAACAAGCTGGAAGCGATCCGCGGCCGCGACAGGGATGAAAATTTGTTGGTCGGAATCCGTCCGGAGCGTCTCAAACTGGAAGTCTACGATCCCAAGAAGAAGTATGAGGGCGGCTTTGTCGTCAAACCGACCGTCTGCGAATTGCTGGGCGGAGAGTATAGCGTTCATTTCGATTACTGCGGAAAGGACATGGTCGGACAAATCAGCGCCGAACAGCTGGTCACGACAAATGACATGATCCATGTCTGTTTCTCCACAAAGGACATCTATATTTTTGACCCGATTACAGGAGAGACCCTGCTGTAAACCTTGCCTTGCTTCGGACCAGGGGCATGGCTATCGTTTGGAAAGGAGATTTCTATGGGAAAGCGTATCCTTCCCGCCTATCCGCTGTGGGTGATCGATCCGATGTTTTCGATCTGGGCAAAGACAGACGATTTAAATGGCGGTGATACTATTTTCTGGACCGGGGCGGGGAAGCGTATCTATGGTTTTGTACGTTGGGAAAACCGTACGTATGGTTTTCTTGGCAGGCATGACGGCGTTGTCCCGCTTGAGCAGACCGCCCTGGAAGTTCATGCTTTTTCCACCGATTATACCTTTCGCTGTGATCAATTTTCGTTGCGGGTCCGTTTTATTTCGCCGCGGATTCCCGGAGAGCGGGATATCCTCTCCTGTCCCGTCTGCTATACAGAGTATGAGGTGACGGAGGGGGAACTGCCTGCGGATTTTTCGATCTCGATTGTTCTCGACGAGGGACTTTGTTACGGTGATGAACGCGCGTCCGTTATGGGCGGCGTTATCCCGCTCGCAGGATACGAGGCGGGATATTTTACCCGTCTTCGTAATCTTGTATGCTCAGATACCTCCGACCGTGTTGCGCCCGATTGGGGAGATGTATACCTGACTGCGCAGGAAAGTTGGTATATCAGTGAGTCAGGGCTGAATTTATATCTTCTCACAGGACAGCGGGAATATCTTCGAAAGGATGGGGAACGCGTTTTTCTTCTTGCCGTGAATACCGCGCGCAGCGGATATTTTATGACGGCATTTGATGAGAAACTGTCGGTATTCTATTTCGGAGAATGGTTGAAGGCGTACTATTTCCGTGACGGAAAAACGATCATCGATGCCCTTGGATTTTTTGCATCCGAACATGATAACATCGTAAGGTTGTGCGACGACTTTGACAGAAAGTTAAAAGAGGACTGTGAACAGGTCGGGAAAGATTTTTATGTGATTGCCTGTGCTGCGATGCGGCAGTCGGTAGCGGCGCATATTCTTACCCGGAACAGTTCAGGGGAACTTCTCTTTTTATCCAAGGAGAATGATTCCAATGGTTGCATCGGGACGGTGGATGTCAGTTATCCGTCCGTTCCGCTTTATTTGCTGTATGACCCGGAACTGGTCAATGCAATGCTGCGCGGCATCTACGCCTTTTCCGGGATGCCGGTATGGAATTACGAGTTCGCTCCGCACGATCTCGGCACCTATCCATGGTGCTCCGGGCAGGTATACGGGACGGTTCATCGTGATGATAAATACTGTTGCGGCGGAGTTTTTACAAGCGCATCGCCGCGAACCAATCAGATGTTATATTTTCGGCCCGCTGAAAGCAATATCTATGATGCGTCCCGTCAGATGCCTTTAGAGGAGTGCGGAAATATGCTTATTATGCAGGCGGCTGCGATTCGTGCCGGGGCCGATTGCAGAATAGCAAAAAAGAATTTTCCTCTGCTTCGGATGTGGGTAAAATATCTTGAACGGTATGGGCTTGATCCGGGAAGTCAGCTTTGCACGGATGATTTTGCGGGACATCTTGCGGGAAATCTCAATCTTTCTATCAAGGCGCTGGTCGGAATTGAGGCATTTTCTGTCATTTGTTCTGCCCTGGGGAAAAGAGATCTTGCGCAAAGTTATGCAAAGAAAGCCCGCGCTTTTGCAGAAAAGTTTTTGCAAAAGGCGGGAGATGGCGTAATGCCGCTCGCCTACGGACAGGAAGGAACTTTTTCCCTAAAATATAACCTGTTGTTTGATCAGCTCTTCGGATTTCATCTGATCGATCAAGCGGTGTGCGAGCGAGAAACAGACGAATATCTTGCAAGGCGCAACCGCTACGGAACGCCGCTTGATTCACGGGAGAGCTATACAAAAGCAGACTGGCTTTGTTGGGTATGTGCATTGACGGACGATGCCCAAAAGCGGCAAAAGCTGTATGCGTCCATCATAGCCTATCTTGCGGAAACGCCTTCTCGCCTTCCGTTCGGGGACTGGTATTACTCTGATCGCGGCGATATTGTACATTTTATCAACCGTTCCGTGGTCGGAGGATGTTTTGCTCCGCTTCTGAAGTTGAGCGGAAAATGTGGAAAAATATAGGATTTTAGGAAATTTGAAAATGTTGGATCGTCATCTCATTGCGCACCCGCATCCTGCGGCTGCCCCCGAAAACATTGTGACTTGGGGCGCATATCGTGTGAGCGTATTACAGGATCGGCTTTTTCGTCTGGAACGCAGCGAGACGCATTGTTTCCGCGACGCCGCAACACAGAGCGTTTGGTTTCGGGATATGCCGTCGCAGCATTTTTGCGTGAAAAAAGGGACAAAGCGTTGTACGATCTCGACGGCCGCCTGTACGTTGATTCTGCATGAGAGAAGGGAAGATTGCCGCATTGTTCTCAACGGGAAAAAACTTCGCATCGGGAACAGGGGAAATCTGTTCGGGACATATCGCACGCTCGATTTATGCGACGGAAATCTCTATCATGATCCCGTGACGCATGAAGTAAAGCCAATCGCACTCGGGACAGGCGTTTGTTCCGTAACGGGGATTGCAGTTTTCGATGATGCTGCATCTTTGACGCTCGGAGAGGACGGTCAAGTGCGCGCAGAATGCGGCGATGGTACGGATGAGTACATTTTTGCCTACGGACATGACTATCTCGCCGCCGTTCGAGCGCTCTATGCCATTTCGGGAAATACGCCTCTGATTCCCCGCTATGCGCTCGGGAATTGGTGGAGCCGCTACTATGCTTATACGGATCGTTCATATCTTGCATTGCTGAAAAAATTTGAAGATCGCGATGTTCCGCTCACGGTTGCCACAATCGATATGGACTGGCATTATTCCACTTTTGTTGACCAAAAGTTCGGTGTTACGGCAAAGGGACGCGATACAGAGTTTTACGGCGGAAAGGATGGTTGGACGGGCTATACTTGGAATGAAGACCTTTTCCCCGACTGGCGGGCGTTTTTGCAAAAGATACATGAGAAAAACCTGAAAATCACGCTGAACCTTCATCCTGCTGAAGGGATTCGCTGGTGGGAGGAGTGTTATCCTCGGATGGCGGCGGCGATGGGGATTGACCCTGCAACGTATGAAGTCGTGCGTTTTGATATTGCCGATCCGAATTTTGTCAATCATTACTTTTCGTTAATCCATAAGCCGTATGAGCTTGCAGGTGTTGATTTTTGGTGGATCGATTGGCAGCAGGGGACTCGTTCCGACCTGGAAGGGCTTGATCCGCTTTGGGCGCTCAATCACTATCATACGCTCGATCATGCAAAAAATCATGCTCTGCCGCTCATTCTTTCCCGATATGCGGGAATTGGGTCGCATCGCTATCCGATCGGTTTTTCCGGGGATAGTTATATTACCTGGGAAACGCTTCGCTATCTTCCTTATTTCACGCTGACGGCAAGCAATGTCGGCTATACCTGGTGGAGTCATGACATTGGCGGGCATATGTGCGGAGAGACGGACGGAGAGTTGTACCTGCGGCACGTTCAGTTTGGCGTTTTCAGTCCCATAAACCGATTGCATTGTTCCTGTGAACCGACGGTCACAAAGGAACCATGGGCGTACGGGAACGGAACAGGAGCGATTGCCATGGACTTTCTTCGGCTGCGGCATCGTCTGATTCCGTTTCTTTACACGATGAACTATTGCACGCATACGGAAGGGAAGGCGCTCATTGAGCCGCTTTATTATCAATGGGATGTCCCGCAAGCGTATTCCTATCGGAATGAATATCTATTTGGCGGACTATTGGTTGCGCCTGTTACGCAAAAGCTGAAAAAAGATGGGTATGTGCGCGTGAAGGTATGGCTTCCGCATGGACGATGGACGGACATTTTTACAGGCGATTGCTATGTCGTCCCTGAGGGCGGAGAAGAAAAAACCTTACTGCGAAGATTGGAAAGTATCCCTGTGCTTGCGCCTGCGGGAACGATCCTGCCGTTTTCAATGGATTGCGGCAATTGTGCAGATAATCCGCATCATTTGCGGATCGATTGCTATGCGGGGAATGGGAAATTTCAGTTGTATGAGGATGGAGGAGAGATCGGCATTTCTGGTGAATTCTTTACAGAATTTACGATGACGGAGAGATTCGAGGAAAATATTGCCGTACAAAGTCTTGTGATTACATCGCATGGAGACGAGGAAGTAATTTCGAAAGAGCGGAAGCTGGAAATTCGGTTTGCGGATATTTTTGACGGAACGCTTTCCGTTTTTGTGGACGGACTTCCTTCCAATGTTGATCGGAATGATGATGAAGCAGTCTGTGCTGCAATTGCTTTTGCCCCCAGAAGGGAGTATCGTCTTGAAGTTCGGTATCCCATACAGGATGCTATGGCCAAACAGCGTGGGCGTGCTCTTCACATTCTGACTTGTGCAGAAGGGGAAAATGAGGAGAAAGCGCGGCTTCGACGCTCGATCGCGGCGGCAAAATCGCAGGAAGAGTACCTTGTTGCGGTCGATAGTTCCCGTCTTTCTCAGGGAGAAAAGATGCGGCTGAAAGAGACGCTTTCTTTCAAAAAAATAGAGAGATGCGTCCATATTGAAATTTTATAAAATACCGATCGGCTCATTTTGATGAAAGTTTGCGATAGCAGGCAGGCTCAAACTGAAATCTGCATCGGGGTTTTGCCGATATTGAAAATGAAAAAGAGTTAAAATTTTTTCCTTGACTTTATTTGCAGAATTTGTTACAATAGCTTAACCATAAAGAGTGCGTGAGGGACAGCCCCTATGACCGCACGGCAACCTGCTTTTGTAAGGTGCCAAAGGCTGATCGATGGGAAACAGACGAATCAATGAGAGCCCATCGGACGATGGGCTTTTTTTATGCCTCTTTGTGGAATCAACCCAAAGAGGTATTTTTATGAGACAATTGTATGTTCGTTGGCGGGAAAAACGCGAGTTGTCGCGCATAATGCTTTCTCTGAAAAGTCCGGCGAAGTATTTACCTTCATTCCGATACTTTCCGTCTGAGAACTTTGTTACCAACATTCCCATCCTGACACCTCAGAAATTGAATCCTGTCGTTTTCGGCAGAAGCGGAGATGGCTAGACGTTTTCTAAACAGTTGTTTTGGATTTGCGCTTGCGGAAGTCAACGGGACAAAGCTAAAATCGTTGCATTATAGACACGCAAACTACCCTACAGACAATAAGAGAGCCGAGTAAGGAAATATCCCTTGCTCGGCTCTTAAACGTTTTCTATGGCTTTTGCGTAAAGATTTAGCGACAGTCTGCTTCCGCGAGAATCTATGTTGTTCTTAATCTTACGAGAAGAAAATGTAGTGGGACATAGACACTGAAAAATCATTCAAAGCGGACGATCAATCCGAAATAATCGCGGGTAAAAAATAATACGAACTCCATGTTTGGGTTCGTATTATTTTGCTTTGGAGCAGGAAATGGAGAAATTTATGCTAAATGGGATGTCTGTAGTATGGATTACACGGTTAATTTTTATAGTACAGAAGATGCGTCCATAATACGAACAGCAAATATGCATTTAGTAAACGGACAAGAGGTTATTTTATTGGCTCCTAATATTGATGGATATAAATTTAAGGAATGGATAATAAATGGCGTAAGTTATTCCAATGCAAGTAAAGCCACAATATACTTAATATATAGTAATGTGGTGCAAGGAACTATGATTGCTTCTTATCCATATACTTCACCTGGATATATTAGTGTTTATTATGATGTGGATCCGAACTGTATAGCTGAAGGCTCAATGATCACTCTCGCGGACGGAACACAAAAAGCCGTTGAGGAACTTACGGGAAACGAAATGCTCCTTGTCTGGAATTTTAAGACAGGCACATTGGATGTCGCACCCATTCTGTTCATTGACAGCGATCCTGTCGCAATGTACAGCGTGATCAACCTGTATTTCTCGGACGGGACACAGGTAAAGGTCATATCGGAACACGGATTCTGGGATTATAACCTGAATAAATATGTGTATCTGGATAAGGACGCGGCGCAGTACATCGGGCATTGGTTCAATAAGCTCTCCACCGATGAGTATGGCAACAGTGTATCGGAAAAAGTGCAGCTCGTCAATGTGGTAATTCAGGATGAATACACCACGGCGTGGAGTCCGGTCACGTACGGTCATTACTGTTATTATGTAAACGGAATGCTGTCCATGCCCGGCGGGATCGAAGGGATGTTTAACATCTTTGAAGTGGACGCCGAGACGATGAAGTATGACGAAGCGCAGATGCAGGCGGATATTGCGCAGTACGGGCTGTTCACCTACGAAGAGTTTGCGGAGCTGTTCCCGATTTCGGAAGAAGTATTTGAAGCCTTTAACGGGCAGTACCTGAAAGTTGCAATGGGCAAGGGACTGATCGATGCGGAAGGATTGCAGACGTTGATCGAGCGTTATGCGGAGTTCTTAAGCGCGATCGGATAAGTATGTATCAAAAATAGGTCGTCTGGATTCAGACGACCTATTTTTCTGTGCTTTTAATCTATTGAGATGACCTTTTCCTGCGGAATACCTGCCGTTGACATACTCACGCTTCTTTGGCTGTCTGTGCTATGATAGACGCATGGAGGCAAAGCGTGAAAAGATCAGACAGAACGTTTGGAATCGAGATCATCGGGGACGTGCAGGTCGAAAACATTTCGAAGGAGAATTGGGAGCTGTTCGTGACCGCCATCGCGGAAAAGATCGAAGAGTTGGCTCGTGAAGAGCCGGAAGAAACAGGCTAACTATATATTATAGCATAACAAACTTGCCACATATCGTCATGATTTAAAAGAAAAATCGGTATGGAAAATGAAATTTTATAAAGGCAGAAAAAGGCGTTTTTCACTCTTGACATACCGCTCCGAACGTGGTATAGTATAGGAAAATACAAACATACGTTCGTATTTTGAGAGGATAAGGGAGGAGGCGAAGCGGATTGCTGCGGTTTGAGAGGCAGGAAGTTGTATGCTGTCCGAATTGTACGAAACGGATCAAGGGATACCGGAACGAAGAAGGGCGCGAAGTATATTGCTGCGTTTGCGGGATCGTGATCACGGAGCGGAAGCGTTCGGAAGGCGTGCGGTATTGGAAAGTGGAGTACCGCATTCCATATTAAAAACGGAATAGCAATCGTCCGGAAACGGCAGCCGCGCAACGTCAATCAGTCGCGGTGTGTATCGGACCGGATAAGGATCTGTAACGGTCGCAAAGCGGCTACGAGCAGCGGGGAGAGATCCCCAGCCCTGGCAGATAAGTTTTTCCAGCAGGAAAGGCTTGTTTGCCGGGGCTTTTTTGTTCTCGAAAAAAAATTTTGAGAAATTTTTCAAAGTCGTAAAAAACCTACGACTTTGGGGTTTAGACTTACGGCGAACAACGGCAAGAGGAGGTGAGATACGGGTGACAGCGGACGAGAGACGCAGGGCGATCCTTGAAGCGCTATGCGTCCGTCGGCACGAAACGAGAGAAAATCTCGCGTTCGAGTTCGGCGTAAGCAAAAGTACAATCGAACATGACGTGCTGCGCCTCTCGCTCGAGTACCCGATCTACACCGCGCGCGGCAACGGCGGCGGGATCCGCGTTGCAAGAGGATTCCGTCCGGACAGGAAGTATCTCTCGGACAAGCAGGCAGAGCTGCTGGAGAAATTGTCCGTTAAGCTGTCGGGTGAAGAAAGGGAAGTCATGAACTCCATTCTCAGGACTTTCAGGATGCCGAAAAAGGAGGACGAGGTATGACGATACAGGACGTCAAAAGAGATCTTCAGGACGTGCGTTACTACTATTCGCGCAGGAGCGTGTTCGACGAAGAGCCGTTTGCGTGCAAGAAGAATACGGTCGTCGGAAAAGCGTACCGTTATGGGTGGGCGATGCAAAGCGCCCCGCCGAGGTTGTACGACCTGTATATATCTCTCTATGTAGAGAACAAGACGCAGGCGGCAGTCGCGCAGGAGTGGAACGTATGCGACGGTCACATTAAAAATCTGAACAGACAGTTGCGGGAGTTTCTTCTCGCGGCTCTGAATGATACAGGAAGGAGGTGAGCTATGAACATGATACCGGAGTTTTTGCAAGGGGACGCGACCAACGTGTACCGGACGCGGGAGTACATCGTAAAGCAGAGCGTTACGCTGCATTTCGATGAACGGTACGGCGCCGTGCTGTACAGCAACGACACGTATTACCGTTGTACCCCGTTCCGCGACCGGGAATATGAAGCGGTATTTGCAAACCGCGCTCATATCAACGGGAAGCGCATCCGCACGGCGATGTATGCAAGGCGCTATGTGGACTGATTGAGGCGTAACCGGACGCAAGGAACAAGAGGGCGGGAAAACCGTGCGGTACTTGCAAGTGTAAGAGCGGCCGCTCACCGCAAAGAATCGCACGGGGACAAGTGTCCCGAAGTCAGAAGCGTTCGTTACCATATTACAACTTCATATTTTTATTTCGCTTGGCTAACGGCAACACGGGCAGACAAAGCTGCGTCATCGGCTTATCGGACAAAACAAAATATCAGGAGGAGAGAATTGGCAAACAAGAAGGCGGAGCAGCCCGCGGCGGCAGAAGCTCCTAAGGAAAACAAGTACAGGGACGGCAGATGGACGACTCCCTCGAAGCGTGCGAAAGGGTATGCTGAGGACAGAAAGGCGAGGGTGCATACTTACGGCCCGAAGTTGGGAAAACAGCTCACGGATTTTGAGGCAGGCATGCGCTCGGGATACCTGCAATGTCAGACCGATCATAGTGGCATTTATAAATTCAAGAAGGCGCTCGCGGAAGGAAAGAGCCGTGAGGAAGCGCTCGCTCTCTCCAAGAGACCGTGGGGCAAGAAGAATAACGGAGGTGATGCGGCATGACGGAAGATAAGACGATCTTTGTGGAACGGGATACCTACAAAAGGACGGGAACACCTACTACGGGTACTTCATCCGCGGCAATGTGCGCGGGAAGGACGTGCGCGTCCTCATCGTCCCGCCCGATAAAGGCGGGTACACGGTGCTGGACGTCGTATTCGGGGACGAGATGGCGGCAGAGCTTGTCTTGAAACCCTATGAGATCAAGGACGAGGCGACGGGAAAGGTCATTTCGGGGAACTCGTATGCGGTGCGTACGGTGGACGAGGACGGCGTGGTGTACGAATGTCCCATCAAGCCGTACCGTCAGTCGGACAAGGCGCTGCTCAACATGCTGCTCCGGTAAGAGCGGCAGGAACGGGAGAGCGGCTCACTACAGTGGGCCGCTGCTTCCGGATTTTTATAGGAGGTTTTTATGAGCTATAACGAACTTTATGAACACAAGCGTTCGGACACCGTGAAGTGGCTGCTTACGCTTATTGCGTTTATCGTCGTAGGCGTGATGCTCGCGGGTATTATCCTCGGCTGGTTTGAAAAGGAGGAGACAGAGGAAGAACAGGCAGGCGCCCCCGCATATTCCTTCATCGTCGGCAATGGCGAGGGAAACAGAATGTCGTTGACGTCGGTCAGGAACAGCGCCGTAACGGGCGAAAGCGTCACGATCACGGCGACGGTGGAACCGGATAACGAAGCGGAAAACACGGGCGTGGATTGGACGGCGGCATGGAAGAACGCAGAGAGCGTTTGGGCGTCCGGCAAGTCCGTTTCGGACTATGTGACGCTCACGCCGGGCGGGGAGGACTATGCGGCAAGCAAGCGCGTGACGCTGGAAAATCTGCAGCCGTTTGCAGAGCAGATCGTCGTCAAGGCAACGGCAAGGGACGATCCGGAGATCACGGCAACGTGTACGGCGGATTATGCCCAGAAGCCGGTCAATTTCTCGCTCTCGTTCGGGGAAGTTTCCTGCAATCTCGGCGGGGATACGGACGTCACTTTGGAGATCAATGCAAATGCGGATACCGCTCCGGGCGGTGCAGCGGATGCACAGTTTACAAAAAGCGAGGTGTATTCGCTTTCGCAGGAGTTTACGGTGTCTTATGAACTTACGGGCAGGAAGTTCATGTCATACACGGCGAGCGGATACGGCGTGGAAGGTTGGTATATTTTCGGGACATATCTCAACTCACCTGATTTCAAAGACGAGTATGCAGACCTCAGCGGCTATTCGGTAGCGGATAACGGACTGTATTTCGGGATCAAATACCTGTCGGACAATCTGCAGCTGCATACCGTCGGCGGAGGGATGAGTAACCTTACGTCAAGACCTGCGAGCGAGCACTCGCCGTCCGATTTCATTCAGCGTTTCACGCATGCGGGAGAAAGCCTGATTCCGGAGGGAGAAGCCCTGACGTATGCCTATGGCAGCGATCTGGAAATGCTGGATCTGAAAGTGACGCTTACGGGGGAGTATGCAACATATACCTACGAAACGACTTTCGTGATCGCGGGCTATACGAACACGTCCACGCTCACCGGTATGAATGTAAGCGAGCCCGCTGTCGTGTTTTAAGGAGGCGCGATGCAGAGCAAGGGACAGTTGGCGGCGAAGATCATCGGCATCATCCTTGTCCTGCTGCTTGTGGCGGGGCTGGTCGCCGTGATCTATAAGTTCACCAATGGATTCAATGAGGACTTCAAGACCTTCTATGTGGAGCATGAAGGCAAGCAGATCCTTTCCGAGAACAGCGAGATGACGTTCATGAAAGGGAAGACGCACCGCTTTGACGTGAAGTACACCTTCGATACGGGACAGACGGAGGCGAGAGACTATTCCGTGGAGATCGTGCCGAACGCGGAGCAGGACTTCGAGTACACGGTGGACGGGGAAACATATCTCTACTCCAAAGCGGGAGATCTGTCTGCGGCGTTCAGTCTCAAGAAACAGAAGAACTATTTTGAGATCACGCTGCAGGAGGATATGACGATCCAAGGCGTGTTGGAGACAGTCTACCTGGGACAGCAGGTCGAAGTGCCGGAGACTGCGGCGGATGAAAATCCTTTTCCGTATACGCTCATCGTCAGTTCGTACAACGGTAACGTAAGCTATCGCATCGCGTTCGATCTCGGGACGGACGTAACGGGGATCACGCTTGACCCGCCGGGTATCGTATTCACAGGTTGAGGAGGCAAACATGAGAGTACGAAACATTATAAAGCAAGTCATCGCTTTTCTGCTCGTGCTGTTCGTGTGTATCGGAGTTGTCATGGGCGGGCAGGGTTTCCTGTCCGCCTCTGCGGCAAGCGAGATGCAGGCAGCATTCGAGGAGAGGAACGTATTGGACGACCTCACGGGCGGAACGGTGGGCGGCAAGAAGTTCTCGCTCGCGGACTATCCGCACAATTCAGACGGCAAACCGCAGATCATTTCGTTTACGGAGTTCTGCTATTCGTACTATGCGGAAAAGCAGGGGGATTACGGCTTGTACGTCTATGTGTATAACCCGCAGGACATCGCCTTCGATACGCAGACAAGCCGTAATCAGATCCAGTTCACTTACGGCGGGAAAGCAAGCTATGCCAAATATCCGCTCATCTTCTGCAACTACTCCACGCAGGCAGGGTATGAGGGCAGGTTTTATAAGTTCAGGGTACAGCTTACGGATTCCCAACGGTCAGATATTCTCAAAACAATAAAACCGGACGCCCGCGTGTACAAGGTGAGCGGGATAGAACTTTCGTATAAGGGGACGGTCACGGACTATCCCTGCGCGCAGAGCTATACCTATACGGGCTTTGCGGAGGGTTACGGCTCGGAGCTCGCCGCAAGCGACACGCTCTCCTGCCGCGTCAACGGGTTTGAAAAGTATCTCACGCTGGACGTACATTCCACCTACTATCGCCCCGAAGGGACGAACGGCAAGAACGATTACACGCAGGACAGCCTGCATTCCGTGTATTTTAGTATTCCGCAGGATATTGTCTCGGAGTACGGCAGGATGACCGCCGTCCATGCGACGTGGCTGGACGCAATGCTTGCGCCCGTTCTCGTCACGGGGAATAAAGAGGCATATGACGCCATTCTTCCCTATCTCGGGCAGAACATCGGCACGCATACGGAAGGGCTGAAACACGCCTATGCGGGGAGTGCGAATTACACGGTCACGAGCTGGGCGGGTTCTTCCGCTCTGTACGGCTGGGATTGCGCCTATGCCTTCAATCTGCCGTCTTCATGGAACAAGCTCGGCGGAACGGTCGTCAACAAGACGGCGCGGGAGGTTTCGCTCCTGTATTGGCTTGCCTATGCGGGCGATGGGACGGACAGCGCGGACGGGTATGTGCTGTCTTCGGAAGAGATAGAGGCAAAGCTCAAAGAGTACACGCAGAAGTACGGCGGAGAACTCGTCAACGACCGCTACAGCCGCGTGCTGTTTGACGACGTGGCGGACAGTTTTACGGAAGTGAATATCCGGGCGGATGAGGAGTATTCGCTCACAAACGAAGTGCTCGGCTCCTCATGGTGGGACAAGCTGTGGGGCATTACATATCCTTCGACTTTTGACGGGATCAAAGCGATCTATGAAGTGACGGATGCGGACTTTAAGGATGATGAAAAGGCGACCTGCGACGGGCTCTTTATCGCGGAGCGGGATTATGCCGAATTCAAGGAGTTCTATGACGCAAACAAGGCGGAGAACGTCGTCTATCTGTTCCGCTATCAGGTGACGGATTTTATTTCTTCCGAGGCGACGCACTTTGTTCCTGAAAGCGGCTTGGGGGAGAAGATAGGGGCATGGAACAGCGAGGATACCAACGCTTATTTCATGCAGGAGACGGTCAACCTCGATTTCGATATCATCGACGTCACCTGCACGAAAGATAACGTGGAAACGGTGCTTTCCGTGGTATCGTCGCCAATAGACAATATTCCGGACGGCACGCCGCCCGTGCATACGACGTCGGATAAAAGTCTTTCATGGTGGCAGATCCTTTTAGCCGTGCTTGCGCTCATTCTCGTCGTGTGGCTGCTGTTGAAGTTCGCGCCCGTCCTCGTCTTTGCGGTGGGGAAGGTGATCGCACTTCCGTTCAAGGCGGTTGGTGCGGCGAGCAAAAAGGTCAAAGAGAAACAGATAAAGGATCGGGGGGATCGCGCCCGGAAGAAGATGGATAGGGAGTTTGAAAAATTCCATAAAGAAAGTGCAAAGAAGAGGGCGAAAGCGGAGCGCGATTCCAAAAAGATTGACGTGGAAAAACTCAAACAGGATATATGGTCCGGAAGACGCGATGAGTTGGGTATGAACGATGCGGAACTATATGCGTTGAGCCATGATGAGGAATGGCTGAAAGAACAGGAAATTTTAGGACAGATCCTCTATGGCGGTGAAGATGATTGGGGTGACGTATGAAGACATTGAAACGCATCGCAGCAATTGCAGCGGTTATCGTCACTGCCCTGCTGATTGGCTATTGTATCTACACGGGAGGGCAGGCGTGTGCGTAGAAACGTTATCATTACGGTCATCATCTCGCTTGCTTTCCTCGCGTTCGGGGCGGTGTTTTGGCAGTCTTATCTGCGTTTCGGCGAGGCGTGCCGCGATCTGGGCTTGTCCGTCGCGCACTATTTCTGCGCGCTGTTCAGCATAGACTATTCCTTTACGCCTACGGTCACGGAGTATTCCGCCGTCCTGCAATGGGATATTCTGCTGCCGTCCGACTTTGCCGGCTTTACCGACGCTGCGGGCAAGTATTTCTCCCTGCTCATCAGCGGCGAGAACTTTGCGGGGTATTGGGAGAGCGTGGCGAACGGATTGGAAAGTACGGCAAAAATCCTTGTCGTTGCGCTGCCGTGTGTGCTGCTGCTCGTCATCATCGTGCGGGCGATGTGCCGCAAAACGAATACCAAGCACAACCACGATACCTTGCCTCTTCGTGTCTTCAAGTGGCTGGCGAGGCGGACATATCAGCCCATAAAAAGAGGGATCAAAAGCTATCTTGCCTTTCTGAAGCGGCATCTGTGGATCGTCGTTTGTTGGGTGCTCCTTTGGGTATTCCATCTGAATGCGGCAAGCATCGTCATGGGCTTCTTTGCATATTATTTCTACTTTGTGTTGAGTTTCGACGTCAGCAATTTGTATGTGCAGGTCTGCAAACTGCTGATAGACTTACAGGTCATCTTCCGTCACTTCCCGTGGTGGAGTATCGCAACGGTTGCATGGCTTCTTTTCAATCGTTGGCGCAAGAAGATCGCCCTGAACCGCTTGCGGCACTTTGAGGCAAGGAACTGCGGCTTCATCAATGAGCTGCCCATCGTGTCCATGTCATGTGGCAGCATGGGGAAGAAAAAGACGACGCTCATCACGGACATGGTGCTCTCGCAGGAGGTCATGTTTCGGCAGAAAGCATTGCAGATTTTGCAAACTAACGACATGAAGCTGCCGCATTTCCCGTGGATCATGTTCGAGGACGAGCTGCGCGCGTGCATGGAGCACGGCACCGTGTACAATCTGGCATCGGTCAAGACATGGGTGGCGTTGAAGCGGTCACGATATCTCCGTCACCGCAATGCAAAGTGGCAGCTCTACGGCTATGATATCCGCTGGTATGGCGCCGCGTTCAACGATGCGCTGCGGGTACAGTTCCTCTTTGACGTGTTGGAAACGTATGCAATGGCGTACTTCATTTATGTCATTCAGAGCAGCCTCATTGTCTCCAACTATTCCATCCGCACGGACAACGTATGTGCGGACAGAGGGAACTTTCCCATGTGGCAGATGGACTTCTTCCCCGAAGGCATTACGGACGGACGGCACGCGCATATCCTCGATTTCGACGTCCTTCGGCTCGGCAAAAAGGTCATTGAGAACAATCCCAAAGCCGGAAGCTTCGAGTTCGGCGTTGTCGCCATTACGGAGATCGGCAAGGAGCGCGGTAACAATCTGGAACTCAAAGAAGTGAAGAAGGGTACGGACGAGACCAATCAGAAGAATGACCTGTTCAACTCATGGCTGAAAATGTGCCGCCATTCCGCCACGGTGGACAACTTCCCGTTCATCAAGGTATTTACGGACGAGCAGCGACCGGAATCTTGGGGCGCAGACGCAAGAGATCTGTGCGACGTCATCCATATCGTATCCTCGGGTGATCAGCGGCTGGCGTTGCCGTTTTATACGATAGAAGAGATGATTGCGGAATGGGCGTTCAACCGCTTCATGCGCCTCTACGAGGACTTCCGTTTCCGCCGCGGGGATAACACCTTGCTCGTACATATCCTCAAAAGCATTACTGCATGGCTCTGGCGGCGAAACCTGCGCATTTATAACCGCTTCGGCTATTCCATCCTCAAAATCGAGAAAGAACGCGGCACGATGGACGGCAAGACGGAAAATAAAAAATACTAGGCTCTGTCACAACAAATGGTTGATTTTTGACGAGAAATAGCGTATAATAATA
>ERZ1090881.79-NODE-79-length-46389-cov-15.469957_pt1 | contig 46389 bp, 45 predicted proteins | sample MGYA00478470_ERZ1090881 | MGnify/ENA primary metagenome ERZ1090881 (study PRJEB33644, sample SAMEA5815736) | chicken gut metagenome | biome: Chicken; feature: Gastrointestinal Tract; material: Caecum | place: Ireland | collected 2019-01-01 | study: A study of the...
TGACATAAAAATATGCACCCCCTAAAGTCTGTCCAACTTTTGGGGTGCATATCAGATGCGGGCGGCTGTCCTTTTATGCTGATTATGCGTACGCAAAAAAGCGCCTGCTGAAGACAGGCGCTTTTATCAAATGCTGCTGTTACGCGATTGCCGCAAGCTTCTTTGCAAGCTTTGCCTTCTTGTTTGCGGCGTTGTTCTTATGCAGAATGCCCTTGCTTGCCGCGGAATCGATCGCCGAAACAGTCTCGGGATAGAGCGCGGTCGCGGTCTCTTTGTCACCGGCATTGACAGCCGCAAGGAACTTCTTGATACTCGTCTTGAGCGCGGACTTGATCATCTTGTTCTCTTTCGTCTTCTTCTCGGTAACCAGCACGCGCTTTTTCGCAGATTTAATGTTGGGCACAGTATTTACTCCTTCGATTGCTTTAATCTTGATAACCTCAGCTATTTTAGCATAAAATAGACCGATTGTAAACTGTTTTTTATGGGGGATGATACAAAATTTTTCAAAAAGTTTCAAATCATTGCGGGCAGAAACTGCTTCGCGTCGGCGTGTTTGACAGCGGGATCGGCGGGCTGAATGTACTCGCCGCGTGCAGGAGTCTGTTGCCCGGCTGTCTGTTCTACTATTACGGGGACAATGCCCATGCCCCTTACGGCGCAAGACCAAAAGAGGAGATCACCCGCTATGTGAACGGGGCGCTGTCCGTCTTTGAAGGACTGGGGGTGGATGCCGCTGTGCTGGCGTGCAACACGGCGACCGCCGTCTGCGCGGAGGAGATGCGCGATAAGTTTTCCTTTCCCATTGTCGGCATGGAGCCCGCCGTCCGCCCTGCCGCTGCGGCATGCAGAAATGTGCTCGTGCTTGCAACGCCGCACACCATCGCGAGTGCACGCCTGCACGAGCTGATCGCCCGCTTTCCACAGTGCCGCTTTACGCTGTATGCCGCGCCCGCGCTCGCCGGGGCAATTGAGCAACATCTGACCCTTAAAGCCCCCTTGACCCTTTCTGACCACCTGCCCGCGTTTGACCCCGACGGGGTGGTCCTGGGGTGCACGCATTACGTCTGTTTTCGGCGCGAAATTGCCCGATTTTATGGCTGCCAAGTCTTTGACGGGGTTCTCGGAACGGCGCAGCGCCTTACATCCGTCCTTGCGGAGCGGGTCGGACGAGAAAAAATTGGGACAGGTGACCACCATTGCCCCACCTGGAATCCGAACAATTGTTTGACGAAAAAGTGCAGAAAATGGCAAAAAAAGGGGGTTATATTCCTCGGAAAGGGTGGAAAAATCAACCAAAAGGTCTATATTTCAAACATTTGTTTTACTTCTGATTAAAAAAGTTTGCCCATTCGTGGAAAAAAGTGGTCGAAGGTGGTTGACAGTAGACGGGAGTGGTGCTATAATAGAAAACGTAGTACGGAAATTCTAAGTTGTCGGACAGAGGAAAGCGAAGTGCTGAGCGGTAAAGTTGTCCACCAGATGGACGCCAAAAACAGAATACGCATTCCCGCGAAGTACAAGAGCGCGTTCCCCGAGCGGGAGAAGCTCTACTTTGTGGAGTATGCGCCCGACTGTATTACCGTGATGCCCGAATCCGTGCTCAAGACCAAGCTTGCTTCCTTTGACAACGTCAACCCCGGCGACCCGGAAATGATGATCGCCAAGCGCCGCATCCTCAGCTCGATCGACGAAGCGGTGGAGGACGGACAGGGCAGAACGCAGATCCCCAAGTCATTCCGCGACTACGCAAAGCTCTCCAAGGATGTTGTGACCGTCGGTATGGGCAACTATGTGGAGATCTGGTCGCTGGAGAAGTTTGAAGCACAGATGAGCGGCATGTCCATTGAACAGGCAAATACGCTCGCATACAAAAAGAGCGCGGAGCAGTGAGATGAGCGAATATCATCGTCCGATCATGGTAGAAGAGGTGCTGGAAGGGCTGAACATCCGACCGGGCGGCATCTACTTTGACGGCACTGCGGGCGGAGGGGGACACTCCTTCGCCATCCTCGCCTCCGATCCGACCGTGCTTCTTGTCGCGACGGACAAGGACGAGGACGCGATCAGGGAAGTCACCGAGCGGCTCTCGCCCTATGCGGGAAGATTCAAGCTGTATCGGTCCGACTTCAAAAATTATCAAGAGGTCTTTTCCGACGCGGGTGTCGGGCAAATTGATGGGTATTTGCTCGACCTGGGCATCTCTTCGCACCAGATAGATACGAGCTCCCGCGGCTTCGCATATAAGAGTGACGACGCTCCGCTCGATATGCGCATGGATAACAGGGCGTCTCTGACGGCGGAAACCGTCGTCAACGAGTATTCTGAGGATGCGCTCCTTCGCATCCTCAGAGACTACGGAGAAGAAACCTTTGCTCCCTCGATCGTGCGGCGCATCGCGCTGGAGAGGCGGCAGGGTAGAATTACAACCTGCGGACAGCTGCGCGCGATCATCGAAGAGAGCGTCCCCGCAAAGTACCGCTACAACGCCTGCGCACGCAAGACCTTTCAGGCGATCCGTATCGAAGTCAACGGCGAACTGGAAGGGCTTGCCGAGTGCGTACAGGGGCTGACGAGGCGGCTAAAACCGGGCGGCAGGGGGTGTATCCTCACCTTCCATTCGCTGGAGGACAGGATCGTTAAGAACGTATTCCGTTCGATGAGCCAGGGCTGCACCTGTCCCAAGAGCTTTCCCGTCTGCGTCTGCGGAAAGAAGAAGGAAGCGGAACTTGTCGGCAACAAGCCGCTCGTCGCGAGCGAAGACGAACAGCGGGAAAATTCCCGCAGCAAGAGCGCAAAACTCAGAATTGTCCAAAAAGTCGAATGAACGGGCAAAAACGCGAATAAAATCTAAGGAGCACAACAATGGCATATGCAGCGATCACGCAAGAGAACGCTACGCGCCGCGAAGAGCGCCATGTAACGCCGGAGGAGCGGGAACACACCAAAAATATTTCCGAAAATTACCGCAAGCTGCTCTTTGATGAAGAGGATACGGAGAAGGTGGTGGAACACTACACGCATCCTTCCTATCCGATCGCGCACGCGCCCTCCGCTTCAACTGCGACGATCGAGCGCCGCGTTGCGCCCGCACCGCAGCCGCAGCCTGCCTATCGCCCTGCCGAGCAGCAGCAGATCAGACCTGCGCATATCTCCGCGGCGCCCGTGACGCCTGCGCAGGACTATTCGTCCAATACGGCACGGCGCCTTGCCGACTATGTCGCGTATGAGCCTGCAAAGAAGGGCAAGCACCTTCTCTTTGACAATATCACCTATAAGGATTACGAGATCGTCGAAAAACCGCAGGCATCGGCTACGGTTGCGGCGCCCGCACGTCCCGCTGCGCCTGCCTACGCGCCGACGGCGGCGCCCGTTTATACGCCTGCAGCGCCCGCTGCGCCCGTCTATGCGCCGGCGGAAGAGGATGCGCTTCCCACACAGCGCACGATGGATACGCTGCGCCATGCCGCGGCGCGCGCCGATTTTGCCGAGGAGTCCGAAACAAACATTCTTTCCATGCTCTCGACGCGGGCAAAGGTCGCCATCTGTGCGATTGCGGCGGCGATCGTGCTCGCTATTGTGCTCATCTGCGTCAACACGGGCATCCTGAATGCCGCAAATGCGGAGATCTCTGTCAAGGAAGCGGAATTGCAGAACCTGCAGGAGACCTATACGCAGATGCAGGAGGAGATCGACTATCTCATGTCCGACGAGTACATTGACAGTTGGGCGGAGCAAAACGGCATGGTCAGGGGAGACTGACCTGCGGGAGGAAATTGCATATCAAACAGCGGGATTTTTCCTTGACTGTCTTACGAAAGAGGTTATTTGCCATGTCCGTGGCGATAGCCTTTCTTTTTTGTCTTTTTCTTGCGCGCTTTTTCTATATCCAGGTCATCTGGGAGGACGATCTCAACGCCCGCGCCCTCGATCAATGGACGCGCGAGATCCCCATTTCGGCAGGAAGGGGAAATATCTATGACGCGAACGGGGAGCTGCTTGCGGGAAATGTCGCCGCCTATTCCGTCTACGCCCGCGCCAACGCCGTCGACGATGCGGAGGGGAGCGCACAACTTCTCTCTGCGGCGCTCGGGCTCTCCTATGAAGATACGCTGGAAAAGCTGACGGACAAGAGCCGCTCGGAGATTGTTGTCGCCAAGCGGGTGGAAAAGTCCGCAGTAGAGCGCATCGAGGGCGCGGACATTGCCGGCGTATACTATGCGCGGGACGATATCCGCTTTTATCCGCACGCATCGCTTGCCTGTCAGGTGCTGGGTTTTACCTCCTATGACGGCTCCGGCTCGACGGGCATCGAGCAGTATTACAACAGCTTTCTCGCGGGCGAGCAGGGGGAGATCTTGTTTGAAACCGACCTCGTCGGCGTCGATTTAGAGGGCGCGACGGCGGCGTATATCCCCGCAACGGACGGCATGAGCCTGACGCTCGCCCTCGACTACCGCATCCAGGCGATCGCGGAGCAGGTCATGGAAGGAGCGCTTCAGGAGTACATTGCCAAGGCGGCGCGGGCGATCGTGCTGGACGTCACCGACTTTTCTGTGCTCGCAATGGTCAATCTGCCTTCCTACGACCTCAACGACATTCCGCGAAACGATCTCTCCGCGCTCAATTTACTCTCAAGAAACGCGCTCGTCAGCGACGTCTATGAGCCGGGCTCCACCTTCAAGATCGTCACGGCGGCTGCCAATCTCGAGGAGTATTTGCAGGACAATACCGCCGCCTTTGCGCCAAACGCCATCTTCTCCTCCTCGCGTACGCGCACGGTGGACGGGACGACCATCCGCTGCTGGAGTGATCACGCGAACGGGAAACATTCCAATCAGACGCTTGCCGAGGCGCTCAACAACAGCTGCAACCCGTGCTTTGTGGACATCGCGCTGTCGCTGGGCAAGGAGACCTTCTACGACTATCTCGCCGCGTTCAACTTCGGGCGCGCGACAGGGCTGGACTTCTCGGGCGAGGCGATCGGTATGCTGCTGCCCGAAAGTACCTTGCGGGACTGCGACTTTGCGCGCATCGGCTTCGGGCAGACGATCGCGGTCACGCCCCTGCAGCTCGCCTGTGCGAGCGCCGCGGCGGTCAACGGCGGCAAGTACTACGCCCCGCGGCTGGTCAGTGAGATCGTGGACGAGAGCGGCGCTGTCATCGAGCGTACCTCGTCCGTTTTATTGTCGCAGCCCATCAGTGAGGAGGCGTCCAAGATGCTCACCTCCATGCTGGAGGGCGTCGTGCGGGACGGCAGCGGAAAAAAGGCATATATCGAGGGCTACCGCGTCGCGGGCAAGACGGGGACGGCGCAAAAGTACGAGGACGGACATATCGCGCAGGGCAAATACGTCTCCTCTTTTATCGGATGCTTTCCCGCAAACAGCCCCAAATACCTTGCGCTCGTCATCGTCGACGAACCGCAGGGCGCATATTACGGCAGCACGGTCGCGGCGCCCTGCGCAAAGCAGATCTTTGAAGGGATCATCGACACGCTGAATATCCCGCCGGTGGAGGTATAAATGAAACTATCTGAACTTGCAAAGGAGTTGCCGCACAGCATGCTGAAGGGGGACGCCGAGGTGCGCGGGCTGACCGCGGACAGCCGCGTCGCGGGGGAGGGAGACCTCTTTTTCTGTCTGCACGGCGAGCAGACAGACTCGCATGAATATGCGGCGGAGGCGGAGGCGCGCGGTTGCGTTGCCGTCGTCTGCGAACAGGAGCTCCCCGTGTCCTGTGCGCAGCTCGTCGTCCCCGATGGGCGGGAGGCGATGGCGCGCATCGCCGCGGCGTTCTATCATCACCCCGAGCGCAGCCTGAAGATGGTCGGCGTGACGGGCACCAACGGCAAGACGACCACGGCGACGATGATCTGCAACATTCTCCGGGCGGCGGGGAAGAACGCGGGGCTCATCGGGACGCTCGGTGCATCGTATGGGACGGTAAAGGTCCCGCCTTCACTCACGACGCCCGACCCGATTTGCCTTTTTTCCCTGCTCGCCGACATGGTGCAGGCGGGCATGCATGCCGCCGTCATGGAGGTCTCGGCACACGCGCTCTACTTCAAAAAGGAGGCGCCCGTCTGCTACGATGTCGCCGTGTTCACCAACCTGACGCGCGATCACCTCGACTTTTTCGGCGACATGCAGCGCTACGGCGATGCCAAGCGGATGCTGTTTACGCGGGGAAAGTGCAGGTTTGCCGTACTCAACGCGGACGACGCCTTTTCCCGCACGCTCGCAAAGGGCGTCAGGCGCATGACTTACGGGCTGGAGACGCCCGCCGACGCCTTCGCCCTCGTGCGCAGCGAGACGCTTTGCGCCTGCGACGCCATTCTCAACTTGCAGGACGAATTGTGCGAGGTGACCGTCCCCATGACGGGGCGGCACAACCTCTCCAACGCGCTCGCGGCGGCGTGCGCTGCGCGCAGACTGGGTGCCGATGCCGAGGCGATCTCCCGCGGGATCGGAACGACCAAAGTGGACGGGCGGCTGGAGTGGGTGGGTGCATGGCACGGCGGCGACGTGTTCGTGGACTTCGCGCACACGCCCGACGGATTGGAAAAGTCGCTCGCAGCGCTGCGGGAGCACTGCGCGGGAAGGCTCATTGCGCTCTTTGGCTGCGGCGGCAACCGCGACGCGGGCAAGCGCGCCGGAATGGGGGAGGTTGCGGCGCGCTGCGCGGACTTTTCCGTGCTGACTTCGGATAATCCCCGCTACGAGGACCCGTATGCGATCATCTCTGAGATCGAGGCGGGCTATCGCAAGGTGAACGAAAACTATGTCGCCATCGAGGAGCGCGAAAAGGCGATCGCCTATGCGCTCGATTTACTCTCGGACGGGGATATCCTGCTGATTGCGGGCAAGGGCGCGGAGAAATATCAGGAGATCATGGGGATAAAATACGACTATGAGGACAAAGCTGTAGTAAGATCGATCATCGGGAAGGCATAAGATGCAGCAGTTACTTCTGGCGGCGCTTTGCGCGTTTGCGGCGTCCCTTCTTTTATGCGCGCTCGCGATCCCGCTGCTGCGGCGCGCGGGCACGGGACAACATATCCTCTCCTATGTCAAAGAGCACGCGGGCAAGGAGGGCACGCCCTCCATGGGCGGGCTCGCCTTTATCCCTGCCGCCGTGCTCGTCTGCCTTGCGTTCGCGCGCGGAGCGGACAAGCCCTTCTGGGTGACGCTCGCCGTCGGGCTGGGCTATCTCGTCGTAGGATTTTTGGATGACTTTCTCAAAAAGCGGCGGGGAAAAAATTTGGGGCTGCGCGCCTATCAGAAAATCATCTTTCAGCTCGCCGTCGCCGTGATGGCGTCTGTTTTTTGCTGTCTGGAGGGGCTCACTATGCTGCGCATTCCCTATACGCAGCTCGCGTTTGATATCGGCTGGTGGATGCTCCCGCTCGGCGTGCTGGTGTTTGTCGCGACGGTCAACGGCGTCAACTTGACGGACGGGCTGGACGGGCTTGCGGGCGGGACGTGCGCCGTGTTCTTTCTGGCGCTCTTTTTTCTGCTCTCGCTGCAGGGAGGCGGCGCGCTGAGCGTTCTGTGCCTGTGCCTTTCCGCCGCGCTTGCGGGGTATCTTGTGTTCAACACGAGCAGAGCGAGCCTGTTCATGGGGGATACCGGCTCGCTTTCCCTGGGCGGGTTCGCCTCTGCCGCCGCTCTGCTTTCGGGAAATGCGCTCGTTATCCCCATTCTCGGCATTATGTTTGTCCTTTCGAGCATATCTGTCATCCTTCAGGTCATATACTACAAAAAAACGGGCAAGCGCATCTTTCTGATGGCGCCTCTTCACCATCATTTCCAGATGAAGGGGTATTCGGAAGGGAAGATCGCCTACTGCTATGCGGCGGTGACTGCCGTCATGGCGCTCACGCTCTTTTTGCAGCTTGCCCCCTAAGGAGGACGTATGTACTATCCCATGCAGACCTTTCTCGTGGCGGGCATCTCACGCTCCGGCGTCGCCGCCGCGGAGTTGCTTCTAAAGAAGCATGCCCGCGCCGTCTGGCTCTATGACGACGTCTCGGACGAGGGGGTGCGCAAGAACATTGCGCATCTGACGCAGCTTGGCTGCCGCGGCGTCTCCAAGGAGGAATTGTCCGCGCGCGTCGCGGAGTGCGACGTGCTCATTTTAAGCCCGGGCATTCCAATCGATCATGCGCTGCCCGTGCTCTTCCGGAAAGAGGGAAAGGCGATCGTCGGCGAGGCGGAGCTTGCGGCGCGCGAGCTGCGCTGCCCCGTCGTCGCGGTGACGGGGACCAACGGCAAGACGACCACCGTCTCCATGATCGAGCACATCTTCAACGCCTGCCATAAACGCGCCGTCGCCTGCGGAAATGTCGGACGACCCATCGCCGACTGCCTCGAGGAGTTGGAAGAGGACGGGATCGCCGTTGCGGAGATCTCCTCCTTTCAGCTGGAGACGCTCACCTCGCTGCGCCCGCACGTCGCCGTCTTTCTCAATATCGCCGAAGATCACCTCAACCGCCACTACACGATGGAAAATTATATCTATCTCAAGCAGCGGCTGATGAAAAACAGCGCGGAGAGCGAGTACGTCGTGCTCAACCACGATGACGCAGTTCTGCGCACGTTTGCGGAAAAGACGCGCGCGCAGGTCGTCTGGTTCTCGACGGAGGAGCGCGTCAACGGAGCATACATACAGGACGGCGCGATCTGGTGGCGGGAAGAAAAACTTGCCTCCCTTGCCGATCTGCCGCTCGAGGGCAAGCACAACGAGGCAAACGCGCTCGCCGCAGTGTGCGCCTGCAAGCTCATGGGGGTGAACGGCGCCTATATCGCCGCGGCGCTCAAGACCTTTAAGGGGATCAGGCACCGCCTGCAAAAAATCGGCGAAGTGGACGGCATCACCTTCCTGGACGACAGCAAGGCGACCAACGTCGATGCGGCGATCAAGGCGGTGGAGAGCGTCAAGGGGGAGAGCGTCATCATCCTCGGGGGCAAGGATAAGGGGTATTCCTATGCGCCGCTCTTTGCCGCGATCAGGCGCTCGGGCGTCGTGCACGCGGTGCTGTGCGGGGAGAACGCGTTCCGTCTGTTGGACGCCGCCGTCAAAGAGGGGTTTACGCAGGTGACGCTGTGCCGCCCCTTCGATCTCGCGGTGCGTATCGCCTTCCTCACGGCGCAGAAGGGGCAGAACGTGCTTTTGAGCCCCGCGTCGGCGAGCTTTGATGCGTTCAAGAGCTATGAGGAGCGGGGCGAACGGTTTGCCGCCCTCATGGAGGAGCTGAAAAAGGAGCGCGAGGCGCTTGCGGCGGAGGGGGAGTGTGCCAACGAGCCGGACGAACAGAGCGAGTAAGGGGGACGTGCTCTTTCTTGCCGCGGTACTCGTGCTCGCGGCGTACGGGGTCGTCTGCGTCTGGTCGGCGAGCTGCTACAATGCCGAAGTGCAGTACGGCGACTCCATGTATTTTTTCCGCAAGCAGCTCGTCGGCTTTCTGCTCGGCGCGGCGGCGATGGTCGGCATCAGTTTTCTGCCCTATGAAAAACTGCGGCGCATCCGTATCCCTGCGCTGATCATCTCGCTTATTCTGCTCGCCCTGGTCTTTGTCCCGGGGCTTGGCAAGAGCAACTACGGCGCGACGCGCTGGATCGGCTTCGGGTCTTTTACCATCCAGCCCTCGGAGATCGCAAAGCTCGGGTTCGTCATCTTTACGGCGGGGTACTTCGTCAAAGACCCCGCCCGCATGCGCACACTCAAAGGATGTCTGCCCGTTCTGGGGACCGGGCTTGCGATCTGCGTGCTCATCATGCTGGAGCCCAACATGTCCGTCACGATGTGCGTGGGTGCGATCATGATCGGCATGCTCTTTCTTGCCGGCATCTCCAAAAAGGCGATCGCCGTCATCTGCATTCCCGTCCTGCTCGCCGTGCCCGTGCTCATCATGATGGAGCCGTATCGCCTGCAGCGGCTCTCGGCGTTCATGGATCCGTGGGCGTCGCCCAAGGACGAGGGCTATCAGCTCATCCAGTCGCTGTACGGGCTCTCCAATGGCGGGGCGTTCGGCGTGGGGCTGTTCAATTCCCGCCAGAAATACCGCTTTCTGCCCTTTGCGGAGAGCGACTTTATCCTTTCCGTCATCGCGGAAGAGACGGGCTTTTTCGGCGTGCTCGCGCTGTTTGCGCTCATCGGATTTATCGTGTGGCGGGGATTTTGCATCGCGCGCCGCTGCGGGAACATGTACGGATTTTTGCTTGCGGGCGGCATCACGCTCGCCTTTGCCGTGCAGAGTGCGCTCAACGCGCTCGTCGTGAGCGGCTGCATTCCGCCGACGGGGCTGCCGCTTCCCCTTGTCTCGGCGGGAAATACCTCTCTGATCGTTACCATGACGGGCATGGGCATTGTTTATGGCGTGTCCAGACACACGCAAGCCTGACATTTCATACAATGTACTGTATGAGAGCGGGCGATCCCGCCCTTTGCATACAAAAGGAGAGGACTTATGGATAAATACGTTATCAACGGGGGAGGACGGCTTTGCGGCAGCGTCGCGCTGCAGTCTGCAAAAAATTCCGTACTTCCTCTGTTTGCCGCGTCCATTCTGACCGACAAGCGGGTCATCATCCGCGATGCGCCCAACATCTCCGACGTTACTTGCATGGCGCAGATCCTGCGCGAACTGGGTGCGGAGGTCAGATTTTCGGACGGCAATGTCACGATCGACAGCGCGAACGCAAGCTGTCACGAGATCTCCTCCGCGCTCACCAAGGAACTTCGCTCCTCTGTCTTTATGCTCGGCTCGCTTTTAACGCGCTTTGGCCGCGCGCTCATCGCCTATCCGGGCGGGTGCGACATCGGGCTGCGTCCCATCGATCTGCATCTCAATGCCTTAAAGCGGCTGGGCGTGACCATCTCCGAACGGGACGGTTTCATCTTCTGCGAGTGCGCAAGACTGCGCGGTGCGGAGATCCTGCTCGATTTCCCCAGTGTCGGCGCGACGGAAAACATCCTGCTCGCCGCCGTCAAGGCGGAGGGAAAGACGGTGCTCACGGGCGCGGCGAAGGAGCCGGAGATCGTCGATCTGCAAAACTTCCTCAACGCGATTGGCGCACATATTTCAGGCGCCGGCACGGACGTCATCGAGATCGAGGGCGTACGAGAGCTGCACGGCGTCACTTACCGCCCGATGAAGGACAGGATCGAGGCGGGTACATATCTTCTTGCAGGAGCTGCATGCGGCGGCGAAGTGGAGGTCGTCGGCGTCACGCCTGAGAATATTCGGCTGCTTCTGCACAAATTGCGCGAAAACGGTTGCAAAATCCATGCTAAAAATGATAAAATAAGGGTGGAAAGCCGCGGGCGGCTCAAGTGCAACCGCCGCATCGAGACGATGCCTTTCCCCGGGTTTCCGACCGACCTGCAGGCACAGGCGACGGCGCTCAATGCCTCCTGCGAGGGGTGCGCGCTCATTGTGGAGAACCTCTTTGAAACGCGCTTCAAGTACGTTCCCGAGCTCCAGAAGATGGGGGCAGACATTGAGGTGCGCGGCAGAACGGCGTTCGTGCGCGGCGTAAAAAAGCTGCACGGGGCGCGCGTCGTGGCGGGCGATCTGCGCGGCGGCGCGGCGCTCGTCATTGCGGCGCTCTCTGCGGAGGGGGAATCGGAAGTGCTCGATCTTTCGCACATCGATCGGGGCTATGCGGACTTCCGCGGAAAATTGAGAAAACTGGGCGCGGATATCAGGCGCGTCCGCATCTGAAAAGCGCAGCCTCTTTCGGGCGCGCCAAGGGATACCGATGAAGAAACGTACCTTCCTGACGACACTCATAGCGATCTTGCTCCTTGCCGCAGTTATTGCGGCAGGGCTTCATGCCGTGTTTACCGTGGCTTATATCCAGGCGTCCTTTTCGACATGCACGCCCGAGGGCGAGCGCGCGGCGCAGCAGCTGAAAGAGGAGCTGAACACCTACCTGGGAAGCAGCACGACCTTTCTCGACCTGGAGCAGGTGCGCGCCACGGCGGAGAGCGACCCCAGATTCCGCGTCCTTTCCGTCGAGAAGCAGTTTCCCTCCGCTGTGAGCATCACGATCGAGGAGCGGCATGCGGCGTTTGCAGTGCAGACGGAGAGCGGATACGCGATCGTGGACGACGAAGGCGTGCGCATTGACGAGGTCGCATCGGCCGAGGACTATGTGTTGCTCACGGGTGATTTTTCCGTCGCCTTTGAAAACGGCATCCTGTCAGGCGATTACGTTGCGGAACTGCTGGAAATATATGCTTCCTTTGTGGAGGCGCTCGGCGAGCCGCGCGCCAATCTCATCTCTGTTTCGCTGGAGGACAGCGGCGCTTCGGCGCGCTTTGATCGGTTGCGCATCGGAACGCGCGAGGGCGTGGAGATCGTCGTCTGGAATCCCTCGGAACAGCCGGCGCAGCTCGGCGCGGCGGCAGTGCAGAAGTATCTGTCGCTTGCCGAAGCGGAGCGCGTGCGGGGCAGCATCGTCGTACAGCGCGTGAGTGCGACGGGCGAGGTGAATGCGGAATATTTTATTGACGGCTGAGCGATTGCGCGCGCCCCGATCGGGGCGCGCTTTTGCATGCTTCACCCCGTCCCCGGTGACATTTTCGGACGCAAAATGCAGGAAAATTGCCCGCAATTTCTTGACAATATTCGCGCCGCCGTATATAATACTATTATAAGTTTGTTCGGACGGAAAAAGGAGCAGCAAAGGGGAATTTTATGGGACGAAAAAGCGTAGCCGTATTGGACGTCCGCTCGTCGGAGATCTCCGTCATGGTCGGGGAGCGGGGCGTCAATAACACGTTTGTATTCAAAGCGATCCAAACGGAAGAATACGACGGCTACGATGAGAGCAGCTTCCTGGATGAAGCGGGACTTGCGAGTGCGGTCGTGAATGCGGTCACTGCGGTGGAGCGCATCTGCGGCGAGCGCATCCGCGAACTCTTCGTCGGCGTCCCCGGCGCATTTACGCGTGTCGTCCCCAAGGAACAGCTGGTCGGTTTTCCAAAGCTGCGCACCATCGGACAAAAGGAAGTGGATGCGCTGTTTGCAAGCGGTCAGAAGGCGCCAAAGGGCTTTCGCTTTATCCGTGCGACGAGCATGATCTATGTAACTGCGGACGATCGCCGCGTCATCGATCCCATAGGGCTTACTTCAACGTCGCTCAGCGGCGTTCTGTCGTATTTTTATTGTAGCGACTATTTTGCAAAGACGATGGAGCACATCTTTGCGGACATGCAGATCGAGCTTCGATATCTGCCCACGCAGCTTGCGATGGCGACCTATCTCATTCCGTCCGAGACGCGGGACGAATACGCGCTTTTTTTGGACGTCGGCTTTATGTCCACGTCGCTGTGCGTTCTGCTCGGCAACGGCATTCTTGCGCAGCGGACCTATTTCGTCGGCAAAGGACAGATTGCGTACCACCTGATGCAGCGCTTCTCCATCTCGTATGGAACGGCGCTCTCTATGCTCTCCAGAGCGAATCTGTTCTCCAAGAGCAGCGGCGCCAAGACGGAGGTCACGGAAGGGGATGTGACGCATGAGATCGATATGGATGCGTTCGTCGATACCGTCAAAGAGGGACTGGACGGGATCTGCGAGAAGATCGGCGCTTTCCTGGAGGAGTGCTCGGGAAAGGAGCTTGAGGCAAAACCCCTGTATGTGACGGGTGAAGGGCTGGCGGATATCCGCGGTGCACTGGAGCACATCTCCAAGCGTATCAGCCGCGTCTGCGAGCAGCTCGCACCCGATCTTCCCTACTACAACAAGCCCGCGATGAGTTCGCGGATCGCGCTTTTGGATTTGGCGTACGAAGATCATCTGAAACAAGGTTTATTCTATAAATTAGCAAAGAAATTCGGAGGTTGAAAATGTTCAACGATAACATTCCCTTTGTCGGAAGAGAGGACGGGACTGCGCGCGAGAACACGGTGCTCCCCAGCGGTCTTGTCAATAGTGGCGTTGCCAGAATTTGCGTCGTCGGTGTTGGCGGCGCCGGAAATAATGCAGTCAACCGCATGATCGAGGCGGGGATCACGAGCGCGGACTATGTTGCCGTCAATACCGATGCACAGATCCTTGCGTGCAACAAGGCGCAGAAGAAGATCCAGATCGGCGCACAGCGCACCAAGGGCCTCGGCGCGGGCGCGGAGCCCGAGATTGGCAGAGAGGCGGCAGAGGAGAGCAAAGAAGCGCTCGCAAAGGCAGTCGAGGGCGTCGATTTGCTGTTCATCACGGCGGGCATGGGCGGCGGTACGGGTACCGGCGCGGCTCCCGTCATCGCAAAGATCGCAAAGGACAAGAAGATCCTGACGGTTGCAGTCGTCACCAAGCCCTTCGAATTTGAGGGCAAGCGCAGAATGGACAACGCGATCAAGGGCATCGACAACCTCAGAAAGTACGTCGATACCATCATCATCATCCCCAACGAGAAGATCCGCGAAGTCGTGCCCAAGAACGCGACGATGACGGATGCACTTCGCGTTGCGGACGAGGTCTTGAAGCAGGGTATCCGCGGCATTGCGGACCTCATCGTCACGCCCGCGCTCATCAACCTCGACTTTGCCGATGTCAGAACGACCCTCAAGGACAGAGGCCTCGCGCACATGGGCGTCGGCGTCGCAAAGGGCGAAAACCGCATCATTGACGCGGTCCGCCTTGCCGTCAATTCGCCCCTGCTGGAGACGACCATCGAGGGCGCGACGGGCGTCGTGCTCAACATTGTCGGCGGTCCGGACCTCACGCTGGACGAGGTCACCAAGGCGGCGAACCTCATTCACGGCGTCGTCGATTACTCTGCAAATATCATCTTCGGCGCATGCATCGATGAGAGCGTGCAGGACGAAGTAGAGGTCACCGTCATTGCAACGGGCTTCCCGCCCGCAGGCAGTGCGGAGCCGTCCGCGCCCGCCCAGAGAGTGACGATGACCGTCCCTCCCCAGCCCGCGCCGCAGTCCGTGCCGACCAATCCCTACGGTCAGCAGAGCAGTCCATATGGTCAGCCGAACAACGGCGCATATCAGCAGCCCGGCTACACGCAGAATCCCTACAATCCCTACTATACGCCCGTTGCTCCGACGCCTGCTCCGGCACCGAATAACAATGTGCGTCCTCCGGTGCAGGAGGCGGCTTATGAACAGCCGGTTCCCGAGCCGGACATGCCCGATCCCGACTACGATGCGGAGGAGGAAGATCACGACAACAAACTTCCGCCCTTCATCCGCAGAATGCTCGGCAAGAAATAATTGCAAAAGGACGAGCTGTCTGCTCGTCCTTTTTTGAGGTATCAGATGCATATCACGCAAACATTCTTGCAGCAGGTTATCGCGATCGTCCGCGCCTGCAAGCCCATTATGACGGGCGCATTTACGGTCGCGGAGAAGGGGTCGGCGTCCAATCTGGTGACGACCGCAGACACCGACGTGCAGGCGACGCTGAAGGACAAGCTGCGTCAGTTGCTGCCGCAGGCGGCGTTTCTGGGCGAGGAGTCGGACGATGGCGGAAACGAGGCGCTCATGTGGGTTGTTGATCCCATCGACGGAACGTCCAATTTTGTACGCGGCATGTGCCTTTCCGCAATCTCCGTCGCGCTGGTCGAGGCGGGCGAGGAGGTGCTGGGCGTCGTCTACAACCCGTTTACCGAGGATTTGTTCTCCGCCGTCAAGGGGCAGGGCGCATACCTGAACGGGACGCGGCTGCGCGTCTCCGACCGCGACCTTGCGCATTCCCTCTTTTTCACCGCGTTCAGCGTGTACGAAAAGCAGTTCGCGCCGCAGTGCATGGAGGTGCTTCAAAGGCTCTATCCGCGCATTGACGATTTCCGCAGGATCGGGACGGCGTCGCTGGAGCTGTGCTATCTCGCGGCAGGCAGGGCGGAGCTGTACTTTGAGATCAGGCTATTTCCCTGGGACTGGTCGGCTGCCGCGGTCGTCCTGCGCGAGGCGGGCGGGGTGATCGGCACGGTGCCGAATGAGCGCCTGCGCCACGATTCGCCCGTCATTCTGCTTGCCGCCAACAGTGAAGCGAATTTCCGCATCCTGCAGGAAACGGTCGCTGAGGTTATCCCCGTGCGCCCCTATACAAAGTAAGCGAACGCGCCCCTTACGGAGCGCGTTTTTGCATGATATAATTGGTGAGCAGGACGCCGCGTCTTTTTACCTGCTGCTCTTGGACGACGGCATAGCCGCGCGCTTCAAAGAAGTGGCGCGCCGTGATCGAGGCGTGTGTTGTGTAGATCTCGCGCCCGATTGCCGCCTCCAGCGCATCGCAGAGGGCAGTCGCAATGCCGCGCCTTTGATGGTCTGCATGGACATAGAGATGGTCGAGATAGCCCGTATCGTCCATATCGGCAAATCCGACGATCGTTTCGCCTTCAATTGCGACGAGTGTCAGATGTGAGGAGAGCAGATCGTCCCATTGCCCTGCATTAATTTCGGCGGGCGCCCATGCGTCGCATTGTTCCCGGCTGTAGTCTTTTCGGTTGATCGTGTGTACGGTCTCGCGGAACAGGGAAATGATTGCATTGCAGTCCGATGACCGGTAGCGGCGGAGTAGCATAACTAAAGTATACAGGATATAGAAACAAAAATCAAGCGAAAGAGGGGGCTGCGCAGCAGCCCCCTCTTTCGCGATGCAGCCTTTCATGGCGAAGTAAATCGTGCTGAAAACAAAAAAGACCTGCCTTCAGTGAAGCAGGTCTTTTTTGACGATTGATTAATACATGCCGCCCATGTCGCCGCCTGCGGGAGCCGCAGGAGCGGGAGGGGTGGGGATGTCCGTGACGATGGACTCGGTCGTCAGCAGCGTGGAAGCGACGGACGCCGCGTTCTGCAGGACGGAACGGGTGACCTTGGTGGGGTCGATGATGCCGCTCTCTTCCATGTCGCAGTAGACATTCTTGAGCGCGTTGAAACCGTAGTTGGGGTCGTTCTGTGAGAGGATCTTCTCGACGACGACGCTGCCGTCCACACCCGCGTTGGCCGCGATCTGGCGGACAGGCGCCTCGCACGCCTTGAGGATGATCTGTGCGCCCGTCTTCTCGTCACCGCTGAGCGTATCGACGAGCTTCTGAAGGACGGGGATGCACGAAAGGAGTGCGCTGCCGCCGCCGGGCACAACGCCTTCCTCGACTGCTGCTCTGGTTGCTGCAAGCGCGTCGTCGATGCGGAGTTTCTTTTCCTTCATCTCGACTTCGGTCGCCGCGCCGACGTTAATGACGGCTACGCCGCCCGCAAGCTTTGCAAGGCGTTCCTGGAGCTTCTCTCTGTCATAATCGGAGGTCGTGACTTCAATCTGCGCCTTGATGGACGCAACGCGTGCCTTAATGTTTTCCTTGTCGCCTGCGCCGTCGATGATGGTGGTGTTGTCCTTATCCACCTTGACCTGGTTTGCTCTGCCGAGCATATCCAGCGTAACATCCTTGAACTCATAGCCAAGATCGGAGGAGATGACCGTGCCGCCCGTCAGGACTGCGATATCTTCCAGCATTGCCTTTCTTCTGTCGCCGAAGCCGGGCGCCTTGACTGCGACGCAGTTGAACACGCCCTTGAGCTTATTGACGATAAGTGCGGCAAGCGCGTCGCCCTCGACGTCCTCGGCGATGATGAGCAGCCTTGCGCCCTGCTGCGCGAGAGGTTCGACGATGGGCAGGATCTCCTGCAGGTTGGAAATTTTCTTGTCCGTGATGAGGATATAGGGGCTGTCGAGCACCGCTTCCATCTTGTCGGTGTTGGTGACCATGTAAGCGGAGGCATAGCCTCTGTCAAACTGCATGCCCTCGACGGTCGTGAGCTCGGTGGTCATGGACTTGCCTTCCTCGACCGTGATGACGCCGTCCTTGCCGACGATCTCCATCGCCTTTGCAATGAGCTCGCCGACGGTATCGTCGCCCGCAGAGATGGAAGCGACCTGAGAGATCGCCTTCTTGCCGTCCACCGTCTTGGAGATGGAGCGGATCTGCTCGACGGCGGCTGCGACTGCCTTGTCGATGCCCTTTCTCAGGATGATGGGGTTCGCGCCCGCCGCGAGGTTCTTGAGCCCCTCGCGGATGATCGCCTGCGCCAGCAGGACTGCGGTCGTGGTGCCGTCGCCCGCGACGTCGTTGGTCTTGGTGGAAACTTCCTTTACGAGCTGTGCGCCCATGTTCTCGAAGGGATCGGGAAGCTCGATCTCCTTTGCGATCGTCACGCCGTCGTTGGTGATGAGGGGTGCGCCGTACTTCTTATCGAGAACGACGTTCCTGCCCTTGGGACCCAAGGTGATCTTAACCGTATCGGCGAGGACGTTGACGCCCGTCTCCAGCGCCTTTCTTGCGTCGTCACCGTATTTGATCTGCTTTGCCATAATGAATAACTCCTTATATTTTTTTCACGAAATTTTTTGAACGAAACGGCTTGTTACTCCACGATCGCGAGGATATCGCTCTGCTTGATGATCGTGAACTCTTTTCCGTCCACCTTGAAGTCGGTGCCCGCGTACTTGGAGCAAAGAACCTTATCGCCGACTTTGACTTGCATGACAACTTCTTTTCCGTCCACAACGCCGCCGGGACCGACTGCGACGACAACACACGTCTGCGGTTTTTCCTGTGCAGAAGAGGGGAGAATAAATCCGCTCTTTGTCTTCTCTTCGACGGTAACCGCTTCCACGACCACCTTATCGAACAAAGGTTTGATGTTCATGATAACCTCCGAAATATTGTTTTTTATTATCGTATCTATTATAAACACGGTGCGGAGCAGTCAAACACTTTACAGGAAATTTTTCTCAGTTTTTTTGCGGGACGGCGCGCTTTTTTTTCTGCGGCGTTGACATGCGCGCAAAATTTGTGTATAATGGCGGTTGAGGATATCCTGCGGGAGGTGCAAAAATGGAGAAATGGGACAAGCGGTTCATGGAACTTACCGTACAGGTGGGAACCTGGTCCAGCTGTTTCCGCCGCAAGGTGGGGGCGGTCATCGTGCGCGACAAGCGCGTCATGACCACGGGCTATAACGGTGCGCCCGCGGGGATCGCGTCCTGCATCGAGCGCGGCGAGTGCCTCAGGGAAAAGCTGAATATTCCCTCAGGGACGCGCGCGGAGCTGTGCTACGGCGTCCACGCCGAGCAAAACGCGATCATTCAGGCGGCGCGCTACGGCATCAATATCCAGGGCGCAACGCTCTACTGTACCCACCAGCCATGCGTCATCTGCGCAAAGATGATCATTAACGCGGGCATTGCGCGCGTTGTCTATAAGGAAGGATATCCCGACGAATTCTCCCTGCGTCTGTTTGAAGAGGCGGGGACGTCGATCGAAAAATATGAGGAGTGAAATATCATGGCAAATCCTGTTGTGACCTTTGAGATGCAAGACGGCAAGGTGTTCAAGGCGGAACTGTATCCCGACGTGGCGCCCAATACCGTCAATAACTTTTTGTCGCTCGTCAAGAAGGGATTCTATGACGGCATCATCTTTCACCGCGTCATCGCCGGCTTCATGATCCAGGGTGGCGATCCCAGGGGCGTCGGCACGGGCGGACCGGGCTATCATATCAAAGGGGAGTTTTCCGGAAACGGCGTGAAGAACAACTTAAAGCATACGCGCGGCGTGCTCTCCATGGCGCGCGCCCAGCATCCCGACTCGGCGGGCTCGCAGTTCTTTATCATGCACGCGGACGCGCCCTACCTGGACGGGCAGTATGCCGCGTTCGGTAAGGTGACGGAGGGCATGGAGGTCATCGACGCGATCGCCTCGGTGCGCACCGACTTCCGCGATAAGCCCCTTCAGGATCAGAGAATGAAAAAGGTGACGGCGGAGACCTTCGGCGTCGACTATCCCGCGCCCGAAACGCTCTGATCTTTCATGATGCGCCGGGAAACGTTTTGACGACCCGGCGATCGCTACGCAAGAACAACAAGAAGGATATATATGTATGATTGACAATACCATCTATCAGAACCCCCTGAACACACGCTATGCAAGCCGTGAAATGCAGGAAAACTTCGGCGATCTGAAGCGCTTCCGCCTGTGGAGAAAGCTTTGGATCGCGCTTGCCGAGTCGGAAATGGAACTTGGGCTTCCCATCACGCAGGCACAGGTCGATGAGATGAAGGCGCACGCCGACGATATTGACTTCGAACGCGCGGAGGCTTACGAGCGCCAGGTCCGTCACGACGTCATGGCGCACGTCAAGACCTTCGGCGACGCCGCGCCGCTCGCAGCGCCCATCATTCACCTGGGCGCGACGAGCTGCTTTGTCGACTGCAACTCCGAAGTCATCATCATGAAGGACGGGCTGGATATCATCCTCCGCAAGCTCGTCAACGTCATGGATAAACTCAAGAAGTTTGCCCTGAAGTACAAGGATCTTCCGACGCTCGGCTTTACGCACTTACAGCCCGCGCAGCTGACGACGGTCGGCAAGCGCGCGACGCTCTGGCTGCAGGACCTCATGCTCGACTACGAGAACTTCATGAACCTCTACGAGCATATCCATCTGCGCGGCGTCAAGGGAACGACGGGCACGCAGGCGAGCTTCATGGAGCTGTTCGGCGGCGACGAGGAGAAGGTCAAGGAACTGGAAAAGCGCGTCTGCAAAAAGCTCGGCTACGAGAAGGTGTACGGCGTGACGGGGCAGACGTACCCCAGAAAATTTGATTACAACGTGCTGTGCGTGCTCTCGCAGATCGCGCAGTCGGCGTATAAGTTCTCCAACGATATCCGCATCCTTCAGAACATGAAGGAGGTGGAGGAGCCCTTCGAAAAGAGCCAGATCGGCTCGTCGGCGATGGCATACAAGCGCAATCCGATGCGCTGTGAGCGCATGGGGTCCCTGGCGCGCTACATGCTCTCCCTGCCCATGAATACGGCAGTCACCGCGTCCACGCAGTGGTTTGAGCGCTCGCTGGACGACTCGGCAAACCGCCGCATCGTCAATGCGCAGGCATTCCTGACGGTGGACGCCATCCTCAATATCTACATGAACGTCGCGGAAAATCTCGTCGTCTATGAAAAGGTCATTGCAAAGCACATTGCGGCGGAACTGCCCTTCATGGCGACGGAGAATATCATGATGGAGTGCGTCAAGGCGGGCGGGAACCGTCAGGAACTGCACGAAAAGATCAGGGTGCTGTCCATGCAGGCGGGCGCGAACGTCAAGGTGGAAGGCAAGGAAAACAACCTTTTAGAGCTCATCAAGGCAGACGAAGATTTCAAGGCGATCCACGATCGTCTGGACGAAATCCTCGATGCGAAGAAGTTCATCGGGCGCGCACCCTCGCAGACGGTGCAATTTATCGAGAGCGAGATCGATCCCATCTTAGAGCGTCATAAATCATTGCTCGGCGAGAGCGGACAGGTCAATGTCTGATTGCCGGAAAGGTCAATAAATGTCCAAAAGTGGGCAATGTTTGGCTTGCATTTGCACATGAAAGACGGTATGATGAATACAGAAAAATCGGGAGGCTGATATGAAAGTACTTGTAACGGGCGGCGCGGGTTTCATCGGTTCGCATACCGTGCTGGAACTGCTGGAAGCGGGTTATGAAGCGGTCGTCGTTGACAACCTCTGCAATTCGAGCGAGGAGAGCATGCGCCGCGTGCGCGAGCTGACGGGCAAGGACATTGCATTCTACAACTTTGACGTGCGCGACAGGGAAAAGCTTGAGGAAGTATTTTCGGCGCACAAGATCGACTGGGTCATCCACTTTGCGGGGCTCAAGGCGGTGGGGGAGAGCGTGAAAAAACCCATGATCTACTATGATAATAACCTCGTCTCCACCTTCGTGCTTCTGGAGACCATGCAGAAGTTCGGTGTCAAAAACTTCGTCTTTTCCTCGTCGGCGACGGTGTACGGCGAGCCCGAACGGCTTCCCCTGGACGAAGAATGCCGCCTCTCTACGACCAATCCCTACGGCACGACCAAGCTCATGCAGGAGCGCATCTTACAGGATCTGTACCGCGCGGACAATACATGGAACATTGCCCTGCTGCGCTACTTCAACCCCGTCGGCGCACACCCTTCGGGACGCATCGGCGAGGATCCCAAGGGCATTCCCAACAATTTAATGCCCTACGTCGCGCAGGTCGCAAGCGGAAAGCTGCAGCGCATCGGCGTGTTCGGCAACGACTATCCCACGCCGGACGGGACGGGCGTTCGGGACTATATTCACGTCGTCGATCTGGCGCGCGGTCATGTCGCCGCGATCAGGGCGCTCAAGGAGCCGGGCGTGCATATCTACAACCTCGGCACGGGCAAGGGCTATAGCGTGCTGGATATGATCCACGCCTTTGAAAAGGCGTGCGGCAAGACGCTGCCCTATGAGATCATGCCCCGCCGCGCGGGCGACGTTCCTGCCTGCTACGCATCGAGCGCCAAGGCAGAAAAGGAACTCGGCTGGAAGGCGCAGTACGATCTGGAGGACATGTGCCGCGACCAGTGGAACTGGCAGAAAAATAACCCCAACGGTTACGAATCCTAATATGATGCGCCCGCGGCAAAAGCCGCGGGCGCATGTTTCATGAATGGCGCCTGAGTGCGCCTGTTATCGCTCATTAAAATCCGAATAAATGTTTGACATTTTATGCATGACGTGCTATAATCGATAAGAAGGGGAAAAACGGCGCAAACTTCGGAGTATGGCGTATAAAAAGGTGTGTGTGGAAGTGCTGGTGCGCTTCTTCGGGGAGGGCGGGATGCGTCCCGTGGAACTTATCTGGGCAGACGGGCGGCGGTATGCCGTCGAGCGGGTGCGCTTTATCGAGCGCGTGCCCTCCCATGTTCCCGCCGTCCTTCCGGTGCGCTATACCTGTATCATCGGCGGGAGGGAAAAGTTTCTCTATTTTGAGCCGGAGCGCATGCGCTGGTTTGTTGAGGTGAGTCAATGAAACGCTGCATTCTGCACAGTGATCTGAACAATTTCTACGCCTCCGTGGAGTGCCTGCGCCGCCCCGAACTGCGGGATGTTCCCGTTGCGGTGTGCGGCAGCTTTGAGGACAGGCACGGCGTGGTGCTCGCCAAAAATATGCTCGCCAAGGCGCAGGGCGTCAGGACGGGTGAGGCGTTCTGGCAGGCGCGTAAGAAATGTCCCGACCTCGTCAGCGTTCCCGCCGATTTTCCGACCTATGTCAGGATCTCCAGGGCGGTACGCGCCATCTACGCGCGCTATACCGATCAGATCGAGCCGTACGGTATCGACGAATGCTGGCTGGACGTCACGGGCAGCCGCTATCTCTTCGGGGAGGGAGAGCAGATCGCGCACACCATCCGTGAGGCAGTCAAGCGCGAGATCGGCGTGACGGTCAGCGTGGGGGTGAGCTGGAACAAGATCTTTGCAAAGCTCGCTTCCGATCTCAAAAAGCCGGACGCCGTGACCGTCATTGACGAAAAGAACTATCAGACGCTGGCGTGGACCCTGCCCGCCGCAGACCTGCTCTATGTGGGCAAGGCGACGGCAAAAAGGCTCGCCGTGTTGGGGATCGCGACCATCGGCGATCTCGCGCGGGCAGACGTGAGTATGCTCATCGCCGAACTGGGCAAGTGGGGAAGCGTCCTGCATGCCTATGCCAACGGCTGGGACGATGCGCCCGTCGCCATGGAGGGCACGCAGCGGGAGATCAAGAGCATCGGCAACAGCCTGACGAGCTATCGCGATCTCACCACGGAGGAGGACGTCAGAATGCTGCTTTATATGCTTGCGGAGAGCGTCGCGGCGCGCGTCGCGCAAAAGGGCGTGGGGCGGGCGCAGACGGTCAAGGTGAGCATTGTGGATAACCAGCTGCGCCGCTTCGGCAAACAGGGCAGACCGCCCGTTCCCACCCGCAGCGCGCAGGGGATCGCCGATTTTGCCTTCGAACTCTTCCGCTCGCTCTATTCCTGGCGGCATCCCGTCCGCGCACTCGGCGTGGCGGTGTGCGATTTTGTGGGAAATGCCGAGCAGCTCACGCTGTTTGAGGAGGACGCGCGGGAGAAGAAGTCGGAGCGCCTGGACGCCGCCGTCAATGCAATGCGGGAAAAGTACGGCAGCAATGCGCTCAAGCGCGCGACCGTGCTGCGCGACGCACATTTCAGCGAAATGGACATCAGGGGCGAGCATATCATCCGTCCCGCCGGCTCCGAGGAGGAGTAAAAAGTCCGGAGGAAACCTCGTATTTTTTTGTGCGGCGGCAAAAGAGGGGATAAAGTCGTTACTCTTTGTGATGCCGTTTGCGGAATGCGAGCGGAGTGATGCCGAATTGTCTTTTGAACAGGTTCTGAAAGTACGATTGGCTGGAAAAGAAGAAAAAGTTGCTGATCTCCGAAAGAGGGCGGTCGGAATAGGCGAGCAGGAGCTTTGACTCCTGCAGCTTTGCCGTCACAATGTATCGGCCGATCGTCTCTCCCGTCTCCTTTTTGAATTGCTCCATGAAAGAGGAACGGCTCTTTCCAACGTGCTCTATAACAGATCAGGCGATCGTTCGCACCGAGCAATTTTTTGCTTCACTCGGGATGCCCAAGCGACTCGAAGAGGTCGGCATCGGGACGGACCGGCTCGCCGATATGGCACGGCACATTGCGCAAACCGAAGGTCTGGAACATGCCTGGGTTCCGCTGTCGGAGCAGGATATTTTACACATTCTCAAGAACTGTCTCTGATGCGTCGTTATTCGTCAAGACCAGCCTTGTGCAGACCGTCGGGATAAGTGCCGAAGATAGAGCAAGATGGCATCATTATCGTGCAGGAAGGCAAGCCGGAGAACTCGGCTTGCCTTCGTTAAATTGTGCACGTGTAAATTAATTTTCCTAAATAGCCGATCATGCGTAATGTCAAAAGGAGTTTGCGTTTCCTTTATGATTCGGAAAAAACAAAAGAAAAATTTTATGAAAAATTTTATGAAAAACTCTTGACAGGAATCCATGTATGGTGTATAGTATAGACGGTTGGAAATGTTTCCAATTTATTTTTTCAACGAAATGGAAACGTTCCCACTGTAAAAAATATATGATTCTGGAGGGGCAAGATGAAGAAAGGGCTGATTGCACTTACGCTTGCGGGACTGATGGGGGTTACCTGTGTCGGCATGACCGCATGCGGCGGAGAAGGGGAACAGGATACTGCAACCACCAAGTACATTACTGTATGGCTGCATAAGTCGGAGGCGGAGCCGGAGGGTAGAACGTACCGCGCTCTGATGGACGAATTCAATGAGGCGGACTATGTGACTGAGGACGGGCGCGATATCGTCATGCGCATTGAGTTCAAGGGCACGGCGGAGACGCTGGACACCGCGATCAACGGCGAGATCCTCTCTGGTGGACTTCCGGACGTCGTTGCTGTGGATGCGGGCGATATCACGGCATATGCCAACGACGAACTCATTGTCCCGATCGACGACTATGTCACGGCAGATGAGCGTGCCGACTATGTCGACAGCGTCATCGAGCAATCTACCTATGAGGGAAGTCTCTATGCGCTCTCCGGCATGGATACGCCCGGCGGCCTGTATTACAATAAGACCGCGCTGGAGTCGGTGGGCTACGGCACGGCGGAAAAGCCCTTTGGCACGATCGAAAACCCCTGGAGCTGGAAGGACTTGGAAGAGGCTATGGAGGCGCTCAAAGCGCAGAATGACATAGACGGCACGACGCCCTATCGTCTGCGCGCCAATATCGGCTTTGGCGGCGACGAGGGCGCAATGTATCTTTATTCCCCCGTGGTCTACAGTGCGGGCGGGCAGTTCTTCGGTCCCAATGAGCAGGTGACGGGCTATCTGAGCGGTGAGGCTGCCATGAACGGGCTCAATCAGATGAACGATCTGTTTGCCCGCAAGGGAGACTATATGGAGGAGGGCAATAATGCTCTTGCCTTCCCGCAGGGAGATGCGGCATTTGAGGTCTATGGCCCCTGGCTGATCAACTCCATCAGTCAGGAGTATCCCGAATTTGAGGACGACTATGATATCATGCCCTTCCCCGTCTATGAAGCGGAGGACGGCACAAAGGGGACGGTCGCGACCCCCTGCGGCACCTGGGGCTTTGGCGTGACGCGCGATGCGGACGACGTGGATGCGGCGACGCAGGTCATCAAGTTCCTGACCGGCGCACACGCGAGCGAAATGTTCTTTAACGATATCGGCACATTCCCGACGCATAAATCCGTGCTCAGTTCCATGGAGGAGTTCACCGAGGAAGGCCCGCTGCACTCCCTCTCGCAGCTTCTGCTGGAGACGGCAACGCCCCGTCCCAAGATGGTCAACTATCCCCGTCTGAGCGTGGCGTACAGGGACATCATCGCCTTCATCAAGACGCAGACGGGCAGCCAGTCGCTTGCAGACTATGTGCTTGAAAAGGCGCAGTCGGTTGATCGTTGATATCACCGGATAAGGGGAGAACTATGGAACATGTCTATGAAAAAGAGGAGGCCTCGGCGGGAGCGCCCGCAGAGGTGACGTTCGCGGACACTTTGCCCGCAGCTGGAGGCGCAGTTGCGGCTCCGGGCGGCGGAAAACCGCGGCGCCGCAGGAGCAGATATTATACTTTGTTCGGAAAGACCTATAAAAAGGACAACACCATCGTCGGGCTCTGCTTTGTCCTGCCCGCGTTGGCACTCGGGTGCATCTTTGTCATCGCGCCCATCGTGATATCGCTCTCGTATTCCTTTACGGATGCATACCTGCTGCGGCTGGATGAGGTGCATTTTGTCGGGCTTGACCAGTTTATCAAGGCGTTCAACGACGGATTTTTGTGGAACGCCTTCGGGAATACGATGGTGTTCGTCGTCATTACGGTGCCTGTGCAGCTGTGCGTCGCCCTCGGGCTTGCGCTCATCCTCAACGCGAAGATCAAGGCAAATACCTTTTTCCGCTGGGCGTTCTTCGTGCCCGTCATGCTCTCGTTGGCAGTGACTTCCTTCCTGTGGGGCAACCTCTTTGAACAGGACGGTCTTATCAACGCCATTCTTATCAAGCTCGGCATTGGTGAGCAGCCCTTTCTCGACGATCCGGGACAGGCAATGGGGATCATCATCTTCATCTCGATCTGGCAGGGCGCGGGCTATCAGATGCTCATCTTCCTCTCGGGCCTCAAAAATATCCAGCCAGAGATCTACGAAGCGGCATCCCTGGACGGGGCAAACGCCACGCAAAGATTTTTCTATATCACCATTCCCAATATCCTGCCCACGTTCTCGTTCGTGCTCATCACGATGCTGATCGGCGCCTTCCGCCTGATCACCCAGCCGATGATCATGACGCAGGGCGGCCCCGAGGACGGCACGATGACGATGTCGTACTACATTTATCAGCAGGGCATCACCTTCCGCGACGTCGGGTATTCCAGTGCAATCGCCATGATCTACACCATCTTCATGTCGGTGATCGCCCTGACGTTGCGCAAAGTGATGGACGTCAAGGACTGAGGAGGACGGTATGGAACAAATCCAAAAGACAGTGGGGCACAGCGCCCCCGTACATAAACCAAAAAAACATCATAAGCCGCTGACGCCTGCGCGTGTGACGGTGAGCATGTGCAAGTGGATCGGACTGACAGTTCTCTGCGTGCTCTTTCTCTTCCCCATCTGGTGGATGGTCATCTCCTCGTTCAAGCCGCAGACGGTCATCTACGAACAGCTTGACTCCTTCATGACCTTCCTGCCCGGTACATGGAATGTCGGCGAGTGGTTCACCTCGTACGTCAATCTGTTCAACTCCTTTGACTACTTCGGCACGGCGATCCTCAACAGTATCTTCTACTGTGCCGTGACCGTCGCAGGCGTGCTGCTCGTCAATTCCATTGCGGGCTATGCGCTGGCGCGCCTCGAGTTCCCGGGAAGCAACGTGCTGACCACCATCATCATTCTGCTCATCATCGTGCCCGTGGAAACTTCCATTGTGCCGCAGTACGTCATCCTGAGCCACCTGGGACTGCTGTCAAGCTCTACGGCGCGCGTTGCCGGCTATCTTCTGCCCGGCATCGTGAGCGCGTTCTATATCTTCATGTTCCGCCAGTACTTTATGGGGATGCCAAAGGAGCTGGAGGAGGCGGCGGAGATCGACGGCGCCGGCAAAGTCAGGACGTATTTCGTCATCATCATGCCCCTTGCCAAGGCGATCTTTGCGACGGTCGCGATCTTCACCTTCATGGGCGCATGGAACGAATACGTGTTTGCCGACCTCATGTTCCCGCAGGCACAGCAAAAGCCCCTGCAGGCCTTTTTGCAGCTCGTCAATACATATAACCCCAAAGACCTCTCCATGGTCATGGCGGCGCTCACGGTCTCGACGATCCCCATTGCGATCGTCTACATCTTCTGCCAGCGCTATATTGTGGAAGGCGTGTCCTTCTCGGGTCTGAAATAAGAAGGGAGGAAAGCGATGAAACGTACCATTTTGGCGATTACAACGATCGCCTGTGCAGCAACCATGTGCGCAGGGCTTGCCGCGTGCGGCGGCGGGGATCCCAATGCGGACAGCCTCATGCTCCACCTGGCCTTTGATGAGGGCGCAGGGACGGCCGTCACCGACAGTTCCGGACACCTGGAGGACGAGGAGCTGCGCTATGTGTTCAACGATCCCGTCTATCAGGACGAGCCGCAGGATCCGCAGTGGCGGGACACCGGCGTTTCGGGCGGGTCCCTTCTGATGGACGGCTACTCTAACTATATCCGTTACAGCGAGGACGATATCGTCCTCTCCGGCAGTTCGTTTACAGTCTCTGCCTGGGTCGCGCCCCGCATGTTCGAGTGGGACGATCCCAATGCCGCAGAGAACGGCACGGAATACCTCACCGCGATCGTCAGCCAGTACGATGAGGCGGGCAACGCTGGCGTGCTGCTCGGCTATCACCGCCACGGCGCATGGAGCTTCCAGGTCGGCATCGGCGATAGGTTTATCAAGCTTTGGGACGACGGGCATCCGCTGACCAAGTATGAGTGGAATCACGTCGCTGCCACGTTTGACGGCGCGACGGGCACGATGGCAATGTACCTCAACGGCGAGCAGATCACAACGCGCACCGTGTACGAGGGCGCCGCCATCGAAGTATGCCCGACATGGCTGTATATCGGCAGAAACAGCGACAGCAACACCGTCGGCTCTGCGACGTGCAACATGCACTCCGGGCTCATCGACGAAGTCAAACTCTACAACACGGCGGTGAGCGCGGAGGATATCCGCAGTCAGTACCAATCCGCTCTTGTGGACGGGGAGCTTCCCGAGATCACCTTTGAGGATATCTGGCTGCAAAATATCCTCACAGAGGACTATCACAAACCGCAGTATCACGGCGGCCCTTACCAGCACTGGATGAACGAGCCGCACGCGCCCTTCTATTACAACGGGAAGTATCATCTCTTCTTCCAGTTCAATATCAACGGTCCCTATTTCAGGAATATCTGCTGGGGGCACCTCATTTCGGACGACATGGTCAACTGGACGCCGCTCAAGGAGGTCATCACGCCCACGGCGGGGACGATCGCGCCGGACGGTATCTGGTCGGGCGGTGCGGCATACGACGTGGACGGCTCTCCCGTGCTCTTCTTCACGGCGGGCAATGACAGCTGGTCGTCCTCGGGCGACGGACTGGTCGGCAATCAGAATATCGGCATCGCCCGCCCCAAGGATCTGACCGATCCCAACCTCACCGAATGGGTGGTGGACGAGGAGTATGCCGTCAAACAGCAGAGCGGGCAGGGCAGGAGCGGCGATTTCCGCGACGCGTACGTCTATCAGGAGACGGAGAACGACGTGACGACGTGGTACATGCTCATCTGTTCTGCCTCCACAAGTTCCGCGGGCGGCACGGCGCTGTTGTACACGACGGACAGCACCAAGACCGACTACTTCCACAACTGGGACTACAAAGGGCAGCTCTATACCATGCCCAACCAGCCCGCCATGTACGGCGAAACGTGGGAACTTCCCGTGCTCTTTCCCATTGAAAACGAGGCGGGAACGATACAAAAGTGGTTCTTCGCATTCTCGCCCGCGCCCGCGGACAGAGCGGACAACGATATTTACTATCTTCTCGGCGACTTTGACGGCGAACGCTTCATCCCCGAGACGGGCTTTGGCGAACCGCGCCGCCTGGATTACGGCAACAACGTCTTTACCGGCCCGAGCGCGTTCCGTGATCCCGTCAGCGGGAAGTGGTACATGTTCTCCATCATGCAGGATCAGCGCCTTGCCAACGATCAGATCTCTTCGGGCTGGGCGCACACCGCCGGACTTGCGCGCGAGATTTATTTAAGTGACGACGGCGCGCAGGCGTGCATACGCCCTGTAGATGCGCTGGAGGAGTACGAGAGCGAAGTCTATGTCGATGAGACGGGCGAGATGACCGTCGCCGCGGCGAATGAGGTGCTCTCCGACGTGAAAGGGGATATGCTGCACGTTAAGATCACTTTCCGCGTCGACGCAGGCGCCGCGCCTCGCTTCGGGATGTATCTTCGCACCAATGGTGAAGGCGAGTACACGGAGTACTACTACAATGCCGCAACGCAGCGATTGGGCGTCGTGACCACGTTTGCGGGCGATCAGAACATCTACGGCGACTTCAACGACACCTTTGCACTCAACGAGGACGGAACACTGACGATGGAGTTTTATATGGACCGCTCCCTCATCGAAGGGTTCTTCAATGACAGCAAGGCCGTCACGGCGCGCGTATATCCGACCGACCGCAACAGCATGGGGCTGGAAGTTTTCGGCGAGAATGTGACAATCACAAGCCTGTACGTCGCGCAGATGCAATCGATCTATACTTCTTAATCTTTCAATCATAGAGAGGGGACACTATGCAATACGATCATGCTCACCCTGTCTGCTCCGGGCAGAATGCCTCCCCCCGGCAATCAAAGCTGCTTGCGCGGGCAGACGCTTATATCTCTCAGCGTGCAGGTATGGTGGAACAGGTGTTCCGCCATACCTACCACGCGATGCCACCCGTCGGCTGGATGAACGATCCCAACGGACTTTGCTATGCGCTCGGGAAGTACCATGTGTTCTATCAGTTTCATCCGTATGCAGCGGCCTGGGGCCCGATGCACTGGGGGCATTATACTTCAAACGATCTGATCAGATGGGAACTGCAGCCGACGGCGCTCGCGCCCGATTGCGCATACGATAAGGACGGCTGCTTCTCAGGATCGGCGATCGTAAAGGACGGCATGCTCTATCTTATGTACACCGCCGTGGCGGACGGAAAGCAGACGCAGGCGCTCGCCCGCTCCTCGGACGGCGTACACTTTGAAAAGATGGGGCAGGTCATTGCGGAAAAGGATATCCCGCGCGACTATTCCGTGGCGGATTTCCGCGATCCCTATGTCTTTTTACGCAACGGCGCGTACTACTGCCTGATCGGTTCCAAGCATGTGGACGGCGATGGTGCAGTTTTGCTGTACCGCTCCGACGATCTGCTGCAATGGCGCTATGTCGGCAGAGCGTGGAAGGACGGGCGCACGCATAACGGCACCTATGAATGCCCTGCATTTGCCACCTTCGGCAATGTCGACGCGCTGTTCGTCTGTCCGCAGTTCATGGACTGTGACGGCGACAGCTATGAGAACATTCATTCCAACCTGTACATGCTCGGAAAGCTCGATCTGCAGACGGGAGAATTTCGGCGCACCGCGGAGTGCGAGACGGACGGCGGGTTTGACTTTTATGCCGCGCAGACGCTGACTCTTCCTGACGGAAGGACGGTCATGACAGCGTGGATGCAGATGTGGGACCGCTCCTTCCCGACTGCGCCGCACGGCTGGGTGGGTGCGCTCACGTTGCCGCGGGAGCTCACTTACAGGGACGGAAAACTCTTTCAGGCTCCCGTCCGCGAGATCGAGGCGTACCGCACCGACCGCGTAAGTTATCCGCAGGCGGAAGTGGATGGCACGCTTCGCCTGGACGGGGTCGAAGGGAACACGATCGAACTCAGCTTCGATCTTGACCTGGGTGCAAGCGCGCGGGCAGGCGTGAAGGTGTTCTGCGGCGACGGCTGCGAAGTCTCGATCTACTATGACCGCACCAAGGAACTCGTCTGTTTTGACCGCTTGCACATGGGCACGCTTATCAAGGCTGCACCAGGCGAGCACGACAGCGTGCTGCGCCGCGCCCATATTCGCGCAGAGGGCGGAAGGTTGCATTTTCGCATCTTTCTGGATGTCTCATCCTGCGAAGTATTCCTTGGTGGTGGCGAACAGGTGCTCACAGGTAATGTCTATTCCGCAGGAAAGGGGATCGAATTCTTTTCCGAAGGCGGAAAGGCGTTTGTACGCAATGTGGAAAAATACACGATCAACGTTCCGCGAACATAACAGCTCGCATAAGACGCTGATCAAAAAAAAATATGATTCGGAGGAAGCCATGAAAAAGAAACTTTTTGTTTTGGGATTGAGCGCTGCACTTGCCGCCGCGATGACGGTCGGCTTTGCAGCGTGCGGTCCGGAGGAGCAGTCCGTCGTCCACGACGACATTGTCAACGGCGGATTTGAGGACGCCGTGGGTAGCCTCACGGGCTGGACAAAGGACGGAAACGCGTTCGGCGCTTCGGGCGTTGTCAACGGCACGACTTCCTACTACGGCGATATCGAAGTCGGGAAGGTCGGCGAGAACTTCTACGACGGACTGGAGGGCGGGAATGCCTCCTTCACGGGCACGCTCACAAGCGATGTGTTCACGCTGGGCGGCATGGGCAAGATCGGCTTCTTGCTCGGCGCGGCGAAGGACGGCGAAAAGTGCTACGTCGAGTTTTTGGAGGCGGGCAGCGATACGGTGCTTGCCCGCGTGACGAACACGGCGTTTGCCGAGCCATTCGTCACCAATCAGATGGTGCGCAACGTCGTCGATCTCTCCGAGCATCTCGGTAAGAATATCTGTATCCGCATCACCGATAACGACGACGGTAGGGACCGCGACTATGCCTATATGATCTTCGACGACTTCGTCATGTACCAGACGGAGGAGGAAGTCACGGCGGCGGAGACGGAGCGTGCGGACAAACTTGCCGCGATCGGCATGCCCGCTTTCAACGACGATACGCCCGATTCGATCACGATCAAGAACGGCAACTTTGAAGAAGGGTTGCTCAACTGGCAGGTGCTTTCCGGCACGGCGTTCCTCAACCCCAATATCAGCTCGTCCGACGAGACCTTCTGGGGGACGCGCTCCTTTAACGCTGAGGGCGAAAAATTCCTCAACGGCTATAAGACGGGGGAGAACCTGCGTGGCGAGCTTCGCTCCACGACCTTTACGCTGGGCGGAGACGGCATCGTCAGCCTGCTCCTGGGCGGCTCCTCGCAGCGTCAGATCTATGTCGCCGTCTGCCTGGCGGAGGACGTGGGCGAGGAACAGGCGGGCGACGAGATCGCGACCGTCTCCCCGAGCGAGCATTTTAAGGACCCCGAACTCTCCGAGAACATGGTCAGGAAGTATATTAAGCTCGACGATACATACATGGGCAAAAAGCTGTATATCAAGATCGTAGATGACGCTGCGGGCAGCCCCTTCGGCGCAATCACGGTGGACGACGTGCGCACGAGCATGACCGAGGAGGAGACGCTTTCTCTCATGATCAGCGATTATGAGTGGGCGTTCAGTCTCGGAAACGATACGATCGCGCAGGCGACGCAGCAATACTATATCAATTATGAATATCCCTTTGCGCTTCCCGTGCTGCGCTTCTCCACGGAGGCGGCAAACGCCTATGTCACGGCAAGCGAGACGCCGGTCGATCTGAACGGCTATATCGAGGGCGTGGAGGCCGCCTACGGCGACGCGGACATGAGTACGGCGGAGTACTCCGTCACCAAGGCAGTCCTCGCCGACGGTACGGAAGTGACGACGGGGCTCGATGCGTTCGATATCACCGGGCCCGGCATGATCACGATCACATATCAGGTCAGATACGGCGATCTCATCGCAGAGGATACCTTCTTCTTGGAGGTGGTCGCGGAAAATGATCTTCCCAATAAGGGCTTTGAAATGGGCGATCTCACCGGCTGGACGGTCGTCGACGGGCAGGGCGCTTCCGTCACCAACAACAAAGTGTTCTGGGAAGCGGATGCCAACTTCTTTGACATGAACGGGCAGACGGTGCAGTACTACCAGCAGGAAGGGGAATACTTCCTCATCACGGATGAGGGGCAGACGATCACACTCAGAAGCGAGACCTTCACGGTGGCGGGCGACGGCATCATCTCCTTCAAATTCGGCATTGCAAAGAACGCGGTCAGCTATGTGGCGCTGTGCGATGCGCAGACGGATGAGGAGCTGCTCAAAGTGGACAACACCGCCTACTTCAACGACCCGCTCACAGCTCAGGTGATGCTGCGCCGCTTCATGTATGCGCATCCGTATATGGGGCGCGAAGTCTATCTGAAGATTGTGGACGGCGCGACGAGCGACTTCGGCTTCCTCAACTTTGACGATTTGTCGATCAATCTCACGCTGGACGGGGCGCAGGCGATCGTCGATGCGGACAAGACCTGGGCGGCAGACTATCGGCAGGACGTCATCGACTCCACCGCCGAGATGGGTGCGCGCACCAAGGAGATCATCAACGCCATCCGCAGCTATTATGCAAATCTTGCGTTGGATGACATCAGCGCTGTCACCATCGTGACCCCCGTCGGGGCGCAGATCGAGACGGCCGGAACTGTCGATCTGACCGCATATCTGGCGGAGGCGTCCGCATCCATGCAGGGCGTCGGGGCAGATGCGCTCACGGCATCCATCGTCGCGGTTTCCAAGGACGGCACGGCGGTGACGGGGGACTATGCGGCATTCGCGCTGACGTCGGGAACGTATACCGTCACCTATCGCTTTACGCACGCCGAGAGCGGAAAGTATGCCGAGGCTTCCTTTGTCATCGTCGTTTCAAGCGAATACGACATCGTCAACGGCGGGTTTGAAACGGGAGATCTTCGCGGCTGGACGTACGAGCAGGGCACGGGCGACGGTCAGGTGGACGGAGCCAATGCGATCAGTTCCGAGGAGAGCTTTTGGGCGGAGGAGATCCCCTTCAATCAGGGCGGGAACTATCACTTCCACGGCTGGACGGCAAACCCGACCGAGGCAAATGCGTATAAGATCACGTCCTCCACGTTCACATTGGGCGGCAGCGGGTATATCAGCTTCAAGATGGGCGGTGCAAACGCCGTCGTCAAGGTATTCACGGCGGACGGAACGCAGATCGCGGAGTATCGCAATACCGAATATGCCGACATCAATTTCCCCTATGTCGAACACGGCAGCAGAAACGGAACGATGACGACGTTTGTGGCAGATCTGTCCGCATATCTGGGCGAGGAACTCTATCTCGAACTGCATGATTCGGGAGCAGGCGGCTGGGGCGTTGCGTTCTTTGATGACATCGTCACCTATTACGAAACGGCGCCCGTCGTCTCCGAGTGCTTCGATACCGTCATGATCCGCGCACGGGTGCAGACGGGAACAGATGAAAACGGCAACCCGATCTATGCGCAGGCGGCGGAAAAGACGGAATATCAGCTTGCATGGAAGACGGCGGTGAATGTCTATCAGTCATAAAAATCTGTTGCCTGCTTGACAAATTTGATGGGAGGGCTTATAATGGAAACGATTTCCAAATGCAGGCAGGTAATGAGCATGGTAACCATCAAAGATGTTGCCAAAGAGGCCGGCGTGGGCGTGGGAACGGCTTCCCGCGCCCTGACCGGGAACGGTTCGGTACGTGCGGACACCAAGGCAAAGGTGGATGCGGCGGCGGAAAAACTGGGGTTTGTCCCCAACCAGCTGGCGCGCAACTTCAAAATGCGTTCCACAATGTGCGTTGCGATCATTATTCCTACAGTATTCCACCCGTTCTTTGCCAAGGTCGTCAACTGTTGCGAGGTGGAGCTGTATAAGCTCGGTTACCGGCTGATCGTTGTCAATTCGCAGGACGACGTGGAGAAAGAGACGCAGATGCTGAACATGATCCGTCAGCAGAGGGTGGACGGGATCATCTTCATCACGCACTATGAGCACGATGATATCGATCCCAACCTTCCCATCGTCTCCATTGACCGCCACGTCGGTTCGGGCTTTCCGTATGTGACGAGCAATAACTATGCCGCAAGCTATCAGGCGATCAAGAGCCTGATCGACAGCGGCGCGCAAAAAATAGGCTGCGTCTGCGGTGCAACGGCGGTCATCTCTGAAACGCGTCATCGCTATGAAGCGTATTTCGATATCATGCATGAATATTCCCGCCCGGTCCGGCTTCTGAAGCCGCTCTTCAAGCATGGGCAGGAGATGGAAGTCATGCGGGAATACTTTGCGCAGTATCCCGAGACGGACGCTCTCTTTACGGGCAGCGATATGCTCGCTTCGGCGGGGTACCATGTCGCCCGCGAGCGGGGGATGCGCGTGCCGGAAGATCTGCAGATCATCGGCTATGACGGCATTCTCGACGCATGGGAGGCGCATCCCAAACTGACAACCGTGCGCCAGAATATCCCGGAAATGGCAAAGGCGGTCGTTGACCTGCTCATGAAGCGTATCCGCGGGGAGGAAGCCCCGCCGCGCGTGGAGATCCCTGCGACGCTCGTCAAAGGGGAGACGACGCGCTGAAGAAGAGGAAAGGACATGATACTTTGTGTTGGTGAAATTTTGGCAGATATGATCGGCAGCGTCAAAGACGGTCAGACTGTCTATGCGCGCAAGGCAGGCGGCGCGCCCTTCAATGTGGCATGTGCCGCCAAGCAATTCGGCGCACACAGCGCCTTTGTCGGCAGCGTCGGCGATGATCTGATCGGCACGTTTTTGGAGGATTTTGCGCGTGGACGCGGACTGGACGAGCTTCTCATTCGCCGCGATCCGCAGCGCAATACGACGCTCGCGTTTGTCCGGCTCGATGAACACGGCGACCGCTCCTTTTGTTTTTACCGCAAGAATACGGCGGACTATCATCTGCCCGAGGTGTCGGATGAGCTGTTGGATCGGGCGCATATCGTCCATGTCGGCTCGCTCATGCTGAGCGAGGAGGAGGGGCGAACGTACGCATCCTCTCTCATGCGGCGCGCCCATGCTGCGGGCAAGCTCGTCAGCTTCGACATCAACTTCCGCACCGATATCTTCCGCAATGCGGAGGAGACGGTCGCGATCTACCGCGAGATCATCGCTCTTGCCGACATTGTGAAGTTCTCCGAGGACGAAGTGGAGACCTTCGGCAATGAATATGTGAGCGGGCTGCGCGAGAAACTCGTCTGCATCACGCTCGGCAAAGAGGGATGTATGTGGCGGTACCGCGGGGAGGAACGCATGCTTCCGACCATTGACATTAAACCCGTCGATACCACGGGCGCGGGCGATGCCTTCTATGCAGGCGTCCTGTCCCGTCTGGATGAGACGCAGCCGCATGAGTGGACGCCGGAAGTGCTCTCACATGCGCTCAACTACGGGAATGTGTGCGGCGCGCTCAATACGCTTGGACACGGCGCGATCGATCATCTCCCCACGCGTGAGGAGATCGCGCGCTGGCTCTGAACGCATCGTCTTTGAAAAGACAATCATGGAATGCGTTACCCCCGATATTGCACAATATCGGGGGTAGCTTATATCTAAATCTATACTGCAAAGAGGAGTGACGTCGATCTGCTCATTTCCATGCCGCTCAATGGGGTGCGCTTTTATGAACTGGACGAAAAGCTGCGCGAGTCGCTCAAAAAGAAAGTCGACCACCTGGATGAGAGCCAGTTGGTAATTTATTCCTATAATTAAACTTCTTTAGTACCTGTTTCTTGCGGTTTGTGGTCACTTCTGTGTAAATTTGTGTAGTAGCTACGCTGGCATGTCCTAAAATTTCTTGTACGGAACGCAGGTCGGCGCCGTTGGCAAGTAGATTGGTTGCAAATGTGTGACGGAGGTAGTGCGGCCCGTGCTTATCAAAAGGTCAATGAGGGCGGAATCGCGAATCAGAGCTTTTTGAGCAAAAGGTGACAAAAGTGCAGAGTCAGTTTCAAAGCATGCAAGTATCTTTGTTACATCTGCTATAGACAAGGTTTCGGGAAGCCGTCTCTTCTCGCAGGCAGTTCTTTGCTGCGATGAGACGTCCCCCTGAAAAGGGATATAAAAACTTTCAACAAAAGTAAATGAAAATCCGGATACAATTATCCCCGCTCGTGACGGCGTACGTCACGGGCGGGGATTTTATCTGATAAGAAATTTCTTGTTAGTTTATTACAAATTTCCCGACAAAATCGGCCATCCGAAAAAGCGGGAAAAACGGGTACTTGCCATGCGGTAAAATAACGGCATATCACAGGGGAGGGAATGACATGCTTCCGAAACGAATGAAAGATGACCTGAAAAGCGGGGTAGTGCTCGAGGGAGATCCCTATCGCGTATTTCTGGAAAACGAGCAAGAGAATATTGTATGGATCAGCAGCTGTCCGTTGAAACATGGAAGGGAGCAAGGGCAAAAACACGGTTTTGTCATGCGTGGGGACAGGCTTTCCGAAGGGAGTAACGCTTGTCTTAAGCAGAGCGGAACGGAGATCGCTCTATGCGAAGAACAGGTGTCCTTGCACTTTCCGTTTTCATTTTTGCAAAAATTGGATCAGTATGATAGCTTTCTGCATGAGGAATATTTCGGAGTGCTGCAAAGCGATTGCGGCATTTTATACCCGACGTCAAATGGGTTTGCTGTCGAGGCACGTGGAAAAGTTAAAATTAAATTTTCTTCCAGCGAGCCAGTGCATTTATACAATCTGGATGAGTATTGCCTGATTTTCGATTACAACGACAGGATCGCTTTTTCGGTCAACTGTATTCTGGAACAGACACAAGCAAGACCGAAATTTCATATGGAGAGCAACGGAACGGATCACGTCGTCGCGGTGACTGCCGCGAGTGGACAGGGCATGATTCTGACGTTCAATGCTTATGTGCCGAAGCGGTTCTTTGATACACCGCTCGATGCCGGAAATCTGTCGCGCAATCATGTGTATGCAGAAAATGTCTATCTGGGCAGAGAGGAGGATGGCGGACAATGGCTTGCGTTGCGTCCGGATTGCGCCATGTTTTCCGATCTGTATGAGCGCGATCTGAAAGATGCAAAGCTGATTTTCCGCAATCTGAACGGGGCGTTGGGCAAAGTGTTTTACGGGGAGCTTCGCTTTTTTTGGTGCACTTATACGACGGTATGGGAGACGCGGGAAATGCCGCGTGAATGGCTGGAAGCCGAAACGGTGACGGAGGAGTCCGTCGAGATCGATCTCACGATATATTTGCGCGGACTTTTTCGTGAAAAGGCACAGGCGACGCCCGGCATCGTTGTGCAGTCGACCGTTCCGTTGGTGCTCCCGACGGGAGATAACTATCTGTGTCCCGTATTTTTAAGGCTTCGATTTGAACATGTAAGCGCCAAAAAAGCGAGAAAATAAGCAGCCTTTCTTGTGATATTCTAAAAACGCGGTCGCCGGATATGGCGATCAAAAAGCAAGGAAAGGAAAAAAGAATGGAGGAACTAGTTAATTTTTTTACGAAGGGCGAGGTCGTGAGCACCGTGCTGGCAGTGGTGATCGTGATCCTGACATCGATCATTAAGATACCCATAAAAAAGTTGGCACAAAAGCGTGCGCTGCCCGCCAAAGTCACCCGCTTCATTCCGCTTATCCCGATCATTTTGGGCGGCGTGCTCTCGGCGCTCGTGACGTGGGTGAAGAGCGGAACACTCGGGGATGAATTCTATGAACTATGGCTGTGTGCAACGGGATCGAGCATTGCGCTCTATTCGATCTATGCCAATTTTCGGGACAGCGGGAACGTAGACTTTATCGATCTGCTCAAACAGGGCATCTATACCCTGCTGAGCAATAAGCTGAGCGGCGGAAAACAGACGGAGCTCAAGACACTTGCAGAAACAATCGCCGACAGGCTGACATTGTCCAAAAGCGGTGCAAGCGGCGATTTCTATGTCGAGATGCAGGAACTTTTGAAAGACTATCTGGGCAGCGAGGAGATCGGAGAAGTTTCCAAGCAGGTGGAGAGCATCTGGACGGAACTGTACGGTGAAACGCAGCATAGCGAGAAAGTGGAAAAGATTGCCTGTACTGCAACGGAGAAATACGAGTATGAGATCCGTAAAAGCCGTACGGCAACGCAGACGTATACCAAGGAACAGAGGGAGGAGAAACAAGATGAAACTTAAACTCAAGCGCCATGCATACGCGGGCAGGCTCATCGTCTTTGAAGGGACGGACGGCGCGGGAAAGTCGACCCTGATCGACAAAACGGTGCGGTATCTGCATGAAGCGATCGGCTGGGGCAAAGTGCTTGTCGTCAAACAGCCGACCGACCTCTCCAGAAAGACGCGGCTGTTTCAGAAGATGATGTATTGCAGGAATCACGAGGAGATCGACTACCGCGCGGTACAGCTGTTGACGCTCTCCGACCGTATTCAGCATCAGCATGAGGTGATCGTGCCCGCACTCAAAGCGGGGAAGACGGTCATCTGCGACAGATATATTTATACATCCGTTGCCAATATGGAGTCGCGAGGCTATTTGAAAGAGCGGTGGTTTTACGAGGCGGCAAAACATATCCTGCAGCCCGATCTGTGCATTCTGGCATATGCGGATCCCGCATTGGCGATCGCGCGCATCACGGCCCGTCCCGAGGAGGCGCGCCGTCATCTGGATGAAGTATTGCTCAGGCGTGTTTCGGAGTATTTTCTCCGTCATGCCGCCGGGTATCGCATGTGTGTCGTGCATACCGACAGGGCGCCCGAGGAAGCGTTTGCGGATGTACGGGAGCGGTTGGACGTGCTGTATCGGGGGGAATGATGAAACGCGAACTCAAGGGAATTTTATCTGTCTTACAGGGTAAACGGCGAAACGTCGTGGAGTATGACTGGCACTATGCGTTAGGATTACTGCTGCTCAACCGCGTGGGCGTATCCTTTTACCATGCAGCTCGTGAAACGCAGACGCTGCTTCCCCGGCAGGTGAACCAGATCTTGCAGGGACTGGAGGGGCAGCAGGTGCGCCGGAACCGGGTCATGGCGAAGTGGATCGCTGATCTTTCCTATGAACTGATGAGCGCCGGCATTCGGTTTGCCTTTTTGAAGGGTAGTGTGCTCTCCTATTGTCCGTTCCACGGTCAATCCTTGTACCGCTTCGGTGAGCGATCGTCCAATGATATCGATCTCCTCGTTTCCCCGGACGATCTCGGCGCGCTCGATCGTGTGCTTGGATCCTTCGGTTTCGTGCAGGGAGAATGGAGAGACGGCAAAATCCATCCGTTTGAAAGACGGGAGATTATATACCGACGCATGACGCGAGGGGAGACGGCGCCTTATCTTGTGGCAACGCAGAATGAGGAGACACCGTTTATCGAATTGGACGTCAACTATTCGCTCGGCTATCTTCCGAGCGGGGACGCGGCACTGGTAAAAGACCTGCTCTCCGATTGCAAGAAATATGCGTTCTGCAACGGCGGCACGATCATGTCGCTGACAGAGGAGAAGTTCCTCTTGCATCTCATCATGCACCAGTATAAGGAAGCGACGCTCTATTGGATGGCGAGCAGGCACAAGGATTCGCAGCTGTATAAGTATCTCGATATCGCGCGTATGCTGAACGGGGATATAGTGGATCTGCAAACGTTCGGGGCGCTCGTCAGCAGGTACGATCTGCAGGAGCAGACTGCATATGTGCTGTACTATTGCAATCAGCTGTTCCCGAGCCGCGAAGCGGACGGACTGATGCGTTCGCTCTGTCCGCAGCGCGTTGAGGAGTGGGACGACGTGACGGACGCGGAACATAAGACAGCATACCGCTGGACAAAGGGGATCTATGAACGGGTGGGAGTCTATGACAAGACACGATATCTTAAAAGGCTGTAATACTTTTCTGAAAGCAATCGCAGATGCGCCGGCGCTCTCCTGTGTGGAATATTATTTCATTCCATGGCTTCGGGAGTTTACCGCCGTGGAAGCATTGTACCCAGAGACGATCGTCTCCTATGCGCAGGCAGAGGAGATCATACAGCGCTCCTCCTATGCGTCGCCGCAGGGGATTGCACGCGTGCAGGAAATTGCAGAGCGCTATGGCATTGTGACACATGAAAAGTGCAGATATAACGGGAAATTTCCGAAGGGAAACGAACTATGGCTCCTGCGCGTCAATCCGAGTTTCTTTCGGGGCACGCAGCGTGCATGGCGGGAAGATCACTATGTCAGGCTGATGACAAGGACGGACAGGCAATCTTATCTGGTCAACGCGTACCCGCTTGAAGTGCGGGAAATGAATAGGCAGGATATGGAATGGCTGCACGGAGACTGCCTCGTCTATCGGTTTTGCAGTGATAAAGAGGTACGTGCACCTTTCGCCTGGCAGCAGACGCAGCTTCCGGAAGCGATGCCGACAATATCCGTCATGCGGGACGCACTGCTTTTATATCGTGTGTCTCTGCGGCGGCGGAAAGCTTGTTTGCCGAGCGCCGCGTTGGATGAGCTGATTGCGTATGCAGATCGCCTCTTTTTTGCAAGCGCCATGGCGGCAAAGAAAAATCCGTATGACAAATCGCTTCCTGCACTGTGGAGAGAGGATCTCGTCGGAGCTGAAAAAAAATTTCTGGAGAAAGAGTGATGCAAGATATGTTGAAAAAGCTGGAAAAAGTCTTAACGAAGGTCACGGGAAGGAAAATTTCCGTGCAGGAAGGGCAAGATTTCAAACGCGATCTCGCGGTCGACAGTCTGTCCATGGTGGAACTTGTGCTGGAGACGGAAATCGAGTTTGGTGTCACCTTTGACCAGTCGGAACTTACCGAAGAAAATCTGGCAACGACGTCCACATTTATGCGGTTATTGGAGAAGAAAGTATGAGAGGCTCCGGGAAGTGTGAAATGGCAGATGCACAGATCGGCGGACGATCCGGGCAGGCGTTTTTGCAGGATGTGCAGGAAGCTGCGAAGGGAATGGGGGAGGGAAGCGTTGTTTTTGCCCGGGAACGTACGAAATACGAGCAAGCGGTACGCATTGCCGCGGCATTTCTTGCGAAAAGGACCGTCGTGCCGCTGTGCGATGATTACGGCGAGGAGAGAAACCGTGCAATTATGGCGCAGCTTTCAACTGAGAAGTCGCCGAAGGGAGTCGCTGCAATTCTGTTTACGAGCGGGACGAGCGGCGTGCCCAAGGGGGTAATGCTCACGCAAAGAGCGCTCGCATGGAACATACGGGCAATCAGACGGTATATGGGGGAGCGGAAACGGAAGATCTTTATCTTCCGCCCGCTCATCCACAGCGCCGTCTTTACGGGGGAGCTGCTGTATGCGCTTGCAAACGGTTGGGATATTGTCTTTTGGGATGGCGCATTCCTTCCCGCACAGATCGTTGCGCAGATGAAGGAAACCGGCGCAGAGATTGCGGGGATGACGCCTTCTCTTCTCAAGGCATTTTTGCGCATGCGGCAGGTGCCGCCGCTCAAAGAGATCATACTGAGCGGAGAACGCCTGACGCGTGATGACGCCTTTTACTTTGCAGAGAAATTGCCGCATTGCAGGTTTTGCAGTGTTTACGGGCTTACGGAGTGCGGGCCGCGCGTCAGCGCGTTGCCGCCGGAAGAGTTTATGCAGTATGCGGGGAGCGTCGGGCTGCCGCTGCGCGGGGTCAAACTGAAATGCGTGGGGGAAGAGCTTTTTGTCAAGACACCGGGCAGGATGAAGGGTTATTTTGCCAGGTCTGAACTTACAAAGCAGAAGAAGCGGCATGGCTGGATCGCAACGGGCGATACGGCGCGGATCGTTCAAGGGCGGCTGTACATTCTGGGACGGAAGGATGACATGATCATCCGCAGCGGCATGAACATCTATCCTTCGGAAGTGGAGCGATTGCTCTGCCAATGTGAAGGCGTGGAGGAATGTATCGCCTACGGTAAGCCCGATCCCCTCTGCGGAGAACGGGTCGCCGTGGATTATTCGGGCACTTGCAGCCGTGAGGAGCTGATGACATATGCGGTCATGCATCTGCCCGCATACCTCGTTCCGAGCGAGTACCACAGGCTGTCGGAGCTTGAACGGACGGAGAGCGGGAAACTCAGACGGAGGAAAAGAGAATGAATGTGTTGGACGGTATCGGGCAGCGCAGATCGGTAAGATCGTTTACAAAAGTTCAGATTGAACGCGATAAAATCGATGTCATTCTGGAGGCAGGCACCTTGGCGCCCAGCGGTAAGAACGGTCAGCCGTGGAGATTTTTCGTTGTACAAAGGGAGAAAGACCTGCTGCGGCGTATTGCGGAGCAGACAGTGTATCAAGCGTGGGTCTCGGAGGCGGAATGTCTGATTCTTGTCTTTTTGGATCGGGAAAAAAGTTATCACGAGATCAAGGACGCACAGGCGGTCGGCGCGTGTATGCAAAACATGCTGCTTGCGGCGGAGGAATTGGGCATCGGGGCGTGCTGGAACGGAGAGATCCTTCGCAATGCAGAGGAAGTCAGAAGCATATGCTCTCTTGCAGAGCGCTACCAACTGATGGCACTCCTTGTGCTGGGCTATGCAAAGGAAAAGCCGCAGGAAAGGACGCCAAGACTGCCTTTATCGGAGGTGATACTGTCGTATGTATAAGCTGAAAATCCCGAAGGTCGATTTTCCGATGGGGCCTTTTCCGTTCCCGCTCTGTTTTGATATGACGCTCGCGCTGTTGCTCGCATATCACGGGTTGGATTATCGTGTATGTTTTTCGGAATGTTATGCGGCGGAGTTTCATCCGGAGAAAAGTACTTTGGAAGAGCTGCTTGTCTTTCCCGGCTATGACCGATCAAAGTACGAGCGGGCAGGGATCGTGATTGAAAAGCAAAAAGTGACATGCGCGCAGGAAATTGCGGCTATTCTCAGAGCCCAGTTGCTTCAGGGAAATCCTGTCATGCTGCACTTTGACGGATATGACTGTCCCTGGGATAAGAATCTGTTTCGCAGGCAGCATAACGAGCATACGGTCTTGGTAACGGGGATCTCCCGTGGCGGGAAGGTACTCAAAGTCTGCGATTTGCTCTTCCATAAGCACCAACGCACGGTGTGGGCAAAGCGCGTGATGCGGAACTGTCAGTTTTATTATCAGATCAAAGTTCCCAAAGCTTTGTATTTCGATGCCGACCGACCGCCGCACAGCTGCCTGCAGGCTTTTTATCAGACCTTACTGTGTTTTATTGACGATGTGGAAGAACATACGGAATTTCTTGCATTGGAGAAGGAAGATATCATTGCAACCAAGTTGTTCAGCCTTTTGCAGCGCGGAAGGATCAGCCATCATTTTTATAGCCTGTATCTGAATTTTCTGGTGGAAAACGGGAGTGTGGAAGCGAAAAAACTTTATAAAAGCATGCACGAGGCACAATATGTATGGGGGGATTGTTTGTTTTATCTGCTGCAGTCGAATGCGGAGCATCGCTACTGTCCCTATGAAATGATAACGCATTTCAGGGCGTTGGCGGAATGCTATCGGAAGATGAGCGCTCTGCCCGAGGAGAGGACAGCATGAGATTTCTGCGGGCGTTATGGCAGCTGACAGGCAGACGTTATCCGCCGTGGGCGTTGCTGCATTCTCCGGAAGCGCTTGGCGTGGACTCCCTGACGTTTATCGAGCTTGTTTTAGAATGGGAAGAAGAAACGGGGCAATGTTTGAACAATCGTGTTGCAATGTTGTATCGGACAAAATTTTGTTGTTGGAGCGGCATATTAAAAGAAATGCGGAGGGAAGCGATGAAGGAAAAACAATTTTATGCCGATAACGGGGAGCTTGCTGTCAATGCCATATGTGATCTGCGGCGCGGAATGGAGGTAAAGGCTGTCTTTCGGCGCTACGATTTTACGTGGCGTATGGAAGATAGCTCTTATCGGGAGCATTTTGCAGCGGCGTATAAAACACTCGTTGCCGATACGGATGTCAGATTGTACTTTGCAAGCGAACTCTTCCGCGGGTCGATCATGATAAGAGAGCAGTCACAGAAATATGACTATACGATCTTTCTCATGGACAAAGAATGTCGTCTTGCGTTGCATGAGGACGGCAGGACGCTGCGGGTCAGACAGGCGGATGGGATCTCCTATCTGCTGCCACAGCCGTACATGATCGATGGCGCAGGGAAACTCTGCCACGACGTACGCTATCTCCTGACGGAAGGGGAGGGCTATTTGTTGAAAATATTACTCAATCCCCATTGGATGAATGAAAAAGAGCGACAGCTTCCCATATCGATCATACTTTAAGCAGAGCCCGAGGATTCCTCGGGCTTTTTTCGTATGAGCGAAAAAGCGGGAAAAACGGGAGGAGGAAATATGGTAATCTCTGAGTAGACCCCGGGAAAGGGGCAAACAAGGAGAAATAAAATGGAAGAAAAAGAAACAATGGGCGTGGTGCCCGAGGCGACGCAGTCGGCGACTGCAGAAGAAGTGAAGGAGGCGATCTCGCTTACCCCGAAGCCGGAATACAG
>ERZ1090881.82-NODE-82-length-46166-cov-34.142070_pt1 | contig 46166 bp, 34 predicted proteins | sample MGYA00478470_ERZ1090881 | MGnify/ENA primary metagenome ERZ1090881 (study PRJEB33644, sample SAMEA5815736) | chicken gut metagenome | biome: Chicken; feature: Gastrointestinal Tract; material: Caecum | place: Ireland | collected 2019-01-01 | study: A study of the...
GGCCCGAATGTCCCCCGGCCCCCCTGGCCGAGGGCCCGGTGGAAGAGCTGATCCCGCTGCTGTACGGCAACATCACCAAGGGGACCAGCACCCTGGGCTCGGCCGGCGTCCGGGTGCCCGGCTCGGCCGGCGAGAGCACCGAGGAGCTGGAGGCCAGCCGTGGCGTGCCCTCTCTCATCATGGCCGACGGCCCTGCCGGACTCCGCCTGCGCCAGAGCTACCAGGTGGACCGGGCCTCGGGCCGGGTCTATGGCGTGGGGGTACTGGGCTCGCTGGAAAACGGCTATCTGGAGACCCCGCCGCAGCACGACAACGCCGATACCTACTACCAGTTCTGCACGGCGTTCCCGGTGGGCACCGCCCTGGCCCAGACCTGGGACACCGCCCTGATGGAGGAGTTTGGCCGGGCCGTCGCCCGGGAGATGGAGGAGTTTGGGGTAGACCTGTGGCTGGCCCCGGGCATGAACATCCAGCGCAACCCGTTGTGCGGGCGCAACTTTGAATACTACGCAGAGGACCCCCTTCTGTCCGGTGTGTTGGCGGCCGCCGTGACCCGGGGCGTCCAGCACAGCGGCCGGTGCGGGGTGACCGTGAAGCACTTCGCCTGCAACAACCAGGAGGACAACCGGATGGGGGTGGACGTCCGGATCAGCCAGCGGGCCCTCCGGGAGATCTACCTGCGGGGTTTTGAGATCGCGGTGAAAACGGCCGCTCCCGCCGCCATCATGTCCTCCTACAACCGGATCAACGGAGTCTACGCCTCCAACAGCCGCGACCTGTGCACCGTGCTGGCCCGCGAGGAATGGGGCTTTGACGGGGTCATCATGTCGGACTGGAACACCACCGTCCCCACCGATGGGAGCATCCCCTGGCAATGCGCCGCCGCCGGCAACGACATCATCATGCCCGGCAACCCGGATGACGACGCCAGCATCCGCAGCGCCTATGCCGCCGGCCGTCTGACCGAACAGGACATCCGCGCCTGCGCCGGCCGGGTGATCGCCCTGGCTGCCCGCCTGCGCGGGCAGGAAAAGCCGGATCAATAAAGAGCGGCGCAGCCGGAAAACGCCAGTCAAACCGCGCCGGAGCTGAAAGCGAAAAAACGGAAGCTTTCAAGGTCAGCTTGCACAGCGCCGGCAGCAGAAAACAAAAAGGCAGAGACTCCTTCGGCGGAGGCTCTGTCTTTTTGCTGCCCTATGCAGTTGTGGTTGTCCTGTGGCCGCGGCTCGGCTGCGCAGCAGTACAGGACTCGAACCGGGGCCGCCTCTGCGATGCCCGTGCAAAACAAAAACCCGGGGCCTGCGGCCTCGGGTTTTTGTTTTGGTGGACGGTACAGGACTCGAACCTGTGACCTCCTGCACGTCAAGCAGATGCTCTACCAGCTGAGCTAACCGTCCGGATCTTGTGTTGTTTTGCGTTGGGCGCCGCGGTAGCGGCTTGATTATAATACCATATTCGGAGACAAAATGCAAGGGGGTAGGGGGAGAAAATAAAAAAATTCTCCGCAGCGGCGGGTGAATTGCCATTCCCGCCCCGCTGTGCTATACTATAACAGTATATCTTTCGGCAGATGGAAAGGCAGGGCGGAGGCAGAAGGTGAGAGTTCTGGGCATTGATCCCGGCTATGCGATCGTGGGCTGGGGCGTTGTGGATTATGTGGGCAACCGGTTTGCGCCGGTGGATTTCGGCGCGGTGACCACCGGCGCCGGCCTGCCCTTTGAGCAGCGGCTCAGCGAGGTTTACGACGGGGTGTGCGAGGTGATCCACCGCACACGGCCCGAAGTGCTGGCCATCGAAAAGCTGTTTTACCAGCACAACCAGACCACCGTCATCGGGGTGGCCGAGGCCCGCGGGGTCATCCTGCTGGCGGCGGCCCAGGCCGGCCTGCCGGTGTACGAGTACACCCCCATGCAGGTCAAGCAGGCGGTGACCGGGTACGGCAAGGCCGTCAAAAAGCAGGTGCAGGAGATGACCCGCATCCTGCTGCACCTGCCCGCCGTGCCACGGCCCGACGACACCGCCGACGCGCTGGCCATGGCCATCACGTTCTGCCACACCAGCGCCAACCAGCTCACCCGGCTGACAGCGCGGGGCGTCGGGCCCATTTGACCCGTTTCATAAGGCCGGGAGGGATCGCAATGCAGATCGGGGGTAGCGTATGATCTATTGCCTGAGCGGTAAAATCATCAAAAAGACGCTGGACAGCGTGGTCATTTCCTGCGGGGGGGTGGGCTACTGCGCCCAGTGCCCCGCCAGCGTGGCCGCCGCCATGCCCGGCGCGGGGGCCGAGGGCACCCTGTACACCGTCCTCAATGTGTCGGAAAACGACGTCAGCCTTTACGGCTTTGCCACCGAGGAACAGCAGAACTGTTTCCGGCTGCTGACCGGCGTGTCCGGCGTGGGGCCCAAGGTGGGGCTGGCCATCCTCAGCGTGATGGAGCCGGACCGGGTCTATCTGGCGGTGTCGGCGGGGGACCACAAAGCCTTTAAGGCCGCCAGCGGCGTGGGCCCCAAACTGGCCCAGCGGATCGTGCTGGAGCTCAAGGACAAGGTGGCCAAAGGGGCCGCCGGCGCGGCCGCCCTGGAGGACCTGTCCGGGGTGTCGGCGGCGGCCAGCGGCGCCGGCAGCAGCCAGGCCATCGCGGCGTTGGTGTCCCTGGGATACAGCCAGAGCGAGGCCGCCGTGGCCATCGCCAAGATCGACCCCGCGCTGCCGGTGGAGGAGATCATCCGGCTGGCGCTGCGCGGAATGGCAGGGGGGAGATAAACCATGCAGGAACAGGCGCTTTACGGTGCAAGAATGATGCAGCCCGGGCTGACGGCGGCGGACAGCGAGGAAAACAGCCTCCGCCCCCAGCACCTGGAAGATTACATCGGGCAGGAAAAGGTCAAGCAGAACCTCAAGATCTATCTGGAGGCGGCCCGCCGCCGGGGCGAGGCCATGGACCACGTCCTGCTGTACGGCCCGCCCGGCCTGGGCAAGACCACCCTGGCCGGCATCATCGCCAACGAGATGGGGGTCCAGATCCGGATCACCAGCGGCCCCGCCATCGAAAAGCCGGGGGACCTGGCCGCCCTGCTGACCAACCTGCAGGAAGGGGACGTGCTGTTCATCGACGAGATCCACCGGCTGTCCCGGCAGGTGGAGGAGGTGCTCTATCCGGCGCTGGAGGACTACGCCCTGGACATCATCATCGGCAAGGGGCCCAGCGCCCAGAGCATCCGGATCAACCTGCCCCGCTTCACCCTGGTGGGGGCTACCACCCGTGCCGGGCAGCTGACGGGGCCGCTGCGGGACCGCTTCGGCGTCCTGCTCAAGCTGGAGCTGTACAGCCCCGACGAGCTGGCCCAGATCATCCGGCGGTCGGCGGGCATCCTGGACCAGCCCATCACCCCCGAGGGGGCCTATGAGCTGGCCAAACGCAGCCGGGGCACCCCCCGCGTGGCCAACCGCTTCCTCAAGCGGGTGCGGGACTTTGCCACCGTGCTGGGGGACGGGGTCATCGACGAGGAGGTCTGCCTCATGGCCCTGCGCCGGATGGATGTGGACGAGCTGGGCCTGGACGAGCTGGACCGCAGCCTGCTGCGGGCCATCATCGAAATGTACGGCGGCGGGCCGGTGGGCCTGGAGACCCTGGCCGCCGCCCTGGGCGAGGAGGCCGTCACCCTGGAGGATCTGTGCGAGCCCTACCTGATGCAGATGGGCTTTTTGACCCGCACTCCCCGGGGCCGCTGCGTCACCCACCTGGCCTACGAGCATCTGGGGATGCGCCCGCCCGAGCAGCCCGGCCCCGAGGACTGCGGCCAGCAGACCATGTTTTGAGTTTTGAGGGCGCGCCCGGCCCGGAAATGCGATTGTGGGCCCCCGGCGCGGCATAAAAATAGAGAGGAATACCATTTGTAGAGAGGGGATAACGTTATGGGAAAGTATTTTGGCACCGACGGCGTCCGCGGCATTGCGGGCGCGGACCTGACCTGTGAGCTGGCCATGAAGCTGGGCCGCGGGGTGGCGGCCGTCCTGACCGACGGCAGCGGCCGCAAGCCCCGCATCCTGATCGGCAAGGACACCCGCCAGTCGGGGGATATGCTGGAGGCCGCCCTCACCGCCGGCCTGTGCAGCGTGGGCGCCGACGTGGAGGCCCTGGGCGTTCTGCCCACCCCCGCGGTGGCCTACCTGATCACCAAGTACAAGGCCGACGCCGGGGTGGTGATCTCGGCGTCCCACAACCCGATGGAGTTCAACGGCATCAAGGTGTTCGCCTCCACCGGCTACAAGCTGCCCGACGAGGTGGAGGCCCGCATCGAGGCCCACATCGACAACGACTGCCGGGACATCCCGCTGGCCACCGGCGCCGGGGTGGGGCAGGTGTCCTTCCGGGCGGACGGCCTGCGGGACTATGTGGACCACCTGTACGAGGCCATCGGCGGGGACCTGACCGGCCTGAACGTCTGCATCGACTGCGCCAACGGCGCCGCCGCCGCCGTGGCCCAGAAGCTGTTCCCCCGGCTGGGGGCCAGGTGCTCCTTTTTGGGGGCGACGCCGGACGGCAAAAACATCAACGACGGGGTGGGCAGCACCCATCTGGAAAAGCTGGAAAAAGAGGTGGTGGCCGGCGGCTACGACTGCGGCATCGCCTTTGACGGGGACGCCGACCGGTGCCTGGCCTGCGACGAGCTGGGCCGGGAGATCGACGGCGACAAGATCATCGCCCTGCTGGCCATGATGATGAAGGAAGAGGGCTCCCTGGACGCCGGCACCGCGGTGGTGACGGTGATGTCCAACCTGGGCTTTATCAAGTTTATGGACCGGCAGGGCATCCGCACCGAAAAGACCGCCGTGGGCGACCGCTATGTCCTGGAGAACATGCGGGAGAACGGCTACGCCATCGGCGGCGAGCAGAGCGGCCATGTCATCCTGCTGCACCACGCCACCACCGGCGACGGCGAGCTGACCGCCGGCAAGCTGCTGCGGCTGCTGGCCTCCAGCGGCAAAAAGATGAGCGAGCTGAACGGCATCTACGCCCAGTTCCCCCAGGTGCTGGTCAACGTGGAGGCCAACGCCGCCCAGAAGGCCGCCTACAAGGAGGACGAGGTGCTGGCCGGTTTCATCGAGAACGAGCAGCAGAAACTGATGGGCATGGGCCGGGTGCTGGTCCGCGTGTCGGGCACCGAGCCCAAGATCCGCGTCATGGTCGAGGGCGAGGACCTGGACGCCATCCACGCCTGCGCCAGGCGGATCGTGGGGCGGATCAACCAGCGTATTTTGAAAAAGTGACGGGAAAAGGAACGGGAAGGGCAGACCATGAGAGCAGCTGACAGCTGGAAGGATTACGAATTACTGGACGCCACCGGCGGCAACCGGCTGGAGCGGTGGGGGAGCACCCTTCTGGTCCGGCCCGACCCCCAGGTGGTCTGGAAGAGCGAGCCCCAAAGCCCCCTGTGGGCCCGGGCCGACGCGGTCTATCACCGCTCCCACCAGGGCGGGGGCAGCTGGGAGTACCGCCGCCCCCTGCCCGAGCGCTGGCAGATCCACTGCGGCGAGGGGGACGGCCGGCTGACATTGATCGTCAGCCCCACCGGCTTCAAGCACACCGGCGTGTTCCCCGAGCAGGCGGTCAACTGGGCCTGGTACGGGCGCAAGATCCGGGCGGCGGGCCGGCCCATCCGGGTGCTGAACCTGTTCGGCTACACCGGCGGGGCCACCCTGGCCTGCGCCGCCGCCGGCGCCTCGGTCTGCCATGTGGACGCCTCCAAGGGGATGGTCCAGTGGGGCAAGGAGAACGCCGCCGCCAGCGGCCTGGCCGGCCGGCCCATCCGCTGGCTGGTGGACGACTGCGCCAAGTTCGTGGCGAGGGAAAAACGCCGGGGCAACACCTACGACGCCATCATCATGGACCCGCCCAGCTACGGCCGGGGCCCCGGCGGCGAAGTGTGGAAGCTGGAGGACTGCATCTACGACCTGATCTGCCAGTGCGCGGAGGTGCTGAGCCCGGAGCCGCTCTTTTTTGCCGTCAACAGCTACACGGCGGGGCTGTCCCCGGCGGTGATGGAGTACATCCTCCGCACCACCCTGACGCCCCGCTGGGGCGGCCGGACCAGCTGCGACGAGATCGGCCTGCCGGTGACCGCCACCGGCGGGGTGGTGCCCTGCGGCTCCACCGCCATCTGGGAAAGCGCGGAGTGAAACAACAAGCATTGGGAATGGGGCGCAGCCCGGCTTTGGGACGGGCGCGCCACCGGAAAAGAGACAGAACATGAAGGAAACGATTTTGCAGGCAAAGGACCTGCGCTTCCGGTACGACCCGGACGCCCCCGGCTACGCCTTGGACGGGGTGAGCGTGGGGGTGCGGCGGGGCGAGTTTGTGGCGGTGCTGGGGGCCAACGGGTGCGGCAAGTCCACCCTGGCCAAGCACTTCAACGCCATCCTGCTGCCCGAGACCGGCACCGTCACGGTGGAGGGGATGGACACCGCCGACGACGCCAAGCTCTACGACATCCGCCAGAAGGTGGGCATGGTCTTTCAGAACCCCGACAACCAGATCGTGGCCACCGTGGTGGAAGAGGACGTGGCCTTTGCCCTGGAGAACCTGGGCGTGCCCACCGGCGAGATGCGCCGCCGCATCGACGACGCCATGAAGATGACCGGCATCTACGAGCTGCGCCAGCGCCCCCCGCACAACCTGTCGGGCGGGCAGAAGCAGCGGGTGGCCATCGCCGGGGTGGTGGCCATGAGCCCCGACTGCATCGTCCTGGACGAGGCCACCGCCATGCTGGACCCCCGGGGCCGGGAGCAGGTGATGCAGACCATCCACCGGCTGAACCGGGACATGGGCATCACGGTGGTGGCCATCACCCACTATATGGAAGAAGCCGCCCAGGCCGACCGGGTGGTCGTGATGAGCCGGGGCCGCATCGTCATGGAGGGGACCCCCACCGAGGTGTTCAGCCGGACCGAGGAGGTCCGCGCCCTCCATCTGGACGTGCCCCAGGCCGCCGAGCTGCGGGACGAGCTGGTCAAGGCCGGCATCCCCATGCCCGAAGGCATCATCGACCCGGGCGCCTGCGCGCAGGCTCTCTACGAGCTGTTGAAGTGAGGGAGGGCAGTATGGCAAGCATCATCAAGGCAGAGCACCTTTCCTATGTATACAATCCGGGGATGCCCGGCGCGGTGACGGCGCTGGACGACGTCAGCTTCGAGGTGGAAGAAGGGGACTTCGTGGGCATCATCGGGGCCACCGGCTCGGGCAAAAGCACCCTGATCGGCCACATGAACGGCCTGAACAAGCCCACCAGCGGCAAGATCTTCATCGACGGCCGGGACGTCTGGGCGGACCCGTCCAAGATCCGGGACTTCCGGTTTTTGACGGGGCTGGTGTTCCAGTATCCCGAGTACCAGCTGTTCGAGGAGACCTGCTATAAAGACATCGCCTTCGGCCCCAGAAACATGGGCCTGGAGGAAAAGGAGATCGACCGCCGCGTCCGGGAAGCGGCCCGCTTTGTGGGCCTGGACGAGGCGCTGCTCGCCCGCAGCCCCTTCGAGCTGTCGGGCGGGCAGAAGCGCCGGGTGGCGGTGGCGGGCGTCATGGCCATGGAGCCCCGCATCCTGGTGCTGGACGAGCCCGCCGCCGGCCTGGACCCCGAAGGCCGGGACAGCATCCTCTCGGCCATCAAGCGGTACCACAAGGACACCGGCACCACCGTGCTGCTGGTGAGCCACAGCATGGAGGACATCGCCCGCTACGCCGACAAGGTGCTGGTGATGGCCCAGAAGCACGTGGCCATGTACGACACGGTGGAGCGGGTGTTCGCCCGCGCCGAAGAGCTGCTGGCCCTGGGGCTGTCGGTGCCCCAGGTGACCAAGATCTTCCTCAAGCTGCGGGAGATGGGCATCGACGTCCCGGCGGACGTCTACACCATCCCCTATGCGGTGAAAAAGATCGTGGAAGCCAAAGCCCGCCGGGACGCAGGGGAGAGCCTGACCCTGCCCCGCCCGGCCGGGGAGAAGGAAGGAGGCGCAGGCGTATGATCCGTGACATCACCATCGGCCAGCACTTCCCGGGGGACAGCCTGGTCCACCGCTTTGACCCGCGGCTCAAGCTGGTCCTGACCATCGCCTATATCGCGGTGCTGTTCGCTGCGTCCAACCCGCTGGGGCTGGCCCTGTCGGTCCTGTTCCTGGGGGCGATGTACGGCGTGGCCAGGATCCCCCTCAAGATGATCGGGCGCAGCCTCAAGCCGATCCTGCCCATCATCCTGTTCACCGCCGTGCTGAACGTGTTTTTTGTCAGCGGCGAGGGCGAGCCATTGTTCCGCTGGAGTTTTCTCACCATCTACGCCGAGGGCGTCCGGTATGCCGTCATCATGGGCGTCCGGGTGGCGGCCCTGATCGCGGGGACAAGCCTTTTGACCTACACCACCAGCCCCATCGTCCTGACCGACGCCATCGAGGCGCTGCTGCGCCCCCTGAACAAGCTGCATTTCCCGGTGCACGAGCTGGCCATGATGATGAGCATCGCCCTGCGGTTCATCCCCACCCTGATCGAGGAGACCGACAAGATCATGAACGCCCAGAAGGCCCGCGGCGCCATGCTGGACACCGGCAAGCTGACCGAGCGGGTCAAGGCGCTGGTGCCGGTGCTGATCCCGCTGTTCATCTCGGCGTTCCGCCGGGCGGACGAGCTGGCCATGGCCATGGAGTGCCGCTGCTACCGCGGGGGCGAGGGCCGCACCCGCCTCAAGGTGCTGCGCTGCTGCGGGCAGGATTACATCGACCTTGCCTTCTGCATCGTGTGCTTTGGGGTGATCCTGGCCTCGCGGCTGGTGTTCCCCAACTATTAAAAAGAAGGCTGGACTGTCAGCCATGCTGAGACATTTGCACCCGGGCGCCTGGCCCCGGGGCGTCCCGGCCGTCCGCACCCACCGGCCGGCCGGGACTTTTTCTGACTATGGCATTTTTCACATTTTCGCCCTATTTGTATGCTATTTTGAATGGAGGTGCAGCCTGTGACCTGGCTGTTGACCCTGGCCTTTGACGGCACCGAATACTGCGGCTTCCAGGTGCAGCCCAACGGGCGCAGCGTGGCCGCCGCGTTCCAGGATGGGCTGGAGGCGGTGATCGGCCGCCGGCCCGACATCAAGGGGTGCAGCCGCACCGACGCGGGGGTCCATGCGCTGGGCTTCGCCCTCAGCTTTGAGGCGGACCTGCGCATCCCGCCGGAAAAACTGCCCCTGGCCCTGAACACCAAACTGCCCCGGGACATCCGGGTGCTGAGCGCCCGGGTGGTCCCCGACGGGTTCCACGCCCGGTATGCCGCCCACACCAAGACCTACCTCTACCGCATCCGCAACAGCCCCATCGACTCCCCCTTTGAAGAGCGGTACTACTGCCGCATCCCGGGGCGGCTGGACGTGGAGCGGATGCAGCGGGCGGCGGCCCATTTTGTGGGCACCCACGATTTTCTGGCCCTGTGCGCGGCCCACAGCTCGGCGGCGGCCCACGGGGACACCGTCCGCACCATCACGGCCTGCGGGGCGGAGCGCCATGGGGACACGGTGGAGATCACCGTGACGGCGGACGGCTACCTGTACAACATGGTGCGCATCCTGGCGGGCACCCTGTGCGAAGCCGGGGCGGGCCGGCTGGACCCTGAGGCCGTGCCGGCCATCCTGGCCAGCCGGGACCGGCGCCTGGCCGGCCCCACCCTGCCGGCCAAGGGCCTGTTTTTGCACCATGTGGATTACGGAAAGGAAGCAGAGGGATGAGAAAGACCGGCCACAGGGCCCGCAGGGAGGAACTGTCTGCGGGCCGGATCGAATACATCGAAGCGGCGCGGCAGCGGCTGCGCAGCCGCCGGATGCGGCGCACCATGCTGCTGGTGGCGCTGGTGGCGGCGGCGGTGATCTACCTGACCGGGCTGGTCAACACCTCGGTCATGCTGCTGGAAGATATGGCCGACACCGTCCGCATCGCCCTGATGCCGGAGCAGGGCTTCCCCCAGCAGACCGGCGCGGGGGCGGTGTACCAGGCCGAGACCCTGGGGGGCAGCTTTGTGGTGCTGGGGGAGGAAGGCTGCACCGTCTTTTCCAACGGGGGCGGCCGGCTGAACACCGTGGGCACCGGCTACGCCCGCCCCGCCCTGGCGGCGGGCAAAAACAGCTTTGTGCTGTACAACCGCTCGGGCAGCGAGCTGCGGGTGGAAAGCCGCACCCGCGAGCTGTATACCCGCCAGACCGAGGGGCATATTTACCTGTGCGCCCTCAGCGACCGGGGCGAGCTGGCGGTGGTCACCGACGACGTGCGCAAGCTGGCCCTGCTGACCATCTACGACGCCAACCGCAACGAGCTGCTGACCTGGAGCACCACCACCGCCGAGGGCGTGCCCCTGCGGATGGACTTTTCCCCCGACGGCACCCAGCTGGCCATCGCGGCGGTCACCGCCCAGGACGGCCAGATGGTGACCAACCTCTACCTGCTCAACCTGCGTGCCGGCGAGCCCCAGCTGCTGGCCAGCGAGCCGGGCAGCACCCCCCTGGCTTTGACCTGGTGCTCCAACGACCGGCTGCTGGCCGTCTGCGACACCCACGCCGCCCTCTACGGGTCGGACGGCAGCGCCCAGGGCCGCTACGATTTCGGCGGCCAGGACGTGGCCGCCCTCTCGGCAGAAGGGGTCGGGCTGGCGGTGCTGTTCGGCAGCGGGCCGTCCAGCACCGCCCTGCTGCTGGACGGCGGGCTGGGGGTGCAGTACACGGGGCCGGTGCCCAACGCCCACGGCATCGTGCGGGGGGACGGCGCCTTTTACCTGCTGTGCGAGAGCTCGGTGGAGTGCTACGGCCTGGACGGCGCCTACCAGTGGAGCTATCCCCTGGACGCCCGGCCCCAGGCCCTGCTGGCCGGGGAGGATCTGTTCGTGTTTGCGGGCAATCTGGTCCAGCGGATCGTCCCGCCCCAGCCCGAAGAGGCAGGCAGCGGCGGAACGCTGGCACTCTGACGCAGTGTCTGATAAAAAATTTTGGGTATGTTCATGAATCCGTCATTTGTTTTTGATATGATTTGTACGGCGGTTTGGCTGGGCCTGACCGTGCATTATGCCCGCAAGGGGCTTTTGGCTGCCCTGTGCCAGATCGTGGGCAGCCTGTTCAGCCTGATCGGGGCCCAGCAGCTGGCAGCCTGGGGCTCCGGGGCGCTGTTCGACCGTTTTTTCGCGGGCAGCTTCCGGGAGCGGATCGCTGCCGGACTGTCGGCGGGGGGCGCGGCGGACCTGGGCCTGATCGCCCAGCGGTACGCCGGGTTCCTGCCCGAGAGCGTCCGCCGCCCGGTGGTGGAAGCCTGCGAGCGGGCCCTCGACGGCCTGCTGACCGACAACGTGGTCGTCATGGCCGACACCATCGTCCAGGACGTCATCCGGCCGCTGCTGACACCGGTGTTTTCACTGGTGCTGTTTTTTCTCTGTTTTGCCGGGCTGCGGATGCTCATCAGCCTGCTGGTCACCGTGCTGGGGCTGGTCAACCACCTGCCCCTGGTGGGCACGGTCAACCATCTGCTGGGGGTCCCGGTGGGGGCGCTGGCGGGGCTGGCCGATGTGTTCCTGCTGCTGTGCGTGGTCTGGGCCCTGATGGTCATCACCGGGGGCAACCTGCCCGGCCTGAACGAAGCCGCCCTGGGCGGCAGCATATATTACACGATATTCAGCCAGCTGAACCCGTTTATGGGCGCGGGGGCTGTGGGATAGGAGGAACGATATGGTCTGCATTCGCTGCAAAAAACGGCCTGCCATCATCTTCATCCAGCGGATGGAGAACGGCCAGATGAAGCAGGAGGGCTACTGCCTGCACTGCGCCCGCGAGCTGCACATCAAGCCGGTGGACGACCTGATGAAGCAGTTCGGGATGTCCGAGCAGGACATGGACAACATGGAAGACCGGATGGAAAGCATGATGGAGGAGATGGGCGAGGGGGGCAACCCCTTTGCCGCCCTGATGAAGATGCAGGATGAGGAGAACGGCGGCGCCGGGGAGGAGGACGGCTTCACCCCCGGGGGCAACGCCACCTTCCCCCTGAGCATCGCCGGCCAGGAGGGGCAGGGCGGCCCGAACGGGGCCAAAAACGGCAAAGCGGGCAAAAAGCCGCCCCGCCGCAAGTACCTGGACACCTACTGCGAGAACCTGACCGCCAAGGCCCGGGACGGCCGCCTGGACGACATCATCGGGCGGGACCGGGAGATCTACCGGACCATCCAGATCCTGTCCCGGCGGCAGAAGAACAACCCCTGCCTGATCGGCGAGGCCGGCGTGGGCAAGACCGCCATCGCCGAGGGCATCGCCGAGCGCATCGCCCGGGGGCAGGTGCCGGCCCAGCTGAAGGACAAGGAGATCTATCTGCTGGACCTGACCGCCCTGGTGGCGGGCACCCAGTTCCGCGGGCAGTTCGAGCAGCGGGTCAAGGGCCTGCTGAACGAGGTGAAGCAGGCGGGCAACGTGATCCTGTTCATCGACGAGATCCACACCATCACCGCCGCCGGCGAGAGCGAGGGCGCCATGAACGCCGGCAACATCCTCAAGCCCGCCCTCTCCCGCGGGGAGATCCAGGTGATCGGCGCCACCACTTTCTCGGAGTACCGCAAGTATATCGAGAAGGACCAGGCCCTGGAGCGCCGGTTCCAGCCGGTGCGGGTGGAAGAGCCCAGCATCGCCGACACCATCGCCGTGATGAACGGCATCAAACGCTATTACGAGGCCTACCACCACGTCCAGGTGCCGGCCGGCGTGGTCCAGGCGGCGGTGACCCTGTCCGAGCGGTACATCACCGACCGCTACCTGCCCGACAAGGCCATCGACCTGCTGGACGAGGCCTGCGCCAGCTGCAACCTGGCCCACCCCGAGATCTCGGCCTACCTGGAGGCCCGGAAAGAGCTGGACGCCCTCAAGCAGGAGGAGACCGAAATGGAATCCGCCAGCACCAACGAGGCCATCGACTACGAGGCGGTGGCCGAGCGCAAGACCCGCATCGCCCAGCTGGAGGCCGAGCTGCCCGCCAAACAGGCCGCCGCCAGCGAGATCCAGGTGACCATGGACGACCTGGCCCGGGTGATCGAGCTGTGGACCGGCATCCCCGCCGTCAAGATCCGGGAGACCGAGTATGTCCGCCTGGCCACCCTGGAGGAAGAGCTGAAAAAGAAGGTGATCGGCCAGGACGAGGCCGTCCACCTGGTGGCGCAGGCGGTCAAGCGCAGCCGTGCCGACCTGGCCGGCCGCCGCCGCCCCGCCAGCTTCATCTTTGTGGGGCCCACCGGCGTGGGCAAGACCGAGCTGGTCAAGCAGCTGGCCGGGCAGCTGTTCAGCGGCCCGGACCCCCTGATCCGGCTGGACATGAGCGAATATATGGAGAAATACGCCGTCAGCCGGATGATCGGCTCGCCCCCGGGCTACGTGGGCTATGAGGAGGCCGGCCAGCTGACCGAGAAGGTCCGCCGCCGCCCCTACAGCGTGGTGCTGTTCGACGAGATCGAAAAGGCCCACCCCGACGTGCTGAACATCCTGCTGCAGATCCTGGACGAGGGCAAGATCAACGACGCCCAGGGCCGTACGGTGGATTTCTCCAACACGGTCATCTGCATGACCTCCAACGCCGGCTCTTCGGAGCAGGGGACCGGGGGCCTGGGCTTCAACAAGAGCGCCGGGGAGATGACCGCCGACAAGACCATGAAGGCCCTGCGCCAGTTCCTGCGGCCCGAGTTTTTAGGCCGTGTGGATGAGGTCATCGTCTTCCAGCCCCTGGGCAGCGAGACGCTGGAGAAGATCGCCGCCCTCATGCTGGAAGAATACCGCCCCGGCATGGAGGCCAAGGGCATCGCCTACCGCTACACCCCCGCGGCCCTCAAGGCCCTGGTGGCCCAGTGCGAGGGGGGCAAGTTCGGCGCGCGGGACCTGCGCCGGATCATCCGCAAGACGGTGGAGGACGAGGCCGCCAACCGCATCGTGGACGGCCAGCTGGCCGCCGGCGGCAGCCTGACGGTGGACGCCGGCCCCGACGGCAAGGTGGTCATCCTGTAAAATTGGCAAACTGTTCTACAAACAGTCAAAAAAACCGCCCGGCCTGCCGGCGCGGGGTCCTAAAGATCGAGCGCTGGGAGCGCGCAGGGCCGTGGGGCCGGGCGCGCGGCCCGGCGCTCACTTTTGCCCCGGTGCGGCGCGCCGGGAGCGGAAATTTTCCAAAAGCACTTTCCAACAGTAAAGCAAAATGCTATACTAAAAGAGCGCAGCCGCGGCAAAGGGCCAAAGCTGCCGACAAAAAGTATAGAAACGCGAAATATATACAGGAGGGAGATTGTTTCTTTGACCCAGCTTCTGATACGCGCTTTTGTCAAGGACCACCAGAACCGGCAGGACCCTGCCGTCCGGGAGCGCTACGGCCGGCTGGCCGGCATCGTGGGGGTGGTCTGCAACCTGCTGCTTTTTGCGGGCAAGGTGACGGTGGGCACCCTGTTCGGCTCCATCGCCATCACGGCCGATGCGGTCAACAACCTGTCCGACGCTTCGTCCAGCGTGGTCAGCCTGGTGGGCTTCAAGCTGGCGGCCAAGGCCCCCGACGCCGAGCATCCCTACGGCCACGCCCGCTACGAATACGTGGCCGGGCTGGCGGTCAGCACCATGATCATGGCCATCGGCCTCAGCCTGCTCAAAGAGTCGGTGGTCAAGGTCATCCACCCCGAGCCGGTGGGCTTCAGCCTGCTGACGGTGGGGGTGCTGCTGGCCTCCATCGCGGTCAAGCTGTGGCTCAGCCGGTTCAACCGCACCGTCGGCCAGGCCATCCACTCCGACACCCTGCTGGCCACCGCCGCCGACAGCCGCAACGACGTGATCTCCACCGGCGTCGTCCTGCTCTCGGCGGTGCTGTGCAATGCCACCGGTCTGGACGTCATCGACGGCGTCATGGGCGTGGGGGTGGCGGCCTTCATCCTGTGGTCGGGCTGGGGCCTGGTGCAGGATACCCTCAGCCCCCTGCTGGGGGAGAGCCCTTCCCCCGAGCTGGTGACCGAGCTGGAGAAAAAAGTCCTGTCCTACCCGCGGGTGCTGGGGGTCCACGACCTGATGGTCCACGACTACGGCCCGGGGCGGCAGTTCGCCTCCCTGCACGTGGAGTTCCCCACCGAGGTGGACCCGCTGGACGCCCACGACCTGATCGACAACATCGAGCGGGACGTCCGGGAGGAGATGCACATCCAGCTGACCATCCACTATGACCCCATCGTCACATCCGACGCCCGGGTGGGGGTGCTGCGGGCCCGCCTGAGCCAGGAGCTGGCCCGGATCGACCCCGCCCTTTCCATCCACGACCTGCGGCTGGTGCCGGGGCCCACCCACACCAACGTCCTGTTCGACCTGGTGTTCCCGGCGGGGTACCCCGGCGACCAGCAGGCCGTCCGGGCCCGCCTGGAAGAGTTTGTCACCGCCCAGGATATGTCCTACATCTGCAAGATCAAGGTGGAACAGAGCTATGTCGCGGCCCAGCCCGCGCCAAGCGCCAAAAAGGGGGAGAACTGATGCTGAACGAAACTTACCGCCGGATGCTGGCCAACAAGAGCGTCATCCGGGAGACCGCCGCCTACGGCCAGCGCCGCGCCGCCGAGATCGGCCGGGAGAACGTGTTCGACTACTCGCTGGGCAACCCCAGCGTGCCCTGCCCGCCGGCCTTCACGGAGGCCATGCAGGACCTGCTGGCCCATGAGGATCCGGTGGCCCTGCACGGCTACTGCCCCAACCAGGGGGACCCGGGGTTCCGCACGGCGGTGGCCGCCCATCTGCGGGCCCGGTTCGGCCTGCCCTATGAGCAGAAGCATATCTTCCCCACCACCGGCGCGGCGGGGGCCATCGCCCACGCCCTGCGGGCCGTCACGGCCCCCGGCGACCAGGTGCTGACCTTTGCCCCCTACTTCCCGGAGTACGGCCCCTACGTGGCGGGCGCCGGCGCAGAGCTGCGGGTGGTGCCCGCCCAGGCTCCGGCCTTCCAGCCCAACCTGGACGCCCTGGAGGCCATGCTGACCCCCGGCGTCGCCGCCGTCCTCATCAACACCCCCAACAACCCCACCGGCGTGGTCTATTCGGCCGGGACGCTGGCCCGGCTGGCCGACATCCTGGCCCGGAAAAGCGCCGCCTACGGCCACACCATCTTCCTGGTCAGCGACGAGCCCTACCGGGACATCGTCTTTGACGGGGGGACGGTGCCCTACCCGGCGGCCTTCTACCCCCACACCCTGACCTGCTTCTCCTTCTCCAAGAGCCTGAGCCTGCCCGGCGAGCGCCTGGGCTATGTGGCGGTGGCCCCCGGCTGCGAAGGGGAGGAGGTGCTGGTGGACATGATGGCCCAGATTTCCCGCTTCACCGGCCACAACTGCCCCCCCAGCATCATCCAGAAGGCGGCGGCCCGCTGCCTGGACGTCACCAGCGACCTGGCGGTCTACGAGGAGAACATGAACCTGCTCTACGACGCTTTGCGGGGGCTGGGCTTTGAGGTGGAGCGCCCGGGCGGGACCTTCTATATCTTCCCCAAGGCGCTGGAGCCCGACGCCAACGCATTCTGCCGCAAGGCCCGGGAATTTGACCTGCTGCTGGTGCCCAGCGATACCTTTGGGGTGGAGGGCTATGTCCGGCTGGCCTACTGCATCGAGACCGAAAAGGTCCGCCGCAGCCTGCCCGCCCTGGAACGGCTGGCGGCTGCCTACAAGTAAACGAACCGTATCATACGGCTTGTAATATGACAGAGAGGAAAGGGAACTGACCATGGAAAAGATCAAGATGACCACCCCCCTTGTGGAAATGGACGGCGACGAGATGACCCGCATCCTGTGGCGGAGCATCAAGGAGGAACTGATCCTGCCCTTTGTGGACCTCAAGACCGAGTATTATGACCTGGGCCTGCCCAACCGGGACGCCACCGGCGACCAGGTGACGATGGACGCCGCCCTGGCCAACAAGAAGTACGGCGTGTCGGTCAAGTGCGCCACCATCACCCCCAACGCCCAGCGGATGGACGAGTACAAGCTGCACGAGATGTGGAAGAGCCCCAACGGCACCATCCGCGCCGTGCTGGACGGCACCGTGTTTCGCGCCCCCATCATGATCGACTGCATCAAGCCGGCGGTCCGCAGCTGGAAAAAGCCCATCACCATCGCCCGCCACGCCTACGGCGACGTGTACAAGTGCACCGAGTTCCGAGTGCCCGGCCCTGGCCGCGCCGAGCTGCGCTTTACCGGCGAGGACGGCTCCAAACAGGAGGCCGTCATCTACGATTTCGAGTGCCCCGGCGTGCTGCAGGGCTCCTACAACAAGGACAGCTCGATCGCCAGCTTTGCCCGCAGCTGCTTTGCCTATGCCCTGGACGCAAAGCAGGACCTGTGGTTCGGCGCCAAGGACACCATCTCGAAAAAGTACGACCACACCTTCAAGGACATCTTCCAGGAGATCTACGACGCCGAATACAAGGAGCAGTTCGAGGCCGCCGGCATCACCTACTTCTACAGCCTGATCGACGACATCGTGGCCCGGGTCATCCGCAGCGAGGGCGGCTTCATCTGGGCCTGCAAGAACTACGACGGCGACGTGATGAGCGACATGGTCTCCACCGCCTTCGGCTCGCTGGCCATGATGACCAGCGTCCTGGTCAGCCCCGACGGCAAGTACGAGTACGAGGCCGCCCACGGCACCGTCACCCGCCACTATTACCGCTGGCTGAAGGGCGAAAAGACCTCTACCAACCCCATGGCCACCATTTTTGCCTGGTCCGGCGCCCTGAAAAAGCGGGGCGAGCTGGACGGCCTGCCCGGCCTGGTGGCCTTTGGCGAGGCGCTGGAGGCCGCCAGCCTCCAGACCCTGAACGACGGCGTCATGACCAAGGACCTGTGCGCCCTGGCCGAGGGGGTCACCCCCACCGCCGTGGACAGCGAAGCCTTCATCCAGGCCATCCGCCAGCGGCTGGAGGCCCGGCTGGGCGCGTAAGGCCCGGCCTGCGAAACCACTCGATCCTGCCTTTGTTTTGTCCCGCCCGGCGCAGAACGCCCGGCGGGACTTTTTTGCAAAATTCTTGCCTTTGGCAAACTTTTCAGGTACAATAAATGTGGCTGTCAAAATACACGATAAGATTTCGTCCGATCGGCATGATTTTGACCGAAAGAGAGAAAAGACTGCAAATTCCTTTAGGATAGGAGGACAAGACCTTTGAAACGACTGGTGATCGAAACGCCCCGCCAGTCCCAGCGCGTGCTGGAGGGGCTGTACCGGGACATGGAGCGCCGGATCGCTTCCAGCCCGCTGGGCCTGTGCCCGGTGGATATGGCGCTGAATTTCCTGCGGCTGTGCCATGCGCAGACCTGCGGCAAGTGCGTGCCCTGCCGGGTGGGCCTGGGCCAGCTGACCATGATGCTGGAGGATGTGCTGGACGGCGAGGGGGGCCTTGATCTGATCGACCGGATCGAGAGCACGGCCCAGGTCATCTCGGACACCGCCGACTGCGCCATCGGCTACGAGGCGGCCCGGATGGTGCTGCAGGGGGTGCGCGGCTTCCGGGACGACTACGAGGAGCACCTGCTGCGGGGCCGCTGCATCTGCGGGCTGCAGCACTCCATCCCCTGCACGGTGGTCTGCCCGGCCCACGTGGACGTCCCCGGCTACATCGCCCTGGTCAAGGCGGGCCGCTGCGAGGACGCCGTCCGCCTGATCCGCAAGGACAACCCCTTCCCGGCGGTGTGCGGCTATGTCTGCGAGCACCCCTGCGAGGCCCGCTGCCGCCGCCACATGGTGGACGACGCGGTGAACATCTGCGGCATCAAGCGCTATGCGGTGGACCACGCCGGCCCCATCGAGCCGCCCCCCTGCGCCGAGCCCACCGGCAAAAAGGTGGCCATCGTGGGCGGCGGCCCCGGCGGCCTGACGGCGGCCTACTTCCTCACCCTGATGGGCCACAGGGCCGTGGTCTACGAACAGCGCCACAAACTGGGCGGGATGCTGCGCTACGGCATCCCCGACTACCGCCTGCCCCCCGACGTGCTGGACAAGGACATCCAGTACATCCTGGACACCGGGGTCGAGACGGTCATGGACACCGAGGTGGGCGGCCCCGACCTGAGCCTGGACCAGCTGAAGGCCCAGTACGACGCGGTGTACATCTCCATCGGCGCCCACGACGACAAAAAGCTGCGCATCCCCGGCGAGGACAGCCAGGGCGTGGTCAGCGCCGTGCGGATGCTGCGGGACATCGGCGAGGGCCGGGTCCCCGACCTGGCGGGCAAACGGGTGGTGGTGATCGGCGGCGGCAACGTGGCCATGGACGCCACCCGCACCAGCCTGCGGCTGGGGGCCGCCCATGTGACCTGCGTCTACCGCCGCCGGGTGGAGGATATGACCGCCCTGCCCGAAGAGGTGGACGAGGCCAAGGCGGAGGGCGGCGAGATCCTGCCCCTGCACGCCCCCGACCACATCGAAGTGGACGAAAACGGCCGTGCCGCGGCCCTGTGGGCCCAGCCCCAGCTGATCGGCAGGGTGGGCCGGGACGGCCGCCCTGCGCCCCAGAAGGCCGCCACCCCGCCGGTCCGCATCCCCTGCGACTACGTCATCGTGGCCATCGGCCAGGCCATCCACTCCAAGCCCTTTGAGGAGGGCGGCATCGGCACCCGCTGGGGGGCCATCCAGGCCGAGAGCTCTTCCTTCGTGCCGGGCAGCGGCAACGTGTTCGCCGGCGGCGACGCGGTGTCCGGGCCGGCCACCGTCATCCGCGCGGTGGCGGCGGGCAAGGTCGCAGCCGACAACATCGACAGCTTCCTGGGCTACCACCACACCATCACGGTGGATGTGGAGGTGCCCGCGCCCCAGCTGACCAACACCCCGGCCTGCGGCCGGGTCAACCTGCGGGGCCGCCCCATCGAGGCCATCGCCGGCGACTTTGGCCTGGTGACCGACGGCATGACCGAGGAAGAGTGCCAGCAGGAGTGCAGCCGCTGCCTGCGCTGCGACCACTTCGGCTACGGCGTGTTTAAGGGAGGAAGAAATATCAAATGGTAACGCTGAACATCGACGGCCGGACCATCTGCGTGCCGGAAGGGACCACCATCCTGGACGCCGCCCTCTCGGCCGGGATCCATATCCCCCACCTGTGCTACCTGAAAGGGATCAACGAGATCGGCGCCTGCCGGCTGTGCTGCGTCGAGGTGGAAGGGGAGGACAAGCTCATCCCCGCCTGCAACAACGTGGTGGCCGAGGGCATGGCCATCCACACCAACAACGCCCGGGTCCGGCTGGCCCGGCGCACCAACCTGCAGCTGATCCTCAGCCGGCACGACTCCAAGTGCGCCCTCTGCGTGCGCAGCGGCAACTGCGAGCTGCAGACCCTGTCCAACGACCTGGGCCTGGTGTCCAACCCCTTCCGGGAAAACCTGCCGGCCGAAAAACTGCGCCGCTGGGACCGCACCTTCCCCCTGATCCGGGACACCACCAAGTGCATCGAGTGCATGCGCTGCATCCAGATCTGCGACAAGGTCCAGAGCCTGAACGTCTGGGACCTGGTGGCCACCGGCAGCCACACCCGGGTCAACGTGTCGGAAAACCGCACCATCCGGGAGGCCGACTGCTCGCTGTGCGGCCAGTGCATCACCCACTGCCCGGTGGGCGCTTTGCGGGAGCGGGACGACGTCCAGGCGGTGCTGCGGGCCATCGAGGACCCCGAGACGGTCACGGTGGTCCAGATCGCGCCGGCGGTCCGCACCGCCTGGGGCGAGGCCTTTGGGCTGGAGCCCGAGCAGGCCACCGTCAACCGGCTGGCCGGCGCGCTGCGGCAGGTGGGCTTTGACTATGTGTTCGACACCAGCTACTCCGCCGACCTGACCATCATGGAAGAGAGCGCCGAGTTCCTGGACCGGCTGAGCAAAGGGGAGCTGGAACAGTACCCCATGTTCACCAGCTGCTGCCCCGGGTGGGTGCGGTTCGTCAAGAGCCAGTTCCCCCAGCTGGTGGGCCAGCTGTCCACCGCCAAGAGCCCCCAGCAGATGTTCGGCGCGGTGGTCAAGAACTGGTTCGCCCGGCGGATCGGGGTGGCCCCCGAGAAGATCTGCTGCGTGTCCGTCATGCCCTGCGTGGCCAAAAAAGCAGAGTGCGACCTGCCCACCATGCGCAATGCCGAAGGCGTCCACGATGTGGACTACGTCCTGACCACCCGGGAGGTGGTCCGGCTGCTGCGGTCGGAGCACGTGCCGGTGGCCTCGGTGCTGGAGGCCCCCTTCGACCGGCTGCTGGGGGATTACACCGGCGCGGGCGTCATCTTCGGCGCCACCGGCGGCGTCATGGAGGCCGCCCTGCGCACCGCCTATTACCGTGTGACCGGGACCAACCCCCGGCCCGACGCCTTCCGCAGCGTGCGGGAGGCCCGCCGCGGGGATGCCCGTGCCTGGCGGGAGGCGGAGTTCGACATCGCCGGCAGCACCGTCCGGGTGGCGGTGGCCAGCGGCCTGGGCAACGCCCGGGCCCTGTGCGAGGCCATCGTCAAGGGTGAGGTGCAGGTCCAGTTTGTGGAGATCATGGCCTGCCCCGGCGGCTGCGCGGGCGGCGGCGGCCAGCCCATCCACTGCGACGACGTCGAGCGGGCCCACGAGCGGGGCCAGGTGCTGTATGGCCTGGACCGGGCCAGCGCCGTCCGCTTCAGCCACGAGAACGCCGACGTCCTGGCCCTCTACCGGGAGGAGCTGGGCGAGCCTTTGAGCGAAGAAGCCGAGACCTGGCTCCACACCGACCATTTCGCCTGGCAGATGCCGGGCGGGCCCGGATCGGAACAGGCACTGTAAACAAAAAAGAGGGCCGGCCCCATTGTGCGGGGCCGGCCCTTTTGGTTGCTACGACTTTAAGAGTTCTTCATGACCACGTTCTCGACGCTGTCCGCGATCTCCTCGCAGGCGTCGGCGCATTTTTCCAGGTAGGTGTAGATCTCCTCCCAGGCCATGATCTCGCGGATGTCCAGCCCCGGTTCCACGTGCAGCTGGCGCATATTGGCGATGAACAGGCGGTCGCTCTCTTCCTCCAGGGAGTTGATGTGGATGATGTACTCCTTCAGCTTTTTGGAGTGGCGGAAGTCGGCAAACTCTTCGAGCATCTTGCAGACTTCCTCGCAGCCGCGGATCACCACGTCCAGCATATTGATGGCGTCGGGGCGGATGCTCTGGATGTTGTGGATGTACACCCGCATGCAGACTTCCTCGATCTTGTCGGTCAGGGTGTCGATGTTGGTGCTCAGGGCCGAGATGTCCTCCCGCTCGATGGGGGTGATAAAGGCCTTGGCCAGCTTGTCGGTCATGCCGTGGCGGCATTTGTCGGCGGCATGCTCGATGTCGTGGATCTGGTCCATCCACTGGGGCATCCGGGCCGGGTCAAAGCTGCGGAAAATGTCCTTCAGCATCAGGGCAGCCTTGCTGGCAAAACCGGCGCACTCGATAAAATTGTCAAAATAAATGGCGTCCTGCTTTTTCGACATAATTGCTTACTCCTTTTATGTTACCAGATCTGCATGAATACCTTGGCCATGACAAAGCTGATGAGGCCGCACCCGGGGAAGGTGAAGATCCAGGTCAGCATCATATCCTTGACGACGCCGTAGTTGATGGCGGACAGACGCTTGACCGCGCCCACGCCCATGATGGCGCTGGTCTTGGTGTGGGTGGTGGACACCGGGATGCCCAGCAGGCTGGAATACAGCAGGCAGAGCGCGCCCGCCAGGTCGGCGCAGAAGCCCTGGTACCGCTCCAGCTTGACCATGTCCATGCCCACCGACTTGATGATCTTTTCGCCGCCCACGCTGGTGCCCAGGGCCATGACCACGCTGCACAGCAGCATCAGCCAGACGGGGATCTCCATGCCGGCCACCGAGCCCTGGCCATGGGCAAAGGCCAGCCCCAGGAACAGCACGCCGATGAACTTCTGGCCGTCCTGGGCGCCGTGCATGAAGCTCATGCCCGCGGCGCCGGCGATCTGGGCCACGCGGAAAAAGCGGTTGGCGGCCCGCAGCTCGATGTTGCGGCACAGGATGGTGACCAGCTTGCAGATGATCCAGCCGGTGGCAAAGCCCAGCAGCAGGCTGAGGGCCAGGCCGTACAGCACCTTGACCCACTCGTTGAAGTTGATGCCGCCCACGCCCCCCTGGATGGCGATGGCCGCGCCGGACAGGCCGGCGATCAGGCTGTGGCTCTCGCTGGTGGGGATGCCAAAGATGGACGCGCCCACGCTGTAGACCACGATGGACAGCAGCGCCGCGCACAGGGCGATCAGGGCGCTGCCGGTGTCGGAGCCAAAGTCCACCATGTTGCTGATGGTGGAGGCCACCGAGCTGTTGATCTGGGTCATGACGAACACGCCGAGAAAGTTGAAAAAGGCGCTCATCCAGATGGCCTGGCGCACACCGAGGCACCGGGTGGTGACGCAGGTGGCGATGGCGTTGGGCGCATCGGTCCAGCCGTTGACGAAGATGACCCCCAGTGTGAACAGCACTGTGATGATCAGGATCGGGTTGCCGGCCAGCTGCCCCCAAAACGAGGTAAATGACAGATCCATAAAATTGATACAGACTCCTTTCGGCAGGTCCAGCGGGGCGGCGCAGGCCGCAGTCCGGCCTTGAGCGGCCCCGGGACGGGAAACGAAACGCCCCTGTCGGGCCGAAGCCGCAAAACATCCAAGAGCTGAGACTTTCTGCACGCACCGATGCACGAAAATCTTACATCTATTTTACTTGATTTATATCTGTTTTGCAAGAATAATGTCGCGCCAAAAGGCGCTGCCCGCAGCAGGCATACAAAAAAGCAGCGGTCCCACGCTGGAAACCGCTGCCTATCGCCGTACTTTTACCTATATTTTACGATTCTTTTACATTGCGCCGCGCCGCAGAGCGCCGTCCTTCAGCCCAGGCGGGCGTATTCCTCGTCGGAGACGGGCTCGCACCACTCGTTGCGGGTGTCCTCGCCGGGCACCTCGAGGGCCACGTGGGAGAACCAGCTGTCTTTGGCTGCGCCGTGCCAGTGCTTGACCTCGGGGGGGATGACCACCGTGTCGCCGGGGGCCAGCGGCTGGGCCGGCTTGCCCCATTCCTGGTACCAGCCGCGGCCGGCGGTGCACAGCAGGATCTGCCCGCCGCCTTTGGCCGCGTGATGGATGTGCCAGTTGTTGCGGCAGCCCGGCTCAAAGGTGACGTTGGCGGCAAAGACGCCGTTCTCGCCGCCGAGGGGCTTCAGGTAACTCTGGCCCACGAAGTAGGCGGCATAAGCGTCGTTGGGGGCGCCCAGGCCGAACAGGCCGCCCTCCGGCTCCTGGGCCTCCTCGTCGGCCCAGACCTCCTTGGCCATCCGGAAGGCGGCCCAGGCCTTGGGCCACCCGGCGTAAAAGGCCGCGTGGGTGATGATCTCCGCGATCTCGGAGCGGGTGATGCCGTTCTTTTTGGCGCTCATCAGGTGAAACTGGAAGGAAGAATCCACCAGCCCCTGCGAAAGCAGGGAGACCACCGTGACCAGGGAGCGGTCCCGGAGGGAGAGCTTATCTTCCCGGCTCCATACCTCGCCGAAAAGGACGTCGTCGTTGAGCTGGGCAAACTTGGGAGCGAATGCGCCGAGCTGGTCCCGCCCGGCTGTCTGTTTGACTGCCATTGTTTCTGCCTCCATTCGTTGATGCAGTGGTTTGATGGCTCTATTGTAGCGCATCCGGGCGGGAATGTCGAATACTTCGTTTTTATGTTCAAACATTCCCAAAACGTATGCGTTCCGTCCGGCCCGGCGGGGAGGCGAGAAAAAGTCCTGCCCGGCCGACGGCTCGGACGGGCAGGACGGGCATCAGACGCTCATTTTGATGCGGGAGGCGGGCAGCTTGTTCATGGCGCTCTGGTCCAGGTTGGCGGTCAGGGCTTCGCCGGCGGCGGCCATGTCCGCGTCCACCAGGGCGGCGCCCATATCCGACAGGATGGTGGCCCGCAGGGTGTCCAGGGTCATGGTCTCGAGGGGGTCCAGACGCATGGCGATCAGCAGGGAGGTGGCGCCGTAGTCCACCGCCGCGGCCTCGCCGATGCCAAGGCCGCCCAGGGTGGCGGCGGCTTCCTCGGAGAAGGTGCCGTCCATCTGGCTGCGGCTCAGGAAGCTGGAGCTGAGCTGGGCGGCGGCGTCCTCGGCGGTGAGCTCGGCGTCCAGCACGGCGTAGATGCCGGGCAGGGCGTCCGCCACCACCTGGTCAAAGGTGTCGGGGGTGCTGGCCGCCGCGGCCTCCTGGGCCAGGCGGCGCATCTCGGCGGTCTGGTCCTCGTCCGCAAAGGCGAAGGTGGAGGTGTTGTAGAGGGGGACGGTGGCGTAGCGGAGGTAGAGCATCTCGTTTTGGAGATGGTCGGTCAGCTCCTCGTCGGTGAGGGGGGTCTCGCCCTCCTGGCCGTAGATCAGGTCGATGAGGGCGGTCTGCTTGGCCAGGTTGTATTCGTAGTTGCGGATGGTGTCCTCCCCGATGCCGTTGGCGGCGTAGAGGCTGCCGTAGTTTTCCATCAGCTGGTCGGTGTAGCTGTCAGCCTGGGCGGTGTAGGCGGGGTCCAGCTCGCCGCCCAGCTCGGCAAACCGGGCTTCCACCGCCACGTAGCGGCGCAGCTCCTCCAGGGTGGTCTGGGCCACAAAGTCGCTGACGGTGACGGCTTCGCCCCCGTCGGGGGTGATGGTCTCGTTCAAAAAGGATTTGACGCTGGCGGGGTCCTGGTCCTCTCCGGCGTACTGGGCGGCCTGCTGGTAGGCGTCGAACTGGGCCAGCAGGTACAGGCCCGAGCTGATCTCCTGCCCGCCGATGGCGCCCACCGTAGCGGGGGTGGAGATATGGCAGCCGGCCAGGGATAAGCAGAGCGCCAGCGCACTGGCCAGCGCGAGCAGTTTTTGTTTCATGTGCGGTATGCTCCTTTGCTGTTTTTTGAGCGGATAGCTCCCTCAGTATAAACCCGGCGGGCGGGGCGCGTCAAGGGTTTGGGGCCGAAGGGGCGGCGGTTTTGTCCTGGATGGCGGCCATGGCCTGCAAAAGCTGCTGCAGCAGCTCGAGGGGCTTTTCCTCCTCCCGCAGGCGGACCGACAGGTAGGGCCTGGCCCCGGCCCCCGCGGTCACCCGGCCGTCGAAGGCGGCCAGCAGGCCGCGGATCATGGGCAGGTCCAGCTTTTCCAGCGAGAGGGTCAGCAGGTCCTTTTTCTGGGTGACCTCGTACACCCCCACCGATGCCGCCAGCACCCGGACGAGGGAGACGTTCACCAGGTCGCTGACCGAGGCCGGCGGGTCGCCGTAGCGGTCGATCAGTTCGTCCAGCACGTCGGCGGCGTCGGCGGGGTTCTGGACGGCGGCGATGCGGCGGTAGGCCTCGATCCGGCCCGGGCCGTCGGGGATATACCGCTCGGGGATATAGGCGTCCACCCGCAGGTCCACCAGGCACTCGCTTTTGTCCCGCTGGACCGGCTCGCCCCGGGCGGCGGCGATGGCCTGGTTGAGCATCTTCATATAGAGGTCGTAGCCCACGGCCTCCATGTGGCCGTGCTGGCTGTGGCCCAGCAGGTTGCCCGCGCCCCGGATCTGCAGGTCCCGCATGGCGATGCGGAAGCCCGAGCCGAAGGCCGTGAACTCCCGGATGGCGGACAGCCGCTTCTGGGCGATGTCGGACAGGGTCTTGTCCCGGCGGAAGGTGAAGTAGGCGTAGGCCTTGCGGCCGCTGCGGCCCACCCGGCCCCGCAGCTGGTACAGCTGGGCCAGGCCCATCCGGTCGGCGTCCTCGATGATCAGGGTGTTGCAGTTGCGCACGTCGATGCCCGTTTCGATCAGGGTGGTGCAGACCAGCACGTCCAGCTCGCCGTTCAGCAGCTTTTCCCAGACGGGGTTCAGCTCTTCCTCGGTCATTTTGCCGTGGGCGATGCCCACCCGGGCCCCGGGGGCCATCCGCTGGACCCGGGCGGCGGTGGTCTCGATGTTGTCCACCCGGTTGTGCAGGTAGTAGACCTGCCCGCCCCGGGCCAGCTCCTTTTTGATGGCCTCGGCCAGGATGACCTCGTTGTATTCCAGCACAAAGGTCTCCACCGGCTGGCGCTCGAAGGGGGGCTCCTCGATGGTGGACATATCCCGGATGCCGCTCATGGCCATGCTGAGGGTGCGGGGGATGGGGGTGGCGGACAGGGTGAGCATATCCACCCCGATGAAACTCTGCTTCAGTTTTTCCTTGTGGCGGACGCCGAAGCGCTGCTCCTCGTCGATGATGACCAGCCCCAGGTCGTGGAAGCGGACGTCCTTGGACAGTAGCCGGTGGGTGCCCACCACGATGTCGGCGCTGCCGGCCTGCAGGCTGCGCAGGGCCTCCTTCTGCTGTTTGGCGGTGCGGAAGCGGGACAGCAGCTCCACCCGGACCGGGAAAGCCTCCATCCGGGAGAGGATGGTGTTGTAGTGCTGCCAGGCCAGCAGGGTGGTGGGGGCCAGGATGGCGCACTGTTTGCCCCCCATCACGCACTTGAAGGCGGCCCGCAGGGCCACCTCGGTCTTGCCGACCCCCACGTCCCCGCAGAGCAGCCGGTCCATGGGCCAGGCGTGCTCCATGTCGTTTTTGATCTCGGCGGTGGCGGCCAGCTGGTCCTCGGTCTCGTCGTACTCAAAACGGGCCTCGAAGTCCTGCTGCCACTCGCCGTCCGGGGGGAAAGCGAAGCCCCTGGCCTGCTTGCGGCGGGCGTAGAGCTCGATCAGCTCCTGGGCCATCTCCTCGGTGGCTTTTTTGACCCGGGCGCGGGTGCGCTGCCACTCGGCGCCGCCCAGCTTGGCCAGGCGGACCTTGTCCTCGTCGCCGGGGGGCGTGTAGCGGCTGAGCAGGTCCAGCTGGGTGACCGGCACATACAGCACGTCCGAGCCGGAATACTGGATCTTGAGGTAATCCTTGGTGGCGCCCTGGACCTCCAGCCGCTGGATGCCGGCGTACATGCCGATGCCGTGGCTCTGGTGGACCACATAGTCCCCCGGCTTGACGTCGGCCAGGCTGGACAGGGCGTCCTTGTTCTTTTTGCGCTTTTTGGCGGCGGCCCCGGCGGCTTCGTCCACGCCGTGGCGGCGGCTGGTCAGGACGGCGCAGCGGGCAAAGGGCAGGGTGCAGCCGGCGTTCAGGTGGCCCGGCAGCACCTGAACCAGCCCCGGCGAGGGCCGGATGTCCCGGCTCATGCTGACGGTGTAGCCCTTGTCGGTCAGGTCCCGGGTGAGGGCGGCCGCGCCCTTGGGGGTGCCGGAATAGAGGGTGACGGCGTACCCCTGCTGGACCAGGGGGTCCAGGTCCTCCAGCAGGCTGCGCAGCTCCCCGTTCCAGCTGGGGGAGACGTGGGCCTCGGCGTTGATGAGGTCCTTGAGCTTGAACTCGTTCATCCCCCGCAGAAAGTTTTCGCACAGGAGGGCGGGGTATTTCCCGGCGGCCGCGGCCAGGTCGGCCATGGTCAGGTACAGCACGTCCAGGCCGGGGCAGAGGATGCCCTCCTCCAGCAGGCCGGTCAGCTCCTCGCCGCGGCGGTACTCGGCGGCTTTCTGGGCGTCCCGGATGCCGCCCACCTCATCCAGGATGAGCAGGGGCGCGTCCAGGTGGTCCAGCAGGGTGGCGGGCTGGGGGTAGCGGATGCCGTAGTATTTGTCCATGGCCTCGGGCATCTGGCCGGCGTCCAGCTGGGCAAGCTCGGGGGCCATGGCCTGCTCCAGGGCGGCGCGGCGCTTGCCCCGGGCCTTTTGGGCGGCGGCGCGCAGGGCCGCGGCGGTCTCCTCGCAGCTGCCGAACAGCACCTCCCGGGCGGGGGAAAGGTAGATCTTGCTCAGGGAGGCGTCCCGGCGCTGGCTCATCAGGTCGAAGGAGGAGATGGAGTCGATCTCCTCGTCCCAGAACTCGAGGCGGGCCGGGGCGTGCATATCCGGGGGATAAATGTCCACGATGTCGCCCCGGACGCTGAACTGGCCGGGCCCCTCCACCTGGCTGCGGCGGATGTAGCCCGCCGCAAACAGCTGCCGGACCAGCGCGTCCCGGGAGAAGGACATCCCCGGTTTGAGGGTCAGGGTGTTGGCCATGAACTCGGCCCGGGGCACGGTGTACTGCAGCAGGGCCTCGACAGGGACGCAGACGGCCTTCAGCCGCCCTCCCGCCAGGGCGCCCAGCACCGACAGGCGGCGGTACTCGTATTCGCGGCCCGCCCCCTCCACCGGGCGGAGCATGAAGTCCCGCGGGGGAAAAACATCCGCCGCCACCCCCAGGGTGTTGAGGTCGGCGGCAAAGTGGGTGGCCTCGGCCTCGCCGGGGGTCACGATGCACAGAGGATGCTCCAGGTCGCGGGCCAGCAGGGCATAGACCAGCGCCCGCCCGGCGGGGGGCAGGCCAAACAGCGCCGCCGGGCCCGGCGAGGCCAGGCTGGCGGCGATCTTCTGGTATTCGGCGGTTTGCTTCAACAGGGCCTCATACATGGGGCGTTCACCTCGCAACATTCGCCCGGGCCGGCAGCCCGGACCTCTCCAGGGATCGCTGGCGTCCCTGCGTCAGCGGTTGTATTTGTTCTGGGCCTCGGCCAACTTGCCGGCCATCAGCAGGCGGGCGGCCGCCTCCACGTCGGGCCAGCGGCCGGCCACGGCCTTGGCGTCCTCTTCCGGGAAGCGCCCCAGCACCCAGTCGGCCAGGTCGTAGTCGGGGCGGGGCTTTTCCCCCACGCCGATGCGGATGCGGGGGAATGCGTCGGTCCCCAGCCGGGCGATGATGCTCTTCAGGCCGTTGTGGCCCCCCGCCGACCCCGAGGGCCGGATGCGCAGCTTGCCGGGGGCCTGGGTCACGTCGTCGCAGAGGACGATGACGTGGCTGGGCGGGATCTTGAAAAAGGCGGCCAGGGGGGCGATGGAGTCGCCCGACAGATTCATATAGGTGAGGGGCTTGAGCAGGCAGACCTTGCGGCCGTCCACCTCGCCCTGGCCCCACAGGCCCTGGAACTTGGCCTTGGAGACGGGGATGCCCCACTTGCCGGCCAGGTAGTCCAGGGCGGCGAAGCCGGTGTTGTGGCGGGTGCCCTCGTATTTGGCCTCGGGGTTGCCCAGGCCGGCGATCAACCAGATGTCGTTTGCAGTCATAGTGTGTCCTGTTCGTATCGTATGCAGAAGGGTTTCAGACGGACAAAAAGGAACGGGCCGTACACCTTTCAAGCCGGTGCACAGCCTAGGGTGTATCTGAAAACTCCTCAACACTGTCCCATTCTACCAGAAAGGCGCATCTGCCGCGTTGCATTCGCTTGCATTCCACAAAAGCAGCCGCGCCGAGCGCGTCCTGCGGACGAAGCAGCGAAGGCACGGCTGGCGCAGCGCTCCGGTTTTCGCAAGCGGGCACCGTCCCGCGCCGCGAAAATCGGCTAAGCGCAAGAGTTTCGGCGCTCATGCGCCTTGCATCTGCACCTTTCTGGCGAATGGTTCAGCATTTTTGACTTCTCAGATACACCCTAGTCCTGCGGGATGCTGGGAGCGCGGCGGCGGGTCAGTCCTGCCCGGCCTGCTCGGCTTCCAGACGCTGTTTTTTGGCGATGTAGGCCTCCATCTTGGGGACGGCCCAGCCCTCCACGTTGGCCTGGCGGCCCCGCTCGATGGCCAGGGCCCCGGCGGGCACGTCCTGGGTGACGGTGCTGCCGGCGGCGGTGTAGGCGCCGTCCCCCACCGTCACCGGCGCCACCAGGTTGGTGTTGCAGCCGATGAAGCAGTAATCCCCGATGGTGGTGCGGTACTTGTTCTGGCCGTCGTAGTTGCAGGTGACGGTGCCGCAGCCGAAGTTGCAGTATTTGCCCACGTCGCTGTCCCCGATGTAGGTCAGGTGGCTGACGGTGTTGCCCCGGGCAAAGCGGGAGTTCTTGGTCTCCACGTAGGCCCCCAGATGGACGCCGTAGTCGGTGGCGGTGCCCGCCCGCACATGGGTGAAGGGCCCGATGTTGTTGTGGGGGCCGATCTGGGATGCGTAGACCTGGCTGGCGTTGACGGTGGTGCCGGCGCCCACGGTGCTGTCCTCGATGAGGGCGTTGGGGCCGATGACGCAGCCCGGCCCGATGACGGTGCTGCCCCGCAGGATGGTGCCGGGCAGGATGACCGCCCCCGGCGCGATCTGCACCGTCTCGTCGATCGAGACGGTGCGGCTGTCGATCTGCACGCCGTTTGCGATGTGCCGCAGCAGCACCGCCTCGCGGGCGGCCTCGGCCTGGTCCAGCGCCCGGCGGGCGGCGGCCAGGGCCTGGGCGGTGTCGTTCCTGCTTTCCATAGCCATATAGATACCTCCAAATGCAGGCCGGGGGATGCCCCGGCAAAAGCCCCGGCGGCGCCGGGGCGGAAGGGTATTGGATACAAGGCGGGATGGGTCCCGAACCTATCCCACTATATATTAACGTAAAAGCCTTGTTTTTTCAAGGGAAATGCACAAATTTGTGTAAACAAAATCAGCAGATTTCAGCTTTGAATAACTGGATTTTGCGGCGTTTGTCTGGTATAATATTTTCGCACGCAGTACGTTACGCAAAAAACGAACGATGGCTGTACCGCCGGGCAGCAAAGCGCCCGGCACCAATCAAAACGGGAGGTAAATGAATCCATGAGCAAAAAGTATATCTACTACTTCAGCGAGGGAAACGACGCCTTTGGCGGCGATAAGACCACGATGAAGAATATCCTGGGCGGCAAGGGCTCGGGCCTGGCTGAGATGACCGCAGCCGGCATGCCCGTGCCCCAGGGCTTCACCATCACCACCGAGGCCTGCACCCAGTACTACGCCGACGGCCGTCAGCTGAACGACGCCCTGGTCGCCGACATTTTTGAGCACGTCAAGGGCCTGGAGGAGATCACCGGCAAGAAGTTCGGCGACAACTCCAACCCCCTGCTGGTGTCCGTCCGTTCCGGCGCCCGCCAGTCCATGCCCGGCATGATGGACACCATCCTGAACCTGGGCCTGAACGACGAGGCCGTCGAAGGCCTGGCCAAAAAGACCGGCAACCCCCGCTTTGCGTATGACTGCTACCGCCGCTTTGTGCAGATGTTTGCGGACGTCGTCATGATGGTCCCCAAGAGCCTGTTCGAGGTCGAGATCGACAAGATGAAGGAAGAGAAGGGCTACAAGTCCGACGCTGACCTGACTGCCGAGGACCTGAAGGCTCTGGTCGCCGTCTTCAAGAAGATCTATGAGGACAACGAGGGCCGTCCCTTCCCCCAGGACCCCAAGGAGCAGCTGGTCGAGGCCGTCAAGGCCGTGTTCCGCAGCTGGGACAACCCCCGCGCCAACGTCTACCGCAAGATGAACGAGATCCCCTACGAGTGGGGCACCGCTGTCAACGTCCAGCAGATGGCCTTCGGTAACTCCGGCGACCGCTCCGGCACCGGCGTCGCCTTCACCCGCGACCCCGCCACCGGCGCCAAGAAGCTGATGGGCGAGTACCTGATCAACGCCCAGGGCGAGGACGTCGTCGCCGGCGTGCGCACTCCGTCCCCCATCAGCCACCTGAAGGACCAGATGCCCGAGGTCTACGAGGAGTTCGTGGACATCGCCAACCGTCTGGAGAAGTACTTCCGCGATATGCAGGACATGGAGTTCACCATCGAGGACGGCCACCTGTATATGCTGCAGACCCGTAACGGCAAGCGCACCGCGCAGGCCGCCCTGCAGGTCGCCTGCGACCTGGTGGACGAGGGCATGATCACCGAGCAGGAGGCTGTCCTGCGCGTGGAGCCCAAGCAGCTGGACACCCTGCTGCATCCCCAGTTCGACGCCGCTGCCCTGAAGGCCGCCGAGGTCGTGGGCAAGGGCCTGGCCGCTTCTCCCGGTTCTGCCTGCGGCCAGATCGTCTTCACCGCCGAGGAGGCTGAGGAGATGGTCAAGTCCGGCAAGATGAAGAAGGTCGTCCTGGTCCGTCTGGAAACCTCTCCCGAGGACATCGTGGGCATGCAGGTGTCTCAGGGCATCCTGACCGTCCGCGGCGGCATGACCAGCCACGCTGCCGTCGTCGCCCGCGGCATGGGCACCTGCTGCGTCTCCGGCTGCGGCAACGACAACGATGTCAAGATCGACGAGGAGGCCAAGACCTTCGAGATCAACGGCCACAAGTTCGTGGGCGGCGACTGGATCTCCATCGACGGCTCCACCGGCAACATCTACGCCGAGCAGATCCCCACCGTGGCTGCCACCGGCAACAAGAACTTCAACCGCTTCATGGGCTGGGCCGACGCTGCCCGCCAGATGCTGGTCATGACCAACGCCGACAACCCCCGCGACGCACAGCAGGCTGTGGATATGGGCGCCGAGGGCATCGGCCTGTGCCGCACCGAGCACATGTTCTTCGCCGAGGACCGCATCAAGGCCGTCCGCGAGATGATCTGCGCCCGCACCGTTGAGGAGCGCGAGGCTGCCCTGGCCAAGGTCGAGCCCTATCAGCAGAGCGACTTCGAGGCCATGTACCGGATCATGGGCGAGCGCCCGATGACCATCCGCTACCTGGATCCCCCTCTGCACGAGTTCCTGCCCAGCAAGGACGAGGACATCGCCGAGCTGTCCAAGGACATGGGCATGACCTTCGAGGAGCTGAAGAACGTCGTCGAGAGCCTGCATGAGTTCAACCCCATGATGGGCCACCGCGGCTGCCGTCTGGCTGTCACCTACCCCGAGATCGCCGTCATGCAGACCCGTGCCGTCATCAAGGCTGCCCTGAAGGTCAGCGCTGAGACCGGCAAGATGATCACCCCGCACATCATGATCCCCCTGGTGGGCGAGGTCAAGGAGCTGAAGTTCGTCAAGGACGTGGTGGTCGAGACCGCCGACAAGCTGATCGCTGAGGCCGGCGTCGACATGAAGTACCAGGTCGGCACCATGATCGAGATCCCGCGCGCCGCTCTGACCGCCGGCGAGATCGCCAAGGAGGCCGAGTTCTTCAGCTTCGGCACCAACGACCTGACCCAGATGACCTTCGGCTTCAGCCGTGACGACGCCGCCAAGTTCCTGGGCGCTTACTACGACCACAAGATCTACGAGAGCGATCCGTTCCAGCACCTGGATCAGGTCGGCGTGGGCAAGCTGGTCAAGATGGCTGCCACCGATGGCCGCGCCACCCGTCCCGACCTGGGCCTGGGCATCTGCGGCGAGCACGGCGGCGACCCCTCTTCGGTCGAGTTCTGCCACAACATCGGCCTGGACTACGTCAGCTGCTCTCCCTTCCGTGTGCCCATCGCCCGTCTGGCCGCCGCTCAGGCAGCCATCAAGAACCCCCGGAAATAAGATTTCCCCGGGCCGGGCATGAGCCTGCCTAAAAGATAGCATATGCGCCCCTCCTGTCTGCGCGTGCAGATGGGAGGGGCGCTTTTTGATCGCTTATGAATGATTCAAAAGTATGTTCCGCCCCGGGGCGTGCAGTGTCCTGGCGGCTGCCCGCGTCAGGTCTCTGCGGGCTTAAAGGACAGGCACTTGCCGGCGACCTCGCCGGTCTTGAGGTAGGAATAGGTGGGGAACTCGAACAGCACCGGCTTGAGGGTCTGGTAGTCGATCTTGCCGGCTGCGGTCAGGTGGCTCTCCTCCACATAGGTGTTGTCGATGGTGCAGATAAAGTTTTCAAACCCCGGGGTGAGGTAGAGGTCTGCCACCGAGCACTCCATGGTCAGCGGGGCCTTCTGGATGACCGGCGCGCCGGCCTCGCCCGGCGCATACGCAAACACCGCCGATTTGTCCGTCTGGGCGCCGCTGACAGAGCCTACATAGTCCGCCTCCGGCAGCATCCCTTCGTCCACGATGCTGACGGAGAGTCTGCCGCCGGCCTTGATGCACCCGTTGATGAAGTGGGCGCTGGCCAGGCTGACCAGGATCTTGTCGTGGCCAAGGATGCCCACATGGGCCGCCAGCGTCCAGGTGGGCTTTTCGCCGTTCATGGCGCCCACCACGACGGCGGGCATGGGGTACAGGGCAAGGACGGGACCGATGTTCTTTTTCATGAGAAGAATGTTCCTTTCAAAACCACAGGGGGATGGATTTTGTTTGACACTGTGTCAGCATATATACTATAGCATGATTCTGACACGATGTCAATAGCGGACGGAGCTGGCGCAGGAACCTTTATGAAACAAAGCAGTGCATAGTTAAATCTCTTGAACATTGAAAGAAATAAACGAAAAATACTGTAATATTTATACAAAATGCGGATTGCGAAAAAGATCGAAAAGCTATATACTGGGCGCACCAACCGCTTTAAAACCTTTGGATAGGAATGCGAGGAACTTTTATGAGCAACCGAATGATCTCCCGCCGCGCCTTTATGCGCGTTGCCGGCGTTTCGGCAGCGGCCACCGCTGTGACCGGCCTTGCGCCGGGCGCGTCCGCCTGTTTCTGGCCCTTCAGCATGGATCTCCAGATCCTGGCCACCAGCGACACCCACGGCAAATTTGCCCCCTGGGACTATGCGGCCAACCAGGCCGACGCCAGCGGCAGCGTGGCACAGCAGGCGTCTGCCATCAAGCAGCTGCGGACCAGGAACACCCTGGTCATCGACGCCGGCGACACCATCCAGGGCAACTCTTCCGAGTTGTTCCTGGCCGACGACACCCACCCCATGATCGCCGCCATGAACGCCATCGGCTACGACGTCTGGGTGCCGGGCAACCATGAATACAACTATGGCATGGATGTGCTGCAGAAGGTGATGGCCCAGCAGGATGCCAAGGTCCTGACCGGCAACGTCTACGCCCCCGGCGGCGCGGCGCTGGCGGACGGCTACACCATCCTGCAGAAAAACGGGGTGCGCATCGGACTGATCGGCATGGTCACCCCCAACATCACCCGCTGGGACGCCACCAACCTGACCGGCTGGAGCGTGACCAACCCGGTGGATGAGTGCCGCAGGATCATCGGCGCTATCCAGGACCAGGTGGACGTCCTGATCGGCGTCATGCACATGGATACCGAGAACGAATACGGCGTCCAGGGTTCGGGCGTCACCGACCTGGCTAACGCCTGCCCCGAATTTGATGTCATCATCGCTGCCCATGGCCACAAGCAGATCGTGGGCGAGGAGATCAACGGGGTGCTGGTGGTGGAGAACAAGAACGCCGGCACCACCCTCTCCGAGATCCACCTGCAGCTCCAGCGTCAGTGGGACGGCAGCTGGAAGGTGGCCGGCCGCAGCTCCGAAAGCCTGGACATCCAGAACTATGAGGCCGACCCCGAACTGATGGCCCTGCTGGCCCCCTACGACCAGCGCGCCAAAGAGGACGCTGTCACCCCCATCGGCGAGCTGGTGGGCGGCAATATGGCGCCCGATAACGAGATCGAGAACATCCCCCAGCCCATGATCGAGGACACCGCGCTGCTGGACTTTATCAACGAGGTGCAGCTGTACTACACCGGCGCCCAGGTGTCCGCCACTGCCATGACTTCCATGACCTCCCAGATGCGGGAGGGCACCATCCGCAAGTGCGACATGGCCAATATCTATACCTACCAGAACACCCTGTACAAGCTGCAGATGAACGGCGCGCAGCTCCGCAGCTACATGGAGTGGTCGGCGGCCTTCTTCAAGACCTGGGTGCCCGGGGACCTGACCATCGCCTTCGATCCCTCCACCCGTTACTACCTCTACGATGCCTTTGAGGGCGTCAACTATGACATCGACATCTCCCAGGAGCCTGGCTACCGCATCCAGAACCTGACCTGGCCCGACGGTACCCCCGTGCGGGATGAGGATACCTTTACCATTGCGGTGAACAACTACCGGGCCACCACCCAGCTGCTGATCGCCTCCGACATCTTTGGACCCGGCGAGGCCCTGCCCCAGCTGTTGGAGCTGGATGTCCGGGGCGATGTGGGCGGCATCCGGGAGCTGCTGGCGGAATACGTCCGCACCGTCAAGGGCGGGGTCATCCAACCCCATGTCAACCACAACTGGGAGATCGTGGGCAACAACTGGGAACAGGCCCAGCACGATCAGGCCGTCGCCCTCTTGCGGGAAGGCCGCCTGAGCCTGTCCGAAAACGCCGACAGCCGCACACTGCCTGGCCGAGCCATCACCCAGGCTGACCTGCAGAGCGTCTGATCCGCCCCGCCTCCCCACAATACACGAAAAAAAGAACGGCCGCCCCCCCCACAGCAAAGTGCGGCGGCCGGCCCGTCCGGGTTTTTTGCGCCCCGCGGGGAGCGCGGGTGTGGAGGGGGGCAAGGTCCCCCGCCCGCGCGCCCCCCCTCCCGCCGTGGTCCCCCCCCCCCCCCCCCCAAAAACCCCAAAAAAACCCCCGCCCCCCCCCCGCACTGCATTGGGCGGCGCACGGCCGTTCCGGTTTTATGGCGCCCGGCGGGGAGCGCGTGTCTGGAGGGGGGCATGGTCCCCGGCCGGCGCGGGGGGGCGCTGCGCAGGTCGGCCGCGGTTTCACGTTACCTTCATTTCCCTGCACAATAGAATGCGCGGATCCGATCCAGCGCAGGCCCCTGGATAAAGGCGTACCGGTCTGCTGCCGCATGGGCCGGCAGCGGCCAGTCCCAAAAGGCGGTGCCGCCAAACCAGGGTCTGGCCTGGCAGGCCGTCAAAAGGGCGTTGTACCAGCGGGCCTGTTCTTCCAGGTCCGGCGCGCCCTGCAGCCCCCAGTTGTTGGGGACGGCCGCAGAGCCCGCGATCTGCATGCAGCCGGCTTCGGCAAAGAAGAAAGGCTTCTGGAAATGCTGGACCACCGGCTCGATCCGGTCCAGATTCTGGTCGATCTGGCCGATGGGGTAGTAGCCGCTGGAGGCGATCACGTCCAGCGCGTCCCACCAGGAGACGTGCTCCTCGCCGTACTTGTCGCAGTTGTAGGAGACGGCCCCGCCGTATACGCTGCGGACCGCGGCGATCAGCCGCCGCCACTCGGCCTCCCGGCGCTCCGCCTGGGTCATCTCGCACCCGAGGATCAGCATGTCGGCGCCGGCCTGCTGGGCCAGGGCCGCAAAGTGCAGCTGGAACGCCTGGTAAGAGGCGAACCAGCCGGACCACTTGGTCTCGCTGGGGACGTCGTGGTCAAAAAAGCTGATGCGCGCCCGCCAGGTGCCGTCCAGGCAGTTGACGGCGGGCTTCCAGAAAACGCGCATCCCCCGGTCGTGGGCAAGCTGCGTCATGGCCAGCAGCTCCTCGTCGGAGGTGGTGTGCCGGCCGGTGAAGTCGATCTCCTCCACAAAGGGGCCGGTCTGGACCGCCCCGGGGCAGAAGATCACGGCGTCGGCGCCGGTCAGCTCCTGCATCCGGCACAGTTCGCCGGCGGCTTCGGGGCCGGCAAAGGCCCCCCGGGGGGCAAAGGGCGCGAAATTGATGGCGTGGATTTGCTGCATAGATCAAGATCCTCCAGCGTTCAATGCTGTTGTTCCAGTTGAGCAAAGGCGGGCCGCAGGGCAAAGGCGGCCGCCGTGATGGTCAGGCCGCCGCCGATCAGCAGCCACAGGGGGAAGAGATACCAAAACAGGTTGGGCACGGGGCCGTACAGCAGGGGCAGCAGCGCCATGCCCGCCACCCAGATCAGGGCGGCCTTGGGCCGGGCCAGGCTGATGCGCAGGCTGTCCTTGAGCAGGTCGCGGCTGCGGGCGTACACAAAGCGGCCCAACAGGGCAAAGCTGCCGCCCACCGCGCACAGCCACAGCAGGGCTGCCGCCGCGGCCACCGCGATCAGCACGCCGCCCAAAGCGCCGCTGTTGGCCAGGCCCAGCTGATAGTCGGCCAGGATCAAAAGCCCCAGCAGGATGAACAGCACCCACACCCGGGTGGCCTGGGCGAAGTCCCGCCGGAAGGCCCGCCCGTAATCGTGAAAGACACGGTATTCCTGCTTGGCGGCCATTTTGCCTGCCACGGAGAACGCCGCCGTCGTGGACGCCCCGGCCGTGACCACAAGGACACAGCCCAGCAGCCAGCATAGATGCAGCAGGAACACGTCTCCGGCAAAGCTCATGTAGCGGAAGAAAGGGGAATCGTTCAGGTGTCGGTTCTTCATGGCAATACCTCCCGGCCGGGGGCGGCTTCAGGCGCGTCCCGGGGTCAATCGTTGAGCGTGCGGGGCCCAAAGGGCGCTGCGGGCAGGCCCGTGCCGCCGTACAGGCCGGCGGGGCCGTAGTTGTACCAGGCGTAGCGCACGGCGCAGGGGTCCCGGAGCTCTGCGCAGCAGGCCAGGATCCGGTCGGGGCCGGCCGGGGCGGCCTGGGCGTCCCGAAAGACGCCGTCCGCCCCCGCCAGCTGGACGCCGCCGCCCCGCACCTGCATCCCGCCGGCGTGGTGGGCAAAGCGGAGCAGGACCTGCCCCGGGCCGGGGCCCCGCCGGGCCTCCAGCAGCTGGGGCGAGCGGCCCGCTACCGGCTGGGCGTAGACGGTTTCCAGCGCCAGCAGGGCAAGCCGCCGGCCCGCCGGCTCCTTGTCAACGGGGTGGATGTTGTCCGCCTCGCCGCAGTCGGCCAGCACCACCAGCCCGGCGTTGGGCTCGTCGGCGGCCAGGGCGGTCAGTTTTTCTTCCACCGCGTCCAGCAAAGCCTCCTCGGGCGAAAGGCGGCTGACGACGGTGACGGTGTAGTCCGGCTCCAGGTCGGCGGCCAGATGCCACAGGTAGGCGCCGCCGCCGGCGCAGTTTTCCAGCAGCAGGTCGAGGAAGGTCTCTGTCACCCGGCGCTGCAGCTCGTACAGGCCCAGCACATAGCGGTGATAGACCTCGCCCTGGCGGGCGGCGGGCAGGGCCGGGCTGTAGACGTCGGCCAGGGCCCGGTTCATGTCCCATTTCAGATACTGGATGGGGCAGCTGCGCAGCACCTGCTCCAGCTGCTGCCAGAGGGCCTCCACCACCTCCGGGCGGCTCAGGTCCAGGTTGTACTGGCAGCGGATCTGGCAGGGCTGGCGGCCCGGCACCGCAAAGGCCCAGTCCGGGTGGGCGCGGTACAGATCGCTGTCGGGGCTGACCGCCTCCGGCTCGACCCAAAGGCCCAGGCCCAGGTCCATGGCGTTGAGTTTGGCGCACAGGCCGGGCAGGCCGTCGGGCAGCTTGGCCCGGTCCGCAGTCCAGTCGCCCAGGCTGGAGGCGGTGCCGTTGCGCCCTTTGAACCAGCCGTCGTCCAGCACGAACAGGTCGATGTCCGCCTGCCGGGCCGCGCCGGCCAGGGCCAGCAGTTTGGCTTCGTCAAAGTCGAAGTAGCAGGCCTCCCAGCTGTTGAGCAGCACCGGGCGCGGCGCTTTCATGTCCTGCCAGCGGGGCGGCAGCAGACGGGTGCGGATGGCGTTGTGGAAGCGGCGGCTCATCTCGCCCAGGCCCTGGTCCGAATAGACCATGGCGGCCTCGGGGGCGGCAAAGCTGGCCCCGGGCTCCAGCTGCCAGTGGAAGTGGTAGGGATGGATGCCCATCACCAGCCGCTGGCCGGCGTCGGCGCGCTGGGCCTCGATCAGGAAGTTGCCGCTGTACACCAGGGCAAAGCCCCAGCAGGAGCCTGCCGTCTCGGTGCAGTCGGGGGTGCAGAGGATGGCGGCGGGATTGTGGGCGTGGCCGGGGATGCAGGGGGGCGTGCGGTGGTCGGCTGCGCCGGGGGCCGGCCGCTCTCCGGGTGTGATTATTTCAGGCTTGCCAGGAAGGCGCGGTTCCGGTCAATCAGGGCGCACCGCTGGGCGACGCAGTCACGGCTGCGCAGGGGGTCTGCCGGGGTGTGGAAGGCGAAGTCCAGCATCCGGTCCACGGTGGTGCTGGCCACGTGCAGCCGGGTGTCGCTGGCGGCGTAGTAGATGTACAGCTCGCCGTTGTCCCGGGCGATGGCCCCGTTGGTGAACACCACGTTGGACACGTCGCCCACCCGCTCCCAGCCCCGGGGCGCGATCAGGAAGCCCGCGGGCTCGGCGATGACCTTCCAGGGCTCGGCCAGATCGGTGACGAACACATAGATCACATACCGCAGCCCGGCGGCGGTGTTGCGCACGCCGTGGGCGATGTGCAGCCAGCCTTTTTCGGTCTTGATGGGGGTGGCGCCCTCGCCGTTCTTGGCCTCGGTGATGGTGTGGTAGCGGCGGGGGCTGGTGATGATCTCCTCGTCGATGACGGGGTGGGTGATGTCCTCGCACAGGCCAAAACCTACGCCGCCGCCCGAGCCGGTGTCGATGAAGTCGTCCATGGGGCGGGTGTAGAAGGCGTACTTGCCGTTGACAAAGCTGGGCAGCAGGTCCACGTTGCGCTGCTGGGGGCTGCGCAGGGTGACCAGGTTGGGCAGCCGCTCCCAGGTCTTGAGGTCCCGGGTGCGGACGATGCCGGCGGCGGCCACGGCGGCGGACAGGTCGGGGTTCGACTTGTCCTTGCTCTCGGAGCAGAACACGCCGTAGATCCAGCCGTCCTCGTGCTTGGTCAGCCGCATATCGTAGACGTTGGTCTCCTCGGGGCAGGTGTCGGGCAGCTCGACGGGCTTGTCCCAGAAGCGGAAGCCGTCCACCGGGCTGTCGCTCTCGGCCACCGCAAAAAAGCTCTTGCGGTCGTTGCCCTCCACCCGGGCCACCAGGTAGAACTTGCCGTCCAGCTCGATGGCGCCGGCGTTGAACACCGCGTTCACCCCCAGCCGCTCCATAAAGCAGGGGTTGGAGGCGGGGTCAAGGTCGAACCGCCACTCCAGGGGGATGTGCTCGCGGGTGAGGACGGGGTAGTCCCACCGGTCGTAGATGCCGTTGTACCGGTCGGACTTATGGTTCTTGCGGGCCAGCAGGGCCTCCTGCAGGGCCTTCTGGCGCAGGTATTCGGGGTGCAGTTTAGACTGTGACATCGGGGTCCCTCCTGATCAGTTCCATACACATGCGCCCGTTGTGGTAGGGGCATTTCCATGGCTCCACAATGGGCTGGCGGCTGGCCGGCACGCCGCTGGCGTCCACCGACCAGAACCACTCGCCGCCGGGGCGCTTGTCCACCAGCTTGTCGGTGATGTAGTGCCAGATGTCCGCGGCGGCGGCAGCGTAGGCTTCGCCGCCGGATTTCTCGTATTCGTTCACAAAGCCCAGCACCGCCTCGGCCTGGACCCACCAGACCCGGGTGGTGTCGTACACCCCGCGTTCGCACTCGTTGAGCAGGGAGTGGTCCCGGTAGGCGTGCTGGTACACGCTGTGGGCCAGGTCCGAATCGATGGCCCCGATCCTGGCCGTCAGGGCCGCATCGCCCAGCAGGGCGCAGCCCCAGTCGATCAGCCAGCTGGACTCGATGTCGTGGCCGTAGCTGTACAGGTCGATGATGGAGCGGTAGTGGCTGTCGAAAAAGACCAGCTGCCGGTGCAGCGCGGGGGAGTAGACCTTGCCGGCGTAGATCTCCAGGATGCGCCGCATGGCCTGGCCCACGGCGGGGTCGCGGCTGGCCTGGTACAGGCCGGCGTACCCTTCAAAGACGTGGAGCAGGGTGTTCATGGTCTTGTCGGCCATGACGCCGTTCTCGGACAGCTTTTCGTTGCTCTCCGGCTTCCAGTCCACCGTAAAGGCCTCGAGGTAGCCCTCTGCGTCGGTGCAGCGGCTCTCGATGAGGCGGAACAGCTCCAGCGCCCGGTCCAGGGCGGCCTGCTGCCCGGTCAGCCGGTAGTAGGCGGACAGGGCGTAGATGGCAAAAGCCTGGTTGTAGGTGTGCTTGGTGGTGTCCAGCGGGCGGCCCAGAGCGTCGCAGCTCCAGTAGACGCCGCCGTTTTCCCGGTCAAAGCAGTGGTCCTCGAACCACTGGTAGGCATGGCGGGCGCAGGCGGCGGCGTCCGCCCGGCCGGTGAGCATGGCCGCCTCGGAAAAGAACCAGAGGATGCGGCTGTTGAGGATGCAGCCCTTTTCGGCCTGCCGGTCCACCTGGAGGTCATATGCCGAAAAAAGAGTTATGCCGAGAAATTGAAAAGATCTAGACCAAGCAAACCTCCGAGAATAATTTTTCAGCATAACAAATAGCAAAGTTACATGAGACACCTTCTTTCTTGACTCGTGTAGACTATAAAAAGACAAACGCCCCGGAGAATTTCCGGAGGCGCTTGCCTTGGCTTGAACGGTTTCGCTATAGGCCGGCGAGTTTGCGCAGTATTTCATCGTCAGAGGCATCCCAGATGGGATTTTCATCGAATGCAATTGCTTTTGGTATAGCCTTTTCAATGGCTTTTCGTTTCATCTCTGTATCGGCATACGCATAGACTCGGGTGGTTTCTTCTGAGGCGTGACCGAGAAACTCACTTAAAATAGACAGAGGCATACCTCCGCGGTACAGATGCATGGCTCGTGTATGGCGAAGCTGGTGGGGATGCACTCGTTCGGGAATGTCAGGACAAATTTCACGTGCCGCTCTTCCATAATTTTTCATAAAAACCTGCACAGTATCCCGCGACATAGGATGGCGCTCCCCGTGGGAAGTTGTATAGAACAGATAATCATCCATTCGGCTTCCATAATCTGGATGAAAAAGCTTCAGATACCGCTGCAGATGGTTAACTGTTACTTTCATCAATGGGACCGCGCGTGTCTTGTTTCCTTTTCCAGTAAGGTATACAAACGGAGCATTTCCGTTCAGAAAAAGGTCCTTGAGCCGAATGTCCAGCAACTCCTGGCATCTTGCAGCGGTGTCGTACATCAGACACATAAAACACTGATTTCTAATTCCTGTTCGGTTACTGGTATCAGGCTGCATAAGCAGGGTTTTCAGAGCTTCCTCACTTAGAAAATCCACTACTCTAGCCGCTGTTTTCTTTGTGGGGGTTTTGCAAATGTTGGCATAAACAGACGTTAGTGCAAAGTCTCTAATTCCCAGATATTTTGCAAAAGAACGGAATGCCATCAGCCGTTGGTTACATGTGACAGGACTGTTTTGCCGTACCGTCATCAGCCAATCCATAAATCCAGCCAGATTATCCTTATTAAAATCATCCAGTGACATTTGACTCAGGGAGGAATTGTTCTGCTCAAGCATATAGTCCAGAAACAATTTGAACGCGGCTTTGTAGGAGTCAACCGTATTCTTGCTAAAGCATTTCTGTTTCGGCAGATAAATATAGAAAAAGCCATTTAACGCTTTTACAAGGATTTCGGTCTCAGTATTCATGGGGCACCTCCGGAAGCAAGCTTCCATAGGCATCAAGATCCATGCCAGACAATTCAGAAAAGAAATCAGGAATCAAATGAATATAGTAGGCAGTGTCTGAAAAGTGCGCATGTCCCATATATACGCTCAGATAGGGAAGCAACGCTCCCAACTCTCGTTTTTCTTTCATCCATCGGTAGAGCCTATAGGTAGCAAATGTATGCCGGAAATCATAAGGTCTCGGTGCGTTGCCGGCCACCTCCCCCAGTCCAGCCGTGTTCCAGCACAAATGAAATGCTTCTGTCAACCATCCACTGGAGTATGCTGCACCTTTGAACCGCTGGCAAGGAAACAGGTACGGACTGTTTGGGAACTCGCGCACGGCGTAAGGATAATATTTTGAGCAAATCTTGGTCATTTCTGGCGACATAGCAACAATCCGGTCTTTGTGCCCCTTTGATTCGGGAATAAAAATGGTGCTCTCCAACAGGTTCAAATGTTCTTTTTGAATCAGACGTGCCTCGTGGGGACGCAGGCCGCAGGTGTACATAAGCCTGAAAATTACTGGTATTTGGAGATGCCGTATGCGACATTTCGGGAGGATTGGCTGAGAATCGGCGGCCTGGAAAAATCGCTTCAATTCTTCCGGCGAAAAAATATGTGGAATATGTTTTTGTGCTTCTACCGGGGCCAATTCGCCCGGGATAACGTAGGCTTCTGTTCCTGTATGGATCATATATCGGGCCAATTCTCTTACCGGGGCCAACCTGTTCAGAAAACTGTTTGTTTTTTCCGTTGGTTTAATAACAGCCCACGCGTTTCCGATTTCAGGTGTAATTGTGTTAGCACCAGGGAATTCAGCCGCACAAAACCGGTCGAACATGTACAGAACTCGTTCACTGGTCTTATACGGATACCCGACTGCATGTTTTTGTGCAATCATCTGCTCTATATAAGGTCCAAGCCCGCTGACATAGTTTACGATCATCGCAATTCCTCCCTTCTCATGGGAATCCATTGTAAATCAAGCGCACATTCAGCAAGCCCCGGTTGGTGAACTGCAATATATGGTCTGGTGGAGTCCACATTCTTCTGTCCAAGAATCTCTGTAATCATTCCAAGAGGTACTTCTGCTTCCAGCATCCAGCTTGCAATCGTACGTCTAAGGCTGTGAAAACCTTTCCGTTCATCAGCTGACCAATGAACTCCGGCACGAATCGCATTCCTGCGCACAATCGAGTGGGCAGACCATGTTTTCATCGGAAGGTAAGGCTTCCTGATACGAAGAAATATAACAGATTTTTCCTGAGATTCCGGACGGGCATACAGAATATATTCTGCGAGTGCATTCAGAACGCTCGTGGGCAATGGAAGGATTAATTCCCGTGCGGTTTTGCTCTGGGTCAAATGAATTTCTTGTTTCTGCCAATGAATATTTGCGAAAGTCAGTTTCAGAACATCTATGCCACGAAGCCCCGTATGCATCGCCAACATTAAAATGGCGTAATCACGCTTCCCGCAAATGTTGGATCGATCAATGCTAGAGATGATTGACGTAGCTTCTTCCTGTGTAAATCCAACATGGAGCTTCTTTCGGGATGGTGGTTTGACTGAAAATGCGTTGCTAAGGTGGATTTCAGTAAGACCTTTCTCATACAGATAAGTCCCAAACCCTCTCAAAATATACAGGGCGTTTCCTATTTGCTGGTAGCTTTCGGCAAGTTTAGGAATATAACCATCTACATCAGCCAGGGTAATGCTGCGGATATCTTCATATCCAAGGAAGGACGTGTACGTCAAGAAGTGCTTAATAATAGGCTTAAAACCGCGGATAGTAGTTTCTTTATAACCATCTATCCGCTTCTGCTTTGCATAATCCTCAAGCAGAGCGTGATATGAATCAGGAAGGCTGGTAATGTACCATGGAGTCAGCGGCTGCCAGCGATATGGTTTTTCTGCTGCAATATCTTCCATGATTACCGCGATTCTTCGGACCGTCTGAAATTTGGTCGAGTATACAGTGCCTTGTTTAAACTGTTCTTGGTACCAGGTTAGACAATCATTGATGCTCTTAGGGTGTACCTGAAAACTCAAAATTGCACAAAAAGACAAGAAAAAGACATAAA